>Ga0207657_10004833_pt1 | contig 14194 bp, 13 predicted proteins | sample KBSC33metaG_FD_184316 | JGI IMG/M metagenome (GOLD analysis project Ga0207657, IMG submission 184316) | Corn rhizosphere microbial communities from Kellogg Biological Station, Michigan, USA - KBS C3-3 metaG (SPAdes) (version 2) | ecosystem: Host-associated > Plants > Roots > Rhizosphere > Soil ... | reverse complement strand
GGCATCGTCTTCCAGCGCGAAGTGCACGCGCATGAAGAACAGCTTCGATTCCGGATCGCCGAACTGGGCCGAGTCGATGATGTTGCAGCCGTGTTCGGCAAGAAAGCCCGACACGCGCAGCACGATGCCGCGGTGATCCAGGCAGGACAAGGTCAGGATATATTCTGGATACATTGCTAAAGACTTCAGAATGGTTGAGGTTTGACTGAGCCCGGCCATTGTCGCATGGATTGCCATTCCGGCATTTTTGAACATCACATAAGGAGACACGCATGACCATGAACCGGCAATTCCGCCTCGCCGCCCGCCCCGTCGGCCTGCCCAAGTCCAGCGACTGGCAGCTCACCGAGGAAACGTCCGCCCCCCTGCAGGATGGCGAGGTGCGCGTGCGCGTGCTGTACCTGTCGCTCGACCCCGCCATGCGCGGCTGGATGAACGAAGGCAAATCGTACATCCGGCCCGTCGCCATCGGCGAAGTGATGCGGGCCGGCGGTGTCGGCATCGTCGAGGCGTCGAACTCGCCGCACGCGGCCGTCGGCGATTATCTTGCCGGCATGTTCGGCGTGCAGCAGTACTGGACGGGGCCCGTCGACGCGAAGGCGGCCGCCGCGATGAAGATCGATCCCTCGCTGGCCCCGCTACCCGCCTGGCTGAACGTGCTGGGCATGCCCGGCATGACCGCGTACTTCGGCCTCACCGACATCGGCCAGCCGAAGGCCGGCGAGACAGTCGTCGTGTCCGCGGCCGCGGGCGCCGTCGGCATGACGGTGGGCCAGGTGGCGAAGCAGCTGGGGTGCCGCGTCGTGGGCATCGCCGGCGGGCCGGACAAATGCCGCTACGTCGTCGAGGAACTCGGGTTCGACGCGTGCATCGACTACAAGGCGGGTCCCGTCGCTGCGGGCCTGAAGGAACATTGTCCGCAAGGCGTGGACGTCTATTTCGACAACGTGGGCGGCGACATCCTCGATGCCGTGCTGGCGCGCATCAACCTGAAGGCGCGCATCATCATCTGCGGCGCCATCTCGCAGTACAACAACACGACACCCGTGCGCGGGCCTGCGAACTACCTGGCGCTGCTCGTGAACCGGGCGCGCATGGAAGGCATGGTGGTGTTCGACTACGCGGCGCGCTATCCGGAAGCCGTGCAGCGCCTGGGCGCCTGGCTGCAGGCGGGGTCGATCAAGAGCCGCGAACACGTCGTCGACGGCTTCGAACACTTCCCCGACGCCCTCACGATGCTGTTCGAAGGCAAGAACTTCGGGAAGCTCGTGCTGAAAGTCGCGGACGCGCCCTGACCGCAGCCGCACACCGCCGGAACCATTTCACGCCCTGCGCCTCTAACCGCACGAGCGCATCCATGACGCTCGCTTCGATTGTTCAGGCACAAGGAGACCGATATGGCGACAAGCAAGGAGGGCGGCAACAAGGGCGCTGCGGACGCCGGCGGCAGCGTGCAGAAAAGCCAGCCGGCCAAGCGCGGTTTCGCTGCGATGGACCAGAACCAGCAGCGTCAAATCGCCAGCAAGGGCGGCCAGGCCGCACACCAGAAGGGAACGGCGCACGAGTTCGATTCGGAAGAAGCGCGCCGCGCGGGCCAGAAAGGCGGGGAAGTGGTCAGCCGTAACCGGGCCCACATGGCCGACATCGGCCGCAAGGGCGGGGAAAGCCGGCAATCGGCCAACCGCGCCGCAGCAGCAGCCGGAAAAACCGGCACCCAGGCGGGCAACCGCCAGGGCGGCAAGGAGCAGTGACGTACCGGGGTATCCCGTCAACCGTGCGCGCAAGCGCCAGACCGCGCCGCCATGCCGGGCGCGGTCCACCGCCCCGCATTCTCCACTGCAACCGACATCCGGACGTGCTACAGTGCCGCCCTCATGTCTCCTTCCCACCTGAAATACCTGAGCGCCTACCCCGCGCACGTGCTGTCGCAGGTCGAGCGCCTGATCGCCGACGGCCGCCTCGCCGACCACCTGCTGCGACGCTATCCCGACGCGCACGACGTCCGCACCGACAAGGCCTTGTACGGCTACGTGCAGGATTTGAAAGATGATTATTTGCGCAACGCCGATCCCGTGGCCAAGGTCGCGTACGACAGCAAGATCGGCATCGTCCAGCACGCGCTGGGCCTGCACACCGCCATCTCGCGCGTACAGGGCGGCCGGCTGAAGGCCAAGCACGAGATCCGCATCGGCACCGTGTTCCGCGACGCGCCGCCCGCGTTCCTGCGCATGATCGCCGTGCACGAACTGGCGCACCTGAAGGAAAAAGACCACGACAAGGCGTTCTACAAGCTGTGCTGCTGGATGGAGCCGGACTACCACCAGATCGAGTTCGACGTCCGCCTGTATCTCACCCAGCTGGACCTGGACGGACGGCGCTTATGGGGGTGATCCCTACTCCGTTGCCGCTTCGCAACAACAATTAGAACAATGATATGAGACAGCCAAAAGCTGTCGACTTTCCATCTGGCAAGGATTAGAGTCGAGTCCTGTCCTGCCGACCCCTCGCAGGCCGATGTGTATCCACAGCCGCCCGGCTCCGCCATCCGCGGTCCGGGCGACCCATCCGTCGACACAAATGCAGCAACAACGCCTACCCCTCGTCCCGTTCCTGTCACTGTTCCTGTCGCTGTGCGGACTCGCCTGCGCAAGCACGGCCCATGCCGACGCCGGCGGCGCGCGCCTGCCCGACTGGCGCGTCTCCGGCTTCGGCACCATCGGTGTCGCGCACGCCAGCGAACGCGAAGCGGACTACACGTCGTCCGTGATGAAGGCCACCGGTACCGGCGCCACGCGCAGCTGGAGCACCGACGTCGATTCGCGCCTCGGCGTGCAGCTCGACACGACGTTCGCACGGCGCTGGTCGGCCGTGCTGCAGGTGGTGAGCGAGCAAGGCCTCGACAACAGCTACCGTCCGCGCATCGAGTGGGCCAACGTCAAGTACCAGGCGACGCCCGAACTGGCGCTGCGCGCGGGCCGCATCGCGCTGCCCGTGTTCCTGATGGCCGACTACCGCAAGGTCGGCTACGCCTACCCGTGGCTGCGCCCGCCCGTCGAAGGCTATAACGTGATGCCCGTCACGAGCAGCGACGGCGTCGACGCCACCTGGCGCTGGAGCATCGGCCCCGTCCGCAACGCGTCGCAGGTGTTCTACGGCCACAGCACCGTGCCGCTGGTCGAGTCCCTGCACCTGTACGCGCGCCGCGGCGTCGGCGCGTCGAACACGACCGACTGGGGCGCACTGAGCGTGCGCGTCAACGTGCTGCGCGCCGACATCACGAGCAACATCGGCCAGGACCTGTTCGACGCGTTCGACGCGTTCGGCCCGGCCGGCCAGGCACTGAGCGCGCGCTACGCGATGGACCACAAGCGCATGACGCTCGTGAACGTCGGCGCGAGCTACGACCCCGGCACGTGGTTCGTGATGGCGGAAGCGAACCGCACGATCAGCCATTCGTTCCTCGGCGCCACGCGCACCGGCTACGTCAGCGCCGGCTGGCGCTGGAACACGCTCACGCCATACGTGACGTGGGCGCGCGTGCAGGCGGTGGGCGCGACATTCGACCCCGGCCTGTCCGCGGCGGCCCTGCCCCCCGCGTTGGCGCCCATGGCGACGGCGCTGAACGCCGGCCTGAATGCGCTGCTCATGCGCATCCCGCAGCAGACGTCGTTCGCGGCCGGCCTGCGCTGGGACCTGCGCACGAACATGGCGCTGAAGGTGCAGGTCGACCGCGTGACGCCGCACGACGGCTCCACCGGCACGTTCATCAACCCGACGCCGCGCTTCGTTTCGGAGCGCACGAGCCACGTGGCCAGCGTCGCCCTCGACTTCGTGTACTAGCATGGCGGCGCGTCGTTATCCCCGTCTGCTGGCACCGGTCCTGCTGCTCGGCGCGCTCGCCGGCGCGCCCGCGTGCGCGGCCGATCTCGTCGTGATCGTCTCGGCGCGCAACCCGGTCGCCACGTTGCGCGCCGACCAGGTGGCCGCCATCTTCCTCGGCCAGGCCGTGCGTTTCCCCGACGGCGCCGAGGCCGTGCCGTACGACCTGCGCCTGGGCGCGTCGACGCGCGACGAATTCTATGCGCGCGTGACGAACAAGACGCCGGCCCTCGTGAAGGCGCACTGGTCGAAGATCGTATTCACGGGCCGCGGCCAGCCGCCCGCCGAGCTGCCGGACAGCGCGGCCGTGCGGCGCAAGGTGGCCGACGATCCGGAAGCGATCGGCTATATCGAACGGAGCGCGCTCGATGCGAGCGTGCGTCCCGTCTTCGTGGTGCAGTGATGACGCCCACCCGCCGCCGCCGTCCCCGCTGGCTCGCGCGCGCGCTCGAAACGCACATCGCGCTGCCGCTGTTCGCGCTGCTGCCGTTCGTCGCGATCTGGGCCGCCACGTTCCACTTCGTCGAGACCGAGCGGCGCGCGGCCGTCGCGGCGGCGCACGATTCCGTGCGCGAGCAGCTCGACACGTACGAGGCGCAAGTCGCGCGCAACCTGAACGCCATCGACCAGACGCTGAAGGTGATCAAGTACGCGGTGGAGCTGAACGGCGCGCACGCCGCCCTGCCCGCGCTGCGTGCCCAGGGCCTGCTGCCGCCGGGCCTCGTGTTCGGCATCAGCATCGCCGACCGCGACGGCCGCATCGTCGACAGCAATCCGCAGGCGGCAGAGCAGGACGTGTCGCGCATGCCGTATTTCGCCGTGCCGGCGAACGGCAGCGGCAACACGGTGTTCGTCAGCCAGACGGCCGGCGATCCGGTCCGGCCGGAGCCGCACCTGCATTTCACCCGACGCATCGACGACGACGCCGGTGGCTTCGCCGGCGTGGCCATCGTCGAAGTGGATCCCGCGTATTTCACCAGCTCGTACGAGCGCTCGCGCGCCGGCGAACAGGGGCTGCTGGCGCTCGTGGGCAGCGACGGCGTCGCGCGCGCCGTGCGCATCGGCGACAAGGTCTCGTGGGGCCAGCCGATCACGCTCGACGGCATCAAGGAAGAAGCCGTGACGCCGCAGCCGACGGGCCCCGACGGCGAGGAGCGCTATGCCGGCGCGCGCCGCCTCGCGGGCTTCCCGCTGACGGTCGTCGTCGGCCTGGCGGACAAGGAACAGATGGCGCGCTACGAGCAGCACTACGGCACGTACCTCGCGGGTGCCGGTGCCGCGAGCGCGCTGCTCATCGCCGTCGTGGCGCTGATCAGCGTGTGGTCGTGGCAGGTGACCAAGGCGCGCCGGCGCGAGCGTCGCGCCCAGGAAACGTATGCCGCCGCGTCGGAGGCCAGCCTGGACGCCTTCTTCGTGCTGCGCAGCGTGACGGGCGCGGACGATGCGATCACCGACTTCCTCATCGAGGAGACGAACAGCCGCGCCGAGGTATTCACCGGATTCGCGAAGGATGCGCTGCGCGGCCGGCTGATGGGCGACGTGCTGCCGTACTACCGCATGAACGGCATGTACGAACAGCTCGTGCAGGTCGTCACGGGCGGCACCGTCGTGGAGACGGAATGGCAGGCCGCCACGGGCCCCGCGGCCGGCCGCTGGCTGCAGCGCCAGATCGTGCCCGTCGAAGGCGGCGCCGTGGCGATGGTGCGCGACATCACGGAGCGCAAGCTGGCCGAGGAACGCATCCGCCACATGGCCCACCACGACGAGCTGACCGGGCTGCCGAACCGCAGCCTGATCCGCGACCGTCTGGAACAGGCCGTGCGCAACGCCCAGCGCAGCGGCGGCCACCTCGCCCTCGCCTTCGTCGACCTGGACGGCTTCAAGCTCGTCAACGATGGCCTCGGCCACAACGCGGGCGACGAATTGCTGAAGGTCGTCGGCAGCCGCATGCAGGCCTGCCTGCGCCGCTCGGACACGCTCGGACGCGTGGGCGGCGACGAATTCGTGATCCTGCTGCCGGACGCCGGGGAGTGTCCGGCGGGCCTCACACCGGTGCTGGAAAAAATCCGCCAGGCCGTGACGGAGCCCGTGCAGATCGGCGACCAGGCCGTGCGCGTCAGCTGCAGCATGGGCGTCGTCGTGTACCCGCGCGACGGCGACGATCCGAAGACCCTCCTGATGAACGCGGACGCCGCCATGTACCGCGCCAAGGAACTGGGCAGCAACAACTTCCAGTTCTACACGCGCGAGATGAACGCCAGCGTCGAGGAAAAGCTCGTGCTGCTGGAAGGGCTGCGCCGCGCGCTCGACGCCACCCTGGCCGACGACGCGGTCGACGACCCCGACGCGGTGCCGGCCGCGTACTCGCCCGCAGGCCGCTTCCACCTCGTGTACCAGCCGAAAGTGGACCTGCGCACGGGCCGCATCTTCGGCGTGGAAGCGCTGATCCGCTGGCGCCATCCGGAACACGGCACCGTGCCGCCGATGCGCTTCATCGGTCTCGCGGAAGAATCGGGCCTGATCGTGGGCCTGGGCGAATGGGTCGTGCGCACGGCGTGCCGCCAGGCCAGCGTGTGGCGCGCGGCCGGGCTGGATGCGCTCACCGTGTCCGTGAACGTGTCGGCCCGCCAGTTCGAGGAAAAACGCCTCGTCGAGCGGATCGCCGGCGCGCTGCGCGACACGGGCCTGCCTCCGTCCTCGCTGGAACTGGAAGTGACGGAAAGTCTCTTGATGCGCGACCTGAACCAGGCCGTCGAACGCATGCGCGAACTGAAGGAGATGGGCGTGAGCTTGTCGATCGACGACTTCGGCACCGGCTATTCGAGCCTGTCCGCGCTGAAGTCCTTCCCCATCTCCACGCTGAAGATCGACAAGTCGTTCGTGCGCGACATCGCCGTCAGCGCGGACGACCAGGCCATCGCGCTGGCCGTGATCTCGCTGGGCCACCGCCTGCAGCTGCGCGTGATCGCCGAGGGCGTGGAGACGGCCGAACAGCGCGACTTCCTGCGCGCGAACGACTGCGACGAAATGCAGGGCTATCTGTTCAGCCCACCCGTGCCGGCCGAGCGCATCACGGAGATGCTGCGCGCGCAGGCGCAACAACGACGGCTCGGCAATGCCGAAGCCGTGCCGGGATAAGGAGATCCATGGGCTTGCACGCGCGCGTCGTTTCCCTTGCCGTCGGCACCGATCCGAAACTGCGCCGCATGCTGAGCTACTGGGCCGCCACCGCCGCGCTGTACGCGGTGTTCGTGGCACTGATCGGCGTCGACGCGGGTGCGGGCGCGCTGGGGCTCGGCGTGTACGCGGCGCTGGGCACGTCCACGTTCTATGCCCTCGTGCGCGCGAGCGCGCGCCTGCGCCTGCGGCCGCACACGCTGGCCGCGCTGCAGGGCCTGTTCGGCATCACCTGCAATATGTGGGCGTATTCGATCACGGGGCCGCTGCGCGGCGCCACCTTGATGGGGCTGATGGTCGTCGTCGTGTTCTGCACGTTCGCGCTGCGCCCGCGCCAGACGCTGCTCCTCGCGCTGTGCGGCCTGCTCGGCATGGGGGCCACGATGTGGTGGCACCAGCTGCGCGACCCGCTGCACTATCCGCCCCGCGTGGAAGCCGTCACGTTCGCGCTCATGGCCGGCTGCTCGCTCACGGTGACGTTCCTGACCGGTGAGATGAACAAGCTGCGGGCGCGCCTGAAGGCCAAGCGGGAAACACTGGAAGCGGCGCTGGACACGATCCGGCTGCTCGCCACGACGGACGAATTGACGGGCCTGTCGAACCGGCGCCACATGAACGAAATACTGGACGACGAGGAACGGCGTGCGCCCGCCAGGCCCGCGTGCGTCGCGCTGCTCGACATCGACTTCTTCAAGCAGATCAACGACCATCACGGCCACGCGGCCGGCGACGCCGTGCTGCGCGCCGTCGCCGTGCGCCTGCGCGCGGGTCTCGCGCGCGGCGCGATGCTGGCGCGCTGGGGCGGCGAGGAATTCCTCGTGCTGCTGCCGGCCGTCGCGCTCGACGAGGCCCAGGCGTTGATCGAGTCGCTGCGCGCGGCCATGGCGGGCCTCGTCGTGCCCGGCATCGACCCGGACCTGCGCGTGAGCTTCTCGGCCGGCATCGCCGCGCGCCTCGGCAAGGAGCCGTTCAGTGCCACGATCAACCGCGCCGACAAGGCTTTGTACGGCGCGAAGGCGGCCGGCCGCAACCGCGTCGAACGCGCGGCCTGACGGCTCAGGCGCCGCGCAGGCGGCGGATCAGCGCGTCCGGGTCGGCGTCGCGCAGCATCAGCGCCGCGTGCGCGGGCCGCACGAAACCCGTGCCGACGAGGTGGTCGATGAACGCGGCCAGGCCATCGTAGAAACCCGCGACGTTCAACAGGCCGATGGGCTTCGCGTGGATGCCCAGCTGGGCCCACGTGACCATCTCGAACAATTCTTCCAACGTGCCCATCCCGCCCGGCATGGCGATGAAGCCGTCGGCCAGGTCGGACATCATCGCCTTCCGTTCGTGCATGTCCTTCACGACGAACAGCCGCGTGAGGCCCGCGTGACCGACTTCGCGCTCGACGAGCTGCTTCGGGATCACGCCCGTCGCGTCGCCGCCGAGGCGCAATACCTCGTCGGCGATCACGCCCATCAGGCCCACCTTGCCGCCGCCGTAGACAAGGCCGATGTTGTGCTCGACGAGCGCGCGGGCAAGGCCGCGCGCGGCGTCCGCATAGACGGGATCGGCGCCCAGCGAGGCGCCGCAATAGACGGCGATGGATTTCATGGATTCCTTACGGTGGATCGTGACGCTCAGGCGCCGGCTTCGAGCGGCAGCTTGGCGAGGAAGTCGTCGGACAGGCGCTGGAACAGCGCGAGGGTGTCGCCCCGCAGGTACGGGCCGAGCATCGACAGCACCTGGTAGCAGCCACGCGCCAGCGCGTCGGCGATGGCCTGCTGCTCGCTGTACTTGCGCGGGTTGCGCACGTATTCGTACGACAGCCAGTACGTGGCGACGACGACCATATTGGTGGCCATCGCGCCGATCTGCGCATCGCCCGCCTCCAGCGACCCTTCGCTGCGCAAGTCTTCGCACAGCTGGCGCGCGACCTTGATCTTGTGGGCGAGGATCGCCTTGAAGTGCAGTTCCAGCTTGCGGTTGCGCGACAGCAGGTCGTTCAGGTCGCGGTAGAAGAACCGGTACTTCCAGATCAGTTCGAACATGAGGTGCAGGTACAGCCACACGTCTTCCATGTTCGAGCGGCGGCCGGCCGGCACGGTCAGCATGCGCTCGATCTCCGCTTCGAACTGGACGAAGATCGAATTCACGATGTCGTCCTTGTTGCGGAAGTGGTAATACAGATTCCCCGGCGAGATGTTCATCTCGTCGGCGATCACGGTCGTCGTGATGTTCGGTTCGCCGAATTCGTTGAACAGCCGCAGCGACAACTCGAGGATGCGTTCGCGGGTCCGGCGCGGAGCTTTTTGTTGCATGGGAACAAATGTGGGTGGTCTCACCCCCAAGGATATCATCGACGGGACGGCACGGCCACCGCCACCGCCGCCTCAAGCCCGCTCGGCGTGCAGTTCGCGCAAAGCGCGCAACACCTCGGCCAGCACGCGGGGGTTGCTGCCCAGCGCCACGTGGCCCACGCCGCCGAACGCGACGTTGCGCGCGCCCGGCAGGACGGACGAGTCTTGCGGGGCCACGATGTTGTCGTGGTGCGTGTACAGCGAGACGATCCGCGCGCGCACGTCCGGGCCTTCGGCCGCCGCGAGGTCGCGCAGCCAGGCGCTGTCGCGGCGCATTTGCACGGCGTTCGCGCCGAGGCCGAAACGGGCGAGCGCCGTGCCGTGGTGCGGCGTGCCGAGCGTGACGAGGCGCGCCACGCGCGCGTTGCCGTACGCCGGCTTCCCGTATGAGCGCATCCACGCGCGCGCCGCGAGGCCGCCCATGCTGTGCGCGACGATGGCAATGCGCGCAGCCCCGGTCGCCGCGCACAGCTCGCGCACACGCGCCTCGATCAGCGGCGCGTAGCCGTCGATGCTGCCGGCGACCGGCTCCAGGTCGATGCTCGCGTGGCTGATGCGTTCACGGTCCAGCAGCGGCACCAGATGCGCCCAGTAGCCGCTGTTGCAGCCGTAGCCGTGCACGAGCAGCACGGGCACGCGGTCGCTGTCGCGGTACACCGTCAGGTGCGGCCGGCCGCGCGGCACGTGCCACGACGTCACGAGCATGCTGGCGCAGAACTCCTCGGCCAGCATGCGAAGGCGCGCGCCCGGTCCGATGCGGTACGCGGGCGGCGTCGCGCTCGCGGCCCATCCGGCCATGACGAAATTGTTCATGTTGATGGCGAGGCGGACGAACGCCACGACGCCCGCACCGGCCAGCAGCGCCGCCCAGGCGGGCAACCCGCGCCGCCACAACGCCCACGCGACGAGCAGCGCGCCCATCGCCTGCACGACAAGCACGATGCGCAGCAGGGTGCGGGCACTGGCCGGCTTCATGATTTTAAGCCTGCGGCCGCGCGGCGGGGCGGCCCGTCAGCGCCTGCGCGAGGTCGCTCGCGAGTCGGGCCGTGATGCCGTAGATCGACAGCTGCGGATTCGCGCCGATCGACGTGGGGAACAGCGAGCCGTCGTGCACGGAGACGTTCGCGAGCCCGCGGTAGCGGCCGTCCGGCCCCGTCACGCCGTCGTGGCCGGCGCCCGCCATCGCGCAGCCGCCCATCACGTGCGCCGACACGACGCGCGTCAGCTGAGGCTCGAACGGCAATGCCGCGATGCCCTTCTGCGCCTCGGTCCAGCTGGCGTAGCGTGGCGCCCGTTCGTGCGCGACCTGCACGCCGGTCGCGCCGGCCGCGAACTGGATCTCGGCCATCGTCAGCAAGGCGCGGCGTGCGCCATCCCAGACCGGGTCGTTCAGCGGATAGTCGAGCACGGGCGCGCCGTCGTTCGTCAAGCCGACGGTGCCGCCCTGCGACTCCGCATGAAAACCGTCGCGCAGCAGCGCCAGCATGCCCTGGATGTGCGGGAACTGGCGCATCATCGCCGCGTGTTCCTCACCGAAGCCCTGCATCGTCGTGGCCAGCAGCACGGGATGCAGCGGCGGCGCTTCCAGCTTGAAACCGAGCGGGCCGTCGATGGGCTGCGTGTGCAGGAAGTGGTCGGAATACACGGTCTGCGGCGCGCCCGCGTAGCCATCGACGCGCTGCGGGAACAACGCGGCCGAGACGAGGGTCGGATGCAGGAACGTGCGCTTGCCCAGCTGGCCGCCGGGGTCCGGCGCCTTCGAGCGCAGCAGCAGGGCCGGCGTGTTGATGGCACCGCCGGCCAGCACGACATGGCGCGCGCGGATGCGCAGCCGGCGTCCCGTCGGGTGCAGGCCCGCCGCGTCCAGCAACGTGCAGTCGATGCCGTCGGCCTTGTCCCCGTTCAGCACGAGGCGTTCCGCGCGGGCGCGCGTGACGAGCGTGGCGCCGTGGTCCAGCGCGGACGGAATCGTCGTCACGAGCATCGACTGCTTCGCGTTCGTCGGGCAGCCCATGCCGCAATAGCCGAGGTTCCAGCAACCGTTGACGTTGCGGCGGATGAGGCCCGTCGGGATGCCGAGTTTCGCGGCGCCGCGGCGCAGCAGGTCGTTGTTCTCGTTCGGCGCGCCGGCCCAGTCGGCCACGTGCAGCCGCGCCTCCATCAGTTCGAACCAGGGCGCCAGATCCGCTTCGCCATACGTCGACAGGCCGAAACGCTGCTGCCAGAACGCGAGCGTCGTCGGCGGCGTGCGGAAGCTCGACGTCCAGTTCACCGTCGTCGAGCCGCCCACCGTCCGGCCCTGCAGGATGTTGATGGCCTTGTCGCGCGTCTTGCGCGCGGCCGACTCCTGGTACAACGCGGGGTAGGCCTCCGCTTCGCGCATCTTGAAATCGCGCGACGATTTCAGCGCGCCCTCTTCCACGACGATGACGGACAGGCCCGACAACGCGAGGATCTCGGCCGTCACGCCGCCGCCCGCGCCGCTGCCGACGATGACGACGTCGGCGGACAGGTCGCGGTCGGCATCGACCTGCGCACCGTCGATCACCTTCCAGCCCCGCGCGAGGCCGGCGCGGATCGGGTCCGGAATCACGGCTTCGTTGCTCATGCCAGCTCCTTGATGGGGCCCGGGTAGCCGATGGCGTCCCAGTGCGCGGGGTCGCTGTACCAGCCGCCGAGCACGAGGTCGTGCAGCGCGGCGTATGCCGTGCGCAGCAGCGCGAGGCGATGCACGCGCCACGCTTGCAGGAACGCGGCGACGTCCGCTTCGCGCGCGCCGGCCCAACCGTCCGGGAGGCCCGTCAGCAGGCGCCGCGCGGGGCCGATCGCGAGCAGGCCGAACAGGTCCTGCACTTCCTGCTGGGCGGACAATGGCAGGCCCAGGATCGCCTGGTGCACGCGGTCCGTCGTCGCGGCGAGGGCGTGCGTGCGGTCGGCCGGCGCGTCCGGCAAGGTGCCGGCGAGGATCGCGGGGACGATGGCGTCGAGCGCGGCGCGCGCCTCGCCGTCGAGCGCGAAGCCGTGCGCCGGCGCCGGATGCGTGTGCCGATACCAGCCGCCGCCCGCGGCCAGCAGTGCCGCGGCCAGCAGGCCGGTCTTCAGGAATCTCCTACGGGTTGTCTCCATGCCTACCCTTTGTATGTGTTTTTCAAAGTGTAAGCGAAAGAACCGGTCATGCGACCAACCGGGACTAGAGCAAGCCGTCTAGGCGGTCAGTCGTCGTGCCCTTGCGCGTCGTTGGCCGGCGCGGCCTTCAGCATCTGGCGGGCGATGCCGCGCAGGATGTTGACCTCTTCCGTCTCCAGCTGCGTGCGCGCGAACAGGCGCTTCAGCCGTGGCATCAGCTTCCGCGGGTTGTCGGCGTTCAGGAAGCCGATCGCCACCAGCGCTTCTTCCAGGTGGGCATACATGCCTTCGATCTGCGCCACGCTCGCGGCCTCGCCCTGGAAGCCGATGCCCTGCTGCGTGCGATTTTCGCCCTGCGCCGCCAGCCGGCACTCGTACGCGAGCACTTGCGCGGCCTGGGACAGGTTCAGCGACGCATAGTCCGGATTGGCCGGGATGTTGATCAGTACATTGCACTGCTCGACGATCTGGTTCGGCAGGCCGAAGCGCTCGTTGCCGAGGATCAGCGCGGGACGCAGGTCGTCCGTCCCGGCCGCGTGCGCGGAAAATTCGCGCGGACTCCACACGGGCGGCGAGAATTCGCGCAGCCGGGCCGACACGGCCGCCGCGAAATTGCAGCCGTCCAGGGCGGCGGCGATGGAGTCCACGATGCGCGCGCCTTCCAGCACGTCGATGGCGCCGCTGGCGAACGCGACGGCTTCGGGGTCGTGCAGCGGATCGTCACAGCGGGGAGACACGAGCACGAGGTCGGAAAATCCCATCGTTTTCAGCGCGCGCGCGACGGAACCGACGTTGCCGGCGCGGCTCGTTTCCACCAGCACGAAGCGTAGACGTTTGAAAAGAGAAGAGACAGGTTCGGTCGGGTTCATTTAAAATAACGGCATCGCGCGGTGACGAGCGTTGAAATGCGAACAAGAAGTTCGCGATTTTAACGGCTTCGGCACCGCTTTGCTCTTTAATTATTTCTCGTTCAGATCGTTCACGGCGCCCGCGCGCGGTGGGCGTCAGCATTTTTTACGGATAGCTTATGCACCCCATGCTCAACACGGCCATCAAGGCCGCCCGCCGCGCCGCGACCGTCATCAACCGCGCCTCGTTCGACCTCGACCGCATCACCGTCAGCGAAAAAAGCCACAACAACTTCGTCACCGACGTCGACCAGGCTTCGGAACAGGCGATCGTCGAAACCTTGCTGAAAGCCTACCCCGACCACGCGATCCTCGGCGAGGAGTCGGGCCCCACGGCGAACCTGAACGACGAGAGCGAATACGTCTGGATCATCGATCCGATCGACGGCACCACCAACTTCCTGCACGGCTACCCCAACTACTGCATCTCCATCGCGCTGCAACAGCGCGGCGTGATCACGCAGGCCGTCATCTACGACCCGGTCCGCAACGACTTGTTCACCGCGACCAAGGGCGCCGGCGCCTACCTGAACGACAAGCGCATCCGCGTGCGCAATCCCGACCGCATCAACAAGGCCCTGATCGGCTCCGGCCACGGCCCGGAGCCGCGCGACCTCGCCGAATACCTGCGCATGTACGAAGTGGTGGCCCCGCGCTGCCACGGCCTGCGCTCGAGCGGTTCGGCCGCGCTGGAACTCGCGAACGTCGCGGCCGGCCGCGTCGACGGCTATTTCGAAAAGAACCTGAAAATCTGGGACATCG
>Ga0207657_10004832_pt1 | contig 14195 bp, 17 predicted proteins | sample KBSC33metaG_FD_184316 | JGI IMG/M metagenome (GOLD analysis project Ga0207657, IMG submission 184316) | Corn rhizosphere microbial communities from Kellogg Biological Station, Michigan, USA - KBS C3-3 metaG (SPAdes) (version 2) | ecosystem: Host-associated > Plants > Roots > Rhizosphere > Soil ... | reverse complement strand
CGCCGCCTTCGCGGATCACGGCGTCGTGCAGCGCACCGTCGATGTGCACGTCGACGAGGAGCGCGCGCTGATCGACAAGCTCGAGGCGTTCGGCGTGTCGCTCACCGGCATCACCGATACGCTCCTGCGCGAGGGGCTCGCGAGCTTCGAGAAGTCCTTCGACACACTCATCGCGGGACTCGAGGCGAAGCGTCGCAAGCTCGGCGCGGCGGTCGGCACGCGCTGATCGGCGCCTCAGTGGCAGCCGGACACCGCGCCGGTCGCGAGATCGAGGCTGCACGTCAGCGCGCCGACCTGCAGCACGGCCGTCGATGAGCCATCGAAGGTGATCGTCGCATCGCGCGTGACCGTCTTGTCGAAGCCGCCCGCAGTGATGTGGAGCGAGAGGTGGCGCGAGATCGAGCCCGATGTCGGATACGGATTGGCGCTGCGCGGCATGGTGAAGGTGAGTGCCGCAGCCGTATCGGCCGCCGCGTATGCGAAGATGCGCGTCACTCCGTTCACCTGATACGTGCTGCTGTCGTGCGCGACCCCGGCGCCGTTCCACGTGTGAAGCACCGGCACGGCCCGCGTGACGACCATCGATGCGGTGTCCGCCTCGTTGATCGAGAACATCTTTCCGGGCTTCAGCACGGATTCGAACGTTCCCGTGCGCGACCAGCGATGGTTCACGGAGTCGGTGAGAGTCGGGCTCCAGCCGAGCGCCAGGCTTTCGCCATTCCAGAAGCGAATCTGACGCGTGATGGTGAGTCCGCGACTCGTGTACGAGATGCAGCCGAACCATCCGTCCGCATCGGGACCGTCGCAGGTCACCGTACGCGACTCGGCGCCGAGATCCGCGCCGCTCCGCCCCGCCATGAACGTCGATGAGCCCCCACTCAGGTTTTCCTGGAAGCTCTCGTTCTCCTGAAACAGGCTCACGTTCGCCGCGAAGCTCTCGCCCACGTCGCTCGCGACGGTCTGATCGATCTCGCTGGTCGGAACCGCACCTCCGGAATCGAGCGTGGAGTCCGCGCTGCACGCGGTCATGCTCGTGAGTGCGGCGAGGGCGAGTGCTGCAAGTGCCGTGACGGTGCTGAGATGACGGCAGACCGGCATATTGCGATCCTCCACTAGATTTGTGAATGACTCCCTGCGCTCTGCCGATGAGACGCTGGCGCCGCGACGCCGTTAAGACGCGCGTTCGGCGGCTCTCCCACTCCCGGATCTGATCTTGGCCTCGCCGATTTCACGCACGAAGATCGTCTGCACCCTGGGCCCCGCATCGTCCACCGAGGGCGTCATCCGTTCCCTCATGCAGGCGGGGCTCGATGTCGCGCGCATCAACTTCTCGCACGGCACCCACGAGGAGCACGCGGCGACGATCGCGATGGTGCGGCGCTGTGCGACCGCGCTCTCGCGCCCCGTCGCGATTCTCGGTGACCTCCAGGGCCCGCGCATCCGCATCGGCGATCTCCCGGCTGCAGTGGAGCTCCGTTCCGGAGACGACATCGTGCTCGTGCCCGAGGGGCTCGAGGCGCCGAACGAAGTCCCCGTCACGTACGAAGCGCTCGCGACCGACGTGCACGTCGGCGACCGCGTGCTCATGGACGACGGACTGATCGACCTCGTCGTGCTCGATGTCGAGGAGCCGCGCGTGCGCGCGCGCGTGGTGCACGGAGGGCTGCTGCGCAGCCACAAGGGGATCAATCTGCCGGGCGTCGCCGTGTCCGCGCCGTCGATCACGGAGAAGGACCGCGCCGACATCGCCTTCGCGGTCGAGCAGCAGCTCGATTATCTCGCCCTCAGCTTCGTTCGCCGCGCCGAGGACATCTCGGAGCTTCGCCTGCTGATTCCGACCGGAATGCTCGTGGTCGCGAAGATCGAGAAGGACACCGCGCTCGCGGCGATCGGCAGCATCGTCGAAGCGTCGGATGCGGTGATGGTCGCGCGCGGAGATCTCGGCGTGGAGCTGCCCTTCGAGGAGGTGCCGATCGCGCAGAAGCGCATCATCGCCGTGTGCAATGCGGTGGGGCGCCCGGTGATCACGGCCACGCAGATGCTCGAGTCGATGATCGTGCATCCCCGGCCCACGCGCGCGGAGGCGAGCGACGTCGCGAACGCGATCCTGGATGGCACCGATGCCGTCATGCTCTCGGCGGAGACCGCGGCCGGCGCGTACCCGCAGCTCGCGGTGGCCGCCATGACGCGCATCATTCTGGAGATCGAGCGCCGCCCGCTGCCGCACATCTCCTTCGAAGTGAGCGCGGACCTGGAGGGTAACGTCGCGACGGAGGACGCGATCGCGGCCGCGACCACCGCGGCTGCCAAATCGCTCGGTGCGCCGCTGGTGGTCGTGTTCACGAAGAGCGGCTTCAGCGCGCGCATCATCGCGTCGCACCGTCCGGGCGTCCCCATTCTGGTGCTCACGGACAGTGAGCGCACGTACCGCCAGCTCGCGCTCGTCTGGGGTGTGATCCCGGATCTCGTCCCGCGCTCGGCGCACTACGAGGAGATGTTCGAGCACGCGCGCGGCGTGATCGAGCGCCGCGGGCTGGCGAAGCGCGGCGATCGCGTGCTGGTGACGGCGGGCGTACCCTTCGATGTGCCGGGAACGACCAATCTGCTCCGCGTCGAGGTGGTGTGAAGCTCACCTTCCTGGGCACGGGAACGAGCTTCGGCGTGCCCCAGATCGGCTGCAGCTGCGAGGTATGCCGCTCGGGCGATCCGCGTGACAAGCGCACGCGAAGCGGCGCGCTCGTCGAGACGGATGCGGGAAAGCGCATTCTCATCGACACGCCGCCGGAGCTCAGGCTGCAGCTGATCGCGGCGCACGTGGACCGAGTCGATGCGATTCTGTTCACCCACGAGCACGCGGATCACATCCACGGCATCGACGATGTGCGCGCGCTGTCCGTGCGAACGAAGACCAACATCCCGATGTACGGGCCGGAGGAGACCGTCCGGACACTCGAACAGCGCTTCGCTTACATCTTCGACGATCGCATGCGTCCGCTTCCCGGAACGACGAAACCGCAGGGGGAGCTCACGACGCTGGTGGCGGGCGTGCCGACGGAGATCGCGGGAGAGATGGTCCTCCCCATCGCCGTGCCGCATGGACACACGACGGTGTTCGGCTATCGCATTGGCCCGCTCGGCTACATCACCGACGCGAAGTTTCTTCCGGAGCAGGCGATCGATGCGCTGAAAGGCGTGAAGGTGCTGGTGCTGAACGCGCTGTTCTGGAAGCAGCATCCCACGCACATGAGCGTTCCGGAGGCGATCGAGACGGCGCGCCTGGTCGGTGCGGAGCGCACGTATCTCACGCATCTGACGCACGACAACTTCCACGCGAAGCTCGAGGAGGCGCTGCCGCCAGGACTGTTCCCGGCGTACGACAACCTGACGGTCGAGATGGGGTGAAAACGACGGCGCGGCCCTTGCCCCTCGCAGTCGTGTTCGCGACTTTCCTCCATCTTCCGCTTTCCCCGCGCGGGTAGAGGGAGACGACGACATCGGAGGAGCATGCAAGCTCAGGAATCGACCGCGGCGCCCATGTTCGGCGACGAAATCGAAGTGCATCAGGGGCGTCTCAGGGTGCGCAACGAGGAAGCGCTCCGCACGCCGAAAATGGACGCACTCGTGCGCCAGGCCGTCTTCGGTGACGGGCAGGCGAAGGATCACGCGCAGTGGATGATCTGGGAGACCGCGCAGGCGGTCGGCGTTCGACCGGCATCGATTCACAATCTGTACGCAGCGCGCGGGCGGGGAGAGGTGAAGGGCTTCACCGTGCCCGCGATCAACGTGCGCGGCATGGCGTACGACACCGCGCGCGCGATCTTCCGTACGGCCGTGCGCATGCACGCGGGCGCGTTCATCCTCGAGATCGCGCGCTCCGAGATCGCGTACACGGGCCAGCGTCCGTCCGAGTACGTCACGGTGATGCTCGCGGCTGCGCTGCGCGAGGGATTTCGCGGACCCGTCTTCATCCAGGGCGATCACTTCCAGGTGAACGCCAAGAAATTCGCCGCCGATCCGACCGGCGAGGTCGCGGCCGTGAAGCAGCTCGCGCTCGAGGCGGTGTCCGCGGGCTTCTACAACATCGATGTCGACACGTCCACGCTCGTCGACATCTCGCTGCCCACACTCGATGCGCAGCAGGAGCGCAACTACGAGACGGCGGCGGAGATTGCAGCATACGTTCGCTCGATCGAGCCGGAAGGCGTCACGATCTCGATCGGCGGCGAGATCGGCGAGGTTGGAACGCAGAACAGCACGGTGCCGGAGCTGCGCGCGTTCATGAATGGATTCATCAAGGCGCTCGAGAAGCGTGCGCCGGGCGCCGTGGGCCTCTCGAAGATCTCGGTGCAGACGGGAACCTCGCACGGCGGCATCGTGCTCCCCGACGGCGGCATCGCCGATGTGAAGCTCGATCTCGAGGCGCTCGAGGCACTCTCGAAGGTGGCGCGCGAGGAGTACGGCATGGCGGGCGCCGTGCAGCACGGCGCATCGACGCTTCCCGAGAGCGCCTTCGACAACTTCCCTCGCATCGAGACGGCGGAGATCCATCTCGCGACGAATTTCCAGAATCACCTGTTCGAACAGATGCCGGAGGCGCTGCGCGCCAGGATCTATGCGTGGCTCGACGAGAACGCGAAGGATGAGCGCAAGAAGGGAGATTCCGACGAGCAGTTCTACTACAAGAGTCGCAAGAAGGCGCTGGGGCCGTTCAAGCGCGAGCTGTGGGATCTGCCCGAGGACGTGAAGGAGCGGATGGCGAAGTCGTACGACCGCACTTTCGGCTTCCTGTTCGAGCAGCTGCGAATCGGCGGCACGTCGGAGGCCGTGGCGCGCTTCGTCGCGGCGCCCGTGCAGCGGCGGCGCACGTCCGGTGGGGTCGCGGTGGAGGCCGCGCCCGACGATCCGGACGCAGGCGAATGAGCCCGAGGGCGCCGCGCCATCGCTCTGGCTCGGCGCCCTGGGCCGACTGGCTGGCCGGGCGGCCCACGAGCTGAAAAATCCGCTCAACGGCCTTGCGCTGAACCTCGAAGTCGTTCGCTCGCGCAGCGTACGTGGGGGTACGGATATCGGAGCGGTGGCGCCCTTCGCCACCGCGGCGGCGCAGGAGCTGGAGCGCGCGCTTCCGTTAGTGGAAGCTCTGTTGGCATTGGCGCGCCCCCTACCCAACCCCGTAGATTTGCGTCTTGCGATGCAGCCCTTGCTGGTACTCTACCGCGCCATCGCGAAGGCCGGGGGCGGATCGCTGGATGTGGTGTATGAGGCGGAACATATGTTTGTAGCTGCCGATGGCGATACCGTTCGGGCGCTCGTGGCCGAGTCACTGGATGTGAGCGTGGGTGCCAACCTGGAGGTCGCGGGACAGGTGGTCGAATCGGACCGGTCGATCTCCCTTCGTCTGGTGGGTGGCGCCGGACGGCCGACTGCCCCCAGAATGGAACAGCTCGCCGCCGCGCACGATATTCGGCTCAACTCCGACGAAGACGAAACACTTCTCCTGATGCCGGCGCTCGCGCGCGCCGGAGCCGATTCGAATACATGACCGCATCATGACCGCCAAGATCCTGATTGCAGACGACGAGCGCGCGATCACCGAAGGGTTGAGCGCCATTCTTCGCGACGAAGGCTACGACACCGAGATCGCGGGCGATGGGCAGCGCGCCCTCGAGCGCCTGGTCGCCGAGCCCTTCGGTGTCGTGCTCGCCGATCTCAAGATGCCCAAGGTCGATGGCATCGCCCTGCTCCGCGAAATCCGGCAGCGCGAGATGGCCACCGAGTGCATCGTGATCTCGGGACAGGGAACGATCCGCTCCGCCGTCGACGCCGTCACCGATGGCGGCGCCTTCTACTTCATCGAGAAACCGCTCAACGCCGAAAAGCTGAGTGAGCTCAAGGCGCTCATCAAAAAGGCGCTCGACAGCTTCGAGCTCAAGCGGGCGAATCGCGCGCTCACGAGCGAGCTCCAGGCGCTCACCCACTATGGCGAGCTCACCGGGCAGTCGGAAGCGATGCGCAGCGTCTACAGCATCCTCGATGCGGTCGCGCCGTCCACCGCATCCGTGCTCATTCTCGGCGAGAGCGGCACGGGAAAGGAGCTGGTCGCGCGCGCGATTCATCACAAGAGCGATCGTGCGAAGGGCCCGTTCCTCGCGCTCAACTGCGCCGCCCTCCCGAAGGACATCCTCGAGAACGAGCTGTTCGGTCACGAGAAGGGTGCGTTCACCGGCTCCACGAACGAGAAGCCGGGCGCCTTCGAGATGGCGGACGGCGGCACGCTCTTCCTGGATGAGGTGGGCGAGATGGCCACGGACATCCAGGTCAAGCTGCTGCGCGCGCTCGAGTCCCGATCGGTGCGCCGCCTGGGCGGCAAGAAGGAAATCCCCGTCGACATTCGCGTCGTCGCAGCCACGAACAAGAATCTGCAGCGCGCGCTGGAAGAGGGAGAGCTGCGTGAGGACCTGTACTACCGGCTCGCGGTCGTCGAGATCGAGCTCCCGCCGCTGCGCGATCGCGTGGGCGACATCAAGCTGCTCGCCACCGAATTCCTCGGCCGCTTCGCGCGCGAGAACAACAAGAAGATTCTCTCGTTCGACGACGACGCGATCGAGTGGATTCTGCGTCACAACTGGCCGGGCAACGTGCGCGAGCTCAAGAACACCATCGAGAGCGCGGTGATCATGGCGAAGGGGACGAGCATCGGCGCGCAGGACATCATCCCGCGCCGCCTGCGCGCGCAGGCGGACGCCAGTCAGGCGACCGTCACGCTCACGGTCGGCGCGACCCTTGCCGAAGCAAGACGGCAGATGCTCCTGCGCACGTTCTCCTCGACCGGCGGTGACGTGGAGCGCACGGCCCACACGCTGGGGATCTCGGAAGGGGAGGTGCGAAACGAGCTAGGCTCGCTGCTCGGGGCGGGCAGGCCCGAGTCGAACGGAGCGACGAAACCCGCGGCGAAGGCCGTTGCGGCGAAAGAGAAGGGAACGGATCGGGCGAAAGGGAAGGCCAAAGGGCGTCGGTAACTACGAGGAGTGCGGTATGTCGCGACACGAAGAGGATGAGGACGAACGCTATTACGTGATCGAGGAGAAGGGTGGCGGGGCCGGCTCCTTTCTGCTCGGCGCGGTGATCGGTGCCGGAATCGCGCTGCTGCTCGCGCCGCAGTCAGGGGTGGACACGCGTCGCGACATCAAGCGCAAGGCGCGCCAGATGTCTGATGCCGCCAGGGATGCCGCGGGTGACCTGCAGGACACCGTGGCCGACCGCTACTCGCGCGCGCGGGCGTCGGTGGGCACGACGATCGACTCGGCGCGCCAGGCGATCGACATGAAGAAGCATCAGGCGAGCGAGGCGATTCGCGCGGGACGCGAGGCGGCGGCGCAGGCGCGCGAAGAGCTCGAGGCGCGACTCGCGGAGACGAAGGCGGCCTACCAGGCGGGCGCCGATGTGACGCGCACGTCGCGGCGCACACCCGCCAGCCCGCCGGCGCCACGCGATGCGGAGACCGGCGAACCGAACGTTGGCTGAGCCGCTCGCGGTTGACTACTTAGCCGGATGAGCGGTCGCCCGTTCCTCCATCGCCTGTGGTGGGCGGTGAAGGACTACGCGCGCCGCCTCTGGGATGTCGCCGGCGAAGACAACATCTCGTTTCTCGCCGGCGGCATTGCGTTCAATCTCCTGCTCGCGGCAGTGCCCTTCATCCTGCTCCTGCTGTCCGGGCTCGGCTACCTGCTCCACGAGTCGCCCGAACAGTCATCGAGCACGGTGTGGAGCTTCATCGAGAATCTGATGCCGCCCCACGCGGGCGGGAACGACGAGCAGCTGCGCCAGATCCTGGACGGCGTGATCAAGGCGCGCGGCTCGGTCGGCCTCTTCGGCGCCATCGCCTTCATCTGGTTCTCCACGCGCCTCTTCGGCACGCTCCGCTCGGTGCTCGGCGAGGTGTTCGACATCGAGCAGGGGCTCGACTTCATCAAGGGGAAGCTGTTCGACATCAAGATCACCATTCTCTCCACGGTGCTCTTCGTCGCCTACGCCGTGTTGTCGGCGTATCTCAAGATCGCCACGAACAAGGCGCTCGCTGCGCTCTCCACCGTCGGCCTTCGGTCCTCGTTTCACATCAGGCTCGAGTACTGGTTCGGAAACACGCTCGCGCTCATGTTCATCACCGGGATGTTCTTCGCCCTCTACAAGTTCCTTCCGAGCAGAAAGATTCGATGGGAGCCGGCGCTGGTGGGCGCGCTGTTCACGAGCGTGCTCTTCGAGCTCGCGAAGCAGCTCTTCACGGCGTACATTGGCTCCTTCAATCCCGGAAGCCTGTACGCCGGTACGCTCTACGGGATCGTGATCGCGGTGTTCTGGGTCTACTACGCCGCGCTGATCTTCATTCTCGGGGGCGAGGTGGGACAGGTCTACGAGCTTCGGCGTACGCGCCGGCTCCAGCGCGAGCGCTTCGAAAGCTGAGATTGGCTCGAAGGTTGCTTCCTGAGGCGCGACCTCAATCGGAGCGCACAGTCGTGAAAAAAATCGTGGTAGTGCTCGCACTCGCGGCCGGTGTGCTCGCCGGGTGCAAGAAGACGTCGAACGGCGATGTCGAAGTGCAGACGCCTCGTGTGACGACGGAGACCGACACGGTCAAGGTGCCGACGGTCGAAACGTCGAAGGAGACGGTGACGGCCGTCACGCCCAAGGTCGAGGTGAAGAAGGAGACGACCAGCGTGACCGTTCCCAAGGTCACGGTCAAGCAGAAGCCCTGACGCGAGCCTCGAAGACGAGTGGTCGAGCGGGAGGCGATTATTGTCGTGCCTCTCGCCGCGGCGTATATTTCGTGCGTCCCAGGTCCCGAGGGAAGTTCGCCCTCTAACTCCGTCAGGACCGAAAGGTAGCAGCGGCATGAGGTGCCGTTCCTCGCCTCGTCAGACCTGGGATATCGCGCGGAAGCCGAGCGCAGTCGAATGCCGGGGACAGCGGCGGCTTCGCGCGAAGTCGAAGAAGCAACGAACCGGTCGATGAGAGCCCGGCGGGCAGACCGCCGGGCTCTCATCGCATTTTCCGCCGCCATGTACATCTCGCTCGCGCGCAAATACCGTCCGAAACGCTTTGCCGATGTCGCGGTCCAATCGCACGTCAGCAACACGCTCAAGGGTGCGATCGCCCGCGGGCGCGTGGCGCACGGCTATCTGATGTGCGGCCCGCGCGGCGTCGGCAAGACCACGCTCGCGCGCGTGCTCGCGATGGCGCTCAACTGCGAGAACAAGGCGCCCGACGGGGAGCCGTGCGGCGTGTGCACGAGCTGCCAGCGCATCTGGACGGGGAGCACGAGCCTCGACGTCGTGGAGATCGATGCGGCATCGAACCGCGGTGTGGACGACGCGCGCGATCTTCGCGAGCGCGCGATGTACGCCCCCTCGGGCGACGACCACTACAAGGTGTACATCGTCGACGAGGCGCACATGCTCACGCGCGAGGCCTGGAACGCCTTGCTCAAGGTGCTCGAGGAGCCGCCGCCGCGCGTCGTGTTCGTGTTCGCCACCACCGAGCCGCAGAAGATCGCGCAGGCCGCGGCACCGGTGCTCAGCCGTCTCCAGCGTTTCGACTTCAAGCGCATCGGGCCCGCCGACGTGCGGGCGCGTCTCGCCGCGGTGCTCGAAACGGAGAACGTGCAGGCGACGCCGGACGCGCTCGCGATGCTGGCGCGCGCGGCGGACGGCTCGATGCGCGACGCGCTCAGCCTCACCGACCAGACGCTCTCGCTCGGCGAAGGGGTGCTCACGGCGGAGCGCGTGCGCGAGGCGCTCGGGCTCATCGCGGAGGATGAGTATCTCGCGATCTACGATCTCATCGCCTCGCGCAACGCGGCCGCGATCTTTCCAGCCGTCGCACGGCTCGTGGACGCGGGCGCGGATCTCGGGTCGTTCCTCGGCGGGCTCGCCGACATCTTTCGCGCGGCACTCGCGCTCGCCCTGGGGGATGAGACCGGCGGGCTCGCGGAGCTCTCCGATCGCACGCGCGAGGAGCTCGGCGCGCGCGCCGGCCAGCTCGCCCCCGGCGACCTGCTGCGCATGCTGAGCGCGATCACCGAGCTCGAGCCGCGCTTCCGTCGCAGCGGACAGCAGCAGATGCTCGTGGAGACGATGCTCGTGCGCTTCGCGCTCATGGATCGCACGGTGTCGCTGGAAGAGGTGTTGCGCGGGCTGGGACCGGAGAGCGGCGGCGGCGACGATGGCGACGGTCGCGGCGCGCCCAGGCCCACGCCGCGCGCGCCGGCACCCGCGCCCGCGCGCACGCCGCGCGAGAGCGCCCCCGCCGCCGCTGCCACGCCCCCAGCGGCCGCCCCCGCGGCGCCCGCGGCCGAGCGTCCTCCGTTGTCCGTTGCAGCCCTGCGTGAGCGCTGGGAGCCCATTCTCGCGCGGTTGCGAGCCGATGGCCGCATGACGCTCGTGGCCGCGCTCGAGCACGCGACGCCTGCGGAGGTGTCGCCGTCGGGGGAGATCACGTTCGAGCTCGCGCCCGGCTGCGAGCAGATGGAGGCGCCGATCCAGAATGGCGCGCGCGAGATCGTGCAGGCGGTGGGCGCCGAGCTGGAAGGCGCCACGCGCATTCAGGTGCGCGTGCCGTTCACTCCGCCGCCCCGCGAGGGCGCGACGCGCCGTCTGACGGCAGAGGCCGTGAAGGCGGAGCGGCTCTCGTCGCTGCGCCGCCGGGATCCATCGCTCGACGCAGCGGTGCGCGAGCTGGATCTCGAGCTCATGGACTGAGCGGCGCGCGCGCAGTGGCGCGAGTTTTACACACGAGAGCGTGCGTTCCACAGCCCACTTTTCTTCGGGACATCATGGCTGATTTCATGAAGATGCTTCAGCAGGCGCAGCAGATGCAGGGGCGCCTGCAGCAGATGCAGGAAGAGATGGAGAAGCTCACCCTCACGGCGACGAGCGGAGGCGGCATGGTCACGGCCACCGCCGACGGGAAGGGGCAGATCAAGCGCATTCAGATCGATCCGTCGGTGGTGAATGCGACGGACGTGGAGATGCTCGAGGATCTCGTGCTCGTCGCGGTCACCGAGGTGCAGAAGAAGGCCGCCGCCGCGGCACAGGACGAGATGCAGAAGCTCACCGGCGGAATGAACCTTCCCTTCAAGCTGCCCTTTTAATGTCCGCGATCGACGAGCTGGCAACCGAGCTCTCGCGGCTGCCGGGAATCGGGCGCAAGACGGCGCTGCGCCTCACCTACCATCTGCTCCGCCAGCCGCCGGAGCAGAGCCGGCGCCTGGCCGACGCGCTGGGCGGGCTCGCCGATCGGGTGCACCGCTGCTCCATCTGCGCCAACCTCACCGAGGACGATCCCTGCGACATCTGCGCGGACACCCGGCGTGATCACGGGGTGGTCTGCGTCGTCGAGGAAGCGAGTGACATTGGCGCGATCGAGCGCGCCGGGGAATTCCGCGGAGTCTATCACGTGCTGAATGGCCGCCTGTCGCCACTCGACGGCGTTGGTCCCCAGGACCTGAACGTGGAGCGGCTCGTGGATCGCGTGACGCAGGGCGGCGTGCGCGAGGTGATCATCGCCACGAATCCCAGCCTCGAAGGGGAGGCCACGGCGCTATACGTGCAACGTCAACTCGCGAGTCACGTTCCGGTGATCTCGCGCATTGCACGCGGGATCCCTGTGGGCGGCGATCTCGAGTACGCGGACGGGGTCACGATCGCCCAGGCACTTTCCGCACGCCGGGAGATGTAATGGCACGCGTACGCTGGGGGGCGGTGGGAGCCGGCTTCGCCGGTGGCGTTGTGGTGGGTTTGATCGTCTGGACTCAACAGACCCACCGTGACAGATACAACCTGTTCAGTTCGAGCGCGTGGCGCCGTTTGGCGGCCCTGGGGCACATCAACGGAGAGACGAGTGCCCAGAATGTGGTGCTTCTGCGTGACTACGTAGCCTGGGAGAGGAGCCCCAAGCTGCGCCGTCGTGGCGAGCGTCTCCTGCGCCGAATGGAACAGTCCCTCGTCTGAAGGACCCTTAATGCCCGTTGGTGCTGCCAGCTGGTCATTCACCGAAGATGACCTCGGAGCGATCATGCGATCGCTCCAGCAGTTCTTGTACGACAGCAATGCCCGCTGCGCGATGCTCGTCGATCGCTCCGGGCAGCTCGTCGCCACGGTCGGTGAGCAGCCGCGGTTCGACGCCACGTCGTTCGCCACGCTCACCGCGGCCGACTTCAGCGCGAACGACCAGCTCGCCCGGCTGATCGGGGAGACGGAGTTCAACTCCCTCTTCCATCAGGGCGAGCAGGAGTCGATGTACCTGGTCGACATCGCGCGGCGCGTCATTCTCGTGGTGCTCTTCGACAACCGCACCACGCTCGGCCTCGTGCGACTGAAGGTGAAGGGAACGGTGGAGGAGCTCGCGCGCCTCTTCACCGCGATGTTCCAGCGCGCGCGAGAGACGATGCATCAGCCGAACATCCTGGCGGGCGCCGAGGATGAGATCGATCGACTGTTTCAGTAGGCAAGGACACCACCATGTCGATGATCAACTACGCCGCCCGTGAGATCAGCTGCAAGATCGTGTACTACGGTCCGGGGCTGGGCGGCAAGACCACGAATCTCGAGCACGTCTACGGTCGCGTGCAGCCGAACACGCGCGGGAAGCTCATCTCGCTCGCCACGGAGACCGAGCGCACGCTCTTCTTCGATTTTCTCCCCGTGGATCTCGGGACGATACGCGGCTTCAAGACGCGCTTCCATCTGTACACGGTGCCCGGCCAGGTATACTACAACGCGAGCCGGAAGCTGATCCTGAAAAGCGTGGACGGGATCGTGTTCGTGGCCGATTCGCAGGTGGAGCGAATGGAGGCGAACCAGGAAGCGATGCAGAACCTGTACGAGAACATGCAGGAGTACGGGTACGATCTCTCGACGATGCCGTTCGTGATCCAGTACAACAAGCGCGATCTTCCGAATGCGGCACCGCTCGCCGAGCTGCAGACGGCGCTCAATCCGGGGTTCGAGGTGTTCGAGACGCAGCGGCAGCGGATCGCTCCCGATCCCTACCATGCGGGCGAGAATCTCATCGATCAGATTCCCACTGGAGAGTGGGTGGAGCGGGCACCATACTTCGAGGCAGTCGCGGTCACGGGAGACGGAGTATTCGACACGCTCAAGGCGGTGAGCAAGCTGGTATTGAAGACGCTCGCCTGACGGCGCGCGGCGGAGCGCGATGAATCTTCCGAACGCGCTCACCGTCGCCCGCATCTTCGCAGCACCAGTGGTGGCCGCGCTCCCGTTCATCGAGCGCTGGGATGCGCGCCTCTTCGCCTTCGTGCTCTTTCTCGTCGTCGCGATCACCGACTACTACGACGGGAAGCTCGCCCGCACGCACGGCATGGTCACGGATCTGGGCAAGCTCCTCGACCCGATCGCCGACAAGCTGCTGCTCCTGGCGACCTTCATCCCGATGTTCATCCTCGTGGGGTCGCGCCACTCGCTCTCGCTCTGGTCGCCCGATCCCGTGTCCGTCGCGAACGGTGTCATCACGGGCGTCGGCCCGGGCGGCCCCGGTCCCCACGATGTGTTCCCCTACGTCACGCCGATCGGCGTCTTCGGGCTCCCCTGGTGGATCATCGCGGTCGTGCTCGGCCGCGAGGCGTTCATGACGATCTACCGCGCCGTGCGCGCGAGCAAGGGCGAGATCATCGCGGCGAGCCGCATGGGCAAATGGAAGACCGGATTCCAGTGGACGTGGGTAGGCGCGACCTTCTTCTGGTTCGCCGCGGCCACCGCCGCCGCCGACTACCACTGGCACGGCCCGTGGTGGGTGGGCTTCGCCTACTTCAACGGCCTCGTGAACGAAGTCTCGATGATCGTCGCCGTCGCGCTCACGCTGTACTCGCAGCTGCTGTATCTGCGACGACAGTCGTGAGCGATCCCACAAAGTTCAGCCGTCCGGGTTGATCTCGAGCATCATCGCTCCCGCTCATGGCCCTTACCGTTTGTGTCGGTTTGTGTCGGTTGGTGTCATTTTCCACAGTTGCAGTTGCCCACCCCGAGCCGCTGGGGGTCGGGCCACGCAGCGTGCAGAAACAGATTGGATGAGACGACACCAACGGACACAAACGGTAGGGACATTTTGCTGAACGCATCGCGCGCCGCAAGGCGAGGTCCCTCGCCTTCCGTGGGTCCTCGTCACTCTCGCAGAATGCCGTG
>Ga0207657_10004827_pt1 | contig 14199 bp, 16 predicted proteins | sample KBSC33metaG_FD_184316 | JGI IMG/M metagenome (GOLD analysis project Ga0207657, IMG submission 184316) | Corn rhizosphere microbial communities from Kellogg Biological Station, Michigan, USA - KBS C3-3 metaG (SPAdes) (version 2) | ecosystem: Host-associated > Plants > Roots > Rhizosphere > Soil ... | reverse complement strand
TCAACCGCATTGGCGGCAAGCATGGCGTAGGGCGCGTGGATCTGGTGGAGAACCGCTTCGTCGGTATGAAGTCGCGCGGCTGCTACGAGACGCCAGGCGGCACGCTGATCATGGCCGCGCACCGCGAGATCGAGGGGCTCACGCTCGATCGCAGCCTGTCGCATTACAAGCAAGCGCTGGCACTCGATTACGCCGATCTGGTTTACGCGGGTCTGTGGTTCACGCCGCTGCGCGAATCGCTCGATGCTTTTTTCACAAAAGCCACCGAAGATAACACCGGCGAGGTCACGTTGCGGCTTTACAAGGGCGGATTCCAGCCGGTCAGCCGCAAGTCGCCAAATTCGCTCTATTCGCTGGATATCGCCAGCTTCACCATGGGCGCCGAATACGATCAAAAAGACGCGCGCGGATTCATCAACTTGATCGGGTTGCCCATGCAGGTGCGGGCATTGTTGAAGAACCGGAGCAAGAGCCAGACTAAAAAGGCCAAGCGGAAATGAAACTCTGGGGAGGGCGATTCGAGGAAGGGCCTTCGGAAGTTTTCGAGGGCTTCTCCGCGTCGCTCGACTTCGACCGGCGCCTGATTCACGCGGATGTTCAGGGCTCGCAGGCATTCGCGCTGGCGTTGGAAAGCGTCGGGATTTTGACGGCGGCTGAGCGGGCGCAACTGGTCGCGGCCTTCGACGAGATTGCCCGCGCCGCGGGCACAGCAGAGTTTTATGTGGGCGCGACCGATGAAGATGTTCATACGCTGGTGATCCGCAAGCTTGGCGAGAAGGTGGGTGCGCTCGCGGAGAAGATCCACACGGGCCGCAGCCGCAATGAGCAGGTTTCGCTCGATGTGCGGTTGTGGCTGCGTGGAGCGATCGACCGCGCGCTCGGACTCTTGGGCGGCCTTATGCAAGTATTGCTCGATTGTGCGCAGCGAGATCCTGCGGCTGTGGTACCCGGCTATACGCACCTGCGCCGCGCGCAGCCTGTTTTGTGGGCGCACTATCTGCTTGCGTACTTCGAAATGTTCGCGCGCGATTTCGAGCGCCTGCAGCAGTCGCGGGTACGCGTCAACGTGATGCCGCTCGGCAGCGGCGCGCTCGCAGGCAGCGGCTTTCCTTTCGATCGCGAAGCGATCGCGCGCGACCTAGGTTTCGACACGATCACTCGCAACAGTATGGATGTTTCCGGCGACCGCGATTTCGCGCTGGATTTTCTGTACGCGGCGTCTACCACGATGTTGCATCTGAGCCGGCTTGCTGAAGACTGGATCTTATACTCCAGCGAGGAGTTCGGCTGGTTGGAACTCGGTGACGGCGTCACCAGCGGGTCGAGTTTGATGCCGCAGAAGAAGAATCCGGATTCGCTGGAGCTAATTCGCGGCAAGTTCGGGCGCGTGTTCGGCGATTTGAGTTCGCTCTTCATGACCATGAAGGGCTTGCCTATGACCTACAACCGCGACATGCAGGAGGACAAAGAACCACTCTTCGACGCGGCGGATCAGTTATGTGGGTCGCTCGAAATGGCGGCGCAGGTAGTCGCCACCGCGAAGTTGAAGCCTGAGCGCCCAGCGAAGGCCGCCGAAGAGAGCTGGGTGGTGGCGACGGATCTCGCCGAAGCGCTGGCGCGCAGCGGGACGCCATTTCATCAGGCCCACCAGATCGCGGGGCGGCTGGTGCTCGAAAGCGTCCGCACCGGCAAGAAGCCGTCGGATTGGAATGCGGAATCGCTCAAAGCTTTTGCGCCGCAATTTACGCCGGAGTGCGCGGCGGTGCTGAATCCGATCGAAGGAATGAAGACGCGCGAGATCGCGGGGGGCACCGGCCCGGGTCACGTCAAGGCCGCTCTCGCCGCCGCCGCGTCACGCTTGCAGCAGCTTCACGCATGAACAAGAATTACCGCCAGAGCCAGATCCTCAAGCTCATCCGTGCGCGGAGTCTGCACACGCAGGATGAACTCGCGCGGGCTCTGCGTACGCTCAAGATTCCGGCAACGCAAGTGACGCTTTCGCGCGATATTCGCGAATTGGGGCTGGTGAAAACCGCAGCCGGTTATTCGCCGGGAACCACTGATGCACCGGTTGCGCCCGCCGGTCCCGACGTGGCCGGGCTGGCGCGAGAAGTCCTGCGCGATGTTCGCCAGGCTCAGAATCTGCTGGTGCTGCGAACGCCTCCGGCCAACGCGAATGCTCTTGCTGCCGCGCTCGATCACGCCGACTGGCCCGAGGTCACGGGCACCATCGCCGGCGACGATACGGTCCTGGTGGTCGCGCCCGATGTCAAAACCGCAGATGCGCTGCGCGCGAAGTTCCTCAAGTTTTTACGGCACTGACAGGATTTCGCCCCACATCACCTGGTAGGCTTCGAGCACACCTTCAAGATTGCGGCCGGCGCGCACGAACACGTGCTTGTTCAGCAGCGGTTGTGAGGCTTCCGAATAGCGAGTATCCGGGCGCAGCCGCAACGTTCGCGGACCGCTGCGAGTCTTCAGCGTAATCTTCGAGTCCTCGTTTTTAACGACCAACCCGGAGTAAGTGAGGTATCCGCGCGGGACCCAAACCTCAGCTACCGGAACCCGCCGGCGCGGCGATTTCGGCAATGCATAGACCACCGACACCATCCGCACATAACACGCGCGCGTTGCGGGCCAGCGGTCTGAAACAACTTCCACCGGCTCGCCGCCTGCCAGCTCCGACGATTGGATTGGCCACCGGTTGCGCTGGAACAGAGTGTGGTTATCGTAGGAGCAATCGTAGACCGCGCCGTCGGCCTGCCGTATTGAGAGACTGCCGTTCTGCCACGCGACCAAATTTCCACGCAGGATACCGACGGGCATGGTCTGCTGTGCGTGAAGGGCCGCGGCAAAAAGCAGAAGCGCAACGGGAAGCCCGCGCATGCCTGCATTATACGCGTTTACGGTTTCGTGAATAGTTGGCGGCGATTTTGGTGTGCACGCCGCCGCGCGGCATGAAATCGCCAATGAGGGTCGCTTCGATGGGCTTGGCGTATTTCACGATATCGGCCAGCATACGGTTCACGACATTTTCCTGAAAGATGCCGAGATTACGGAAGGCCAGCGTATACATCTTGAGCGATTTCAATTCCAAACAAAACTTGCCCGGAATGTAGCGGAGGATCAGCACGCCGTGATCGGGCAGGCCGGTCTTCGGGCAAATGGAGGTGAACTCCGGCATTTCGATTTCGATTTCGTAGCCGGTGTCGTATTGATTCGGCCACACTTCGATTTCGGGAAGCTCGGCGTCGACGCCGGCGGCCGCGTGCTGATCTGTGTATTGCCGCTTCATGCGGGCGTTTCCAGATTGCGCGCGAGCAAGTCCAGGAACAGGCCCACGTCGGTGACCACGCCCACGGCTTGCCCGGTGCCGCGGTCGCTCACTTTCGTCGCGACGGCGGGGTTGATATCCACGCACACGATCTTCACCCAGCTCGGCAGCATGTTGCCGGTCGCGATCGAGTGCAGCATGGAGCCCAGGCACAGAACTAATCCTGCGCCCTTCAACTGCTCGGCATAGGCGTCCTGTGCGAGATTCATATCCGTGATGGTGTCGGGCAGGGGGCCATCATCGCGCAGGCTGCCGGCCAGCACGAAAGGCACCCGCGCCTTCACGCATTCGTACATCACACCGCTCGTGAGGCGACCAGACGCAACTGCTTTGGCGATATCGCCGGCGTGATAAATCGCGTTGATCGCGCGCATGTGATTGCGGTGGCCATGCTCCTCCTGGCGTCCGTCGCTCTGGCGCACCCCGAGAGAGGTGCCGAGCAGCGAGGCTTCGATATCGTGCACACCCAGCGCATTGCCGGCGAGTAACGCCTGGACCCAGCCGCCTCGAATTAACTTAGCGAGCGGCCCGGCGCCGCCGGTGTGGACGGTCACGGGTCCGGCGACGACCACGATTTTCTGACCCGCTTCGCGGCACTGGCGCATCAGACTGGCGGTCTGGCGCATAGCGGTTTCAACCTGCCGCTCCGAAGAAATGCCATTGCTCATGAACGCGAAGGCCATGCGGTCGCGCTCCTTCGATTCCGGCACCACGCGAATGCCGCGCATGCCGACAACCACCTGGTCGCCTTTTTTGAGATCGCGCAGACGACGGCAGAAGGCACGCTTGCCCGCGACCACGATCATGGCGTCCATGCGCTGGTTTTCCACTTCAATCCAATCGCCCTGATAGCGGATGAGCGTCTTGTGATTGGTCGTGGAGTAGAAGTCTTCAGGCGCGCAGCAGTCGCGTTCTACCGCGATCAGGTCCACTGAGGAAGCATCGGCAGGAGTGCAGCCCAGATCCAGCAACTGGCTGAGGAGTTGCTCCATGTCGGCGGCGCTCTCGGTTTCAATCTTCAGACGCAGGTGCGAATTTTCGGCATTGGTGCGCCCGATCTGGAACTGCTCCACTTCAAAGCGGCCCTTGTACTCGACCACCGTGTCGAAGATCTGTTCCATCAGGTGCGAATCAATTAGATGGCCTTCGGCCTCAACGACTTCCTGTTGCATGGGTAACTCTCAGGATAACGCAGAGGTGGGTTGAAGGCTTACTGCGGAAGATACCGCGCTACTCGGTGTTATCATAGAACACGAGAGTGATAACATGATTCGGACGCAGGTTAGTCTCGACGAGCGCGAGTACGCGCTTGCAAAAAAAGAAGCAAAGGCTCTGGGCATTCCGGTTGCGGAATACGTGCGGCGGGCGATCCGCGAGACGTTGCCCGCGAGCGGCGCCGGTCCATGGATGCGCTATGCCGGCTTTGTTGAGTCTGGCAATCGCCGCTCCAGCCAGTCGATTGACGACATCGTCTATGGCGCAAAAGACTGAATGCTATGTCGACACTTCGGGCTTGATCGCGTTTCTCGACAAGTCGGATAGCTATCATTCGCTCTACCGCCGGCTGTTTTCAGAACCTCCGCCGCTGGTCACTTCCGCGTTGGTGATTGTGGAGGGGCACGGATGGTTCCTGCGGCGTTACGATCAGCGCAGAGCCGTGCAATTTCTGGCGTTCGTCGGAACATTGCCGGCACTTACCATCGAGGCTTTCGACGCAGACGCACTGGCGCGCGCAAGCCGCCTCGTAAAAAAATACGCGGACCAGAAGCTGACGCTCGCCGACGCGCACGGGCTGGCGATCATGCAGGTAAGAAAAACCAGCTCCTGCTGGTCCACCGACCGGCATTTAGGATTGGCGGGCGTGCCGCTGGCTATGTGAGCGGCTCATGCCGCTTTCACCAATTTCGCGGCGCTGATGGCTTGCCCGACGTGGCGCTGGGTGTGTTCGGCGATGTGAACCAGGAGTCCGATGACCGTGGTGGGCAGTTGCTTACGGCCGACGCTGCGAAATTCGGCGAGGCGCGTGGGATCGAGCGCGCGAACGATCGCTTCCGCACTTTCAAACGCCTGGTCGATGCCGGCAAGCAACATTTCACGCGCAGCGCCGGGTTCTTTTTCCGTCTTCAGCGCAGACATCTGAGCGCTGGAGAGCTGGCTGCCGCGAACGTAGGTCATCAGGCGGTCCGTCGAGCCGGCGATATGGCGCAGATGGAAGCCGACGGAGCCGAAGCCATGCGGAGTGGCCCAGATCTGCTCGGTGGTGAGGCCGGCGGTGTATTTAGCGAGATCCTCGCGGGCCATCTGGAAGGAATAGAGCAGAGGCGCGACGAAGGTGTCGACGCCGGGGAGCGGGCCGCGGAGCCATGATTCGGTTTGGGGTTCGGCTTGGGGCTTTGGTTCGTCCATAGAACTCCATGCTATTACGCGGGCCGAAACAACAGCAGGTCCAGACTAAAGGTCACGCGCATCGCTTCCACCGGCTGGGATCGCAGCGGACGATAGATAGAGAGCAATACATCCTGAACGGCGGCGGCGTCCAGATCGGCGGCGGTCGTGACCTGGGTTCGGCCGATGAGTTGGAACTGGGACGCGAAGGTTTCAAGAGCTTGCGGCACCCGGTCGCGGCCCGGCTTACCCGCGCGGCTGCGCAGCTCGATCAGGTCGTCCGGCGCAGCGAGGGCCAGCAGGAGACGTCCGTCGTCGCGCAGCACACGGCGGAATTCAGCGGCGTTCATGCGGCCGGTGATCGATAAGACCATGGAAAACGAATGATCGGCGTAGGGAACGAAGCGGTCGGCGTTGGCCACGATCCACTCATAAGCGGCGGCGACTGGCGGGTAGCGCCGCGCCGCGGCCTCCACAGCCGGGATTGAAATGTCGATGCCGTGCCCTGTGCATCCGCTCTGGCGCACCAGCGAACCAAGATAGAAGCCATCACCGCAACCGGCGTCGAGAACGATGTCGCCGGGCGAGGCTTGCGCTAATTCGGCGATACCGGCGAGCAGCGGCTCGGTTACTCCGAGATCGTGCAAGCGGCGGCGCGCAGCTACCGCCGCAGGAGTGTCGCCCGGGCGCTTCGACCGGCGGTCTTGCGGCTGCAACAGATTAATGTATCCGCTGCGCGCCACGTCGAAGGAATGTCCGCGCGGACAGAATAGCCGCCGGCCGCCTTTTTCTTCCGTACGCGACAACGGAAGGTGGCAGTCGCGGACGGTGCAGAGGAGCATTCGTCGAGTGTAGCGAAGTGGAGACATGCACCGCGTCTTTTCTGAGGGAATTTCAGTGAGAAGTTCGGCGCGCCCGCGGAACTAATTCTCGTGCCGCTTCTTGCGTTCCTGCTTTTGCTGGCCCAAAGCCATGTGGAGTATGTCGGTGGAACCTTACCGGCCGTGGCGAGCGGCGCTGGCGGGTCGATGGAGCTCTCCGACAGCCGTTATTTCGCCTTTTACACCAAGGGTACGCAGGTGCGGGTGCCATACGATCGCATTAACCTGCTGGAATACGGCCAGAAAGTGGATCGCAGACTGTTGCTGGCGGTGGTGATCTCGCCCATGTTCCTGTTGGCAAAATCGCGGAAACATTTCCTGACGGTGGGGTACACCGATGACGATGGCAAGCAACAGGCGATGGTGTTCCGCGTGGACAAGAACGGGATTCGCGCCGCGCTGGTGAGTCTGGAGGCGCGCACCGGACAAAAAGTGCAGTACCAGGACCCGGAGGCTCGCAAGGCCGGGAAAGGCTAGGGATATAAAGATGACCGTTTGGCTCATTCTGGCGCTGTTGCTGGCCCAAGCTCCCGACGATGTCCTGGCGCAGATCGCCGGCGTCAAGCGGGTCTATGTCGACCGGCTGACGGGCGGTGAGACGGCCGCGCAGATGCGCGATCTGATCATCAGCAGCCTTCAAGGCTCGAAATTATTCGTGCTGACGGAAAATGCCGATCGCGCCGACGCCTTCCTGCGAGGCGCCGCGGAAGACCTGGTGTACACCGACGATTTTGAGTCTTCCGAAGGCGTCAACGGACACCTGGGCGATTCTTCGCGCAACGCTAACAGCAGCGGCACACGGTTCAATGGAGGCGGCGGGAGCGTAAGCCGCAGCGTGGCGCGATCGCTAAGTGCCGGAGTGGGCGAGAACGAATCCACCAAGATCAAGGAGCGCAAGCACGAGGCCATGGCAACGGTGCGGCTGGTGAATAAAGACGGCGATGTGATGTGGTCCACCACGCAGGAAAGCAACGGTGCGAAGTTTCGCGGCGCGAGCGCAGATGTAGCCGACAAGATCACCAAGCAACTGGCGATGGATGTGGAGCGGCTGCGGAAGAAATAGCGCTGCGGCGGTGTGACCTATTCCTGAACCGGCATTTGCGTGTCGGAATCGCGCCACGCGCTCAGCTTCAGGCGTCGGCATACCCAGCACAAGCCTTCGGTCGAGTTGGGAGCGCATTCGTCGCCGCACACGCTGCAGCGCGCCGGAGCTTTCATGCGGTCAGATTCGATGGCGCGCTTGGCTTCTTCGATTAGCGCGGTTGGAATCACCGCACTCTCCGCCAGCACTTCAGGAATTAGGGGACGCTTGCGTCTCACGTCTCTACTATATCAGCACCCGGGCGGCGTTGTAACATTACAAAAGACTCTTAGTACTAGCCTCTCTATTTCAAGTTCACGACATCAAGTTCAAGCATGTTCAAGACAGCGTTCCTTTTCCCCGGACAGGGTTCACAGTATACCGGCATGGGCAAGTCCCTTGCCGAAGCGTTTCCGGAGGCCGCGGCCGCGTTCGAGGAGGCCGATGCGGCGCTTGGCTTCTCCATTTCTAAATTGTGCTTCGAAGGGCCCGAGGAGGAACTGAAGCGAACCGAGATCACGCAGCCGGCGCTGGTCGCCGTCAGCATCGCGGCATTTCGGGCGCTGCAGGCGAAGGGTCTCGCGCCGGATTATGTGGCGGGGCACAGTCTGGGCGAATACTCGGCGCTGGTGGCGGCGGGATCGCTCGGCTTCGCGGATGCGGTGCGTCTGGTCCATAAGCGCGGCCGCTACATGCAGGAGGCGGTGCCGCCCGGCGTGGGCGCAATGGCAGCGCTGCTGAAGCTGCCTGAGGGAGCGCTCGAGCGGATTCTCGCCGAAGCTGCGCAAGGCGAAGTAGTCTCCGCCGCCAATCTGAATTCGCCCGAGCAGATCGTAATTGCCGGGCACGCGGGCGCAGTCGAACGCGCCGCCGAATTGGCGAAGGCCGCCGGTGCGAAGCGCGCGGTGATGCTGCCGGTAAGCGCGCCTTTCCATTGCGCGCTGATGAAGCCCGCGCAGGAGCGGCTCCATGCCGATCTTGACGCCACCACCTTCCGCGATTTGACCGTGCCCCTGATCAACAACTGGCAGGCTCGCGAAATACGCAGCGGAGCCGAGGCGCGGGAAGGGCTGTATCAGCAGGTGCCGAATCCGGTGTTGTGGGCAGATTCCATGCGCGCACTGGCCGCCGCGGGTGTCACGCGGTGCGTCGAGGTAGGCGCCGGGGGCGTGCTCACCGGCTTGCTGCGCAATATCGACCCCGCAGTTGGCGGCGTGAAATTTGGAGAGGCCGCAGATTGGGAAAAGCTCGCGGGGTTCGCCACCGCCTAAGAGCGCCCTGGCATCCCCTAAAATGGTACAAGTGATTCCACGCACACTCCAGATCGGCCCGGTAACGATCGCCCCGGCGACCGTCCTCGCGCCCATGGCCGGCGTCACCGACACGGTTTTCCGCCGCCTGATTCGCAGCCAGGGCGGCTGCGGACTCATCATGACGGAGTTCACCAGCTCGCATGGCATCGTGGCGGCCGCGCGCGCGACCAAGCCCACGCGCACCTTCCGCTACCTGTATTTCGACCCCGAAGAGCACCCCATCTCGGCGCAATTGTTCGGTTCCGATCCGGCGGTGATGGCGGACGCCGCGCGCCATTGTCAGGACATGGGCTTCGACATTGTCGACATCAACTTCGGATGCCCGGTGAAGAAAGTAGTGACGTGCAACGGCGGCTCGGGCTTGCTGCGCGACCTGCCGCTGGTGGAAAAGATCCTGAGCACCGTGCGCGCCGCCATCTCGATTCCGCTGACTATGAAATTCCGCGCCGGCTGGAATGATCGCGAGTTGGTGACGGCACGCATGGCCCGGCTGGCCGAAGATTGCGGATTGCAGGCCGTCGCGCTGCATCCCCGGACGCGCGAGCAAGGCTACAGCGGGCACGCCGACTGGACCCGCATCGCCGAAGTGAAGGCGGCGGTCAAGATTCCCGTGATCGGCAACGGCGACATCCTGACGCCCGAAGATGCCGTCCGCATGGTGCGCGAGACCGGCTGCGATGCCGTGATGATCGGCCGCGCCGCCTCGTCGAACCCCTGGATTTTTCGCCAGATTGAGGATTACGCCACCACTGGAAGCTATGAAGTGCCGCCGGAGAGCGCCCGTTATGAAATCATGCGACGCTACTACGGCATGCTCGAAGAGCACCGCGCGATGGATGCGGTGGGCAAGATGAAGCAGTTCGCCACTTATTTCACGCATGGCGTCCGCAACGGCTCGCAGCTCCGCGCGAGTATTTACCACGCGCACAGCACCGCGGAAATTTTGGGAATGGTCGATGCGTTTTTTGAACGCGAGCTGGCGGCCGCGCCGGCTTAGACTTTTGCCATAGTTTGCTAAGCCGAACAATGTAGCGTGCAGAACGCGACGCCGGAGGCAGCCCTGCGAGGGTCTTGAAGGGCTTCTCGGGAACGTGGGTTATCCGCCGGGCTCATGCTATTCGCCAATAGTGAACGTGTCGGATCGCCGCACGCTTGATGCGGTTCGCACTCGTGTAGATGCGCCGCTTCCCTCCGGAATTACAACCGATGCGGAAGCGATGACGTCAATGACGGAGCGGCTTGCGGAGCATCACCGTCTTTTCCGTTTTCGCGCTTTGGGGGGCTGTCGTGACGCCATAGGACCTTCATTTCCTTGTAAAATACAAATGGCCATGTTTGCCCCGCACGAAAACTTGAGCGATCGGATTAACGGGAATATCATCCGCAGCGAAATCGAAGGCGGTGTGGATTTGCGGCAACTCCCGCCGGAGAGCAAGCTGAAGGTTGAGACGCGCAATCGCGCCTATACCATCGTGATGAAGCGCGATTGCGACGCGCTTATCTCAGGGCATCCGGAGTTCTGCCCGTTCCCGGTGCTGGTGCGCATTCATGGATCCAACTGGGGCGGTTCGATGCTGAGGACTGCGTATTTAGGGCGCGGAATGCATCTGGAGTTCCGCCATCCGATGTTTGAAGGATTGATCGTCACTTCGCCGATCTGCGATATTCAGCTCTTGCCGCAAGCCGCTTGAACTGATCACTGCGGCAGCAGCGGCAGTTCGTAATAGAAGTAATCCTGCCCGCTGGCGGCGTCGCGAATCCCGGTCAGATATAGCCGCGAGCCCGGCTCATGGTCGGCGTTGAAATAGAAAAAGCCATAAGCGCGCTCGCCGACTGGCAGCATCTTGGCCGCGAACGAGCGACCGTCGATCTCTTCGATATTCAGCGGACCCTTCTTCTCGCGGCGCGGCAAAGGCACCGGCAAGCGGGCGCCTCCGCCGATCTTGGGCGGTTTCGCACCGCCGTTCAGGTGCTGCACATCGTCGGGCGGGATGGCGATCACATGCCTGCCGTCGGCGGTGATGAACTCGGCGCGCAGGTCCAGACGCAACGCTTTCCCGGTTGCGTTCTCCAGAATCACCAGCACCGGCAATATCCCGTATTTATTGGGATTCAGCTTGCCGAAAACCGTGGCGGTCTCGGCATCGGTGAGATAGGGCACCGCGGCAATCGTGATTTTGTCGAGCGTTTGATGCGATGGATAGCTCGCGGCCGGGCCGGGAGCAAAGCGCGGCTTGTCCTTGTCGGCAGCCGCCACCGCCGTTATACTCAATAGAACGATTACGGCCACGCGTCTCATATTCTTCCTGTACCAACTCCTGCAGATCGCCGTCACGCCGGCGATCGCCCTGTATCTACTTTACCGGGGATTGCGCGACCGCAGGTATTTCTCGCGCATCGGAGAGCGCCTGGGACTTTTACCGGACTCCCTACAGACGACGGGCAGCGGTGCCATTTGGTTTCACGCGGTTTCGGTGGGCGAGGTTCTTTCGATCGTGGAACTGCTGCGCCGGTTGCGGGCCGAGCGCCCTTCGGTGCAGTTGTTCGTCTCCACAACGACGCTGGCCGGACGCGCCACCGCGGAGCAGAAACTCGCAGACTTGGCCGATGGTGTTTTCTATGCGCCGATTGACTACCGCTCCACCGTGCGCCGCGTGCTGCGGCAACTGTGTCCGTCGCTGGTGGTGGTCCTTGAGACCGAGATCTGGCCGAATCTATACCGCGAAGCGAAACGCTCGGGCGCGTCCTTGCTGATCGTCAACGGACGCATTTCGGACCGCGCGCTGCCGCGTTACCAGCGCTGGAGCTGGGTTTTCCGACATGTTCTCGCGCAGCCCGATGCAATTCTGGTGCAGACCGAAGAAGACGCCAGGCGCTATTTGATCGCTGGGGCGCCGCCCGAGCGGGTGAGGATTGGCGGCAACTTGAAATATGACTTCACGCCGCCTGCGTCCGGTATCGCGGCCGATATCGCAGATTTTTTGAACGAGACCGGTGCTAAACACATATGCATCGCCGCCAGCACCATGCCTCCGGCGGCCGCGGGCGATGTGGATGAAGACGACGCGGTGATTGACGCCTTTCGGGAAATCTCCGCTGCGCGCTCCGGAGTGCTGTTGATCCTGGCGCCGCGCAAGCCGGAGCGCTTCGATATCGTCGCTGAAAAACTTTCGGGCGCGGGCGTTACGTTCACGCGGCGCACGGCCCTCAAACCGCTATCCCTCCCCGGAGTCCTGCTGCTCGATACTATCGGCGAACTGGCGGCACTCTTTGAAAGAGCCGGAGTGGTCTTCATGGGCGGAACGCTGGCGATGCGCGGCGGACACAACATTCTGGAGCCAGCCTATTTTGGCAAACCAATCATCGTTGGTCCACACATGGAAAACTTCGCGGCCATCGCGGAAGAATTTCACCGGGCCGACGCACTCACCCTGATTCAACACCCGGAGGAACTGGCGGGCGCTGTAACGCGGCTCCTGGCGGACGGCGCGGCTGCGGGAGATCGCGCACGCGCCCTGGCACAATCCAAGCGCGGCGTGACCGTGCGGATCGCCGGCGAAATCTGGGATGCCTTCTCCGAAGGTGTACCGAGCCCGCTGCATAAGCTTCCGGCGCGACTTGTTCTCACGCCTCTCTCTTGGATCTGGCGCGCGGGCCATCGCGTAGACGTCGCGCTGAGTCTCTCGGCGCAGCGATCGCTTGAGACACCCGTCATCAGCATCGGCGGATTGACCATGGGAGGCGTCGGCAAGTCGCCTATGGTGGCGCATCTGGCGGCGCGCCTGCGCGAGGCCGGCCGCAACCCCGCCATCCTCACACGCGGTTACAAACGGAAATCCGCCGAGCCCATTGTTCTTGTCCCGCGCGGCGAGATCGCCAGCCCGAATCTCACCGGCGACGAGGCGCAGATGTTCCTGCGCACCGGAGACGCCCATGTCGGAATCGGGCGCGGCCGTTACGATGTGGGCTTGCAGATGGAGCAGCGCTTCGCGCCTGACGTGTTTCTGCTGGACGACGGTTTCCAGCATCTGCGGCTGGCGCGCCAGCAGGATATTGTCCTGATCGATGGCTTGAATCCTTTTGGCGGCGGCGTCTTTCCTATCGGACGCAGCCGCGAATCCGCGCAGGGTCTCAGCCGAGCCACCGCTCTGGTGGTGACGCGCGCCGAGCCCGGCCAGCACAATACCGGCCTGGAACGCCAACTGCGGCGATTCAGCGCCGCGCCGATCTTCCGCTGCCGCGTGACGCCGCGTGAATGGGTGGATGTGAACTCCACCCTAAGCATTCCGGTAGAGAAAGCCGGCTTTCAAAAAGTGGCGGCTTTTTGCGGCTTGGGAAATCCCCGCTCGTTTTGGAGTACGCTCGAAGAATTGAAGCTGGATCTGGTGTTTCACTGGGCCTTCGGCGATCACCATTCCTATCGTCCCGGGGAGTTGCAGAGGCTACTGGCGCAAGCCCGGGACTGCGGCGCTGAAGCGCTGGTCACCACCGAGAAGGATGCTCTGAACCTGTGTGAGGGAGCAGCCGCGATTGTTGCGCCGCTGAAATTGTACTGGTTGAAGATTGGCATAGAAATCGAGAAAGAAGAAGAATTGCTGCAACAGATCCTCCAGCCCGTGGAACAATTACCCCGATGAGGACCGCTATTTTCGGCGGGACCTTCGATCCCATTCACTCCGCCCATCTTGAAATGGCGCGCCGCGCCGCGGACCAGTACCGGCTGGATCGCGTGCTGTTTATTCCCGCGGGAAATCCGCCGCACAAGCGTACCGAGGTGTCTTTCGAAGACCGCTATCGAATGGTGGAACTGGCCTGCGCGGAAGATCCGCGTTTCGTTGCCTCGCGGCTCGAAGAAGGGGCGGGGAAGAGCTACTCGATCGACACCATCGAGCGCGTGAGGGCCGCGAATGCCGAAGTGGACGGCCCGCTGTTCTTAATCATCGGCTCCGATGCGTTTGCGGAAATCCAGACCTGGCGCCGCTGGCAAGAGGTCATTCAATCCGTGGAATTCGTTGTGGTCGGTCGGCCGGGGTATGAGATCACTGGCCCGCCGGGCGCGCGCGTGCATCGCTTGGAGAGCGTGGAACTGCCGATTTCCTCTTCCGATATTCGCGACGCATTGGCGCGGGGTGAGATGCCTGCGGAGCTACCGCCGGCTGTTGGCGCTTATATCCGGGATCACCGCCTATACGGATCGGCTAGCTA
>Ga0207657_10004826_pt1 | contig 14199 bp, 12 predicted proteins | sample KBSC33metaG_FD_184316 | JGI IMG/M metagenome (GOLD analysis project Ga0207657, IMG submission 184316) | Corn rhizosphere microbial communities from Kellogg Biological Station, Michigan, USA - KBS C3-3 metaG (SPAdes) (version 2) | ecosystem: Host-associated > Plants > Roots > Rhizosphere > Soil ... | reverse complement strand
TCGCTTCCCAGGAGCGCGAGAACGCTCATAACTACGGGAGCAAAAACCACGTAGAACAATCCCATGCGTCCCCATGGCACCACGAACGTGCGCGGCAGGTCAGGTCGTTTGCGCCTCATGCCCCACGCTGAAAGTACGGTGAGCACGGTAGTCGCCGAACGCAGCCAGACGTAAATCGTTATCAAACCAGCAAGCGTCTGAAAGGCAAGTAGGGCGTAAACCATCGCGCTCACGATAATCGCGATCCACGGTGTGCCATACCGGGGATGTAGCGCGGTCAGTTGCTTCGGTAAATATCCATCTTCAGCCATGGCCGAAGGCATGCGAGTCGTAGTCAAAACTGTGCTGTTGAGGAGCGCAACGTTGGTAACCATAGCGGCGAGCGTCATCCAGAAGCCCAGGAGTGGTCCGCCTATGAGGCGTGCTGCATCGGATAAGTAACCAGTGTGCCAATCCTGCCAGTTGCCCAATGCCGCAAGCGAGGCAAGCGTAGGAAGGAAGTACGTCGCAATCGACAAAGGAACCACCAGAGCAAGAGCCAATGGATAGCTGCGCCGCGGGTTCTCTACTTCCTCAGCGACAGTCGACATCTGTTCATATCCGGAATAGAGCCAAAGACCTAATGCAAGGCCTACCCCAAATACCTGGAAGAGCGGTTTATGAGGAGGAACAACGGGCGCGAAGGGGTTGTGCTGCCATTTAACAAGGCCGAGGACGATCAGCGTAATCACCGGCAGCAGGACGAAAATCTCGAGCGCCGTCGCAAGGCGCCCTACCATCTGAATGCCGCGCACATTGATGTATGCAATAAGGGCGATTAGTCCGACCGAGATCCCATAATGTTTCCAGCCCGTGACCCCGGGAAACCAGAACTTCAGATAGTCGGTGAAGAGGACCGCATAAACGCCACCCAACAGGAACGACGCCGACCAATTCCACCATCCTGCCAGAAAGCCCCAAAAGTCGCCGAACGAGGCACGCACCCAGCGATAGAAACCGCCCTGGACGGGCATTGCCGTGGTCAGTTCAGCCGAAACGAGAGATACCGGGATGCACCAGAAGAGCGGCAGGATGAGGTGATAAAGCAGCGTCATGCCGGGACCCGACGTGGTGATTTGGTCCTCAAGGCCGAACGGGCCAGCCGTCGTATAGGAATACATCACGAAGACGAAGTAGAAGAGTCCTGCTTTTTGCGCAGACGCTTTCGTGAGCGTTCTCCTGGAAGTGCGGAACGTTAGCAGAAGGACAGCAAAAAGAGAAACGTGCGCTACGGCCACCCGCGCGAAAGACCACGCATGGACGGCGGCTGGAAGGCTCCGGTTAAGCGTGGCCCTGCAACTTGAGAAAAGACGCTTGCGTCAGTTTATTGCCAAAACGAAACTTGAAGAGAGCTTTGCTTCGCCGGACGGTCAGAGACCCGTCCCATACCTGTATCAGGCGATCAGCGGAGCGCTGAGTGCGCCTTCCAGTTCGAGCAGTTTTCGCTTGACCTCTAGTCCGCCGCCATAGCCACACAGCGTTCCATCGGAAGCGATGACGCGATGGCAGGGAACCACGATTGCGATTGGGTTGCGGTTATTGGCCAAGCCCACAGCGCGGAAGCCTTTGGGCTGCCCTACTGCTCGGGCGATAGCAGCGTAGGAGCGGGTTTCGCCATAAGGGATTTCAAGCAGGGCACGCCAGCATTTCACCTGGAATTCCGTCCCTCGCAAGTCGAGGCGAAATGTGAAATCCCGGCGCTCGCCCGCGAAGTACTCGTTCAGTTCGCGAACGTAAGGCCGGGTAGCAATCTCCGATTCCATCCATTCAGCTTCCGTTTTCCGGGGAGGAAACACTCCGCGATCGAACTCGAGCAGAACGAGTCCCTTATCTGAAAGCGCGAGCAACAATGGGCCAGCAGGGGATTGCATCCGGGAGTAATAGAAAGTTTCCATCATGTCCCCGTCGATAGAGTGATCGTCTCTTCTCAGTATCTCAGCTGGAAGCATCCAGGGTGGACGAAAGCGGACACGAGCTAGGAAGAATCTCCAGAGAACGTGTCGCGATCGCTGGCGCAAGAAAAAGCCCCTCGCTTTCGCGAGAGGCTTTGTAGGTTCGAATTGCCGTCGCCGAATTACTGTTGAGGGGACTGGCTTTGTGGCGGCTGCTGTTGAGCAGGCGTCGTCGATTCAGGTGTTGCCGGGGCACTGGGCGTGGTTGGTGCCGGTGCACTTTGCGGAGCCGAACTGCTGGCTGGCGTGCTGCTGCTGGCCGGAGCAGAGCTGGCTGGAGCGCTCGAGCCCGAGTTCGAGTTGGAAGCGAGCTGCTCGAGATCGTTCTTCAGCAGGCTGACTTCCACGCGTCCACCGGTGATGCGCTTAGCCTTGGCGCCTTCTTCCGTGGTCGGCAATGGAGCATTGCCCATGCCAACGACGTAGATGCGGTAGACCGGGATTTCATGGTTGAGCACGAGGTAACGGACAACGGAGTCGGCCATCTTTTGGGAGTTCTGGATGGCGGCCTGACCGTGACCAGCGGCGAAACCCTGCACTTCGACGATGTATCCGCGCTGACCCTTCAGCGGCGTAGCCATGTCGTCCAAGGCCTGCTTGGCATTCTTGCTGAGGACGCTCTGGCCGGCCTTGAAGCGGATTTCGGTCTGGGTTGCGGCTTTGTACTGATCGATATTTCCAACTACCTGCTCGACAGTGGTCAGGCGGGTGGTTGCTTGCTGCGCGGTGTTCTGCGCGGCCTGGGCGCGGTTACCGGCGTCAATCGCGTGCTGATCGGCCTCATTCGCCTTGCTCGAAGCGAGCTGAATGCCCTGCTGCGCACGAGAATCAACGTCCTTGATCATCTTGGTGTTGCTGGCGGTGAGCTCATCGAGCTCGTTGACGCGGTCACGGATGGGCTGGGTCTGCCGCTGCACGTACTTCTTGCGAGCGAACGGGTTCAGGTGACCCCAGAAACCTTCGTGAGTATCGGGCTGCAAAGGCTGCTTGCCGCTGGCCCCGGGCTCCGTCGAAGCGGCTGCGGGAGCAGCCTGAGGCGTCGTCTGATCCTGGGTGTTGGAATTGGTCTGCGCGAGGGCAGGCACTGTGAGTGCGCCAGCCAAGAGCAAAGCCAGAGTTGTGCGATTTGTCATTTTCAACTTCCTCCGAGGTGGAGGAGCTTCGAGGCCCCTCTCCTTGCACGCTGAACGCGCGTGTTACGTTTCGATTTTGAATGCGTCCCCAACGAATGAACCTGGCAAAGCTGTTGGGCGTTGCCGGCATACGCTGACGCGTCGTATGCCCAAACTTTACTCAACTCGGCGCTACCGAAGAGCTGCGCCACATTGTGAGTCTCTACAGTTGACGTGCCAAAGGCTCAAATCTGGAAGACGATCCTAAGTGCTTGGTTTCCAAGGATATTGTACCTCCGTAACCAGGGGAGCGGCAGGCCAAAGTGCAAACGGCGGGTAATTTTGACAAAGCTGATATAAGAACTGCGGGGTCGTGAGTACGGATTTTCTTGGGAGGAAGAGGAATGTCGGAAGCGGGCTTTTACTCGCGCCAGAGCGCCGTTTGGGGAGTTCTTCTAGCCTTATTCATTCAAGTTCCGGGAATGGTGGCCGCGCAAGCGGCGTCTCCGGAACGAGCTTCGCTCGCTATACCCAGCCAGCGTCTGCAGCAATATTCCGATCTTTCGGTGGAGTTGATGCGCGACTATCTGCGCATCGACACGACGAATCCTCCGGGAAATGAGATGCGCGCCGCAGCATTTTTTAAGAAGATCCTGGACAGTGAGGGCATTGAGAACCAGGTCTTCGAATACCTCCCAGGGCGTGCCGATTTATGGGCCAGACTGCCGCATACCGGCTCTGAGGCGCAGCGCCCGATCATCCTCTTGAACCACATGGATGTGGTGACCAGCGACGCTTCTCATTGGAATGCGCCTCCTTTCGGTGCGGACATCGTGAATGGCTCGATTTATGGGCGCGGTGCGCAAGACATGAAGAACGAGGGATTGGCGCAACTGGTGGTCATGGTCATGCTCAAGCGGGAAAAGGTGCCGCTTAACCGCGACGTGATCTTTCTTGCGGTGAGTGATGAGGAAGCCGGGGGAACCGGCACCGACTGGATGATCGCTAACAAGCGTGACCTGCTCGAAAATGCCGAGTTTCTGATCAATGAAGGTGGAGAGAACCTGCTGGAAGATGGCAAAGTGCGATACATCGGGGTAGATGTCGGGGAAAAGACAACGTTCTGGTTGCACGTCGTAGCGCACGGGCGGCCCGGGCATGGATCGCGGCCTATTCCCGACTCTGCGCCCAACCGGCTGGTCCGGGCTTTAGATCGAATTCTTGCCTATCGAACGCCTCTGAAGGTATTACCCATCGTGGATGAGTTCCTGCACGTAATGGCTCCTTTTGAACCGCCAGCAAGAGCCAAGCAGTTTCTCAACATGAAAGAGGTAATCCAAGAAAAGAAATTTCAGGATCAGATCGAGCGGGATGAATCGCTCAACTTCCTCCTGCGCGACACAATTTCCTTAACCATGCTGGGTGGCTCCGGGCAGACAAACGTGATCCCGCCCGATGCCTGGGCGAATCTGGATGTAAGGCTTCTGCCGGGAGGGGATCCGCAAGCATTCCTGCAATCGATCCGGCGTGTGGTGGACGATCCCGATGTGACGGTGCAGCCATTGAATGCAGAGTTCCGCGTAGCGAACTCCTCGCCGACCAATACCAAACTCTTTCAGGCAATCCGAAGAGTATCAAATGAGTATTTTCCAGGCACGCCCGTGGCTCCGCGCATTACCAGCGGCTATACAGAAAACCAGCGGTACCGACCGCTGGGGATCAACAGCTATGGGTTCTCGCCTTACACTGCGACTTCGGCGGAAGGAAGCACAGAGCACGGGAATGATGAGCGCGTACGAGTGGAAGAAGTGCGGCGGGCGCCAAGGATTTTGTACGACGTTGTGACGGCCGTTGCGGGTAAGTAGTCTCTGCCGAGGCAAGCGAAACGCTCTCATGTACCTTGAGGGACTTGAGATTTAAGGACCTGAGCGCACCGGCCACTGCACTGGCTATGCGTAATACCCCTTACTACCCGCAAGGCGTTTCTCGTACTGTTCGTAGATGTAGTTGTCCGTCATGCCTGCAATGTAATCGCACACCACCCGAGCAAGCGGATCGGTCTGGGCTTTTTCTTGGTAACTGGTCGGCAGCGCCCCGGGCGTAGCGACCCAGTATTCGAAAAGATCTCGGATGATCTTCTCTGCATCATCCTTTTCTGGTTCAAGCGCGGGACTGAAGTAGAGCCGCTCATGGAGGAAGCGTTTCAACTCGAGGCGTTCAGCCTCCACTTCGGGGCCAAAATTTACCAGGCGTCGGCTGTCCTTGCGAACATCCTCGACTGTCGTGATCTGAGCGGATTGTAGATTCTGGCGAGTGTTTCGAATCAGGTCGTCGACCATGCGGTTCAACATGCGCTTGAGAACTTCGTTGAATCGCAGTTTCTCAATCACTCTCGGGTGCATCTGGTCTACTTCAGGCAGGAACCTGCGAAACATTGCGCTTCGCGAACGCACATCGTCAAAGGCCAGCAAGTGGGCTTCATAACCATCGTCGAGATCGGCGGTGTTGTACGCAATCTCATCAGCCACGTCAATGAGTTGCGCCTCCAGAGGGGGACGCTGACCGAGGACATACTCGGCCAATTCCGGATATTGGTGTTCATCGTAGTCATGGGAATGCTTAATGATTCCTTCTCGAACTTCGAACGTAAGATTCAGGCCACGAAAGGCGGCATAACGCAGTTCAAAGTCTTCCACTATGCGAAGTGCGTGCAGGTTGTGGTCGAACGCCAAGCCGTGCTGGCGCATGACGGTATCAAGCGTTTTTTCGCCGGCATGACCAAAAGGCGGATGGCCAACATCGTGTACCAGTGCCAATGCCTCTACCAGGTCGACATTCAAACCCAGCTGTGCGGCGATGGTACGCGCGATTTGAGAGACCTCGATTGTATGAGTCAGGCGGTTGCGAAAGTGATCGGAAAAGCGCCGAGTGAAGACCTGGGTTTTGTCTTTTAGCCGACGGAACGCACGGGCATGAACGACGCGATCGCGATCGCGTTCAAAGTCGTTGCGGTAGGGATGAGTTGGCTCAGGGTAGCGACGTCCGCGCGAGTTCTCAACGCGTACCGCATACGCAGCCAACATGTGAGAAGTGTAGCAAAGAAGAACTGGGTTCTGGCGCGAGTGCAGGCCGAGAACCCCACAGCCGAGAGCCTACTGTTTCGGCTGTGGTTCCTCTCGGGCTAGCTTGATTCGTGCCGATTCAAGCTTCTTCTGGACCTTGGCAACTTCGCTGGGTTCTACGTCGGCCGACACGCTTCGGTTGTACTCGTTCAGCGCACGCTCCCAATGCGCGGCTGCCTGCTTTAAGCGGCCAACCTTCTGGTAGACATCGCCAAGGTGGTCCTGGACGGTCGGGTCGTTCGGAGTTCTCTGGACTGCCTTGCTCAGGTTTTGTTCTGCGAGATCATACTTCCCGAGCTTGTAGTAGGCCCATCCGAGTGAATCGAGATAAGCACCGTTTGCGGGATCCAGATCAATAGCCTTTTTAACGTAATTCAGAGCTTCGTCGAGACGCACACCGCGATCAGCCAGCATGTAGCCAAGATAGTTCAGCGCAACGGCATTTTGAGGGTCACTGTTTAAAACCTGCTTGAACGCCTCTTCAGCCTGTTCGTACTTCTTCTCACGCTCGTAAACCGAGCCTTTCACGAAGACGGCATACGTCTTGTCCTCGGGCTTGGTGGAAAGCTGTTCGGCCTTACTGATTGCTTGTTCCGCCTCGTTCCAGCGCTTCAGACGCGTGTACATCTGGCTGAGCGCGACGTAGACCTCACGATCATCGGCGTTGCCCTTGAGGAGAGCCTTCACTTGCTCGATGGCGGTATCCGCCTGCCCGGTATCAGCTAACTGCGAGGCCAGAACCATCTTCAGACCGCGATCGTTGGGCAGCTTCTGAACCGCTTCCTTGGCAGCCGCTGTAGCCTGTGGCCATTGCTTGGCTTCACGATAGGTATCGATGATCTGCTGGTAGCCCCGGACAGCATTGTCATCGCCCAAAGGAAGCATTTTGCGGAAGGTATCGAGGGCGGACTGGTTGTTGCCCATCTCCCGGTAGATCGTGCCCAGCCGCTCGAGGAAGACAGCGCGGTTGCTCTTTTCGCCTTGCGTGTAGTTGCCGTCCGCCTTCTCTGTCTTGTCGAGAAGTTGCTTCAGGGTCTGGGCAGCTTCCTCGTCTCGACCTTGCGCCTGGTAAACAGTAGCGATCTGATAGGGCACCTCGATGGAGTCCTGCACCATCGTTTCGGCCTTCTTCAGACTATCGAGCGCCTGATCGAACTTACCCTGCTTGCGGTAGATCTCAGCCATGCGCAGATAGGTCTGTGCGTCTTCCGGATTCGCATCGGCGATGATCTTGTACTGATCGAGCGCGGCATCCGTTTGCCCATCATTCATCAGGTTTTGAGCAAGGCCGCGAATGGCATCAAGATTGTCGCGATCGAGTTCAATGGCGTGACGGTAGGCTTCGATCGCCTGCTTATATTGTTTCTGTTGCTCATAGGTGTAGCCGAGAGCGGAGTAGAGCTTTGCGGAGCGACCGGCATCCGGTACCGAATTCAAAGCCTGAACGGCTCGAGTCGAATCGCCTTCCTCGTTGTAAAGGTAAGCGAGAGTGGTCACCGCCTCCTCTGAATCGGGTTGGAGTTTCACCGCAGTCTTGAATTCGTTCTCCGCCTTTTGCAAATCGTTGTTCAAACGATAGAGTCGACCGAGCAGGAGGTGATCGTCGACCAAATTGCCCGGATCCGTGTCCAACTTCACAATTTCTTCGTACTGTTCAATCGCCAGCTTCAGGACGTTTTGTCCGCCGCTCTGGCCACCGGTTTGCATGTCGCCCAAGGATCGAAGATAGATACGACCCAGAAGTTTGTGAGCCTCCAAATTTTTGGGATCGCGCTTCAGAATGTCTTGTGCTTCGAGCACTGCATCGCGAATGCGGCCCGTCTTGGCATATAACTCGGCAAGGCCGGAGGTCAGGTACGCGGAACCCGGATCGGCGTCGATGGCCTGCCGGTATTCCTCGATGGCTTTGTTGGCGAGATCGCTGCGACCGTAGACGGTGACCAACTCCTCATAGATATGAGCCATCGAATAATGAAAATAGGCCGCCGCCCGGTCCGGTTTGCGAGCTGAGGTCTGATTTGCCGGTTTGCTGTCGGAAGCCGGTGCTGGACTCTGTTGGGAGAAGCTGGAAGTGAGACCGACCAGCAAGAGGCAAAAAACACAAAAATTCTTCTTCATGAAAACCCTTCGAGCTGCCAAAGCCATTGGATGCGGGACCGCAATCAGCGGGTGCTTCTATTGTAACCTTTGTTACTCCATCACAAGGCAGAAAATGCCGGGTATCCCGACGCTCGAGCGCTCACGGAAGTACAGGGGCGGAAGAGATTGTAAGTTGACGATTTCTGGTTGTTGACTGTAACGAAATCTATCGATCCGGTTCTTGCTACCTCACCTGGCGCTTTGAAGTTCAGACGTCTGCGAACCGGTTAGAGAGGTCAGACGCATTCGTCTTTCAATCGGCAACCAACAATCAACAATCAAGAATGCGAAATGGTGCGTCGTGCAGCCTCAAATTCTTAGTGTCGGAAGTGTCGGACGCCGGTAAAGATCATCGCCAAGCCCAGCCGGTCGGCAGCCTCGATCACTTCCTGATCGCGCACAGAGCCGCCCGGTTGGATCACTGCAGTCGCGCCCGCCTTCGCAATCTCCTCAACTCCGTCGGGAAAAGGAAAGAAAGCGTCGGAAGCTGCGACGGTGCCTTTCAGCGGGAGCACAGCTTTCATCGCACCGATCTTGCAAGAGTCGACCCGGCTCATCTGCCCGGCACCGATTCCGACGCTCTGGCCGTCGCGTGCGTAGACGATGGCATTTGATTTGACGTGCTTACATATCTTCCATCCAAATAGAAGCGCGCGCCGCTCTTCCGCCGTCGGTTGACGCTTCGTGACTACTTTCAGATCGCTCTCCTGCAACTGACGCAGGTCGCTGTCCTGCACCAGGAGCCCGCCAGAAACATTTTTCAACATCCACTTTTGCGGAGTATGAGTGATCTCGACGAGACGGAGGTTCTTTTTTGCGGCGAACTTCGCTTTGGCGGCTTCATCAAAAGAGGGCGCGGCAATGGCCTCGACGAAGAGCTTGGCCATCTCCTCAGCAGCCTGTCCGTCCACGGGACGGTTTACGCCAATCACGCCACCAAAGGCGGAGACGGGATCGCATTCCAGGGCTTTCTTGTAGGCGTCAACCAGGCGAGGAGCTGTCGCAGTACCACAGGGATTGGTGTGCTTGATAATGGTGCAGACGGTCTCATCGAAATCTTGAGCCAAATCCCACGCGGCCTGCAGGTCTACGATGTTGTTATACGAGAGTTCCTTGCCTTGCAATTGTCGAGCATTGGCAACTCCCACGCCCGAGCCGTCGGAGTACATGGCCGCCTTCTGATGAGGATTTTCACCGTAACGCAGATCCATTTCCTTTTGATAGAAGAGGCGCAAGGTTTGTGGAAAAGCGGATTCCATCTGCAGTTCAAAGTGGCCGTTGCTGCTCACTTTTTCGAGAGTCGATGCAATTGCTGCATCATAGGCAGCTGTCGTCGCGAATGCTTTTTGTGCCAGGCGCCACTTAGTGGCGGAGGAGAGTTCGCCTGCGTGCGACGCCATTTCCTCGGCAATGGCGCCGTAGTCAGAAGGAGAAGTTACCACGGCGACGTCCTGAAAGTTCTTGGCCGCGGAACGGATCATGGAGGGTCCGCCAATGTCGATATTCTCGATGAGCTCTTCGAAATGGACGCCGGGGTTAGCGGCCGTCTTTTCGAACGCGTAAAGGTTTACCACCACCATGTCGATTGGCTGAATTCCATGTTCCGCCACAGCCGAAGCGTGTGCAGGGTTTTCCCGTCGATGAAGAATGCCGCCATGTACCTTGGGATGGAGAGTTTTTACGCGGCCGTCGAGCATCTCCGGAAAGCCAGTCAGGTCGGAGATGTCCCGCACCGCAATGCCGGAATCCCGCAGCAATTTCGCAGTTCCGCCCGTAGAAATCAGATCCACTCCCATATTTGAAAGCTTGCGGGCAAAGTCAACCAGTCCGGCCTTATCGGTGACACTCAAGATAGCGCGCTGAATTTTCGACATGCTTGCCTCTGGCAGAAGGGAATCCGTGCAGGAACGTAAACAAAATTCTACCAGCCCCGCACCCCTGCGTGGGGTGATGCACGATACGGAGGACGATTCGAAGTAGAGGGCCTTGCGAGCGAAGGCAGGCGCGTTGAGGAGGTCTAAACTTTGGCTTTTGCTTTCAGACGGACATGTCCGTCCTGCATCTCTACGGTGTACTCAACTGAGTGACAGCCGTACTCTTTGCGAATCTGGCTAGTCTTCTTCTGCACGAAGCTGGCGAAAGAATCGAGATTCCCTGAGACGGGTTCACCGGCTTTTGTTTTGGCCTCGGAAAGCGCTTTGAAGAGAGTCTCCACCTTCTCGCGCTCGGCGGAGACATCAGAGCATTCCACCGCAAAGGGCCCGTTGTCGGACCCGTCTTTAGAGGAAGCTCCCGCATGACCAACCCCATAGACATGGTGAGCGGCTTCATGCTGCCCTTCGCGCACTCCCTGAACCGAGAGTAGAGCATCCTGCGGCCTGCGATAGCCTTCTTCCCGAATGCGGCTCTTCTTGCGCCAAAGATCGCTATAAATCGCGTACCGCTGGGCCATCTCGTTGTAGCGGTAGCGCTGCGAGAAGTTCATTTTGGAGCCGTCGGAGAACTTGCGGAGAAGGTTCAGTACTTTCCACTCAAGGTCGTTTGGCGGACGCTTGGCTGGATTGCTGAAGAAGATCTCGTACTCAATCTTGAGCCTGCGAAGATTGGAGTCTAAAAGATTGAGTTCTTCGTCGATAGTCACGAGTGGTGATGCTCCCCGAACTAGCTTACCGAGTGAGGCTTATGGCAGCGAGGTGACGCATGGACATGGCAGCAATAGAACCAAAGTACTCTGGCGTGGACTACAAGGCGGACGAACGGGAATCTGAAGTGTCGATGGCGGTGTCTTTTATCTTCCAGAGCTAGCGGCCATCTTCTTGACCATCGCTAGCACGAGTTTGCGGTCGCTGTCGTTGAGGTTAGACGAGTACCGGCGAATCTGGCTGAGAAACCGGACTTCGTCATCGCTAAGCTGAGGTAGGCCCTTAGATCCGTTACTGTTCCCAGATTCGGAAAAAAACTGCGAGAGCGGAAGTTCCATTGCTCCGGCAATTTTAGCGAGCGTGTCCAGAGAGGGAATCGTGTGGCCGTTTTCTACGCGCGACAAGTAGCAGCGAAGCAAACCCGTGCGCTTTTCGATGTCGCCCTGCGACATCCCTTTCTGAAGGCGGTAGTTTCTGATGGTCTCGCCGATATTCATAAGGAACAACGTCCAGAAGTCGAGAGGATGGCTGAATAGTAATCAGAGTAGTACGGTCTGGCAAGTGGAAATTCAGCATAAGCGGATCAGTTCTCGGCCAAACAAAGTACGCCGGGAAAATGCCTTATGATCGGCAGGCGAACTATTTTTTCAAGTTCGCTTGCAGAAATTCCGTTATGTGCTTCCACGCATCCTGTGCATCCTGTGCACGATATCCCTCTTTGTTATTGGGGTTCTCGAAGGCGTGACCCGCATCTGGGTAGATGACAATGTCTATTTTCTTGCCGAGTTGCTGCATGGTTTGCTGAAACTTTTTCACGTCTTCGACCGGGATGCCGCGATCTTTTCCACCGAAAATTCCAAGAATGGGAGCGTTAATCTTTTTCAAACTACTTTGGTCAACCGCAAGGTGGCCGTAGTTGATGACGTCGGCAGCCAGAGTTGGCTCTTGGAGCGCAACGTCGAGTGAGTAGCCGCCGCCCATGCACCATCCAATTGCGCCAATGCGGTCGCCCGTGACGTTGTTTTGCGATTTGAGATACGTGAATGCCGCATCGAGATCTTGTTTGGCTCTATCCTCGGGAACGCCTCGCATAATCTCGTGCGCTTCCTCAGGACTTGTGGCCACCTTGCCGCGGTAGAGGTCCACTGCCAGAGCAACATAACCCTGCTCAGCGAGTTTCGACGCTTGCTCTTTCACCCAATCGTTGAGGCCCCACCACTCATGAATGACGATGATTGCGGGAAAAGGACCCTTTCCGGAAGGCGTGTAAAGCATGCCCTGCACTTTGTCGTTGCCGCTTGAATACGTGACCTGTTTGCCTTCAGCAGCAAACATCGAAAGACTCATAAGTAGTAGCGGAAGTAAAAACGTGATTTGGTATTTCATTACATACCCCACATTTCGTCGTCTCAAAAGCGCTTGCAGCTCGCTAGAGATTCAGTTCCATGTACAGGGTTCCAGGCATGGGATTGGAACGATACGGGCCAATCTCTTGAAAACCGAGCCGGCGATACATCACAACCGCATCCTTCATCCAGGGCTCAACTGTATCGAGGCGAATTTTCTGATAACCAATCTTTCGTGCTTCAGTGAGAATGGCGTTCACCAGTGCCAATCCCAGTTTCATGCCGCGAAACTCAGGACGAACGTACAGGCGCTTCATTTCACAAATGTGCGGCTCAAGAGCATGAAGAGCTACACACCCTGCGGCTTTCCCATTCGACTCAGCCAATAAGAGCCGGCCGCGTGGTGGAGAGTAGTCTCCAGGAAGTCCAGCCAATTCTTGATCAAACCCCTGAAAGCAGAGGCTAAAGCCTAGCGAGGTGGCGTATTCGAGGAAGAGTTCTCGCACGTTCGCCAAGTCGACGATCGATGAGGCCTCGAAAATTGCAACACCGGCATTTGGGGGCGCTACCCCATCAACATGCCTCCATTAACATTCAACACGTGGCCGGTGATGTACGAGGCGGCATCGGAGGCTAAAAAACTAACGGCGTGGGCAACATCTTCGGGGGTGCCAACCCGGGCCAGTGGAATCATCTTCACCGCACTTTCTTTCAATTCGTCTCCCAGAGAAGATGTCATCGCGGTTTCGATGAACCCAGGTGCGACGGCGTTGCAGGTTATGTTGCGTGACCCTACCTCGCGTGCAATTGCCATTGTCAGCCCGATTAACCCGGCCTTTGAAGAAGCATAATTCGCCTGTCCTGCTTGCCCGGTTTGCCCGAAGACACTGGTGATGTTGATAATCCGTCCCCACCTCTGCTTGAGCATCGAGCCGATCACCTGTTGAGTGCACAGGTAGGCAGACGTCAAATTGGTGTTGAGTACGGCATCCCAATCGGCACGTTTCAATCTCATGATTAGCTGGTCGCGAGTGATACCGGCGTTGTTGACCAGAATGTCGATTTTGCCGAAGTGACCGATCACAGCCTTAATGGCGGACTTGATTTGCTCCTCTTCCGCGACATCCATGACAAACGCCGCGGCTTGAGCGCCCGTACCCTCTATGAAAGCTACCAGCTCACTCAATTTTTCTTGATTGCGCGCAGCTGCAGCGACCGCCACGCCAGACTGCGATAGCGCCAGCGCGCACGCTCGTCCGATACCTTGAGAGGCGCCGGTGACTAACGCCACGCGCCCGGCAAAAGACATGCGATTCTCCCTTTCCTTGGATCGAAGAGAAGGATTATACCGAGTCGGCCAGATTAGATCGCAGGGGGCGACCTCATTGCGACGCCGCAGCTTCCGATTCGCGCAGTTCCTCACGAAACATGTATCGCAACATAGGCGGGGCAAGCAGAGTAGTAACCGCGGTCATGAAAACGACAATGGCATAAGTAGGCTGCTGCACGATATGGGAGTTTAGCCCCACCAGAGCGACGATAAGCGCCACTTCACCGCGCGGCATCATGCCAATGCCAACGGTCAAGGATGTATGCACGCCCTCCCGCAACATTGGTGCGCCGCAGCCCAATACCTTCGAGATAATCGCCAGGATGGAAATGATGACCGCCGCAGTGAGCACGCTACCACCGAACAAGGAAATGTCGAGCTGCGATCCGATTGAAAAGAAAAAATACGGAGCGAGAAAATCGCTGATGGAAGTCACGCTGGGTAACAGATCCCACTCGGGAGCGTAGTCCGCGAATGCAAGTCCGGCGAAGAATGCGCCGATGATTGCGGCCATGCC
>Ga0207657_10004824_pt1 | contig 14205 bp, 6 predicted proteins | sample KBSC33metaG_FD_184316 | JGI IMG/M metagenome (GOLD analysis project Ga0207657, IMG submission 184316) | Corn rhizosphere microbial communities from Kellogg Biological Station, Michigan, USA - KBS C3-3 metaG (SPAdes) (version 2) | ecosystem: Host-associated > Plants > Roots > Rhizosphere > Soil ... | reverse complement strand
ATCCTGCCGACGGACGCGACGCGGCAGGTCGAGCTCAACGGCACGCTGCTCAGCAAACTCTCCGACGGGACGACCGGCGGCAATGTGTGGTTCTACACGCCCGGCGGGTTCCTCGTCGGGTCCAAGGCATCGATCGACGTCGGCGGCCTGCTCCTCACCAGCGTGGATCTGCCGAACGGCATCAGCCTGACCAGTGGCGGCTTTAGCGCGACGTTCACAAAGAGCGCCACCAGCGCCGGCCCCATCCAGATCATGCCGGGCGCGACGATCAACGCCCGCAGCTCCTATGTCGGGCTTGTCGCGCCGCGCATCGAGCAAAGCGGCAACATCCAGGTCAACGGCTCGGCCGCCTTCGTCGCGGCCGAAGGCGCGACGATGACGCTGAACGCCGGCCTCTTCACCATCTCGGTTCCGTTCAGCAGCGGTACCTCGGATCCGAACGGCATCGTGCACAGCGGGACCACCGGCGGTCCGGCGAACGTCGCATCGAGCGACAATCACAGCATCTACATGGTCGCGGTGCCGAAGAACCAGGCGCTGGCGATGCTGCTCGACGGCAACATCGGCTTCAACGCCGCGACCAGCGCGACGGTTGTGAACGGACAGGTCGTGCTGACCTCCGGGTTCGGCAACGGCGGCGGCACGACGGGGCTGACGATCGGCTCGCAGGGACCGGCGAACTTTACGTCGAAGGTCATCGCCGGCATGCAGGGACCGGTCCTAATCGAAGCCACGAAGGGCGACACCAGCTTTTCCGGCGGGCTCAGCCTTACCGACTCAGCAGTGGCGGGGCTCGGCGGAATCACGTTCCTTGCCGACAACGGACACAAGCTCGCCGTCACCGGAGACGCGCTGCTCGACGGCGGCGATTCGATCAACATCACGGCCCAGAACAAAGGGGCGATCAACGTCACCGGCACGCTTCTTGCCGACACGTTCAACGGGCCCGTCAGTTTCTCCACGGGGGGCGCGACCGGGACTGTCACCGCCGACACGCTCGAACTCTTCGGGTCGAGTCTGGCACTCAACGGACATGCTGACGTCACCGACCTTTCCCTCCACTCGTCCGCTGACTTCACGGTGGGCGACCTGTCAATTCCAGGCGCCCTTTCGGTAAGCTCCGACGGAAACCTGACGACGACCGGCAGTCTCTCCGGCGGCACGTCGGTCAATCTCTTTTCCGGCAAGAATCTGTCGGTGCAGAATGTAACGGTCCCCGGCACGACGGGCACAGCAAGCTTCTTCGCCAACGGGCTTGCTAACTTCACCGGAACGATCAGCGCCGACGAGATCTTCGTCGGCTCCGCCGACATCAACATCGCCAGTGGCGCTTCGCTGGGCGTCCAGGGAGTGACCAATTTCCTGTCGCTCGATGCGGAGACCAACCAGCCCGTATACATCGGCGGCGGGCTGACACCGCCAGCCGGCGCCTACGTCCTCAACGAGGACGGCGACATCCACGCGAAGAACGTCTCCATTTTCTCCTTCTCCAACAATGACGGGCCATCACCCGACATCATCATCGGCGACTTGAGAATTGAAGGCAGCCAAAGCGATGGCGGCGGCGTCACGGATGTGACCGTCGACAGCTTCAGCGGCTCGATCAAGATCGAAGGGCAAGTGAACTGGATCGACGCCGGGACCTCCGACGCGCTCACGCTCTTCGCCAAGACGATCGAAGTGAATACCGACACCGGCCGCCTGTTCATGTCGGACCCGAACGAAAACCTCGCCGGCGGCGTCGTTTTCGACGCCCCCAACGTCTGGATCGCCGACGGCGCGATCCTCACCAAGCTCGAGACGAATCCGAATTACTCCGGCCGCGACACCGATCTCGCCAGCAACGGCGGCACGTCGAACCCGCTTGGGTTCGTCGGCGCGGGGGAGATCACCGTCCTCGGCACCACGACCTTCTTCGTCCAGAACAGCGGCACCGCCGACGACATGGGCGGCATCTCCGTCGGCGATGGAGGGCTGCTCATCGACAGCCTCGCAACCAGCACGAACCCGCTGGCGGTCGACATCTACGGCCGCCAGATCAAGTCGGACGGCACGACGGTGACCAACAAGGATTTCGCCGGGACCGTCAAATCGTTCGGCAACTTCACGCAGGACTCGATGATCAATGGCTGCCCGGTCGGCAGCACGACCTGCGCGCCTCCGCCGCCTCCGCCTCCGCCGCCGCCGCCTCCGCCGCCGCCGCCGCCTCCGCCTCCGCCGCCGCCTCCGCCGCCGCCGCCGCCGCCACCGTCGGTCGCAGGTCCGGAGAACGTGCTCGGCCCGGTCGGCGTGATGAGCCCGCCGACGATGGTCGGCTCGCAGGACCATGCCGACGAGTTCGTCGACGAGCTGATGAACGAGCTCACCGGCGGCGGGACCGGCCCCGGCACCGCGAACGACGAGGAGAGCGACGAGGACAGCGGCGACGGAAGCGCGCCGCCCAACTTCTGGCAGGGCCCGATCAACACCGGTCCGGTCTCGTTCGACAAGCCGGTCAACGACCCGGTGACGAGCGGCGGCGACGCGACCGGCGACACCGGGACCGTCGACAACGGTCCATCACAATGATCGGAGGGTGAGATGCGAAACAGGCTCATAGCCGCCGTCGCGGCGCTGACCTCCATCGGTGGAGCAGCCTCCGCGCCCGCCGCGCCGCTCAGCGTGCTCGACAGCTTCCGGATCGGCAATTCGGGCACCGTCTATTGCTCGGCGCAGAGCCTTGCGACCGACAAGGCGCTCTCGGGCATGTTCGACAACGGCTATTCGGTGACGTGCCGCGACGCGGCGCTTCCCGTGGGGAAGCTGTTCAAGCTGCGCGGCGGCGAGGCGGGGGCGCAGCGGCTCGCGGCGATTCGCGCCGAGACCGCCGACTGTTCCGCGCCGCGCGATGCCAACGTCCCAGACGCCGGCCATGTCCAGGTCATCGACTGCAAGCTCAAGGGCGCCGATGTCGGCTACCGCGCCTATCAGCTGGTCAGCGGCGACACCCTGTATGCGGCCGAGGGCCTGACCGGATACGACAGCGCGCTCCAGCTCGGTTTCCGGAGCCTCGTGACCGACCAGCCGGTCAAGGGCGAAGTTTCGATCGCGACCACCGGCGCCGGCGATCCCGCCGCCTTCGCGCGGGTCCAGGCCGGCACGCTCGACCCGAGCCGTGCGCTCGCCGAAGCCTATCGCCGCAACAATGCGGGAAGCTATGCCGAGGCGGCCGAGTTCTTCGCAGCCGTCACCAACATCGGCGAAGGTCCGCTCAGCAAATCGGAGGCGCTCGCCAACGAGGCTCTGCAGAAATCGAACCTCGGCCGCTACGCCGAAGCGGATTCGCTGTTCGCGCGCGCCGCCGAGCAGCTCGGCAACGACCCGCTCGTCGCCCGCCGGCTGCGCAACTACCGCGCGATCCACGAGCTCAACCAGGGCGATCCCGACGGCGCGCTCAAGGAGCTCGACAAGCCGATGCCCAAGGCCGCCGACGAGAGCGACGGCGCCGCGGCCGGCCAGCCAGTCATCACCGCGTTCGCCTCGAAGCGTCTCAACTCGCAGACGAGGCTCGGCGAGCAGCTCGCCGCCCAGTCGGACGAGCTGGGGCCCGCCGAAAAAGCCGAGATTCTGGACGGCCAGGCGCTCCAGCTGCGCGGCACCTCGCTTCGCGTGAAGGGCGATCTCGCCCAAGCGACGAGCGCGCTTCAGCAGGCGGATTCGAAGCTCCAGGCGGTGCGCGACGGCCGGGTCCAGTCCGTCACGTGGATGCGCGCCCAGATCCTGGGCGACATGGCCGCCATTGCCGAGGACCAGAACAACGCCGCCGAAGCCGCGCGCCTCTACCATGAGGGCGTGACCCTGCTCGAGGCCAATTACCCGGGCTCGGCGGCGCTTCTCAACGCCAAAGCGCGGCTCGCGGGCTATCTCGCCCGCACCGGCGACGTCGCGACCGCGGAGACGATGTTCCGCGAGATCGTCCACTCGCAGCCGGACACCAGCAACCTCCCGCCTTCCTTCGCCAACGTCCTTCGCCCCTACGTCGATCTGCTTCTGCGCAAGGGCAACGACCCGGTGGCCACCGCGGAGATTTTCGCTGCCACGCAGCTGATGGTCCGCCCCGGTCTCGCGCAGACGCAGGCCGTGCTCGCGCGCGAGCTGAGCGGCGGCACCGACGAGGCTTCGCGCCTGTTCCGCCAGTCGGTGACGCTCACCCGCCAGGCCGAGCGCGCCCGGATCGAGCTTGCGCGCCTGACGGACATCCCCGCCCCGACTCCCGACGAGCAGAGCCGCGCCCGCATCCTGAAAGCCGCGCTCGGCAATTCGGAGAAGGAGCAGCTCGCAACCCAGTCGGCGCTCGCGAGCTTCCCGCGCTACCGCGCCGTCTCGGACGAGGTCATCCCGCTCGCCGACCTGCAGAAGATCCTGCGCCCGGGCGAGGCCTATTACCGCATGACCATCGTCGGCGATCAGGTTTACGCCTTCCTCGTCACTCCGTCCGCGGCCCGGGCGACGAAGCTCGACGTCGCCGCGACCCAGCTCGCCGAGCAGGTGAAGGCCCTGCGCGAGACGATCTCGACCGTCGAGGACGGCCAGCGCACCACATTCCCGTTCGACGTCGCGCTTTCACACCAGATGTACGGTGAGCTGTTTGGCCCGTTCGCGACCGACATCGCGGCGGCGAAGCACCTCATTTTCGAGCCCGACGGCGCGATGCTGCGGCTCCCGCCCAACGTGCTGGTGATGGACCAGGCCTCGGTCGATTCCTATCTTCAGCACGCCAAGGCGAGCGAAGAGCCCGACTATGATTTCCGCGGGGTCCAGTGGCTCGGGCGCGACCGCGACATCAGCACCTCGGTCAGCCCGCGTTCGTTCGCGCAGCTTCGAAGCGCCCCGCCGTCCGCGGGCAGCAAGGAATATCTCGGCCTCGGCGAGAACGCACTCCCGACGGCGTCCGAAGCGGGCCTCGTCCCCGCCGCCGCCGACCGCGACTGCACCTTGCCTTTGTCGTCATGGTCGCATCCGATCTCGGCCAAGGAGCTTCAGGTCGCGAGCGCGATCCTCCAGCCATACGATCCGGGCGGAGTCCAGGTCGTCACGGGCGAGGGCTTCACCGATACGGGGATCGAGAACCGCAGCGACCTCGACCAGTACCGGATCCTCCATTTCGCGACCCACGGCGTGGTCACATCGCGCGCCGCGAAATGCCCCGCGCAGCCGGCGCTCCTGACCAGCTTCGGCGGCGAAGGCTCCGACGGCCTGCTCACCTTCAAGGAGGTGTTCGACCTCCGCCTCGACGCCGACCTGGTGATCCTCTCGGCCTGCGACACGGCGTCGCAGGCGAGCAGCGCCGCGACCCAGCAGGCGGGGCTTGCGACCGGCGGCGACGTCGCGCTCGACGGTCTCGTGCGCGCCTTCGTCGGCGCAGGCGGGCGGCTGGTCATCGCCAGCCACTGGCCGGTGCCGGACGATTACAATGCGACACAGCGGCTGATCACCGGGCTCTTCTCGGCGCCGCCGGGCACACCGACGGTCACCGCGCTGCGCATGTCGCAGCGGCAGCTTATGGACGACGCCGATACGTCGCACCCCTTCTACTGGGCGGCGTTCGCGGCAGTGGGCGATGGGGAAATTCCGGTGATCCGCAAAGCGCAGCGGATCGCCGATAGCTCGAAGTAGGCGGCGGCTTATTCCCCGGAATCGGGCTGTGGCAGCTGATCGCCGCAGCGGCAGGTGGTCACTCGCCCGACGCGCTTCTTCGGCGGTGCCGGAGTGGCCTGCGGCTGGGCCTCCGTGGGCGCCGGATCGGCCACCTGGGCGGCCGAAGCGAGCACCACTTGCGGCGAACCGTGCTGCGGTTGCGCCGAAGACTGCTGCGCCGGCTTCGACGGCTCGGCGGCGAAGGCGCTGACGCTCGTCATCACTGCAGCGGCAATCAGTACGAAGCGGGCGTTCATGACCGGCTCCCTCGTTGGAGATTGCCGGCAAATTACGCGCGGGATGCTTTCCGCTCACCTTCGGTAAGTGGTTAAGACGATTGCAAGAATCGGTCTGGTGAAGCGCCTGAAGGAATGTTGTAATATTGCATTTTTTCAAATGACAGCAGCAGCTTAGCCCGCTTGTCGGAACCCCGACGTTCATTGACTTTCGATTAATCGCGCCCCACATTGGCGGTCTTGACACAGTCAAGGGGGCAACCATGACAACCGTAGTTTCCACGAAGAACAATCGTAAGCTGTTTCTGACGTCCGCGGGCGTTCTCGCCTTCGGTCTTGCGGCGTACGGGCTCGGGCGGGTGTATCCGCCGATGGGCCCGAGCGAAGGCACGGTCGCGCCGGCCGATCGCTATGTATCCGCGCAGGTCACCGATGCCGACGTGACACTCGGCGACACCGCGGTTCCAGAGCTGATGCAGACCGACGCCTTCCAGGTGATGGTGAAAGACCCGACCTTCCGGGCGCTCGCCAGCGATCCGGGATTCGCCGCTTTGGCGTCGAACCAGGCGGTGATGTCGGCGCTTGCGGCCAATCCCAAGGCCTTCGCGGAGCTCGCGAAGAGCCCGGCGGCCTTCGCCAACATGCTGAGCCAGGCGTCGCACCTCTCCGCGACCACCCAGGCCAGCGCGGGCCATGCCGCGGCGCTCAGCGCAATGGCGGTCGATCATGCCGCGTTCGCGAACCTCGCGTCGGATTCGAACCTGTTCTCTGCGCTTGCGGGCAATGCGGCGGCGTTCGCCGCGCTCGGCAACCACCCGGCGGCCTTCGCGGCGATGGCCGGCAATTCGGCTGCCTTCGCCAAATATGCGAACAATCTCGCGGCGTTCAAATCGGCTGCGCTCGGCGGCACCGACGCCGCCATGTCCGCCAACAAGGCGGCGTTCGCGGCGCTCGCCAGTGATTCGAAGGCGATGTCGGCTCTCGGCGCAAACAATGCCGCGGCGTTCGCGGCGCTCGGCGCCAACTCGGCCGCCTTCGCGAAGCTCGGCGCGAGCAGCGCTTCGCTCGCGGCGGCTTCGCACGCCATCAACCTGATGGCCCAGAACCAGGCTGCGTTCGCGGCGCTGGCGGGCAACGCGGCCGCGCTGAACAGCGCAATGGGCGCGGCGAACCAGATGGCGGCGCAGCTCGGCAGCGCGAGTGCACTGAACGCCGCCGCGGCGTCGGCTGTGGCCTTGAACGCGAAAACGTTCGCGAGCCTCGCGGGCAATTCGCGGGTGCTTTCGGCCTTGGCGGGCAACTCGGCGGCTTTCGCCGCGCTCGGCAACCATCCGGCGGCTTTCGCGGCCATGGCCGGCAATGCCGCGGCGTTCTCGAAATATGCGAACAACCTTGCGGCGTTCAAGGCGGCTGCGCTCGGCGGCTCGGATGCGGCGATGTCGGCCAACAAGGCTGCCTTCGCGGCGCTTGCGAGCGACGCCAAGGCGATGTCGGCGCTCGGCGGCAACAATGCCGCTGCGTTCGCAGCGCTCGGCGCGAATGCCGCTGCGTTCAAGGCGCTGAGCGGAAACGCCTCGGCCCTCCAGAGCAGCGCGCTCGCGGCCAAGGTCATGGCGCAGAACCACGCCGCCTTCGCGAACTTCGGCAACAACGGCGCCGCGCTCGGCCATGCCGCGCTTGCCGCCCAGGCGTTCAACTCCGCCGCTTCGGCGGCGGCGCTTCAGACGCAGGGCAAGCTCAGCGCGTCGATGACGGCGGCTATGCAGCGCAACCCGGCGGCTTTCTCGGCGATGGCCGCGAATCCCGCGGCCTTCGCCGCGCTCGCGAACAACCACGCCGCGCTGTCGGCGATGGCCCGCAATGCTTCGGCGTTCGCGGCACTCTCGAGCAACGCCAACTTCGCCAAGCTCGCGTCGATGCCGGCCTTCTCCGCGGCGCTGCAAAGCGGCAGCTTCGCGAAGGCGGTGAATACGAACTGATGCGTTAGCCGCGGGGCGGCTGGGGGGTTGATGAGGGGGAAACGGCGGCCGCGTTCGGCTGTGTATCGTGCCGGATCGGGCGTGGCCGCGGCCCTCCTGCTCGGCGGCGCGTCGGCTGCGCTGGCGCAGCAGGCGCCGCCGCCGCAGCCGCCGGAGCCCGATCGCACGACCGTCGTCGAGCCGGTTCCCGAGCCGCCACCGGCCCCGGAAGAGGAGCCGAAGAAGGCCGAGGTCGAGCATGTCCCGCCCGACGCGTCGGGCATCGACCTGACGACGCTCGAGACCAAGGACCTCGATCTTCTCTATTTCGACCCGGTCCAGACCTATCTGACGCCCTATATCGCGAGGGCCTATGAGAATGCGCTCAATTTCCACAAGCGCGCGTTCCACTGGCAGCCGTGGGAAAAAACCACGATGCTGCTCAAGGACTTCAGCGATTATGGCAATGCCGGCGCGCGCTCCTCGCCCAACAATGCGATCCTGATCGACGTCGCGCCGCTGTCGCTGACCATGGAGACGTTCACTCCGGGCGAACGCTTCTTCACCATCGAGAATCACGAGCTGGCCCACGTCGCCACGATGGACGTGTGGAACAGCAAGGACGCCTTCTGGCGCCACTTCCTCCACGGCAAGCCGATGCCGATCCAGGAGCATCCCGAATCGATCCTGTGGAACTACCTCGCGACTCCGCGCGTGAACGTTCCGCGCTGGTACCTCGAAGGCAGCGCGGTCTTCTTCGAAACCTGGATGTCGGGCGGGCTCGGCCGGGCCCAGGGCGGCTATGACGAGATGGTGTGGCGCGCCAAGGTGCGCGACGACGACCGCTTCTACTCGCCGCTCGGGCTGGAATCCGAAGGCACCGCGATCGACTTCCAGGTCGGGGTCAACGATTATCTCTACGGCACCCGCTTCTTTTCCTATCTCGCGCTCAAATACGGGCCCGACAAAGCGGTCGAATGGCTTCGCCGCGGGGAGGACAGCAAGGCCTTCTACGCCGACCAGTTCAAGCATGTGTTCGGCCGCAAGCTCGACGCCGTGTGGGACGACTGGATCGCGTTCGAGCACGACTACCAGAAAGCGAACCTCGCGAAGCTCGCGCAATATCCGCTGACCCAGACCGCGAAGCTCAGCCCGCGCGGCCTCGGCAACATCTCGCGCGGCTATGTCGACACCAAGACCAACAGCCTCATCGCCGCCTTCCGCTACCCGGGCACGATCGGCTTCATCGGGCGCATGGACCTTGCGACCGGCAAGCTGACGAAGCTCCAGGAAATCAAGGGGATGATGCTCTACAACGTGACGAGCGTCGCCTTCGACCCGGACGCCCGGACCGCCTATTATACCGAAGACAATTACGCCTTCCGCGACCTCATCGCCGTGAACGTCGACACCGGCGCCAAGCACATGCTGCTAAAGGACGCGCGGATCGGCGAGATGGTCGTCAATCCCGCCGACAAGTCGATCTGGGGAATCCGGCACGAGAACGGGCTTGCGACCATCGTCCGGATCCCGCCGCCCTATGCGGGCTTCAACCAGGTCCATACGTTCAAATATGGCGAGGTCCCGTTCGACATCGACATCTCGCCCGACGGCCAGCTGCTTTCGGCCTCGTTCGGGGAGATCAACGGCACGCAGACCGTGCGCCTGTGGAAGCTTCCCGAGATGAATCCGGAGAGCGACCCGGTCGAGGTGGCGCGGCTGGCGCTGCCGCCCTCGACGCCCGAGGGATTCGTCTTCACCCCGGACGGCAAGGCGCTCTACGGCACGTCATATTATACCGGTGTCTCGAACATCTTCCGGTTCGACATCGCCACCCAGAAATGGGACGCGGTCAGCAACGCCTCGACCGGCTTCTTCAAGCCGATCCCGCAGCCCGACGGCTCGCTGATCGCCTACGAATATAGCGGCCAGGGGCTGCAGCCCGTGCGGCTCCAGCCGCAGGTCGAGCAGGACCTCGGAACCGTGCAGTTCCTCGGGACCAAGGTCGTCAACGAGCGCCCCGAGCTCAAGCAATGGGGCGTCGGCTCGCCGTCCAAGATCGACCTCGATTCGATGATCGTCGCGCGAAGCAAGTACAACAGCAGCCGGCGGCTGAAGCTCGCCGGAATGTATCCGATCGTCGAAGGCTACAAGAAGACCGCGGCCCCGGGCTGGTTCGTCCATTTCGAGGATCCGCTGCAGTTCACGCAAATCGACGCAAGCTTCAGCGTCTCGCCCTTCAATCATCTCGCGACGAAGGAGCGGTTCCACGCCAACATCTTGCTCAAGTCGCTGAGCTGGGAGGTCCAGTACCGGCACAATGGCGGGGACTTCTACGACCTGTTCGGCCCCGTCGAGCGCAGCCTCAAGGGCGACAATATCGCCATTCGCTATGACAAGATCGGGATCTACGACCCGCCGCGCCAGCTCGACTGGTTCGGCTCGGCGGCGCTCTACACGGGCCTCGACCGGCTACCCAACGCGCAGAACATCTCCAGCCCGTCGAGCGTCGCCTCGTTCGAGGCGGGCGCCAAATACAGCAACACGACCAGGGCGCTTGGCGGAGTCGATCACGAGCGCGGCATCCAGTGGCGCGCGCTCGCCGACCTCGATTATTCACCAAGCGAAGCCCTCGCCTTCCCGAAGATCTACGGTGGGATCGATTACGGCGTGCCGCTCCCGTGGCCCAACTCGTCGGCGTGGCTCTATGCGAGCGGCGGGCTCGCCTGGGGCCACCCGCAGCACCCGCTCGGCTCCTTCTATTTCGGCTCGTTCCGCAACAACTATGTCGATAACCGCTCGGTGAAGCGATACCGGGAGATGGAGAGCTTCCCCGGCTTCGAGATCGACGAGATCGCCGCGCGCAAGTTCGGAAAGCTCACCGGCGAGGTGAACCTTCCGCCGGTCCGCTTCGCCGAGATCGGCACCCCCGCCTTCTTCCTCAGCTATATCCGCCCGGCCGTGTTCGCCGGAGCGATGGCGACGCAGGACCCCACCGGCGACGGCCACCGTTACTACGACGTGGGCACGCAGCTCGATCTCAACTTCACCGTGGCGCTCAGGCTGCCGATGGTCTTCTCGGTGGGCGCGGCCGCGGGCTGGCAGGACGGCCACTATCGCAAGACCGAGTGGCTCGCCTCGCTGAAGATCCTCTAGATGCCGCTGCTCGCCGAATCCGCTCACTGGGGCCTGGCGCTCGTCCCGGTCCTCGTCCTTCTCGCCCTGTTCGTCTGGCTGGACGCGTTCAAGCTGATGAACCTGAAGGAGATTCTCGTCCTTCTTCTGCTCGGCGGCCTCGCCGCGCTCGCGGCCTATCCGATCAGCGGACGTTTCATCGACACCCTGCCGATCGGTTTCAACGCCTACAGCCGCTACGTCGCGCCGTGGATCGAGGAGGCGCTGAAGGCCCTCATCATGATCGGCCTCTTCCGCTTCAACCGCATCGGCTACAAGCTCGACGCGGTCATCTCGGGCTTCGCGATCGGCGCCGGTTTCTCGGTGGTCGAGAACGTCTTCTATCTGACGATCTTCCCATATTACGGCGCGGGGACCTGGCTCGTGCGCGGGCTCGGCACCGCGGTCATGCACGGCACCACCCTCGCCGTCCTCGCCGCCTTCGCCCAGGAGCTCGCCGAGCGCGAGAACCGCGAGGCCGCTGGAGACTTCGACTTCCGCTTGTGGTGGTTCCTTCCCGGCTATCTGATCGCGGTCGCCATCCACACCGCCTTCAACCAGTTCCCGGACCGGCCTCTGCTCGCGATGCTGGGCGCGATCGTCGGCGCGCCGGTGGTGCTGATCGCCATCTTCCACTTCGGCCAGGCCGAGGCGGAGCGCTGGCTGACCGCCGAGCGCGCGGAGCACCGGGCCCAGGTCGAGGCGCTTCGCTCCGGCCGCTGGCCCGAAGGCCCCGCGGGCCGCAAGGTCGCCGCCCTCGCCGACCGGATCGGCCCCGAGGCTACCCGCCGGATCCGCCGCTACTGGGAGCTCCAGGCGTGGCTCGTCGCGGAGGCGGAGGAGACTCTGATCGAGGAAGCCGCGGGCGACGCCGAGTTCGACGCAAAGGAGGTCACCGCCGCCTTCGCCGAGCTCGACGGGCTGAAGCGCGCGCTCGGACGAAGCGCGTTTAGCGCCATGAACGCGCTCCTCCCCTTCAGCCGCAACGATTATTGGGAAGTGTCGGAACTCAGGCAGCGCTTGGGACGCAAGGCGCGATAGGATAGAAGGCCCGGCTGAACGCGGGCCTGCTCGGAGGTACGGAATATGCCGGAATATGTGATCGAACGCGAAATGCCGGGCGTCGGGAGCCTCGGCGCGCCCGACCTCAAGGCCGCCTCGCAGACGTCGTGCAACGTGCTTCGCGACCTCGGGCCGCAGATCCAGTGGGTCCACAGCTACGTCACCGACAACAAGATCTACTGCATCTATCGCGCGCCGAGCGAGGAGCTGATCCGCGAACATGCGCAGCGCGGCGGATTCCCGGCGAACAAGATTTCGCAGGTGCGATCGACGATCAACCCGACCACAGCCGAGTAATCCCAAGACTCCGCCCCCAAGTCCTGATATTCGAGGGGGTTAAAGGGTTGAGGGGCTGCCCTGATGGCGGACGTGTTCGTCTCCTATGCACGCACTGAAGAGGCGACGGCCGATTGCGTCGCCAACGCGCTTCGCGCCGAGGGCTTCGCGGTGTGGCGCGACGACCAGCTCCCCGCGCACCGCGCCTATTCCGAGGTCATCGAGGAACGCCTGAAGTCCGCCAAGGCGGTCGTGGTCCTGTGGTCGGCCGAGGCGGCCAAGTCGCAATGGGTCCGGGCCGAGGCGGATTCCGCGAGGACCGCCGGGATCCTGGTCCAGGCCGCGCTCGACGGAATCATCCCGCCGCTCCCCTTCAACCAGATCCAGTGCGCCGACCTTTCGAGCTGGGACGGCTCGGCCGAAACTCCCGGCTGGCGCAAGCTCAAGGACAGTCTTCGCGTTCTCGTCGGCCCGCCGAAGGGAACCGGCGGCGAGCGGCCGCGGCGCCGCAACCTGTGCGTCTGCGTCCTTCCCTTCCAGAACATGAGCGGCGACAGCGAGCAGGAATATTTCAGCGACGGGATCAGCGAGGACATCACCACCGACCTGTCGCAAATCTCCACGCTTGGGGTGGTCGCTCGCAACACCGCCTTCACCTTCAAGGGCCAGTCGGTCGACGTCGAGGAGCTGGCGCGCAAGCTCGGCGTCAGCCACGTGCTCGAGGGCAGCGTACGGAAGGCCGGAGGGAAGGTCCGGATTACCGCCCAGCTGATCGACGGCGCCACCGGCGAGCATGTCTGGGCCGACCGCTACGACCGCGACCTCGAGGATATTTTCGCGATTCAGGACGAGATTTCCAAGGCGATCGTCGGCGCGCTCAAGCTCAAGCTCCTGCCCGAAGAGAAGAAGGCGATCGAGCAGCGCGGAACGACCAGCGCAGAGGCCTACAACCTCTACCTCCTCGCGCGGCAATATTGGGTCACCGGCAACCACGGCGACCCGCGCCGCGAGGAGCGCGTCATGCGCATCTGCGGCCGGGCGGTGCAGGTCGACCCTTATTACGCCCAGGCCTGGGCCCTGCTCGCAATCGCCCAGTCGAGCCTTCACTATAATTTCGACCGCGAGGTGGATGACGGCTTCGCCGCCGCGCACAGCGCGCTGTCGATCGATCCGACGGTGGGCGAGGCCTATTGCGCGAAGGTCCGCCGGCTGGTCGAGCAAGCGCGGCTCGACGAGGCGGAGGCCGAGATCGAGAAGGCGCTGCGCGTCGCCCCCGATTCATGGGACGTCCACAAGGAAGCCGGCCGCACCGCGCGGCTCCGGACCGAAGGCCTGGCCAAGGCGCGCAAGCATTACGAGCGCGCGGTCGAGCTGATGGACGGCGACTATCACGCCTGGGCGATGCTGGTGATGTGCTGCCAGGCGCTCGGCGACGAGGACATGGTTCAGCACGGGGCGACGAAGATGGTGTCGGAGGCGCAGCGCGCGCTTCAGCAGGACCCGAGCAACGGCGCCGCGCTCGGGATCATCGCCGGCGGCTATGCGATCCTCGGCGATCGCGACCGCGCGCGCGAGTGGATCGACCGGGCGATGTTGATCGACCCAGACAACATCAACATGCGCTACAATTTCGCCTGCGTCCTGGCCGGCTATGTCGGCGACAAGGAGGAGGCGCTACACCTGCTCGACGGAGCGCTCGCCTTCAGCAACGTCACTCAGCTCAAGATCGCCGAGACCGATCCCGACCTCGACCCGCTGCGCGACGACCCGCGCTTCGCGAAGATGATCGCCCGCGAACGCAAGCGCCACCGGCTCGAGGACAG
>Ga0207657_10004823_pt1 | contig 14205 bp, 14 predicted proteins | sample KBSC33metaG_FD_184316 | JGI IMG/M metagenome (GOLD analysis project Ga0207657, IMG submission 184316) | Corn rhizosphere microbial communities from Kellogg Biological Station, Michigan, USA - KBS C3-3 metaG (SPAdes) (version 2) | ecosystem: Host-associated > Plants > Roots > Rhizosphere > Soil ... | reverse complement strand
AGATTGAACCTGCTTGAACTTTACAAAGCCCAGGGCCGTGAGCAGCACCGCTGTCGCGCCCAACATCAGGAACATTCTCTTCGCCATGACTTCCCCTTTTGCCTGAAAAGCAGCTTGCTTACATTCATCGCCGGCAACTCCCGGCAGCCGACCTCTTGGTTGAACCGGGAAACTGGTATGTCGGACGCGAACCGCGCGCCCAGAGTCGAATCCCGTTTCATCTTTGATTCAGCCCGGGCTGGCCAGGATTCTAGGTAATTCAATCGCAGGTATAATTCCTGACAAGACACTACAAATTTGTTGAAGCCCAAAGTCCCTCGCGCTCATCACTTGTGAACACCGACAAAATTACCCTTCTGGGGTAAGTCGAACGGAGGAGCTCTAAATCGACACGCCAGATTGGAAAAATATCCGGTCAATAGTGGCTTTTTGGGTCATTCAGACAAGCTGAGAGGCAGGGCCCAGGCAGGGTTTACTCGCGGAAGGAATGAGACACCGCATTCGAACGAGTGAGGCCGAAAATCTGAACGCTTACCGATCGGGGGAGCTGCAGGACCACGCCTCGGCTGTCATACCGGCCGGGTCGGTTTGCATCATTATTATTGTTATTGTTCTCTGCATATTTTTTACCCTTTCCGCTTCCGTCTTCGCGCAGACCCTCACTGGTCAAGTCACCAACGGCACCACCGGCAAGCCGGCCTCTGGAGACCGTGTAGCGTTGATCAGGCTGGGGCAAGGGATGGAAGAGGTAGCACATACCCGAGTTGATGCCCGCGGTCACTTCCGTTTCCCTCTGGCGGACTCCGGCCCGTACCTGATTCGCGCCGTCCACCAGGGCGTGGCTTACCATCGCATGGCCCCACCCGGGACCAATTCTGTCGCAGTTCAGGTATTCGATGTCTCCCCGAAAGTCGAAGGGATCACTGTCACTGCAGACGTGATGCGCCTGCAGGCCCAGGGCGGTGAATTGCGCGGCACCCGCTTGTTTGCCGTGAACAACGCTTCCAACCCGCCCCGCACCCTGATGCACGGTAGCAACTTTCAGTTTTTTCTCCCTGATGGCGCCGTCATTGATCAGGGTATGGCCACAACGGCGGGGGGCCAGCCCGTGAAACTTTTTCCAGTCTCCGAGAGAGACAAGAACCGATATGGATTCGTGTTCCCGCTTCGCCCCGGCCAAACCGAATTTCAAGTTGCGTTTCATATGGCATACCGCGGAGAGCTCAGCGTTGATCCCAAGGCGCTCTACGGCGCGGAGCATTTTGTGGTCATGGTGCCAAAAACCATGCTCTTCGCGCCCGCTCCAGGCGCCGTCTTTCAGGCCATGGAGGACCCGCGCCAGGCCGACGCTCTGGTCCGGGTAATGTCGAACACGCGGGCCGGACAGCCCCTCAGTTTCACCATCTCAGGCACGGGCACATTGAATGATCCCGGTGACGACAGCCTGGGGGCGCCACATCCAGTGGGACGGGAGACCGTTGCTCCGCCCGCCCGCGCCTCCCGCCCGGGTGGAGGGCTGAGCTCAACCAGTGTCGCGGCTCATCCAGTAGAGAAATATCGCTGGTACATCCTTGGCGGTATCTTCCTGCTGCTGGGCGGGGCCGTCGTCTATGCGATACGGCGCCGCCCATCCGCCGCTCCCTCCAATCGATCCGACCTTCTTCTTGAGCAGATCAAGAACAAGCTGTTCCAGCTGGAAGTGGAACATCAGCAAGGCCGCATTTCGCGGCGTCAATATAAGCGCGCCCGGGCCGCCCTGGACCAGACTCTGGACCGCGCCATCAAACGCTCACCGCGAAAGTAAATCCCGGCGCCGCAAGACGCCAGCGTTCTCCCTGCTCGGCCTCCTTACCCGGTTACCTTCGTGACTTGCCACATCGCAGAACCGGGCTAGCATTTGGAGATTGGAAGAATCTAATGCGATGTTTCGAGCCGCCAAAATCGTCGCCTCCTTATTATGGGTCGCGTTATGGGTCGCGACCCTGACCGTAATCGGGGCCGCCGCTCAGAGCGGCTACCAGGCGGTTCAACTCACTCAGGCCGGGACCATCTCCGGCACCGTCAAGTGGTCCGGCCCATTGCCCCGCATACCTTCCTATCCCATCGATAAAGATCCCCAGGTTTGCGATCCGGATTCGCACAAGGTTCGCGACCTCGATCGATTAATCGTGGGACCCCAGAACGGGGTGGCCAACACGGTCGTGTTCCTCAAGGACATTTCCCGCGGAAAAGCAATGGACATTCCGGTACCCAGGCGCTCCCTGGACCAGAAGCAATGCCGCTACGAGCCCCATATTCTACTGGTACCCGAGGACGGCCCCCTGCAAATGAAGAGCTCGGACGCGGTGCTGCACACCGTCCACATGGATGGCGCCGCCTCTTACAACTTGCCGTTCCCCTTCACGGATCGGACTGTGACGCGCAACATGTCGGCGGCGGGGCTGGTGAATGTGCGGTGTAACGGTGGTCATGCCTGGATGAACGCGGAGATCCTGGTTGTACCCCATCCTTACTACGCTGTGACCGACGAGAATGGAAGGTTCGAGCTGACGGACGTGCCTCCCGGGCAATACCAGATCGTGGCCTGGCATGAGGGCTGGAAGCTCGAGCGGGAAGAAACTGCCTTCGACGTCCTGACCGAACACAAGATCAGGCGTCCCATATTCTCAGACCCTGAAACCTGGCAAAAACCAGTGACCGTAGAACCCGACCAGACCTCGGTCATCAACTTTGTCATCGGCACAAAATAAAAGCCATTCCCGAGCCCTGCCGCCCGGCGGACGCCGACCAAACTCAATGACAATTGCTAGAGGCGGGCCGTCCCCCGAAACGGGCCTGAATCCAGGTAAGCTGCTCCCTCACGGAGTCACCCAGCACACTGGCAAATTCGGAACTCTGGTAGTCATGGAATTGGACAACATCGCGCTGCCGGCACAGGTTTGCCACAGCCCTTGCGGTCATGCCCGTGCGCACTGCCGGATCGGCGTCGCTGCTGACAATGAGCAGCGGACGGTAGGCAGGCTTCCGGCCGATCGTATTCCGGGCAAGAAACTGCTCCACAACGCTGTCGTCCTGCCAGCCTGGTTTCAACACTGGCGCGGCGATCGTGTCCGGATCTCTGGACATCACGACGCATGACTTCTCGAGCTGAGAATAAAAGGCGAGCCCTTTTTCCGTGAGCATCTGGTTCGCCTGAAACTGGGGATACACGCTTTGGATTTGGTAGGCCAGGACAACCAGGGACGCCGGTAAACTGTCCTTTGCGGACGTTTCGTAGAATTCCTTCGCATCGGCAATGCCGGAAATTGCAATGCTGCCCAGATAATCGGGGTCGCGGATGTCACTTTCCAGTTCCCCGACGGCCAGAGCGGCGAGGCCCCCCGCGGATTCCCCCATCGCGACCCACTTTCTGCCCAGCTGTGGCACGGCCGCGCGCGCGGCGGCAATCGAATGGATCACATCAGCTGCATCCGATTGCATATCGATGGAGGCGTTCCTGAAATTTGTTCCCAGGCCCGTGTAGTCCGTGGCCACCACGGCATAGCCAAGCTTGATGTACATCGCCAGGAAGAGGCCCTCATTCAGATTTCTCATCAGAGAAGGGGCGCAGTGGCGAGCTATGCCGGTGAAGCCGTGGGCCCAGGCAATAATCGGCCAGCCCCCGGCAGGCGGGGCTTGGTCAGGAGTGAGGACCACGCCGGATGCAGCAACGTCCGTACCGCCGGCAGAGCGCGAGTGATACAGAATGCGGAATGCAGACACGCCCTCAGGAAGCCGATATTCGTCGAACTCCGCCGCACGAATCAACTCACCGGGCTCGCCTCGAGGGAGCGGATTGGGAGTCGAATAGAACCTGGTGAGAGGCAGGAAGCCGCGAAAATGATGGCGGTCGGTTTGAGATTCAGTCTGGCCTCGAACAGATTGGGCGATGGCCGGAACCGCCGTTAGAACTGAGGCCAGGCCTGCCGCGATGCCAAACCAGAGGATCCAAAGCCTGGGACGCAACGCCTATTCCCTCCACCGCCCCTTTCCTCGGAGCCTGCTCTAAGGCGAAGTCGGCGCGACACTGATCATGATCATCACCGCTTCCAGATCATCATTGTTCCCAGCACCACCGGCAAGTAAATGACCGAGGCATGAACTACCCGACTGGCCATCACCCGGGAGCGCGACACCGCTAATTTCGCGGTGTGATACACGAAAAACGCTCCTGCGATAAACATAATCAGAGAATAAACAGCTCCGCTGCCGCCCGCGCCCGGCAGTATCGTGACCACCACCAGGACAACCGCGAATACCACGATCTCCGCCTTGGTGAAGCGGCCATCGACATCGAAGCCAGGCAGCATGCGAAAGCCGGCTGCGGCGTAGTCTTCCCGGTAGAGCAGTGCAATGGCCAGGAAATGCGGAAACTGCCACAGAAAGAGCACGCCGAAAAGCAGCCAGGCATTTCTTCCAATGCCGCCGGATGCGGCCGCCCAGCCGATGAGGGTTGGCATGGCGCCGGGCACGGCACCCAGCAGTGTACAGAGCGGCGTCTTCCTCTTTAGCGGCGTGTAAACCAGCAGATATCCCAGCAGGGTCCCGATCGCGAGCAGAGCGGATACCAGATTGACCGACGCAGCCAGAAGCCCGCCGCCCGCGGCACTCAATGCCAGCCCAAACCAGCAAGCCTCGCGGCCCTTGAGTCTGCCGGAAACCAGGGGCCGGTTTGCGGTACGACGCATCCGAGCGTCGTAACCTCTCTCCATCCACTGGTTGAGCGTCGCCGTGCCGCTGGCAACCAGCAAGGTGCCGGCGAGGGTGATCAAAAGCCTGCCCATTCGCAGCGGCCCTGACGATCCAAGATAGAAGCCCGCCGATGTAGTCATGAGAATCAGCAGGTTCACTTCCGGCTTGGTCAGCGCGTAGTAGTCCCGCAGCTTCGAAGGTATGGCGTTTGCCGGTGGAGACTCGACTATCGCGTGAGTGGAGGCCATGGGGTGGTCGCTGCAATCGATAAATCAGGTTTGCTCCAGTTGCCTTCGGAATCCGCCGTGCCGGCCGCATCCCGGCACCGGGTCCGGTTGCGATACATGATGAATACCATGGCAATCGACATCAGAGTGGGCGGAACGATGAGGATCAGAATTCCGCTCTTTAAGGCGTCAATCATGCGGGTGCCCGCCGAGGCGGCCTGCGTGTAGCAAAGCGCGCAACTCTGCGCCATCACCGGCAGTGGGCTGGCCAACAGCACCAGGGCAACCAGAGCCATCAGCATCGGCCTTATTGTCGGTGTTCCCTGCTCCATGACTCTCAAAGTTTTTCTTTGCGACGTTTGCGCCATTCTTTGCGACCTTTGCGGTCCAGCTTTTCACGGGCCGGCTGCACAATAACCCCGACCACCGCTCACGAACAATATCCCCCGCAGTGCACGAGCCGGAAACTGTCAGTCCACCCAAACTGCATCGAGAGCAGCACAAAGATCGTGAAAACCACGACAAACAGCAGGAAGCCCCGTTTCTCCGACCACAGATGCATAAAGAACATGACGGCCACCCCAGCTTCGATCAGAGACACCGACAACATGCGCCGGAACATTTGCGACGCCGATATATTTTGATAGGCAATCACGAACTGCAATCCCGCCAGTGCCAGTATGCAGAGATAGACAATCAGGTATTTCCCCATTCCTTCGTGTTTTTCTTCCGCGATGGTAGTCATAATGTTCTGCTCCAGCTGTAGTCAGTGGGCGAGATTCAGCAGATAAACAAACGGAACCACGAACATCCAGACCAGGTCCACGAAGTGCCAGTACAACCCGACGACCTCAATGTCATCCGCATGGTAACGGCCGCCCTTGTAGCGCAGGCCTACGATGATCAACGCGATCACGCCGCACAGAACGTGTGTAATGTGCAAGCCGGTGACGCTGAAGAATGCCGCGCCGAACAGCCCCGTGCCCCAGGGATTCTTGAACAGCGTCATGCCTTCGCCGATCAACCCCAGCCACTCCCGAATGTGCAGCACGGCAAACACAATGCCGCACAGCGCCGTGATCATGGTCCAGCGGAAGGCTCCGGCTTTGTCCCCTCGCTTGGCGGTCTGGACTCCGACGAGCATGGTCAGGCTGCTGGTGAGAAGAATGAAGGTCATCACCGCCACGTTGACAATGCTGTGGAAAGGCCTGGGCCAGTTGGGGGTGCCGTTGCGCAGAAATCCGTAGGCCACGAGGCACGCCGCGAACGTCATGGTGTCTGCGATAATAAACAGCCACATCGCAAGCTTTTTAGTGGGAATGGCAAACGGGCGATCTGTCAGCATGCCGGCGGAGTGCCCTTGCATCGTGATATCAGCTTGACTCACAGCGTCTCCTGTTCGCGATCGCGCTAGAGTTTCATCCAAAGCAGCAACAGCAGATAGACCCAGAGTATGTCCACGAAATGCCAGTAGCGCGCCGTCGCGTCCAGGGTACTCCGCCGCAGCTGGGACTTCCTGACCTTTCCAATCACATAAAGCAGTCCGGCCAGCCCTCCCAGCACATGCAGCACATGGGCCGCCGTGAGCAGGTAGAAGAAAGAACTGCTGGGATTGGTGGCGAGATATAGCCCCTCAGCCCGGAGCCGGACCCAGGCCACATATTGGCCGGCCACAAAGAGCAAACCGAAGACCAGGGTGATGTAGAGCCAGCGTGCCGGACTTTCACCCGGGAGGGCAACACCTCCCATGAACGTGGCAACGCGGCGGCGCGCGATCTCCAGGGTAACGCTGCTGCACAAAATCAGCGCCGTATTCAAGTAAAGGATGGACGGCAAGGTGAAACTCTGCCAGTCCAGCGACGAGCCCTTGCGCACAATCAACGCGCTGGTCAGGGCCGCAAAGGTCATGGTGATGGCATAGACCACCACCCAGATCCCGGTACTCGCCGGCGGCGGCGAGTAGTCCTGCACCATTCGCCGGTCTCCATCCGCGGGCACAAGGTTCCGCCAGCCCCCGTTACCGTTGTCCCGTTGAGGACGTGGCTCGATCTTCGGTGGTTCGTGGATCGTCGTCGCCATAAACGCCCAGACTCTCCTTACAACTTCAACCCCTGCAGCCTACTTCTCTTCGTGCTCGCTCACAACTTGCTCAGGCGATGTCTGCATCACGTAGTCGCCAGTCGAACTTTGCACCCCATACTGGTAAGGATCGTGATAAACCACGGGGTGCTTCCCGCCAAAATTATCGAACGGCGGTGGGGTGGGCGTGCTCCACTCCAAGGACGTCCCCTCCCACGGGTTGTCGGGCGCCGGCTTGCCCCAGAACCGGCTGTGTATCAGGTTGTACAGAAAGATGAACTGGGCTATGCCGGTCACGATCGCGGCCACCGTAATGAACCTGTGCACCGGGATCAGCGGCTGCAGATATTCGTCGACAAACGCCTGGTAGCGGCGCACGTTGGCGGCAATCCCCAGATAATGGAATGGCATGAAGATGCAATACGCGCCCACAAAACTGAGCCAGAAATGAATTTTACCCAGGGTCTCGTTCATCATGCGCCCGGTCATCTTGGGGAACCAGAAGTAGGTCCCGGCGAAGATGCCGAAGATGGCCGCCACCGCCATCACCATGTGGAAGTGGCCGACCACAAAGTAGGTAGCGTGCAGCATGATGTCGATCGACGGCTGCGCCAGGAAAAAGCCGCTCACGCCGCCGGTAACGAACATGGAGATGAATCCCAGAGCAAACAGCGAAGCCGAGTTGATACGCAACCTGGAGCCATAAAGGCTGCCGATCCACATCAATACGATCATGGTCGCCGGAATGGTGATGATAAGTGTCGGAAATGAGAATGCCAGCGAAGAAAATGGGTTCATGCCGCTGACGAACATGTGATGTCCGTAAACCATGTAGCTGAGAACGCCAATCGACGCCATGCAGCCTATGATCACCCGGTGACTGAGCAGCGGGCGTCGCATGTTCGTGATCAGGACATGCGAAACAATTCCCATCGCGGGCACAATCGCGATGTACACCTCAGGATGTCCAAAGAACCAGAACAGGTGCTGCCAAAGCAGTGTGGACCCGCCGGAGTGCGGCTGCAGTTGATCATTGATGACCAGATTGGATGGGACAAAGAAGCTGGTGCCGGCCACATGGTCCAGAATCAGGAGAATGCAGGCGGGCATCAACACTGCAAACGCCGTGAGACCCATGCAGGAGGTGATGAACCAGGCCCAGGCGCTGAGCGGCAGGCGCATCAGGCTCATGCCTTTCACCCGAAGATCAAGCGTCGTGGTAATGAAGTTCAGCGAACCCAGCAACTGTCCCACGCAAAAGATGGCAATGGACGACGCCCAAAGCACCTCGCCCAGACCTTGTCCCGGACCTGCAACCGCCCCGACTGCACTCAAGGGAGCATACTGCGTCCAACCCGCCAGGGTCGGACCATCACCCACAAAAAACGACGACATCATAACCAGAAATGCCGTGAACGTGACCCAGAACGACATCATGTTGAAACGGGGGAAGGGCATATCCTCAGCGCCCACCTGGATCGGCAGGAAGTAATTGCCGAAGGCGGCGAATGGCGCCGTGGTCAGAACAAAAAAGACCATGATGGTGCCGTGCATGGTCATGAGTTGCAGGTAATATTCCGGCGTCATGATGTCGCCGGGCGCGCCGTTCTTGGAAAGGAAATGCAGGCCGGGAATGGCCAGATTGGTCCAGCCCAGATGCAACCGCATGATCCAGGAGAGCACCATGCCCACGAATACCGCCACCAGAGCGAGAGCGTAGTACTGCTTGCCGATCACCTTGTGGTCGAGGCTGAAAACGTGCTTCCGAATGAAGCCCTGCGGAGGGGCATGGTGTTGCGCCGCATGTGCCGATACATCGTGCATGGATTCTCCTCAAACCAGCGAATGGCCGTCCTCACCACCTCGAGACGCAGCGGCTATTGCAGTGCCGCTTGCTTTTTCAGCCAGTCGTCAAAGTCGGTCTGTGAAAGCACTGAGAGATAGGCCTTCATGTTGTAGTGCCCCAGGCCGCACAACTGGGTGCAAACGATTTCGTACCTTCCGGTCTTAGTGGCTGTGAAATGAATCGACAAATCCAGGCCGGGGACAAAATCCTGCTGCACCCGCAGCTCCGGCACATAAAACGAGTGTCCCACGTCCTTGGCATGCATCAGCAGATGGATTTCGCGGTTTACCGGAATTGCCATTTCCGCGGTCACAATGTCGTCTTTAGAGTCCTGGTCGTTGGTCAGATCAAGGCCAAAAAAGTTCGCATCCGACTCGCTGATCAGCGAGGGATGGAGCGGGCCAAACTTCCCGTCCGGACCGGGATAGCGGAAGTAAAACGCAAACTGCCCGGCCTGAACCTGAATCGGCATGGCGTCAGCAGCCGGGGGTGTGAAATATACACTCGCCCAGGCCCGGGTACCAAATATTCCAAGGGCCAGGACTTCAGTGCCCACCAAAAGAAAAGCCGCGATCACCAGGCCCCTGGCGCCGCCCGGAAATTTTCCGATCTTCGCGTCCTTTGGCCGGTTGGAAAACTTCCAGATAAAAATCGCCAGAACAAACTGCGCCGCCAGAAACGAGATTCCCGCCTCCGCCATGGTCTCCGACATCTGTTCGTCAATCAGATGTCCGTGAACTGAAATGTCCTGTGGTTCCGGCCAGCTATGGCGCAGAATCGGAATCGCGGAAGCAATCGCAATTACGATGATGGTTATCGCAAAGAATTTTGCCATGAGGTCTCGCTTCTCGCCGGTCATTAGATCCGGCATTCGCTTTGAACCTGAGCGCGCGAACTTGAACGGCAGCGACTGGAGCGCGGAAGTCGCCTCAAGGAGAGACAGCACCCATCTCGGGTTGACCCGGTCATCCCGAACTCATCATTTCGCCTTGAACGTGAAGTCGGCAGTCCCGGGCTTACCCGCAGCCACCGTAACCTTCGCCGTCTGGGTGCCATATTCTTCCTGCCAGGCGGTCACCGTATAGTTGCCCGGCGGCACGTTCTCGATGGTGTAAGCGCCCTTTTCGTCGGTGGTCGCGTAAGGGCCCTTCACCACGACGAAGTAGCCGTGCATCCAGGGATGAATATTGCACTTCACCGGGATCGCCACCTCTTCCGCCTTCCAACTGGATTCAATCGGTGGGGCTCCCGGCGGCTGCGACTTGTTCCACGGAATATTGCCGGCGAGCGGGTTGGGCAGCGGGTGAATGTTGTGAGTGGTCTGATCGCTGGTCATCACCTTGAATTTCTGGTTGACGCCCATCGCCAGGACATGCGGCGTGTACATGCAATTCTTCTGATCAAACACCGGCTCTTTTGCCGGCGCCTGGCTGGCCTCAGCTGCACTCAGTCCCTGAGAAATGTAAAGCACAACGTTCTGCAGTCCTCCGCCCGCCCCCACAACCACATTCTCGAGGTGCGCCGGGCTGTTTTCATGCTGCTTCACGCAGAACGGGTCTTTCGACATGTCAATGCCCTTCATGTGCGGGGCCGCGCCATCCAGTTTGACCGTTCCTGTGATTTTGCCTTCGGCGGCCGCGCTCACACTCCGGGCTGGCCATAAGAGACCGATCGCGAGCAGCAGCAGGACTGAGATCATGCCTGCTGCTTGGTAGCGTGCTTTCATTTGCTTTTCCCTTTCTTCCGGATACATCCGATTCTTCACGTCCAGGTTGTCATTGCTGCGCTGCCGGCGCTGCCGCAGCGGCAGCACCCGGCTTCAAACCGATTTGCCGGGCAAGCTCCTTCTCTTTGCTTTTCATGGGCTGCAGGGAACGCAGATAGAACACCAGGTCCCAAGCCTCATCGGGCTTGATATTGTCCGACCACGAAGGCATGGGCGTTCCGTCCAGTCCGGTCATGAAAATGCGGTACAGGTCTTCGTCGGTGGTGCCGCACTTGAAGCGCTTCCCGTCATGAAAGTTATAGGGGGCAATCGGCCGATTCTGGTCATCAGTGAGCGTGGCCGCGGATGGTCCATTCCCCATTCCCGTGGGCCCGTGACACTTCCAGCATTCCACCCGCTGAAACACTTCCTGCCCGGCCTTCAGGCGCTCCGCGGTGAGTTCCGGCTTTTTCGGAATTTCAATTGGCGTTCCCGGCTTCTCAGTGACGAAGCGCGCCGAGAAGTGTTTTACGTAAGCCACCAGGTCCGCCCGCTCTTGCGCGGACAGCGGGTTCCAGGACGGCATATTCGAGCTGTCCAGACCTCGCCCGATGGTATCGAAAAGATCTGAGTCCAGCGGCAGCGTCCCGGTTGTGGTGGAGCGGCACTTGAATATTCCCAGAGTAAAATTGCGCGGCTTGGGTTCGAGCCACTGCGCGTTCTCGCCCTCGCCGTCTCCCAACTCACCGTGGCAGCCGACGCAGTACCTGCGATAGTTGCCTTGCGCGGAAGTGGCATGACCGGTCAGCTTGCCGATGTGGCTCTCCATCCCCAACCGTTGATCCTCTTCCGCCTTGGTGGCCTGCCCCCAGGACAAGCTGCACAGAGCGATCGTCACCAGCGCCGTCAAAACCAGCGAACCGTTAAGCATCATTCTTCGCATCGAACGTTCCCTCTTTTAGAAGTCGAAGTCGAATCCCAGCAAAACGCTGCTGCTAGCCAGGTCGGTGCCGTCCGGCGCCGTTCCGCGTTGACGGATCCAGGAGTACTCGTTATGAATAGCGAATCCGGCTCGGCTATTCATAATCGGCATGTACCTGTATCCAAATACATAGTTGTCAATGTCACCCAGATTGGAAGGCGTGCCCGGAATCGCCTGCTGCGACATTCGTATCCACTCTGACCGCTGAATGAATACAAGCTGCGGGTTGTGCACGTAGTGGGTCTCGACGAACGCCCCGTTCCAAACCGCGGACCGTGCCCCGCCCGGGAGAGCATCAGGAGCAGCCGTGGCCGTACCGAAATAGGCGTCGTCTGAACCGTGCTGCGTCACCACCTGGAAATCCAGCTTTTTCAGATAGAAAATTCCGTTGAAGCCCACTCGACTGAAGGTCTTGTTCCCGAACCCGCCGCCGGGGATCGGAAACTCTGGTCCTCCGGAGGTCAGCGTATTGGTCGGCGCTTGTCCAACCATGGCATAGAAGCCCACACGCTGGGTCCCAAGTTTTCCGATTTCAAAGGCTTGACTCCCGGCAAAGAATCCGGTGTAGGAGTTGCTTCCTGGCAGGTCCACGTTGCCGTCGCTGGAATTAAAGAGGCTGGCTGAGATGCGCGTGCGGTCATTCGCCGAATGTCCCATCCACTCCAATCCGAACTGGTTGTCGCCAATCTGCCCAACGAAGTTGCTGTCTCCGACCGGAATGAAGTGATAGAGCTGGAAACCGCCGCCACTCCCACTAAGGGTAAGCCCGCGCTTCTCGGAAACGATGTTGTCCAGTTCGAATTTTCCGACCTTGACGTTGAGCCAGGGGCTGCCGAACAGGTTATCGAATCGCGCATTGACCGATTCAAAGTGGAAGACCGCGTTCTCATCCGACGAAAGCACGAACAGGAAGGAAAGATTCTTGTCGAGTGTGCCGCCCGAAAGCAGATCAAGGCCCCCAACGTCAAAACCGTGAGAGGTGATCCGCTGCTGCCCGCCGGTCTGATCGACGGCTACCTTGTCGGTGCTCTCGCGGTGCCAGCTCGGCGTAATTCGTATGGTCACCGGCCAATAACCGTTGTTCTGCCAGATCGGAGCGTCCCGATCATTCATCAGCTGGTAGCCGTTGTCCTTGAACTTCTGGCCGAAGTAGTTGAGCATCGGCCAGGCTTCATGACAGGCAGAACAGCGCAGGCCATACTTTCGCGCGAAGGCAGGGAGCGCGTTCGCATCACTGGCGGCAAAGAGGAGAAAGATCGACGCCAGCAGCACACCACTGGCGAAACGGTTCCGGGCAGAGGTCATCGAGTCCTCCTGGTATTACGCCAAACTGGAACGACCGGGTCCAGTTACAACGAACCAAAAGCTACTGCCCCTTTTGCCCACGTTGTGCGTGGGCCCCGATTCGATTGCAAGAGCTGCAAGTGCGTGCAGGCGCACTTACTTGGTGAGCATCGTAATATCATGGTCGCGAGAAAACCGTCAAGAAAAATGTTTAACGCGAAACTGCAGTCAATACTGTCTGGGGGTGCAGTGGAGATGGTGCGGCCTTAACTGAGCAACAGCGCCGCTCGCGGCGCCGGAGGATCCACCAGGTCTGCGGGCGAAAGGCTGCGGACCAGAAGTTTGGCGATCGCATAAGCCGTCCGGGCGGAGGTTTTCCGCTCCTGGCGCAGCACCGCCGGGCGCATAAAACCAAACATGAATCCGATCACGCTCACCGATTGGACCAGCGCATCGAACTCGGCTTCGGGCAGCTCCTGGCATTCCCTGAATTTCTTCAGACGTGCGCCGATGGCGCGGGCCCTCTGGAGCGGACCGACCTGACGCAGCACCTGCCCAAAGCCCGGATCCAGCAGCGCCCGCGGTATGGCCACCCTCAGAAACTCGCGGTCCTGCCACATGTGCTCAACCGCCCAGCTCACCAGCCGCAAATATTCGTCTTCGAATGTGCGCGCGGAAGGCAGGTGATGCGTGAGGTCGGCTACTTCCAGGGAGACACGGTACTCCATAAGAGCAGGAAGCAGCCCCGCTTTGCCGTTGAAATAACGGTGAATCAGGCCCTCCGCACACCCGGCGGAAGCTGCGATTTCCCGGGTCGTGGTCGCGTCGTATCCCTTGCTGGCAAACAACTTCAAGGCGGCAACGATGAGCGCCTGTTTTTTGCCGGCGCGGTCTCGAGTCCGCCTCGATCGGGGTTTGTGCCCGTCGAGATCCGCTTTGGAAACTGCCTGTCTCTGTGAGTTCAACTTCATGACGCTGGCCGATCCGTCAAATAATTTTGTCAGCGTACCACCCATTTTGGGGACAAGTTGTAAAAGATTTGTCACGAATGCGCCCGCTGATCAATATCGAAAGCCAGAGAGGATTGCATCCGGAGCTGAGGTGAGGCCGGCTTTCTAGCGGTCTGGAGATCGGGCTCCATCCCGGGACAGTTGACAGCCTCACTTGATCGAGAGTATGGAACAGGAGATGGGAGTAGTTTCAGCACTACTATCTCGGAGGTCCGGCCCGACGTGCCAAATGGCAGGATTGAAGGCGTTTGGCCCGTTTCTTGTTGCCCCAATCCGCCCGCGCCTCACCCGCCGCTCAACCCGGCGCCATTCAGTCGTGATCATCGTGGTGTTTGCAATCG
>Ga0207657_10004822_pt1 | contig 14211 bp, 18 predicted proteins | sample KBSC33metaG_FD_184316 | JGI IMG/M metagenome (GOLD analysis project Ga0207657, IMG submission 184316) | Corn rhizosphere microbial communities from Kellogg Biological Station, Michigan, USA - KBS C3-3 metaG (SPAdes) (version 2) | ecosystem: Host-associated > Plants > Roots > Rhizosphere > Soil ... | reverse complement strand
TGCGCGAGAACTACGCCGAAGGCATCAAGCGCTTCTTCATCACCGACGACAACTTCGCCCGCAACAAGGACTGGGAGCCGCTGTTCGACCGGCTGATCCGGATGCGCGAAGGCGAGGGCATGAACATCGGCTTCACCATCCAGGTCGACACGCTCTGCCACAAGATTCCGGGCTTCATCGAGAAGGCGACGCGCGCCGGCGTACGCCGCGCTTTCATCGGGCTTGAGAACATCAACCCCGACAACCTGATCGCCGCCAAGAAGCGGCAGAACAAGATCACCGAATACCGCGAGATGCTGCAGATGTGGCGCAACCACGGCGCCATCACCTATGCCGGCTACATCCTCGGCTTTCCCGCCGACACCAAGGCGTCGATCCTGCGCGACATCGAGATCATCAAGCGCGAGCTGCCGATCGACATCCTCGAATTCTTCTTCCTGACGCCGCTGCCGGGGTCCGAAGACCACAAGGTTCTCTCGTCCAAGGGAATCTGGATGGACCCGGACATGAACAAATATGACCTCAACCACCGGGTCGCGCATCATTCCGGCAAGATGTCGGATGCGGAGTGGGAGGAGGCGTATCGCGCGGCGTGGGAGACGTTCTACACGCCCGAGCACATCTACACGATCCTGCGCCGCACCTGCGCCAACAGGATCGGCCGGCCCGGCACCACATTGTCGACGATCCTGTGGTTCTACCTGACAATCCTCTACGAGGGCGTGCACCCGCTTGAAAGCGGCGCCTTCCGCCTCAAGTCGCGACGCGACCGCCGCGCCAGCCTGCCGCGCGAGAACCCGCTCGTGTTCTATCCGAAATACTGGGGCGGCATCGTCGTGAAGGCGGCCAACTATCTTCGCGTCTATCTGCGCTGCAAGGCGCTCTTGAAGAAGGCGCTCAACGCTCCCGACCGCTGGAGCTATACCGACCTCGCGATCGCGCCGCCCAAGGCCGACGAATTCGAGGCGCTCGACCTCTATCACGCCACGACCGGCGGCGAGGCCGCGCTCGCGCGCAAGCATCGCGATGACGCGATCCGCGGACGCACCGCCGCGCACGACGAGGCGCCGATCGTGCCGGCCGCCCAGGTTCCGGTGGAAGCGGCGGAGTAGGCCACCCAATTGGAGCTTGCCCCATGACCAGCCGCACCGCCGCCTGCAGTTGCGGGCAGCTTCGCCTCGACATCGAAGGTGAACCCGCGCGTGTCTCGATGTGCCATTGCCTCGAATGCCAGCGCCGCACCGGCGCGGTCATCAGCAACCAGGCGCGCTTCAGGCCCGAGCAAATTACAGCGTCAGGAAAATCCACGGCGTGGCAGCGCACGGCCGACAGCGGCAGTGTCGTGACATTCCATTTCTGTCCGACCTGCGGCTCGACGGTCTATTGGACGAGCGAAAGTTTCCCCGGCTTCGTCGTCGTCGCCATCGGCAATTTCGCCGATCCGGATTTCCCCGCTCCGACCATCGCGGTGTGGGAAGAGTCGCGGCACGACTGGGTGTCGCCGCCGCTGGAGGCGAAGCGCTTCGACAGACAGGGGTGACGCCAGCGCGCCTTAAATGCTCCCCACCGTCTTGAGCCGGATGCGCGGGTGGATCTCCGCCTGCGACATGACCGGCGTCTGCGCGCGGAAGCGCTCGACGATGTTGCGCACGAAGGGCCGGATGCCGGTCGAGGTCACGAGCACCGGCGCCTCGCCCTCGCGTGCGGCCTGCTCGAAGCGCTCGCGCACGATGGTGATGAACTCGGACAGCTTCGACGGCTGCATGGCGAGCTGGCGGTCGTCGCCCTGGCCGATCAGCGACTCGGCGAAAGATTGCTCCCAGGCCGCCGACATCGCGATCAGCGGCAGATAGCCGGACGGGCTCGTATGCTGCGCGCAGATCTGGCGCGACAGGCGCTGGCGCACGTGCTCGGTCAGGGTCGTCGGATTGCGCGACACCGTGATGCCCTCGGCGATACCTTCGAGGATGGTGGCGAGGTCGCGGATCGAGACGCGCTCGGCCAGCAACAATTGCAGCACGCGCTGCACGCCGGACGACGATATCTGCGACGGCACGATCTCCTTGAGGAGCTCGGACTGCTCCTTCGGCAGCTCTTTCAGGAGCTTCTGCGTCTCGGCGTACGACAGCAGTTCCGACATATTGCCCTTGAGCAGTTCGGTCAGGTGCGTCGAAAGCACGGTCGCGGCGTCGACGACCGTATAGCCCTGCATCGACGCTTCTTCCTTGAGCGCGGCGTCGATCCAGGTTGCGGGCAATCCAAATGTCGGCTCGGTCGTATGCGTGCCCGGCAGCTTCACCTGCCCGCCGCTCGGGTCCATGACCATGTACTGGCCCGCCCACACCTTGCCGGTGCCGGCCTCCACTTCCTTGATGCGGATGACGTAGGCGTTCGAATCGAGCTGCACATTGTCGAGGATGCGTACCGCCGGCATGACGAAGCCCATCTCGGCGGCGAGCGAGCGGCGCAGCGCCTTGATCTGCTCGGTCAGGCGGTCGGTGCCGTCCGGCGCGTTGACGAGCGGCAGCAGGCTGTAGCCGATCTCGACCTTGAGGTCGTCGATCTTGAGCGCGGAGGAGATCGACTCCTCCTTCGGCTCGGCCGCCTTCGCCTCCTCCGCCGTGGCCTGGGTCTCGGTGAGCTTGCTGCGTTTGTCGAAGATGAAGGCGAGCGCGGCGGCGCCGCCGCCAAGCGCGACGAACGGAATCATCGGGATGCCGGGCAGGAGCGACATCACCAGCATGACGCCGCCGGCCATGCCGAGCGCCTTCGGATAGTCGGAGAGCTGCTTCAGCAGCGCCTTGTCGGCCGAGCCCGACACGCCGGCTTTCGACACGAGCAGGCCCGCGGCGGTCGAGACGATCAGCGCCGGCACCTGCGTGACGAGGCCGTCGCCGACCGTGAGCACGGTGTAGGAATGCGCGGCATCGGAGAACGAGATGCCCTGCTGCGCGATGCCGATGATCATGCCGCCGATGATGTTGATGAAGGTCACCAGCAGGCCGGCGATGGCGTCACCGCGCACGAATTTCGAGGCGCCGTCCATGGCGCCGAAGAAGCCGCCTTCGTCCTCGAGCCGCTGGCGGCGGCGGCGCGCTTCCTTCTCGTCGATGGCGCCGGTGGAGAGCTCGGCGTCGATCGCCATCTGCTTGCCCGGCATGGCGTCGAGGTGGAAGCGGGCGGCGACCTCGGCGATGCGGCCCGAGCCCTTGGTGATGACGACGAAGTTCACGATCACCAGGATGATGAAGACGATGATGCCGATGACGAAGTTGCCGCTCATCACGAAGTTGCCGAAGGCCTCGATGACGTGGCCGGCGGCGTCGGTGCCTTCATGACCGCGTGACAGGATCAGGCGCGTCGAGGCGAGGTTGAGCGCGAGCCTGAGCATGGTCGCGATCAGGAGCACGGTCGGGAAGGCGGAGAACTCGAGCGGCGTCTGGATGAACAGCGCCGTCATCAGGATCAGCACCGAGAGGATGATCGAGATGGCGAGCGCGAAGTCCAAGAGCAGCGGCGGCAGCGGCAGGATCAGGACGACGAGGATCGTCAAGACGCCGATCGCGAGCGCGATGTCGCCGCGCTTGAAGAAGGCGCCGATCTCGCCGAGGCCGGGCAGCTTGATGCCGCCGGCAGCCCCTGCCGGTGCGGCAGTGATGTCGCTCATGAAGGCCCCTTCGCCCTAGGCAAGTTTTGCCCGGCGCATGGTTAGCAAGGGGTTAACGGGAACCTGTGCGCGGGCGGGAAATCTCGGCCATGCGGCGCTTTAGCCCATCGCCGACCACTTCCATGAAGGCGCGGATGCGGGCGGTGTCCTTGAGCGAGCGATGGGTGACGAGCCAGAGCTCGGTCGTCAGGTCGGGCAGGGGTGCGAGCACGCGGACGAGACCTGCGTCGGCGTCGCCGAGGTAGCAGGGCAGGAGGGCCAGCCCCAGGCCGGCCTTCGCCGCCATGAACTGGTTGACGAGACTTCCCGTCCGATAGCCGGCCGGCGCGTCGGGCAGATGCTTGGCAAGCCAGGCGGCCGCCTTGGTCGGCTGCGTCGCCTCGGCCCAGCGGATGATCGCGTGGCGCGCGAGGTCGCGGCGTGTCTTTAGCAGGCCGTCGGCGCCGGGCGCTCCGTAGAAGCACCAGCGCACGTCGGCGAGCTTGCGGCCGAACAGGTCGCCTTGCGACGGGCGCGTCGCGCGCAAGGCAATGTCGGTCTCGCGCCGCGACAGGTCGAGCACGCGATTGTCGACCAGCACCTCGACGACGATGCCGGGATGGCGCTCGCGGAAGCGGGCGATCTCGCCCGTGAGCATACCGAAGGCGAGGGTTTCAGACGCCGTGACGCGCAGCGTGCCCGTCAGCCGCGTATCGCGCCCGGTGAGTTCGCGGTCGAGCGCCAGCGTTTCGGTCTCGATGCGCTCGGCAGCTTCGATGAGACGCAGCCCCGCCTCGGTCGGCCGGTAGCCGGCCGCGAGCCGCTCGAACAGCTTGGCGCCGAGCGCGGCCTCGGCGGCATTGAGCCGCCGGAACATGGTCGAGTGGTTGACCCCGAGCGCGGCCGCGGCGGCGCGCAGGTTGCCGCTGCGGGCGACGGCCAGAACGAAGCGCAGGTCGTCCCAGGCGAGCATTTGCATCCTTGCAAATACGTTTGGCGAACACGCTTATCGCACTGCATTCGTGCAAGGTCTAGGTCTGTCCCCATCGACGCGCCGCTTCCGGCGCGCCCCAACGAATTCTTCTCAGGAGAGACCGATGAACGCCAATAGCAATGAGATCGCCGGACTAACCTTACGGCTCGCCCTCGGCACGATGTACGTGTCGCACGCCTTGTGGAAGATCCTCACCCTCGGCCTGCCGACCACCGTGCAGTTCTTCGCCGCCCAGGGCTTCCCCGGCTGGACCGCCTACGCGGTCGTTGCCGCCGAACTCGGCGGCGGTGTGCTCCTCATCCTCGGCGTGCAGGTGCGCGCCGTCGCGCTCCTTCTCATCCCGGTGCTGCTCGGCGCGCTCAAGGTGCATCTGCCGAACGGCTTCGTGTTCTCCTATCCGAACGGCGGGTGGGAATATCCCGCCTTCCTCATCGTCATCTCCGCCGTGCAGGCGCTGATCGGCGAGGGCGCCTATGCCCTCGGCCGTATCGCGGCGCGCCCGCGGCCCGCGCACGCCTGAGATGGCTCGATCCAAAATGCGAGACCCGCCGCGCGTGCCGCGGCGGGTCTTGCACATTTGAAAGTCAGCTCGCCGCCTTGACGCTCTTGCGGGTGTCGGGGTCGTAGCGGCCGCCGCCGAGGTGTTCATGACCCCAGGTCATGATCTGCAGCAGCACCGGCTCCAGCGACCGGCCCTCGTCCGTCAGTTGATAGGCATAGCGGACGGGATGTTTCTGGTAGGCCTCGCGCCGCACCAGACCCCATTTCACCAACCGCTTGAGACGTTCGGACAGGATGTTGGTCGGAACGCCTTCGGCGCTTTCCTCGAGCGCGTGGAAGGTCTGCTTGCCGTGCCACATCAGGTCGCGGACGACGAGCAGCGTCCACTTGTCGCCGACAATCTCGAGCGTGCGCGCGATCGAGCAGCCCGAGCGGAAATCATGCTTGGCCATGGCGCTGTCTAGCATAGTCACTTGCAGATTTAAAGCCACAAGACTAAAGTGGCTTGCGTTTTGCAAGCAACGACGAGGTGCGAACCGCGCCCGCCGCGTCGCATGACAGGGAGGCGCCGGGATGAACAGGATCGCGCTGGCCCATGCCGCGGCGGCGGCAGCCGCGTTGAGCGCCGGCACCGCTGTCGTCGCGACGCGCTTCGTTATCGGCGAGACCGATCCCCTGGCGCTGGTGTTCTACCGTTACGTCGTCTCGATCGTCTGCTTCGCGCCGGTCATGCCGATACTGTGGCCCAAGGAACGACTGTCGGCGTCCGAGTACGGGAAGATCGCCGCCTTCGGCATATTGTTCTTCGTATTCTTCCCCTGGGCCTTCAACGCGGCACTGCACTTCAATCCCGCCGCACGTGGCGCGGTCGGGCTGGCCACGATTCCGATCCAGACCCTGCTCGTCGCCGCCGCCTTCGGCCGCGAAAGGCTCACGTCGTCCAAGATGGCCGGCGTCGCCCTGGCATTCTGCGGCATCCTGATCGCATTCGGCACGGCGGCCTTCGGCCACGGCAATACAGGCTCTTTGACAGGCGACGGCCTGATGCTGCTCGGCGTCTTCTGCGCCGCGATCTATTCGGTCTTCGGTCGTGCCACCTTGATGAAGCACGGCGCGTTGTTCGTGACGGCCCTCGGCATGGCCTTCGCCGTCGCGACGCTGCTGCCGGTGATCGCGATCGAACACGGCGGCCTCGCGCCGCCGACCTTAACGACCAAAGGCTGGGTCGCGGTGATCTTCCTTGGCACTATTGGCGGCGCCGTGCAGTTCTCGCTGTTCATGTGGGCGCTGCGATGGCTGCCGCCGACCACCACCGTGCTCTATCTGACGCTCAACCCGATCGCCGCGATGGTGCTCGGCATCGTCGTGCTTGGCGAGCAACTGACGGCGGAGCTCGTCGCGGGGATGGTGCTCGTGCTCCTCGGCATCGTCGTCGGCAGCGGTGTCTGTGCGAATTTAAGAAGGCAAGGGCGAGTATACTGGGTTAAAAAATGAGGCCGCCGGACGCGGCGGCCTCGACCATTCGGATGCGACCGCGCCTAGCGCGTACCGCCATTTTCCTTGCAGGCTTTGGCGTTCCTGACGACATGGCCGCTCTTGCAATGGTAAGAACCTGCCGTTCTATTTTTGGATCCGCCGAGATTGCCCCCGGCGAATGTCGGCGTCGGCGCGGTTGTGACAACCAGCGTCAGTATTCCTGCAACGATTGAAATCTTGCGCAGCATGGCGTTTCCTCGACCCAGTTTCTTGGAGCGCCCCCGCGCTATTCTAGGTTGCGCAAGGTGTCCGGCAAGCCGAATTTCGGCGGTCATGGCCCTCTTTGTTAAATGTGAGAGCCCGCCGCGACGGTCGCGGCGGGCTCTCACGTGAAATCGTCTCGATCAGCCCGGCAGCATCACGGTGTCGATCACGTGGATGACGCCGTTCGACTGCATGACGTTGCGGATCGTCACCTGCGCGGTGTCGCCCTTGGCGTCGATGACCCAGAGCTTGCCGTCCTTCATCTGGAAGGTGAGATCGGCGCCCTCGACGGTCTTGAGCATCGCCTTGCCGTGGCCTTCCTCGATCTTGGCCATCAAATCCTTCGCCGACAGGCGGCCGGGCACAACGTGATAGGTCAGCACGTTGGTCAGGGTCTGCTTGTTCTCGGGCTTGAGCAGCGTCTCGACTGTGCCGGCCGGCAGCTTCTTGAACGCCTCGTTGGTCGGCGCGAACACCGTGAACGGACCCTTCGATTCCAGCGTCGGTACGAGACCGGCGGCCTTCACCGCGGTGACGAGCGTGGTGTGGTCTTTCGAGTTGACGGCGTTCTGAACGATGTTCTTCGACGGATACATCGGCGCGCCGCCGACCGTGATGGTCTTTTCGGCGGCGAAGGAGGGCCCGAGCGCGCCGAGGCTCGCGGCGAAGGTGACGGCGGTAAAGCCGGCGGCGAAGATTTTGGTGATGCGGTTCATGCAGAGGCTCCCGTTTGTGTTGTCTGTCCCCTCCTGGAGACATCGGGAGCTACGGGGCCTTGCTGCGCGCGGATGCGCGCTCCCCGATCACAGGGCCGTGAGCTTGCCGGCGCCGATCACCGGGCCGGTCGGGGCGCCGGTCGGAGAGCCGCCATGCGGCTCGAGCGAGACGGCGAGGGTCGCGCCGCTTGCGGTCTGCGCCATGAGTGCGGCGGGAAGCACGATCACCGACGGCTTGTCGGTGTTCAGGAGCCCGACCGCCAGCGGCTTGCCGCCGGGCGGGATCAGCCACAGCTCCGGCACGCGCGTTGCGTCGGCGGTGAAAGCCGCCGGAACGACGGAGATCGTGCCGCGCTGCGTGTCGACCGTGGCGATGAAGCTGCGCTGTCCGCCGGCTTCGATGGCAGCCACCAGCGATTCGCCCGGCCGCAGTGCGCCGGCGTAGATGACGATCGCGAGGCAGGCGGCGGCCAGCGCGCTGGCGAGCGCGAAGGCGCGCCAGAAAGCGAGGCTCTGCCACAGGCTGGCGCGCGGTACGCGCTGCGGCGGCAACGCCGCGGCGATCCGCTCCCACACCTGCGGCGGCGGTGCGGTCTCAGCGATCTCGCGCGCCCAGGGCGACAGCCGCTCGTCCCAATGTTCGACCATCGCGGCGAAGGCCGGCTCGCGCGCGACGCGCGCTTCCGCAGCCGCGCGTTCGGCGCCTGTCAGCACGCCGAGCGCAACCTCGGCGGCCAGCAATTCGTCCTCGGGCAAAGCGCTATGGTCGGTCGCGTCGCTCATTGCTCCAGGCACGCCTTCAATTTGATCATCGCGCGGCGGATCCAGCTCTTCATCGTGCCGAGCGGAACTTTCATGCGCTGCGCCAGGTCCTCGTAGGTATTGCCGTCGAAGAAAGCGCCGCGCAGCGCCGCCCGCTCATGCGCGGCAAGCGTGCCGAGGCAGCCCTCAAGTTTCGTGGCGTCCTGCGAATCTTCGAGCATGCGGCTGGCGTCAGGCGCAGTGTCGGCGACGTCGGCGGCGGCGTCGATCGGCTCCATGCGGCGCGCGCGCCCGCCCGCGCGCAGCCGGTCGATGGCGCGGTTGCGCGCGATCGCGATCAGCCACGTCATGGGGCTCGCGCGGGCGGCATCGAAGTCGCCCGCCTTGCGCCAGATCGTGAGGTAGACCTCCTGCAACACGTCCTCGGCCTCGCTGCGTTCACCCAAGATACGCAGCGCCACGCCGAAAAGCTTCGCCGAGGTCAGTCGGTAGACAGTCTGCAACGCGGCGTGGTCGCCGGCCGGGATGCGGCCGAGAGCGGCGACGATCAGCGCACGGTTGGCCTCGAGATCCAATCAGGCTCTTTCTACTGTCGCTTCCAGGCCTCGGGTCCCACCTGGCGGCCCCCGGCATAAGTCCAGATGCCGGTCCAGTTGCCGCCGTCGGCGCCATAGAGCGCGAGGCCGGTGTCGTTGCCGGAGCGATAGGACACGGCGATGAATTCCTTGTTGCCGATGCCGGTGCCGACATAGCGCGTCGAGCCGACGATCCACACGACGCGATAGGTCTCGCCCGTTTTCTCGACCGTGACGGTGCCGTGATATTGGCCGCCGCCGCCGGGATTGGCGCCCTCGACGTCGTATGTGCCGACAGGATCGGCAGCGAACGCGGCCGTCGCCCACAGGAGCGCAGCAGCGCCGGTCGCGATAGCCCATTTCATGATGAAGCCCCCCAAAACCGGCGCGCGTCAGGCGCGCCGGACGAGGGCAAGACTAGGCCGCCGTCCGGGACCGGACAATCGCGGACAAGGACGCATCCTGCGTCAGCAGATGGGTGTCGCCGCAACCCGGGCAGCGCACGGGCGCGTTGGGGGCGGACGCCTGCGCGAGCGCGGCCGGATCGGTCAGGAGAACGTAGCTGCCCGTCGACGGGCAACGGTAGCGAAGTGCGCCGTGCGCCCGGCGAAGCGCCGGAACGGACAGCGGAAAAGCGGGTTGGCGAAGGGCTGAAGAATGTATCCCGTTGAAAGACAACGTCATTTTTCGCCTCCTGGGCTTTATTGCATCGCGGCATTAACCCGCTCGGCGAAAAGACGTTCCCTCCGGCAGCAATGCGCGAGGCTCAGGGCGCGAGCGGTGGGAATAAATGTTTCCGATCAGCGCCCAGCGACAGCGGTTCCACTTTGTGCGCGTCGGCGACGTTGAGCGGCGCATAAAGGTGCGGGAACAGCGCGCCGCCCCGTGATGGCTCCCACTTGAGGGCATCGCCCAATTTTTCGGCGTGCACCCGAATGAGCAGCAGGCCGTCCTGGCCGGTGAAATGCCTTGCCGCCGTTTCTTCGACCTGAGCGGCCGTCGAGAAATGGATGAAGCCATCGCTGACATCGATCGGGGCGCCGGCGAAGACGCCGGTACGCTCGGCTTCGCGCCAGAGATTGTCCGGGCAAATCTTGTAAATGACGGTCACGCACATGGCTCCGTTGCGAACCACCAATGATACACAAGTTGAGCACGAGCGACCTTGACGGGCGGCGGTGCAAACGCCTAAGCGCCGTTCAAATCCGTCACGGAGCCTTTATGTCTGATACCGAGCAATACCTGATCGAGACCGCCGACAAGTGCGCGAGGCTTGCGCGCCTTGGGCGCGAGATCGCGGCCGATCTGGAAGCAATGAGCAACGATCTCATGGCGCGAGCAGTCACAATCGATACGGCCCGCGATCGCGAGCAGACGGCGAGCAAGAAGTCGTCGCGCTCCTGAAGCAAGTCCGCCGATTTGCACCTCGAAAGCCCGGCCTCAGGCCGGGCTTTTTTGTGGCGACCTTACGCCGCGCCGCGCATCGCTTCGCCGCCGTTCGGCGGCGGGATCGGCGCGCCGTCGGCGGCGTATTCGTTGAGCTTGTTGCGCAGCGTGCGGATCGAGATGCCGAGGATGTTGGCCGCGTGCGTGCGGTTGCCGAGGCAATGGCGCAGGGTCTCCAAGATCAGGTCGCGCTCGACTTCGGCGACGGTGCGGCCGACGAGGCCGCGCGTCACCTGCTCGGCGGCGAAGGCCGCATTCGCGGCGATGTCGTTGCCGCGTCCCTCGCCGAGGCGGGCGCCGTCCGGCGACAGGATGCCGTCTATGCCGATTTCCGGTCCGGTCGAGAGCAGCACGGCGCGGTGCAGCGTGTTCTCCAGTTCGCGCACATTGCCCGGCCAGCGGTGCGTGCCGAGCGCACGGCGCGCATCCGCCGACAGCGCGCGCACCGGCACGCCGTTCGCCGCGGAATATTTCTTGATGAAATGCTGGGCCAGTTCGGTGATGTCGGCCGGGCGCTCGCGCAGCGCCGGGATCTTCAGGTTGACCACGTTGAGGCGGAACAAGAGGTCCTCGCGGAACGTGCCCGCGCGTACCGCTTCGGTCAGGTTGCGGTTCGACGTCGCGATGATGCGGATGTCGACCGCCACCGGCCGGTTGCCGCCGACGCGATCGATGACGCGCTCCTGGATCGCGCGCAGGAGCTTGGCCTGCAGACGCACGTCCATCTCGGAGATCTCGTCGAGTAGCAGCGTGCCGCCGTTCGCTTCCTCGAACTTGCCGATGCGGCGGGCAAGCGCGCCGGTGAAGGCGCCCTTCTCGTGGCCGAACAGCTCGGATTCGAGCAGGTTCTCGGGGATCGCCGCGCAGTTGACCGAGATGAACGGCTTCTTCGCACGCTGCGAGCGCGAATGCACGAAGCGCGCCAGCACCTCCTTGCCGGTGCCGCTCTCGCCTGTGATCAGCACGGACGCTTCCGACGGCGCGATCTGTTGCGCCAGCTTGACGACGCGCGTCATCGAATCGTCGCGATAGATCATGTCGCGCACGTCGTCGGCGACCGCGGCGAGCACCGCCGCGATCAATTCCGGATCCGGCGGCAGCGGGATGTACTCCTTGGCGCCGGCATGGATGGCGCGCACGGCGGCGCGGGCGTCGTTGGTGACGCCGCAGGCCACGATCGGCACGTGGATGCGTTCGGCGTCGAGCCGGTTCACCAGGTCGCGGATATCGAGGCTGACGTCCACGAACAGGAGGTCGGCGCCGCGCCCGGACCGCAACACGGCGAGCGCCTGCTCGTTGCCGTCCGCGTGCGTGACGCTCGCGCCCTTGTCCATCGCGATCTTGGTCGCGGCGGTGAGCTGGCCTCCGAGCGTGCCGACGATGAGGAGCCGCATGGCCGTGTTCCTTTACCGGTCCGCCTTGATGATTTCGGTCATGGTCACGCCCAGCTTGTCCTCGACGAGGACGACTTCGCCGCGCGCCACCAGGCGGTTGTTGACGTAGATGTCGATCGCTTCGCCGACCCTGCGGTCGAGCTCGAGCACCGTGCCGGGGCCCATGCGCAGGAGCTCGCCGACTTCCATGCGGGCGCGGCCGAGCACGGCCGAGACCTGCACCGGCACGTCGAACACCGCTTCGAGATCGGCGGCGCCGCGCGGCACCGGCTCGTTGTCGGGCACGAGCCCGCCGGCGTCGGCCACCATCTGGCCGCCGTTCTCGAGGTCCGGGAGCGGCACCTTGGTCTCGTCACTCATGCTCGCGTCTCCTCAAAATCTCAGTGCGCGTCGGCGTTGCGCGCGGCGATGTAGCGGGCGACGACGTCGCTGATGCTCGCAAGCGTCGCGTCGCGGTCGCGGTTCACGCCGCCCTCGCTCCATTCGATGCGGCAGTCGCCGGCGGCCAGCATGCTGTCCGCTTCGACCTTGAGGCGTCCCTCGAAGCCGCGCATCCGCGCGATCTCTTCGAGCTTCTCCTTGGCCGTGGCGAAGATATCGGGCCCGATGCGCACCGAGATGTGCGGCGTCTTGACCAGTTGCCGGAAGCATTCGGTCGCGAGCGCCTCTATCTCGGCGAAGGGCTCGCGCGCGATCAATTCCGGCGCAAGCTTGTTGGCGACGGCGACGGCGACTTCGACCGCTTCGGTCTCGAGCCGCGCCTCGATGCCGGCGAGCGCGCGGTCGATGCGCGACAGGCCGTCGGCGATCAGCGCCAGCGCGTTGGCGGCATGCTGCGCCGTTTCGCCCTGCGCCTGCGCCTGGCCGGCGGCAAAGCCGTTGCGATAGGCGACCCCTTCCGCGTCGGCGCGGCGGCGTTCGGCCTCGACCAAAGTGATGGTCGGCTTCTCGCCACCGGCGAAGTCCTCGTCGAACAGATATTTTGCCGTCGCCTTCATTTAATACACCAGCTCGTCGTCGCCGCGGCTCTTCGAGATCAGGATCTCGCCCTTGGCCGCCATGTCCTTGGCCTTGTTGACCAGCAGCGACTGCGCCTCGTCGACATCGCGCAACCGCACCGGCCCGAGCGCCTGCATGTCGTCGACCAGCATCTTGGCCGCGCGGGTCGACATGGCGCCGAAGAAGAATTGTCGCACCGGCTCGGACGCGCCCTTGAGCGCCAGCGCCAGCTTGTCCTTGTCGATGTTGCGCAGCAGCGTCTGCGCCGAGGCGGCGTCGAGCTTGATCAGATCGTCGAAGGTGAACATCAGCGCCTTGATGCGCTCGGCCGCGTCGCGGTTCGCCATCTCGAGCGCCTGGAGGAAGCGCGTTTCCGTATGGCGGTCGAAATTGTTGAATATCTCCGCCATCACCTCGTGCGCGTCGCGGCGGCGCTTCTGCGACAGATTGTACATGAACTCGGTGCGCAGCGTCTGCTCGACGCGCTCGATCACGTCCTTCTGCACCGATTCCATGCGCAGCATGCGCGTGACGACGTCGAGCGAAAGGTCTTCGGGCAGGATCGAGAGGACGCGCGCGGCGTGCTCGGCGCGCAGCTTCGACAGCACGACCGCCACCGTCTGCGGATATTCGTTCTTGAGATAGTTCGCCAGCACCTCTTCCTGGACGTTGGCGAGCTTCTCCCACATGTTGCGGCCGGCGGGGCCGCGGATGTCGTCCATGATGCCGTGCACGCGATCGGCCGGCAGATACTGCTGCAACAGCCGCTCGGTGGCGTCGTAGTTGCCGAGCAGCGCGCCGGAAGCCGACATGTGGCCGACGAATTCGAGCAGGAGCTGTTCGACGGTCTCGGCTTCGATGGTGCCGAGGGTCGACATCACGACCGAGATCTCGCGCAGTTCGTCGTCGTCGAGCAGGGCAAAGACCTTGGTGCCGAGACGCTCGCCGAGCGCCAGCATCAGCACGGCGGCCCGCTCGGGACCGGTCAGCTTGCGCGTCGCGGTCTTGACCTGCGGACGGCTGGCGAGCTCGGCCATCAGTCCGCCAATGTCCTCGCGGACCTCGCCCTCGGTCTTGTCGCTCTTGGCTACGGCGTAGGCGGACGGCATGGCTTAAGCGGCTTCCTCGTGCAGCCAGTTGCGGATGATGGAGACGGCCTCGTGCGGGTTCTTCTCCGCGAGCTCGCCGACCTTCTCGATCGACTGCGCGTGCACCTGGCCCTGCACCTTGGCGACGTCGATCATCGCCGAGGTGCGGTTGGAGATGGAGACCTGCTCGTTGGCGCCGACGATCGAGACGTTCGGACCGGCGCCGGTGATGATGCTGCCGCCGCTGTCGCCGGTGACGATCATGCCGCCCGTGGGAATGATCGGATTGCCCTTGGCGTCGACGATGGGCTGGCCGCGCGCATCGATCAGGATGCCGCCGGGACCGATCT
>Ga0207657_10004821_pt1 | contig 14213 bp, 14 predicted proteins | sample KBSC33metaG_FD_184316 | JGI IMG/M metagenome (GOLD analysis project Ga0207657, IMG submission 184316) | Corn rhizosphere microbial communities from Kellogg Biological Station, Michigan, USA - KBS C3-3 metaG (SPAdes) (version 2) | ecosystem: Host-associated > Plants > Roots > Rhizosphere > Soil ... | reverse complement strand
CGTCGGCATGCTGCGCGTCGGCAACTGGATCAACGAGACGTGCGTCAGCTGCCACACCGAAAAGCGCGGACCGTTTCTCTGGGATCACGCGCCGGTTCGCGAGGCGTGCAACACCTGCCACGACCCGCACGGCTCGAACAACGACCGCATGCTCGTCGCGAAGCTGCCGATGCTCTGCCAGCGCTGTCACATCGGGACGCGGCATCCGTCCACGATCTATGACGGCACGCAGCTGACGGCGCGGAGCAACCGGTTGATCGGCCGCGGCTGCGTGAACTGCCACGCGCAGATTCACGGGTCGAACAGCCCGGCCGGCAACACGTTCCTGCGGTGACGGAGCGACGATGATGCGCCTCGACCGACTCCTCGCCGCCGTCGCGCTGACGCTGGCCGCCGCGAACGCCTTCGCGCAGCAGAGCCCGAATACGCCGCCGCCCGAGCCCGGCGAGAGCAGCGGCCTCACCAGCCTCGGCAATCTCGGCCAGGTCGACGTCGGCCTCGGCGGCACGATCTACGGCGAGGGATCGGATCAGGCCCGTTATCAACGCTACCGCGATCTCCCTGACGGTGCGATCGTCGATGGCTTCCGCCTCGCCAACGCCAACGACAATCGGCTGTTCGACGTCCGCGCGGAGCATATCGGCTATCGCGATCAGCGCTACATCGCGAACTACAACCGTTACGGGAGGGTGAAGGCCTCCTTCGAGTTCAATCAGATCCCGCTCTTCTTCAGCGAGGACACGGAAACGCTGTACTCCTCGCCGGCGCCGGGCGTGTTCCTGCTGCCCGACGCGATCCAGTCCACGCTGCAAGCAAGCCCATCGGCGCTGCCCAGGGTGGTCGGTCAGGCGTCGCCGTTCGACCTGCGCCTGAAGCGCAGCATCGCCGACTTCCGGCTCACCTACAGCGCGACGCCGCACGTGGACCTGAGCGTGTCGTTCAAGAACACGCAGAAGACCGGCAATCAACCGTGGGCGGGTACGTTCGGCTTCAACGACGCCGTGGAACTGGCGGCGCCGGTCGACACGCGGACCACCGAATTCGGCGGAGCCGCCGCCTGGAGCGGTACCGGCGGCGAGGTTCGCGTCGGCTACGACGGGTCCTTCTTCCGCAACAACGTCGGCACGCTGCTCTGGGACAACCCGCTGCGCGCCCTCGACTCCTCCACGGCCGGACCCGTGCAGGGGCGCGAGTCGATCTGGCCGAACAGCGACATGAACGCCGGATCGATCAGCGCGCTCGCGAAGCTGCCGGCGCAGAGCCAGGCTACCGGCTACGTATCGCTCGGCAGCTGGACGCAGAATGCCACGCTGCTGCCCTTCACGACGAACACGGCGCTGCCCGTCATCCCGCTCGACCGTCCGACGGCCGACGCCGACGCCCGGGTCACGGCGACCGCGTTTTCGTTCAACTCGCGGCCGGCGCGAACGCTCTGGGTGAACGCGCGTTTTCGGTCGTACGACTTCGACAATCGCACCCCGGTATTTCGCGTCGACAACACGGTCGCGTACGACACGGCCGTGGAGGCGTTCGCCGAGGGCGGCACGAGCCCCTACAGCTTCACGCGGAAGACGGTCGACGTCGATGTGTCGTACACGCCGATCGCCCATGCCGCGTTCCGCGCCGGCTACTCACGCGAAGGGATGGATGAGACATTTCGCACGTTCGATACGACGACCACGAACACGCTCCGCCTGTCGGCCGACGCCACCGGCATCAGCTGGATGACGGTGCGCGGCGTCTACGAGCACGCGAAGCGGGTCGGCACCGGACTCGACGAACAGGCGCTCGACGACATTGGCGAGCAGGTGTCGCTGCGGCAATTCGACATCTCCGACCTCAACTCGGATCGCTTCTCGGGGATCGTCATCCTCACGCCATTCTCGCAGTGGTCGTTCAACGGCACCGCGTCGATCGGCCGCGAGGATCGGCCGGACACCATGTTCGGCCTTCGCAGCAACGACAACAACGGGTTCTCGGCCGGCTTCGACTACGTCCCCAGCAGGGCGGTTTCCGCGGGGTTGTCGTACGACTACGAGCGGTACACGTCACTCCAGGCGTCCCGCCAGGCGAACCCCGGGCCGCAGTTCGACGATCCGACGCGGGATTGGACGACCGACGGCGCCGACCGCGCACACACCATCACCGCGTCGGTCGATCTCCTGAAGCTCTGGCCGAAGACGGACGTCCGCGTCGCATACGACTTCAGCCGCGCGGAGTCGGTCTACGTCTATGGCCTCGCCGCGAATACGACCCTTCCGCCGGTGGTGCAGCTGCCGCCCGTGCTGAACACGCGCAATCGCGTGAGCGCCGATGCGCGGTATGCACTGAATCGTCGCGTGGCCCTCGGCGTGGTCTACTGGTTCGAGAAGTACGACGTCAACGATTTCGCGTTCGGCCCGTCGACCCTCACCTCCATCGCGCAACCGTCGTTCCTGATGCTCGGCTACCTGTATCGTCCGTACACGGCGAATACGCTGAGCGCGCGAGTCACGTATCTCTGGTAGGCGTCCAGTTAATCATGCTGCACGAACGCTGTAGACGATCGCCCTCGCAGCCACCATCGGCGTCGTCCTCGGGCTGATCCCGGTCGGCAGCGCCCGCTCGAGCAGCACGGTGCCCGGGCCGCGAGTCGCAGAAGCGGGCGATGGTCGACTTGGAGGGCCTCGTGGCGGGGATTTTTTCGCGGCTCCGCGAGGAATCCCGCGGCGCCGCTCGGCTATGATGTGACGTTCCATGTCGAATGCTGATCCGGTTCCGCTCGATCACGACGGCTTCCTGCGCGCGATCATCGAGTCGTCCGACGATGCGATCATCGGCAAGACGCTGGACGGCATCATCGTCAGCTGGAACAACGGCGCCGAACGCATGTACGGGTATGCGGCAGCCGAAGCGATCGGCAGGTCGATTGCGTTCATCATCCCGATGGAGCACCGAGAGGAGCTGCAGAACATCCTGCTAGCGATCGGGCAGGGGCAGCGCGTGCCGACGCACGACACGGTTCGCGTGACCAAGGATGGCAAGCGGATCGACGTCTCGCTCACAGTCTCGCCGGTGCTCGATCCGCATGGACGCCTCGTCGGCGCGTCCGCGATCGCGCGCGACGTCTCCGCCGCCAAGCACACCGGAGCGAAGCTCCGCGCGAGCGAGGAGCGGTACCGATCGATCATCGATTCGGCCGTCGATGCGATCCTGCTGATCGATCGCCGGGGACGCGTCGAAGCATTCAACGCCGCGGCGGAGCGGTTGTTCGGCTACACGGCCTCAGCGGTGCTCGGCCGCAACGTGAACATGCTCATGCCCGAGCCCTTTCACAGCGAGCACGACGCCTACATGGCGCGTTATCTGACGACCGGTGAGAAGCGGATCATCGGGATCGGCCGCGAAGTGGTCGGCCAGCGCAAAGACGGCAGCACGTTCCCGGTGCACCTGTCGGTCGGCGAAATGACGATCGAAGGGGAGCGCAAGTTCACCGGCATCCTGCACGACCTGTCGGCGCGCGTGGCGCTCGAATCGCAGCTGCGCGAACAGGAGTCGCTGACGCGCCTTGGCCAGATGGCCGCGGTCGTCGCTCACGAGGTCAAGAATCCCTTGACCGGCATCCGGGGAGCGGTGCAGATCATCGGCAGCCGCCTGCAGCCCGGCAGCCGCGAAGCCGATGTCATCCGGGAAATCGTCGGGCGCATCGACGCGCTCAACGCGCTCATGACGGATCTGCTGCTGTTCGCGCGACCTCCGCAGCCGCAACTGGCGGAAGTGGCGCCGAAGGACACGCTCGAGATGGTCGCCGATCTCGTGCGGAAGGACCCTGGCGCGCGCGAGATCATGATTCAGATTGTCGGACACTCAGACCCCGTGAGAGCCGACGCGCAGCTGCTGAAGCTGATTTTTCAAAACCTGCTCCTGAACGCCGTCCACGCGATTGGGGGCCCGGGGGCCATCCACGTATCGGTTGAATGCCGCGGCTCGATCTGCCGTATCGCCATTCGCGACACCGGGCCAGGAATCCCGGCTGAGATCCAGGCAAAGCTCTTTACGCCGTTCTTCACGACCAAAGCCAGGGGCACCGGCCTGGGCCTGTCCACCGCCAAGCGATTCCTCGAAGCGCAGAGTGGAACCATCGCGATTGTCTGTCCCCCTGGCGGCGGCACGATCGTCACCATCGAGCTGCCGCGCGCCTGAAACGGCGCAATTCTTGATACACACTTCTCGCGCGGGGGCAGATGAGGGCTGTACCGCGGAATTTCTCACGGACATGGCGAATAATCCCCACCCACCGTCGGTGCTCGTCGTCGACGACGAACTGCTGATTCGCTGGGCGCTGTGCGAGGCGTTAGGGGCCAAGGGTTACAACGTGTCCGAGGCGCGTGACGCCGCCGAAGTTCGAACCGCATTGAGTCGGTCAAACGGATTCCCGGACATCGTGCTGCTGGATTTCCGGCTTCCGGATTCCTCCGACCTGCGCCTGCTCGCCGACATCAGGTGCCGGCTGCCGGCCGTCCCGGTGGTCCTGATGACGGCACACGCGACGCCCGACATCGTGAGCGGCGCCCTCGACCTGGGCGCCTATCGTGTGCTCACGAAGCCATTCGATGTGCGCGAGATGGTCACGCTCGTTGCCGAAGCCCTCGACCAGACTTGAACAGAACACGTCCTGGCCCGCGTCTTGATCTCACGATGGACGCCATGCGAAATATCCTGCCGAATGAGGCGCCACTCTTGGAGAACCCGCGGAAAATCCCCCGCGGCGTCGAAAAAATGCGAGCTCCGCGCGTGCTCGTCGTCGACGACGAGCGGCTCGTGCGGTGGTCGATCGCCGAAACCCTCGGCGCCCTGGGTTATGCCGTGATCGAAGCGGCCGATGCGAAGAGCGCGCTCGATGCATTCGACGAGGACGTGGATGTCGTGCTGCTCGATCTTCATCTGCCCGACTGCAACGACATGAGTGTGCTGGCCCGCATGCGGCGCATCGCCCCTGCAACGCCCGTGATCGTGATGACCGCCTTTGCGACGCCGGCGGCGCTCAGCGAAGCCGCTGCCCATGGCGCTCCCATCCTCCCGAAGCCCTTCGACTTGCACGACCTGGCCGCACGCGTACGACAGGCGCTCTCCGACTGCATATACTAGTCTCCTCGAATGCTGGCTCCTACAATTCTGGTCGTCGACGACGAGCGGTTGATTCGCTGGTCGCTGACCGAGCATCTGTCGCGCATCGGCTATCGCGTCGTCGAAGCCGACTCGGCGCGGACGGCCCTCGAGCGGCATGCGGAGGGCGTCGACCTGGTTCTGCTCGATTACAAGCTGCCCGATGCAGACGGTCTGTCGGTCCTGAAGAAGATCAAGGAAACCGACCCCGAGACGCTCGTCATCATCCTGACCGCGCATTCGTCCGTCGACCTGGCGGTCGAAGCGATGAAGGCCGGCGCGTACCATTACGCGAACAAGCCGTTCAATCTCGACGAGATCGCGCTGCTCGTCGAGAAAGCGCTCGAAACGACTCGACTCCGTCGCGAGGTGCGCGCGCTCCGTGCCAGCCAGGCGCGTCCCTACAGCGTCGACCGCATCGTCGGCAGCAGCAAAGCCATTGGCGACGCAAAGGCGCTGCTGCAGAAAGTGGCGGCGAGTCCCGCGTCGACCGTGCTGCTGACCGGCGAAAGCGGGACCGGGAAAGATCTCGCCGCCAAGGTGCTTCATTACGCGAGCGACCGGGCCACGCGGCCGTTCATGAACATCACCTGCTCTGCCCTGCCGGAGCAGATTCTCGAGAGCGAGCTGTTCGGCCACGAGCGGGGCGCGTTCACCGATGCGCGGCAGCAGAAGCGCGGACTGCTCGAATCGGCCGACGGCGGCACGGTGTTTCTCGACGAGATCGGCGAGATGGCGCCGGGGCTGCAGGCCAAGCTGCTGCGGTTTCTCGAGGAGAAGACTTTCAAGCGCGTCGGCGGCGTCGCGGACATTCGTGTCGATGTGCGCGTCGTGGCCGCGACGAACCGCCGGCTCGAGGAAGAGGTCAGGAACGGGCGGTTTCGCGAAGACCTGTATTACCGGCTGAACGTGCTGCCGATCGCGCTGCCGCCGCTGCGCGCGCGCGCCGACGACATTCCCGCGCTCGTGCACTTTTTCATCGACGCGTACAACTCCGAGTTTCGAAAACATGTGCGCGGCGTCACCGGTGATGCGATGCGCCGGCTTCAGACGTACGGCTGGCCGGGCAACATCCGGGAGCTGCGTAACGCCGTCGAACGGGCGATGCTCCTCGTCGAGGGCCCGGAGTTGACGGCCGATCAGTTTCCAGTCGTCTCGGGTGTTCACCGGCTCAGCGAGGCCGTCGAGCTGCCGCCGACCGGCATCGATCTCGAGCAGCTCGAACGCTCACTGGTCGTGCAGGCGCTCGAGCGAAGCGCGTGGAATCAGACGAAGGCCGCGACGCTCCTGGGCCTGAACCGCGATCAGATTCGGTACCGCATCGAGAAGTTCAAGCTCGAGCGGCCGACACCTTCCTAAGCAACCCCTCCTCGTTCGACCGAATTCAACGCCGGCGAGTCGAGCGCAGACGGCTGGCGAGACCTTCGACGCGCACCGCATCCGGCTTACCGGGATGCCCGTCGAGTCCGCTGCGCGGAGGGTTGACGGCCGAGCGCAGTCGGCCGCCGTGCTTTCGCCTGCAGATATTCCTGCAAGGCTACGGCGTTGTTGTGCAGCGTGTCGTGCGAACTGTAGATCAACGTGACGAGGCCTCGTCTGGCTTTCGACAGAATCGGTTGCCAGGCTTCCGGTCGCGCGTCGAGCTCCCGAAAGTAGCGCTGGCGAAACTGCGGCCATTTCTCCGGATCGTGACCGAACCACTTTCTCAGCTCCGTGCTCGGCGCGACCTCCTTCAGCCACGTGTCGACGTGAACCTTGGTTTTCGAAAGGCCGCGCGGCCAGAGTCGTTCGACGAGAATCCGGGTGCCGTCCGCCGGCGCGGCGGGATCGTAGGCGCGCTTGAGTTTCAGCATTGCCGACTCACTTCCATTCCCAGAGTCCACGATTGCATGATGATGGAGTCGCACATGCAGGCCTTCCTCGCACACGTCGTCCGGGTCAGCGACTTGACGCACGATGTTCGCGAGATCGAGCTGTCTCTCGATGAACCTCCCGATATCGTCTTCGCAGCCGGGCAGTTCGTGTCTTTCCGGATCCCGGTCCCGGGGCTGCGTTATCCGCTGACGCGTCCGTATTCAATCGTCTCGCCACCGAGCCTCAGGTCGTCGATCACGCTGCTGTTCAATCTCGTGCCCGGCGGGCCGGGCTCGTCGTTCCTGTACGCCTTGCGGTTGGGCGACGCGGTGCAGTTTCAAGGGCCCGCGGGAATGTTCGTGTTGCGCGAGGGCGACGATCGGGATCTGCTGCTCGTCGCGACCGGCACCGGAATCGCTCCACTCAGATCGATTCTCCTCACGCGTTTGGAACAGCCGGGCAGCTCCCGGATCTCGCTCGTGTGGGGACTCCGCAGCGAGCGCGATCTGTACTATCAGGACGAGCTTCGGGCGCTCGCCGCCGAACATCCGCGTTTCTCGTTCGTGACCACGCTGTCGCAAGCATCGGACAAATGGACGGGCGAACGCGGTCGCGTTCAGCGAATCGTCGAGGAGCGAGTCGACTCGACCGACCGACTGGCCGTGTACGTGTGCGGCAACAGCGGCATGATCAAGGCGGTCAGCGACATCATCAGACGGAAAGGGGTGTGCCCCATCCATCGCGAGCAGTATTACCGCGACGCCGAGCCGATGCCAGGGAAGTAGGCTCGAGCTTGCTTTGCGAACTTACTCCGGCAGCGTGTAGCGCCCTTCGATGAAGCTCACGATCAAGCCTCGGGTGTCTGCCGGCTGCAAATCCCGCCTGTGTCCGATTCGCTCCGCCTGGTCAGCAAGATACGAATCCTTCACCGCGTCGCGAAACCACGCGGCGTAGTCGCCGTTGTGCAGATGGAATAACCACGTTTGTTCGTCGATGCCCTCGGCAATTTGCGCGAACGTGACCAGGTTCTGCGCTTTGAGATTGTGCCGGCCGTCCGGTCCGCGAAAGTAAAAGCTGCGATCCCGCAGGTCGCCCTCGGCATACTTGCGCAGATGGCGGATACGTTCGACAGGACTTGAAATCAACCGCATCGAGAACGGCGGCTTCCCGCTGTGCGGGAACCATGCAACCGCGTGTCCGCGCTGATACGACAAACCGTCAGGCCAGTACAATGTCAGGCCGAGCGCGTCCGCAAACGCTCTCAACGTTTTCTCCGGCGAGTTACCCACCACGACTACCACATCCACCAGTGATAAGGCGAGCGGCGCCACGTGTTCGGGATGCACGGTGACCAATACCGTCTCTCCCAGCGTCTGTGGAAGCGCTTTACCGACATGGCCCCAGTCGACTGGCATCATGTGGTGCGCCTCGTCGAGAACGATCCAATGCGGCCGGCCGGTTCGAGTCCGCATCGCCTGGAGGCTTGGGAACAGATGCCCGAAGTACTGCGGTCTGTCGGCGAGCGATATGCCCAGCAGGTTGAGATTGAGATTCAGCTTGGGATCCTCGAGAGCCGCGAGCGCTTCATTCACGGGGATCGCATGACGCGGGCTTCCCAGGGTCAGCACCTGGGGCAATCTTTCATGATCGCCCTCGGGATCGATCATGCAGACCTGATAAGCGCGTTCGATGAGCCGCTCGACGATCCCGGCGGTGACCGTCGACTTGCCGCTCCCCGAAGGTCCGGCAATCAGGATATTGAGACCGTACGGAGGAACGGCAACCGCGTTTCCGTCCGGTCCTATGCCAATAGTCACCAGGTTTTTTTCACGCAGACCGTGCATGCTGGAGAAGTCATTGGCGATCAACTCGTCGATCACCTCCACCACACCCTGCCCCGCTTCGCCAGCTGTGGTAAACGCCGCGAGCTCCCGTATCGCCGGCAGGGCGTTGGCCACCGCTACCGCGCATTCACAGCGTTCGAGGAACGAATGATCGTTCTGGGCGTCGCCGATACCGATTGCTTCATGCGGCGACAAGCCGAGCCTGCGCAGCGCATGATCCATCCCGCTCGCCTTATTGACACCGGCCGGTAAAACCATGACCGCATCGTTGTTGAAGATGATCTGAAGCTCCAAACCCGTCTCCTGAATGGCCTGGAGCACCGCGGTGTGATGAGGCACCCGCGTGTCGACGATCACCTTCCCAACGCCGATCGCATCGCCGATGAGCGCACGCAAGCGCTGTAAAAATGATGCAGGCAGCGGTTTGCCGAGAAGCGTCTGCTGCCTGGTTCGCGGCTCGTAAAGCACCGCCCCGTTTTCCGCGACAACATAGTCGAATACAGAGACGCTCGGACACACAGCCAACAGATCATCGAGTTGTCTGCCGGTGAGCAAGATCGCCCGCCGGCCGGACATGCGCAGCCGCTCGAGTGCCGAGAGCGTAGATTCGTCTGCCTTTCCGCCCATGGCGACCGTGCCGTCGTAGTCGGTGACTAAAGCCAAATAGCGCATCTGCAGCGGCCTTTCATCCAGCGTTTTTGAGCTCACGGCGGGGCCGCGCACGGCGCCGAGCACCCTCAACGGATGCGCGTGCGCGTTTCTTCTCGAGGACACCGGCGCGATGAGCGTCCCACGGAACAATCAGAACCGGCCACGCCGCACGGCGCAAGACGCGTTCGGAGACGGACCCTTCCCTGAACCGCCGCCATCCTCGCCTTCGGTTGGAGCCCATTACGACGATATCGACGTTCCTGGTTGTTGCGTGAAGCACGATCAGCGCGGCGGGATCGCCGTGCTGCTCCTCGACGCGCACCTTCACGCCTGCGGCCTCCGCGCGTTCCCGAAGCTCGGCGAGGTAGTCGAGCCGCTCGCGCGCGCGCCGGGCGAACGGAACGGTGGCGGGTGTTGCGTGAAGAAGAAAGAGCTTCGCCTCCCCGATCACCGCGAGACTGAGCGCACGATCGAACGCTCTTTCGCTCGCCTTCTCGAGATCGATCGCGCAGAGAATGCGTGCAAGCGGCCGCATGCCATCACCTCCGTGCCGGCGCCGGCCGCGGAACGCCGGCAGCGGCGTAGATATCAGGCTCGTCGAGACTTTCGTAGCGCAGCAGCTGCGCGACGATCGCGTCGAGCTTGTCTCGGTGCTGCTTCAACAATCGCTTGGCTTCCGCATAACACTCGTCGGTGATCCGCCGCACTTCCTCGTCGACGGCATCCAGCAGTCCATCCGAAATCCCGGACAGCCGTGGATCGCCGTCAACGGGCAGGACGGAGAGCCGGCCGATTCGTTCGGACATGCCCCATCGACCCACCATGGATCTCGCGATCCGCGTCACCATCTCGAGATCTGCCTCCGAACCGCTGGTCACGATGCTGAAGACCTCCTGCTCCGCGGCCATGCCGCCCAATGCGCCGATGATGCGCCCGCGCAGGTACCGTTCGTCATATCCGTATCTGTCGGTTTCAGGCGTGGACAGCGTGACGCCAAGCGCGCGGCCGCGAGGAATGATCGACACCTTCCGGACTGGATCGGCCCCCGGCTGGAGCATCCCGAGCAGCGCGTGACCAGCTTCGTGATACGCCGTGCGGCGCCGGTCCTCTTCTGATATCACCACGTTTCGCGCTGTGCCGAGCTGCACCTTCTCCAACGCGTCGGTCAGATCTCTCTGAAACACGACGTCCTGACCGCGGCGCGCGGCGAGCAGCGCCGCCTCGTTCACCAGATTCGCCAGGTCGGCGCCAGTCATGCCGGGAGTCGACGCGGCGACTTGATCGAGATCGACATCGGGTGCGAGGGGCACCTTTCGCGTGTGCACCCGCAGAATCTCGACGCGGCCCCGTTGGTCGGGCGGATGCACGATGATTTGGCGGTCGAAGCGACCGGGACGAAGCAGTGCCGGATCGAGCACGTCGGGCCGGTTGGTGGCCGACAGGACGACGACGCCTTCGTGCCCAGAGAAGCCATCCATTTCCGTCAGAATCTGATTGAGCGTTTGCTCGCGCTCATCGTGACCGCCGAAGGCTCGCGGCCCGCCACGGGCGCGCCCAATCGTGTCGATCTCGTCGATGAAGACGATGGCCGGCGCCACCTTCCGCGCGTCCGCGAACAGTTCACGCACACGGCTCGCACCGACGCCGACAATCATCTCGATGAACTCTGACGCACTCGCGCTGAAGAACGGCACCTTGGCCTCGCCGGCCGTCGCGCGGGCAAGCAGTGTCTTGCCGGTGCCAGGAGGACCTGCCAGTAGAACGCCTTTGGGCGCACGCGCTCCCAGCCGCGCGTACTTCCTGGGGTCGCGGAGAAAATCGACGACCTCGCTTATCTCCGCCTCGACTTCATCGATCCCCGCCACATCGGCAAAAGTGACGCGAACACTTTCCGGATCGACGCGCCTCTGTTTGCCTTTGAGCAAACCGCCCATCGCCGCTTGCTGCCCCCTGAACATGAACACGTAGAACGCGACGATCAACAGGATTGGCGCCATCGACATCAAGAGGTTCGTCAGGAAGCCGCGGTGCTGGACGATAGATGTCGCGCGGACGGTCGCTCCTCCCTGCGTGAGCTCCGTCAGCAAATCATCGTTCGCGAACGTTGGCCGCTCCGTGGTGAATTGCTGGTACGTGCGATCCGGCTGACCGGGTAGCGGTGCGGCCTTTTTCAGCGCGCCCTCAATCGAGTCACCCTTGGCGAAGACTTCGGTGACGTTCTTGGTCGCGACCTGAGCCTTGAACTCCGAGTACGGAACCGATTGCGGCCGGCTGAGTTGATCCTGCAGGGTGAGAATCCCAAAGAGAACACCAAAGGTCCCAATCCAGATCGCCGTCGTGCGCCAACCTCGGCGCTGCCCCGGCGGCGCTCCCTCCGGGAGCCCCTCAGTACGCCACGGTCGAGACGATGGTTGAGCACCGGGCGTATCGGACGGCTGCCGCTTCGCCGGGGTGGTGGGCGCTGGCGCGGCTCGTTGCTCAGCCATGGTCCTTGCTCGCAGTTCGTCAGACTTTCAGTAAGCACGGACAATGCTAGGAAGGGTCAATCATGAACGTACTCCAGATCCGTCACGTTCTCTGCCCGATGGACGTATCGCCGATCTCGATGAATGCGTTGGAATGGGCGAACGCCGTCGCGCGTGCCCGTGGCGCGGAGCTGAGGATGGTGCACGTCGTCGCTCCGGGAGGCATCGTCCCTGCTGAGAGTCTTGGTTTTGGCGAACGCGACGAGATGATCACCAGGCTACGCGATGCGTTGGTGACTATTGATCCTGACAATCGCCTGGTCGGCGCCGCGATCAAGCAAGGCGATCCCGGCACCCAGATTCTACGGTTCGCGAGATCGATGTCCGCGGGTTTAATCGTCATGGGCGCTGCCGGCGCAGAACGACCCACGCGTCCCATCGGCTCCGTCACCGCAATCGTCGTGGCGCGTTCCGATTGTCCAGTACTGATTGTGCCAGCCGGACGCCGGGTGAAGGCGCAGAGGGCGGGGCTGTTCGAGCAGATTGTCTGTGCGGTCGACGTGGCTCCATCCTCCATTCACGTCATCAGGCAGGCGCTCTCGCTCGCCTGGGAGACACATGCACGCGTGGTGTGCGTTTGCGTGATGACCGAGCCGAATCCGCGCCCTTCTGAAGTCCAGCGTCACATCCTCGCTGCGGTCCCCCAGGAAGCACACGCGTGGTGTGACATTGAAGTGCTCGTGAAGTTCGGTGCCCCGGCGGTGGAGATTGTCAGAGTCGCCGAGAGTTCTGATGTGGATCTGCTCGTTATCGGGCCTCCACGTCAGTGGACATCCACGACGCAGGCGGTTCTCGCGAAGTCGCTCTCTCCGGTGCTGGTGACCCATGACGCCCGGCCGCTTCCGTATCCTGGCGTCGGCGATGTGAGCGCTCGGAGCGGCGCTGACACAACGTCTTGATCGCCAGACTTTGGACGGTGTACAGCAGGTCGAGCCGACCTCGGACGATGACCACCCCCGGGGGCATCGGAACTTGCTGATGCGCAAGCGGCTCGCACCGGCGCTCGTAACATCGCAGGAGGAGCAGACGATGAAGATCCTACTCGCGATCGACGGCTCACCCCACAGCGGGGCGGCGATCGCCGCGGTCGCCCATCAGACATGGCCGAGAGACACGGTCGTGCAAATTCTGACGGTGATCCATCCAGCAGTTCCGCCACTACCCGACCCGATCCTCACAATCGCCTCTGTCCCTGAGGAACAGGTCCATGAGCTGCGGCGCCTGGCGCCGCAGCTTCTCGAAAAAGCGTCGCAGCAGATTCGTCCCAACAGGGATGTGATCGTGACAACCAAGATCCTTGAAGGATCTCCCAAGCACGTGATTGTTGAAGAGGCTCGCGAGTGGGGAGCCGATTTGATCGTCGTGGGAGCTCGCGGGTACGGTCGCCTGACGGGTCTGGCGCTCGGCTCAGTTGCTGGGGCAGTTGCCGCCGACGCGCCTTGTTCCGTTCAAATAATCCGCACGAAACAGGGATCGACCGGAGAGTGATCGCGGCTTGAGCGAGCCTCCGATGTTACGTTCAGAGTCGTAGCCAATCGGAGGCGTCGCATTAATGTCCAGTCGCGTCTTCATTCGCGGACCGTCGTCCCGGCCACGCGATACTCAGGAGAAAGGCGCTCTCTTCAAGGGCCTCGACGTCATGTCGCAGGCCTTGATCCAGAACCAGCAGACCTCCGGTAGGCAGGTCGAAGGTCCGTCCTTCCGCTCGCACCTGAATGCGGCCGGCAATGGTTTGAATTGAGATGCGCCCGTCGGTCTGATGTCCCGGAAGACCTGCGTGTGCCTTCAGCGCAGTAAGGACGACCCGGAAGTCATCGAACTTCACGAGGGTCTTGGCGTTCTGACCACTGCTCCACGCGGGTTCGCGGTGAAGCTGATCCAGCTCTCTCGCTAAGTCGAATTCGAGGTACGAACCCGCCATCGGCTGTGGGTGCGGTCGCCGATGGGGCGCGTGCTCGTTGAGCGTGTCTGCCATTCCCACCCTCCTGCTTCGTCAGCGCTTACGGTCACTTCAATGGCGCAGGCCGTCGCTATGCTAGCCTGTCACGATCTCGATCTGCTGTTCGTACAGCACGATGTTGTCGAGGTGCCGATAGCCGGGCCGAAAGGTCCAATCGGCTTCTCGTGCTTCGTTCATTGATCACCCCGCGATGACTCGGCCGCATTCAACGCACCCGCCTCCGACAAGCCATCG
>Ga0207657_10004819_pt1 | contig 14218 bp, 17 predicted proteins | sample KBSC33metaG_FD_184316 | JGI IMG/M metagenome (GOLD analysis project Ga0207657, IMG submission 184316) | Corn rhizosphere microbial communities from Kellogg Biological Station, Michigan, USA - KBS C3-3 metaG (SPAdes) (version 2) | ecosystem: Host-associated > Plants > Roots > Rhizosphere > Soil ... | reverse complement strand
GAGCTATCTTCGACATAAGCTCGACTTGCTGCGCAAGTCTTCACCTATGCTCGGGCTCTCAGATTTCCTTTGCCTTTTCGGCGCCGCAACGGAACAGTTGTTCCTCTCGTGTGTCTTTTCACGCGATCGAAGGGAGATCTGCGATGGCAAAGTCCAGCACTCGAAAGACATCGTCCAAGTCTTCGTCCCGTTCGAAAAGCTCCGGCAATGCGACCGTCGACAAGCTGGCGAAGGCAGCGATGAGCAAGGAAATGCTCGCCGCAGGCCTCGCTGCTGCCGCTGCGGCAATCAGCGCCAGCCCGAAGGCGCGCAAGGCGATCAAGGACGCCGGGATGGAAGCCGCCGACACGGCCGACAAGGCGGCGAAGTCGGTGATGTCGAGCGCGACCAGGCTCGGCTCGCTGATCGCGGAAGCGGTCGCCGACGCCGCGCAGCGGGTGATGTCGGGCAAATGGTCGATGGAGGAGAGCGCTGCACGGTCGAGCCGGAGCAGCGGCGGATCGGTTGCCCCGAAAGCGAAGCCGGCCGCGAAGAAACGTTCGACCGCGAAACCCTCTACCGCCAAACGCCCGGCGGCAAGGAAGGCCGCGGCCAAGCGCCCCGCCAGGAGCGCGTCCAAGCCCGCCGCCCGGACGGTGGCGAAAAGCTCGAAGCCGGCGGCCCGCAAGCCCGCGGCGCGAAAGACAACCGCCAGGCGCAAGACGGCGCCGCGGCGCGGAGGCGGCGCGAAGAAGTAATAATCGAAGGCGGGATCAGGCGGCCTGGCCGGTGAACTGCAGGCGGGCGAGGCTAGCGTACAGGCCGTTCGCTTTGTTCAGCGACTCGTGCGTGCCTTCCTCGACAATTCGACCTCCATCCAGGACGATGATCCGGTCTGCGGCCCGCGTCGTCGCCAGCCGGTGCGCGATAACGACGGTCGTCCGGGTTTCCATCAACCGCTCCAGCGCTTCCTGGACCAGCCGCTCGCTGTGCGCGTCGAGCGATGAGGTCGCTTCGTCGAGCAGGAGCAGGGGCGAATCGCGAAGCAACGCCCGGGCGATGACGATCCGTTGCCGCTGCCCGCCGGAGAGCCGCGCTCCGGCCTCGCCGAGATAGGTATCGTAGCCGTCCGGGAGCGTCGCCAGGAACTCGTCCGCATTCGCGGCCTTCGCTGCTTCGACAATCTCTTCGTCGGTCGCGTCCCAACGCCCATAGCGGATGTTGTCCCTGGCCGAGGCGGCGAAGATAACCGTTTCCTGCGGTACGAGCGCGACTCGCTTGCGGATTTCGGCCGGGTCGGCGTCGCGAACGTCGACTCCGTCCATCAGCACCCGGCCTTGCTGCGGGTCGTAGAAGCGAAGCGCCAGCTGGAACAGCGTCGACTTGCCGGCGCCCGACGGGCCGACCACCGCGACCGTCTCGCCGGGAGCGATCCTCAGCGTCAGGTCGTGGAGCGCCTTTTCGTCCGGCCGGGTCGGATAGCGGAAGGTGATGGCGTCGAACTCGAGGCTGCCGAGCGGCGGCTCGGGCAGCGGCACCGGCCTTGCCGGGGCCGAGATGTCGGGGCGCTCGATCATCAATTCGTGGATTCGGCCCGCCGCGCCCGACCCGCGAAGCAGGTCGCCGTAGGTCTCCGTCAGTGCACCGAAGGCGCCGCCGACGAGTACGCCGGTAAAGACGAACGCCGCGATCGCGCCACCCGTCATTCGCCCGGCGGCGACGTCGCTCGCGCCTTCCCACAGGATCAGGACGATCGCTCCGAACATGAGCAGGATCACGCTGAAGGTCATGACCGCGCGAAGGGTGATTCGGCCGCGGGCCACGCGAAATGCATTTTCGACCGAATCGCTGAAGCGGCGCAGCTCGCGCGCTTCCTGGCCAAATGCCTGCACGACCTTCATCGCCCCCAACGTCTCCGAAACCGTCGTGCCGACATCGGCTATCCGGTCCTGCGAGGAGCGGCTCAGCGCGCGCACCTTGCGGCCGAACAGGACGAGCGGCCCGATGACGACCGGGATGCCGATCACGAGCATCGCCGCGAGCTTGGGCGCAAGCACGAAGAGATAGATGATTCCGCCGAGGCCGGTCGCCAGGTTGCGTAACGCGACCGAGACGCTCGAGCCGATCACCTGATCGAGGATCGCGGTGTCGGCGGTGAGCCGCGAGGCGATCTCCGATGGCCGGTTCTCCTCGAAGAATCGCGGCGGTAGGGTCAGCAGGTTCCTTTGGACCGCGACCCGCAGGTCGGCGACCGTCCGCTCGCCGATCCAGGACACGAAATAGAAGCGCATCGCCGTCGCCAGAGCGAGCACGCTGACGATCATAAGCAGATAGTGGAAAGCGGTCGTGACGGCGTGCGGGCTCGCGCCGTGGGCGCCAAACCCCTGGTCGATGACAAGCTTGAAGCCATATGGGATTGCGAGCGTCGCCGCCGAGGACATGATCAGGAAGACGAGCGCCGCGGCGATCTGCGCCGGATATTTTCCCGCAGCCCGCCAGACGATCCAGAGGTTGCCGAAGCTGGCTTTCGTCTTTTCCGGTGTCCCCGCCATGCCGCCCGCCTAGCAGTGCCGCCTTCACCTCTCAATCGCCCCCGACTGTTGCACTGCAGCATCAGGGTTGCGCAGGTGCACAATAGGGGCCACATCGCAAACACATGCTTTATGACGCTTATGAAGTGCAACGCTCCTTCCTCGCCGGGGCGAGCAAGTGGGCGGGGCTCGGGGCCGGATGGCTCACCAATCCCGCAAATCCTTTGGCCTATGTCACGACCAGCCCGCTGATTGCGGCGGGGCTGGAGGTGTTCGCGAGCGCCGCCGCTCCGCACGGGAAGCCGCACTTCGGCATCCGGTCGGTCGAGGTGGCGGGCAAAGAGGTCGCGGTCCACGAAGAGGTCGTGCTTCGCAAGCCGTTCGGCCAGCTCAAGCGCTTCGTCCGCGAGGGCATCGAGAGCGGGCCAAGGCTGCTCATCGTCGCTCCGATGTCCGGCCATTATGCGACGCTTCTGCGCGGCACGGTCGAGCGGATGCTTCCGAAGCATGATGTTTACGTAACCGACTGGCGCGATGCCAAGATGGTGCCGGTCAGCGAAGGCACTTTCGATCTCGACGATTATATCGATTACCTCATTGAGTTTCTTGCGAAAATTGGCGAAGCGACGGGCGAGCGGCCGCACCTGATCGCCGTTTGCCAGCCGGCCGTTCCCGCCTTCGCCGCGGCCGCGCTTATGAATGCGGACACGCATCCGTTCAGGCCGGCCAGCCTGACCATGATGGGCGGTCCGATCGATACCCGGAAGGCGCCGACGGCGATTAACACGCTTGCGACGGAGCGGCCGCTGAGCTGGTTCAGGCAGAATGTGATCGCGACCATTCCGGCCATTTATCCGGGGACCGGGCGCCGGGTTTACCCGGGGTTCCTGCAGCTGGCGGGATTCATGGCGATGAACCTTGGCGATCACCTCGTAAGCCATTGGGAGATGTTCAAGCACCTGGTCCAGGGCGATGAGGAACATGCCGATGCGACTCGGAAGTTCTACGACGAATATCGGTCAGTCTGCGACATGACGGCGGAATTCTACCTGCAGACGGTCGACGTGGTGTTCCAGCGTCAGCTTCTTCCGAAGGGCAAGCTGTCCCACCGCGGCCGCAAGGTCGACCCCAAGGCAATCACCGATACCGCATTGCTGGCGGTCGAGGGCGAGCGCGACGACATCTCGGGGATCGGCCAGACAAAGGCGGCGCTGGGCCTCGCCTCGAAGCTCGACGCATCCCGAAAGCAATATTTCCTCGCCAAGGACGTTGGCCATTACGGCATCTTCAACGGCCGCAAGTGGCGTGAGCAAATCGCTCCCGTGGTCGAGGAGTGGATCGCCAGGAACGGCTAGGCGGCAGGCACGGCCGCCGATTTCCGCGGGCGATAGTTCTTAAGGCCGACGAAGGCGGTCCCCGCCGAGATTGCAGCGACTGCGGCGCAGACGATCATTGCCACGGCGAACGCGGCAAAAAGCGCATCGCCGGCATTGGCCAGGACTGCGCCAAGAAGCGCCACCCCCACCAGGCCGCCGGCCCGCGACAGGGCGCTGTTGAATCCCGAAACCATGCCGGTGTGTTCGGGCTCGACCGAAGCGAGCACCGAACTCGTCAGCGGCGCGACGAAGACTGCCATTCCACAGGCGATGACCGCGACCGCGGGGAAAACGCTCGTCCAATAGGCCTGGTCGGAGGCGATGCGCGCCCCGAGCAGCAATCCGGCAGCAACGATCAGCGGACCGATGGTCAGCGGAAGCCGCGGGCCGATCCGGGTCGCAAGCTTGCCCATGACCGGCGATCCGATGCTGAGGATGATCGATATTGGCAGCATCGCCAGGCCCGCGTCGACCGGCGAATAGCCGCCTGCGGCAATCAGCACATAGGTGAGGAGCAGCAGCGCCGAGCCGAACGCACCGTAGAGGAGAAAGGTCATGAGGTTGAGCGAGGAGAAGCAGGCGTCCTCGAAATAGCGCAGTGGGATCATCGCCTTCGCCCGGGCGTGCCGTTCGGCCGCGATGAAGATCGCCAGGAGCACGAGGCCGGCTGCGATTGCCGCCCCCGCGACCAGCGAGAGGCTGCGATGCGACGACCACAAGGTCAGCCCGTAGGTAAGCGCGCCGAGCGCGAGGGTCGCGAGAATTGCGCCGGACACGTCGATCGGCGTGTGGTTGCTGTTCCTGGCTTCGGCCACCCGGGCCAGCGCAACGATGATCGCGCCGGCGGCGAACGGCAGGTTGATGTAGAAGATCGCGGGCCAGCCTGCGTGATCGACCAGCCAGCCGCCGACCAGCGGCGCGATTGCCGCGCTGATCGCGCCCGCGGCCGCCCAGATTCCGACGGCTCGCCCGCGTGCCTCGCCTTCATAGGCGGTGTTGAGCAGGGCAAGGCTGTTGGGAAGCAATAGCGCCGCGCCAATACCCTGGAGCGCGCGGCCGACCAGGAGGAGCTCGAGCGAGCGGCTGAGCGCGCACAGCAGGGACGCGGCGCCGAACAGCGCGGTGCCAATGACGAGCCAGCGCCGCCGGCCCTGGTGATCGCCGAGCGCTCCGCCGAGCAGGATCAACGCCGCGAGCGGAAGCGTGTAGCCATTGACCACCCACTGGACTTCGGCGGTGCTGGCGTGGAGGCCATCGCGGATCGCCGGAAGGGCGACGTTCAGGACCGATCCGTCGATGAAGGACAGCGACGAGGCGCACACCGACATGACGAGAGTCCAGGTCGGTGAATGGCGCGCCATCAGTGGGCTATAGCGAACTCAGCTGATTCTTTGCGCGATTGCTGCGGCGACCATGTTGCGCCACATCGCCGCGTCGCCGACGGCGGCCATCGCCTCGTCGGGCTCGCGCATGGTGTGAAGGACCGCATAGGCCTCGTCGAGATGGTCGCGCCAGGTGAGATCCACCTCGGCCGCTGCCGACGGATCGTCACCGTCCGCATTGATGCTGAGCTTCTCTCCGGCGAGGACGCGCGCAATTCGCTCCAGCAGCGGGCAATTGGATTCGGGCATGAAAGGACCTCCCTGCATTGCTGCTACAACCGGCTGCAGGCGTAACGGTTCAATCCTCACCGGCAGCCGCGCCAACCGACGGTAATCCGGCGAGCTTGCGCGCGGCGTGGATGAGCTCGACCGGAAGCATCGCAACAATCGTGCTGTTGTGCTCGGTGCCGATCTCGGCAAGCGTCTGCAGCCGCCGGAGCTCCAACGCTCCTGACGCACCGCCGATAACGTCCGCCGCGTCTGCAAGCTTCTTGGCCGCTTCGAATTCGCCTTCCGCGCGGATGATCCGCGCACGTTTCTCCCGGATGGCTTCCGCTTCCTTGGCGATCGCGCGCTGCATCTGCTCCGGGATGTCGACATCCTTGATCTCGACCGAATCCACATCGACGCCCCATTTGATCGACGCTTCGCGAAGCAGTTCCTGGAGCCGCTTGTTTATCGACATTCGGTCCTTGAGCATCTGGTCGAGATCGCTCTGGCCGATCGCGTCGCGAAGGGCGGTTTCAGCAGCCTGCACGGTCGCCGCCATCCAGTTCTCCACGGAGTTCACGACCTGCACCGGCGAATCCGCGCGGAACCACAGGACGGCGTTGACGCGCACCGCGACTCCATCGCGAGTAATGGTCTCCTGGGTTTCCAGCTGATAGGTGATGATGCGCGTATCGACCTTCACGACCCGGTCGACGAACGGGATCAGCCAGTACCAGCCCGGCCCTTTCATCTGGCCAAGGCGCCCCAATCGATACAGCACTCCGCGTTGATATTCGCGGTTGATGCCGAAGCTCTTGAGCGACGTGATCAGCAGCAGGACAGCGATGACTAGGATGACGATTGCGACGGTTGAAATCAGCATGACGGATTTCCCAGCAATGCAACGTGCCTCTTATAGCACTTCGAACAGTCCCGCGGCGCCCATTCCGCCGCCGACGCACATGGTGACGACGACGTTCTTCACGCCGCGGCGCCTGCCCTCGACAAGGGCGTGTCCGACCATCCGCGCACCCGACATTCCGTAGGGATGGCCGATCGAGATCGCACCGCCATCGACGTTGAGCCGGTCCCCGGGGATTCCGAGCCTGTCCCGGCAATAGAGCACCTGGACCGCGAACGCCTCGTTCAGCTCCCACAGGCCGATGTCGTCGATCTTCAGGCCGAACTTCTTCAGCAGTATCGGAATCGCGAAGACCGGGCCGATCCCCATCTCGTCCGGCTCGGCGCCGCGCACCGCCATTCCGACATAGCGGCCGAGGGGCTTCAGCCCGCGGGCTTCGGCGACCGAGGCTTCCATGAGCACCGCGGCCGAGCTTCCGTCGGAAAGCTGGCTGGCGTTGCCAGCGGTGATCGTTGTGCCGGGGCCGAGCACGGGCTGGAGCAGCGACAGGCCCTCGAGAGTCGTGTCGGGCCGATTGCCCTCGTCCTTTGAAATCGTCACTTCGCGCTTCGACGTCTCGCCGGTCTCCTTGTCTTTGACGATCATCGTCGTGGTGACCGGCACGATCTCCTCGTCGATCCTGCCTTCGGCCTGCGCATTGGCGGTGCGCTGCTGCGACTTGAGCGCATATTCGTCCTGAGCCTCGCGCGGGATGCCGTAGCGCTGGGCGACCGTCTCGGCGGTCTGCAGCATCGGCATGTAGATCGCCGGATGCATCCCGACGAGCTCCATGTCCGGCTGCACCCGCATCTCGGCCGTCTGCACCGTGCTGATCGATTCGAGGCCGCCCGCAACCACGATGTCCTGCCGGTCGACGACGATCTGCTTGGCGGCGGTCGCGATCGCCATCAGGCCGGACGCGCACTGGCGGTCGACCGACATGCCCGGAGTGGAGGCCGGCAGTCCCGAACGAAGCGCGACGAGGCGGCCGATGTTGGGTGACTGGCTACCCTGCTGGAGCGCCGCGCCCATGATGCAGTCCTCGACCTCATCGGGAGCGATCCCGGCGCGCTCGACCGCAGCACTGACGGCGAAGGCCCCGAGCGTCGGCCCCAAAGTCGCGTTGAACGCGCCGCGATAGGCCTTTCCGATCGGCGTTCGCGCGGTTGATACGATAACGGCGTCGCGGGCCATTCAGGCGCTCCTTCAGGTGAACAGCAGTACCAGCCATTGCGCTGAAAGCGCTGGCTTGTCTTCCCCCTCGATATCCACGGTCACGCCATGCCGCAGGAGGAATTGCCGCGGCCCCTTGTCCTCGATCGCTTCGAGACTGAAGCGGCCGCGTATTCGCTTGCCCGACCGGACGGGAGCGAGGAAGCGAACGCGGTCGAGCCCGTAATTGACGATCATCCTGGTGGTTACCGGAACAAGCATCGCCTCGGCCGCCATTCGCGAGACCAGCGACAGCGTCAGGAATCCGTGCGCGATGGTGCCGCCGAATGGCGTTTGTGCCGCCGCCTGCGGGTCGACGTGGATGAACTGGCGGTCCTCGGTCGCGTCGGCGAAAGCGGCGATCCGCTCCTGGCCGACGGTCAGCCAGGCGGAGGTTCCGATTTCCTCCCCGATGCGTGAGCGGATTTCCTCGATGCTGGCGATCGGCATCAAGCGGCGCCTAGAACGGCAACGGCGCCGGCTGCTGATCGGATGCGCGCACGAGCTGGAGCTTGCGGGCTCCAAGCGCCTCGATCAGCGAGCGCAGGATGGCAGCGCGATTGACCGGCAGAAGATCGGTGTCGCGGTTCGAATCGTCATAGACGAGGTCGAACGCGAGGGCGCCCGCGCCAGCCCCCGACAGCGCGCAGCGAACGAGCTTGCATCCTTTCTGAGCGGCGACCGCTTCGGCGGCGATTTCGGTGACCGAGTCCACTGCCTGCGCGGACGATTCCCCGCCGACGGCGAGATAGAGCGTGATCCTGCGCGCCTTGGCCTGGGCCATGTTATGGATTTCGCGCTCGAGAAGCTTGGTGTTGCCCATCACCAGCTGTTCGCCGGTGATCGATCGCAGCCGGGTCGTCTTGAGGCCGATGCGCTCGACCGTTCCGGTGCTGTTGTCGTAGCGGATCGTGTCGCCCTTCTTGAACGGCTTGTCGAACAGGATGGAAAGCGCCGCGAACAGGTCGGCGAAGATTCCCTGCGCCGCAAGACCGATGGCGATCCCGCCGATGCCGAGACCGGCGACGAGGGCGGTGACGTTCACGCCAAGATTGTCCAGCATCAGGATGATGGCGATCGCGAAGACGGTGAAGCTCACCAGCACCCGGATCAGCGCCATCGCGTTGACCAGCGCGCTTCCGCCCTGGGCGTCCGCCACGCGTCGCGAGATCAGTGCGAGGATCAGCTCGCGTGTCCAGATCGCCCCCTGCAACGCGAAGCCGATGATGAAGGCGATGTCGACGATCCGCGCCAGGCGATGCGGGAGGTCGGCATAGGTCGAAAAACTGTCCGCGCCCGCCACGATCATGAAGACCACGGTCGTTCTCGACAGGGCGCGGCCGATCACGGCCTTCCACCCGCGCGTCTCCGGATCGCGCTCGACCGCGCGCTGGCCCAGCCAGCGAAGCAGCAACAAGATGCCGACGATCGCCGCGGCTGCGCCCGCACCGATCGCCAGGCCGGTCTGATGCGCTGCAAGCCAGCCCTGAAGTCGATCGACGAACATCCGGCCGTTCATGGCCGTTACGGGGTCGCGAAATCAAGCGGCCGTCTGCAGCGGCGCTTTCTCGCGCTGCTCGAGGAACTTCAGGAATCCGACTTCGGTCGATGACAGCCATTTCCATTCGGTGGGCCGTTCGAAGCCGTCGAGCGGATCGCGCGAATTGTCCTTCACCGCTTCGATCAGCGCCGGATGGACATAGGATTTGCGGCTGATGGCGACGGTGTTGCCGAGCGCTTCGGCGACGGGCTCGACGACGGTCTGGACGCTGACCTTTCGGCTTTCCTCCCCCGCGTCGAGAATCTCGCCGAACGCGATGACGCTCGCCCACCACGTGCGGAAATGCTTGGCGGTGAAATCGCGGCCGCTTGCTTCCCGCAAATAGGCATTGACGTCGTCGGACGTGATCGGATGCGGGACGCCTTCGCCGTTGATGTACTGGAAAAGTGGCTGGCCGGGCAGCTCCTTGCACTGCCGGACGATCCGCCCGAGCTGGCGGTCGCTGACGACGACTTCGCGAACAATCCCGTGCTTGCCGTTGAACCGTATCTTCACCTTGCCGCCGTCGGTGTGAACGTGGCGGCCGAGCAAGGTGGTCGCCCCGAAGCTGTGATTCTGCTTTGCGTAGCGGTCGTTGCCGACCCGCAGATATTGCGTGTCGAGGAGGCGGACGACGGCAGCGAGCACCTTCTCGCGGCAAAGTTCCCGCCTGCCGAGGTCCGCGTCGATCCGGGTCCTGATCTTCGTCAGCGCCTGGCCGAAGTCCACAAGGCCCGCGAACTTCTTCTTGTCCGCGCGTGCCCGAAATTCGGGATGGTAGCGATATTGCTTTCTTCCGCGAGCATCGATCCCGGTGGCTTGCAGGTGGCCGTCAGCATCCTTGCAGAACCAGGCGTCGGCGTAAGCAGGCGGGAGAGCAATGTGATTGAGCCTGTCGATCGTGTCGCGGTCGGTGACCCGTTCGCCATTTTCGTCGAAATAGGCCCAGGACCGGCCCACCCGCTTGCGCGAATAACCGGGCTCATTATCGCTGCTGTGGCGCAACCGGTGTGTCCGTTCGGGCATTGGTTCCGTAAGCGAGCGGAAGGGCTGCGAGTTCCTGACGCGCGGAGAGGAGGGCCCGAATGCCCAGAATTCCGGAATCGAAGATCCTGATCGTCGCCACCGACGGCTTCGAGGAATCGGAGCTGTTCGGGCCACGCGAGCTATTGATGAAGGACGGCGCCGAGGTGAAGCTCGCTTCGCCGGGACTGGAACCGATCCAGGCAACTGTCCACGACGATCCGGGCAGGACGATCCGCCCGGACATGACGATCGCCGATGCCCGGGCAGCCGACTTCGACGCGCTCATCCTTCCCGGCGGAGTGCGCAATCCCGATGCTCTGCGCATGAACGCGGCCGCGATCGCGCTGATCCGGGATTTCGACCGCGACGGGAAGCCTGTCGCAGCGATCTGTCACGGCCCGTGGCTGCTGGTCGAGGCCGACCTGGTGAAAGGGCGAACCGTTACCGGCTGGCCGTCCATCCGGACCGACCTTCGCAATGCCGGAGGCAATGTCGTCGACCGGCCGGTCGCGATCGACGGTAACATCATTACCAGCCGCAAGCCCGACGACGTCGAGCCGTTCACCGAAGCGCTGGTCAAGGCGATCGAAGCGCAAAAGGCGAAGCAGCCGGCCTAACCAACTGGCAAGATTTCCAGCCTAGGTTGCCGGAATGGCATTTTTCGACCGTTTCACAGGCAGGGGCGGCTTCCCGCTTCCGCAGTTCCACCTGACGCCGCTCGAATTCGAGCCCGAGCTCGAGCCCGAGCCGGAACTGGTGCTGGACGCGGTAGCGGACGACCTGCAGGCCGCCGAACCGGTTGTCCGGCTTGTTCACACGACCCCGACCGCCGGCGAGCTCAGGGCCTCGATCGAACGGCATTTGCACGGGGGACAGCGCGAAACGGGGCGCGTCGACGCCGTCGAGGAGCTCCGCAGCGCGCTTGCGGATCTCCGTCGTTCGCTCGGCTAGCTCACTCCTCGATGGTCAATGACTCGATGGTGAGCGTGATCGAGCCGTCGTCATGCCGCTCCGGCTCGCCGGCCACCACCGCTTCGGCAACGATGTGGCCGGGGATCGAGAATTCGGCATCCTCGAGTCCGTTAACCAGCCGCGACTCGATCTCGGCGGCATTGGGCGGAGGGATTCGCAACCGGATTCTATGTTGCTCGCCTATAAAGGTTAATGATTGCCAATCCGTTGAACGGAACTCGGTAAGTAGAATCCTATCGCGATCCACGCCGACCCGCCGGAGCAGCGAACGGAGCAGGCCGGCCGCAGCCGGCGACATCGCCAGCCGCATCATTGGATCGCCTCCAGATAGGCTAGCACGCGCTTAACCGTTTGAGGTCGTGGCTCCCTTCCGTTTCTCAGATCGAAGACGAAACGCGGATCGCCAACCGCCTCACGCCCGAACCGGGTCGGCGGAACACGCCGGTTGCGCAAGAATTTCTCTACCTCTCGTAGCAAATACACTCTTATTCCCCACTTGTCTGGCGACTCGGCTACCCACCCATTCCCAATGCAATTCCTACTTGTCTGGCGTTTGTATACCTTGCAAACACGGCAGTAGGTGATACGGAGATGTCGTGCGCACTTGGTGGGCCTTTCTCAGACGCTTGTTTCCCACATGGAGGGAACTCCTATTCATCGGCATCCCCACCGCGATCGCCACATACGACGGGGTCAGCCACCAATTGGACTGGCCGAAAATTCCGGCATTGTGGGGGATGAGCGGGGGCCTTCTTTCTTCGTCGGAGTGGGGGCTGATCCTGCTCGGCATCTTGATGTATCTGCTCTTCGATTATGTCCGGCGCATACCGGCTAGCGGTCCATCAGCAGCGCCACCGTCTGTTGACCTCACGTCTGTAGAGAGCCGCCTCGTTCGCCTGGAGGAGGAGTTCGTTGGCGACAGAGAGAAGATAAGTCGTGCTCTCGACTTTTTGTCGTATGCGGTGGACGCTCTCGCGCAGCCATTGCTTGTAGAGTCCAAGCTAGAGCGCCTGAAGGGGCTTCCAGAGATTCCGCGCCTCGAAAAGATATCGATGGGCGAGTTTTCAAGTGAGGGAGAACCATCAGCGATAGCGTCTCACTGGCCTAGTATGGTCAAGCATATCTCGGAAACGATGGCCGATATTCTAGGAGACGCGTCAGGCGATCTTCAGAAGCGCTTGCTTGATGTAGCGGCGGGTATCCGCGCCGATTCCTTGTTTTCGTCACCGACAGAGGAAGAGAAGCGAGCAGGAATCTCCGGCGCTCATAAACAGCAATGGCACATACTAAGAGCGCAGTTCGAAACGATCCGCAGCTATCTGGCCGCGCAAGAGCAAGAGCTCAGGGTAAAACTGACCGCTGACCACGGTGCCGAGAATGCCAAGCTATGCTTAGAGCAAGCGGCGGTGATCCGTCAGGAATGAGATGAATCTGGCGTTGGCTTCTGCTTCGCCACTTTGCGCAGCCGTTCTTCCCAGCGCTTTTCGTCTTCATCCGCCCCGACCTCGCGGGCGGCGTCTTTGAACTTCTCGGCTTGGGGCTTATCGCTCCGATCCATCAACCGGCTCCTCGGCTTCTATCTGGTCGAGATCAGCGATTTCCTCGTGGTCATCCAACTGCAACTCATGCTGCTTCGCCGATTCCGGAATTGGCAGGTCCGCGAGCCTGACGGCCTCTATATCGCAGAGGCGAGCCCGGTTCGCTAAGGCGTCGTCCTCAGTTAGTATCTGCTCGCAATCCGCAACTTTTGCGATTGCGATTATCTGTCTATCGACCTTGATCTTTTGCCACGGCTCGAGCTTGTTCTTTCTGTCCAACTCGCCGAACACGTCCCGATTGAGGAACGCCAGCTCCATAGCAGCCACTTCATCGAACGACTTTACTTCGAACACGGCCTTGCGGTTGATGACGCGAAGATAGTCCGCCGATGTAGGTCCGATTGCCGTTAGCAGTTCAGCGGTTGCCGGCGTTGGGATGATCAGCTTTCGGCGGTCCTTTTCGGCCTTCGCGATGAACCCGTTTATCCGCTCGCGAGCAAGATCAACGGGGATCCGCGATTTTGGGTTGAGCATGATACTCAACGTCGTTGCGTCAATGGCGATCGGCTTCATGCCGCATCGCCTCCACGCATTCGCAGGAGCGTGTCGCTCAGGTCATCCGGCCAATCTGTAATTGTGGCCTGCACCGCGGCTACAGCTTCGCTCAGGCTTTCGTCGTCAACCATCTCGAAGGTTTGGACCTTCATGCGCGCAAGCTGCCACTTTCCATGGCGGTCGCGGTGCCAGGACGCGATACCGTTCAGGCGAACATATTCGTGCAGATGCTTCGCCAAGTCCTTCGCTACTTCCTTCGTCGCGAAGCAACCGGCGATTACGGTCCCGGAAATTTCGCGGAGTAGGATTTGGTCGAACTCGGTTTCGCCTCCCACTCGGATAAGCTCGCCTGTTACGGAAGATGCTTGGCGAACAGACCCGATCTCCTGGTCTGCGCCCAAATCGACGCTCGGAAATTCAAGAATAGTTGCGCTTTGGGAGATTAGCACGGCAGGCTTTCCTCCATCGTCTGCAACCATCCGTCGAATGCGTCGGTACGCGTCTCGCGCCCGAACAGGACCGCCACCTTCCCAAGTTTCGCGGGCGCGCTTTCGAGCCTTGACCGCAGCGTGGTGCGGCATCACGAAGACTGGCTTGGTGCTCGACTCCTTGATGTCGATCAGGTGTGTGTCAGACGGATTTCCCAGAATGACCATCAAGTTGTTGAGATATTCAATGAGTCGGTCGAGCGGCATCGTTTCCGGCGTGTAGCCAGGAAGAACAAACTCGAACCTCTCAAAATCCGCCATCGGCGGATTCTACCGGAACCGTTTCCTAGGCGCAAACCTTTTATGCGTCAAACATTTGACGAACGGAAATTCCAGTTGCTCACCCGGCCTAGGCTGCGGTGGTGCAGTCAGCTGATTTATATGTGAGGCGCTTGCCGATCACACCCTGCAGCGCCTTGGTGCTACGGTCGCTGTCGTTGCAGCCGATGGCCTCGCGGTAGCTGTAGCGGAACTCGTACTCAGCTAGATACCGATGCAAATGCTTTTC
>Ga0207657_10004817_pt1 | contig 14222 bp, 10 predicted proteins | sample KBSC33metaG_FD_184316 | JGI IMG/M metagenome (GOLD analysis project Ga0207657, IMG submission 184316) | Corn rhizosphere microbial communities from Kellogg Biological Station, Michigan, USA - KBS C3-3 metaG (SPAdes) (version 2) | ecosystem: Host-associated > Plants > Roots > Rhizosphere > Soil ... | reverse complement strand
TTCAATACCTGGGCGCGCGAATACCGGGGGGACCTGGGAATCGCGCTGTCCGACGTCTGCGGCATGGACGCGTTCCTGCGCGACTTCGACCTTTTCTTCTGCAAGCTGTTCGACGGCGTGCGGCACGACTCGGGCGACCCGTTCGAATGGGGCGAAAAGATGATCGCGCATTACCAGAAGATGCGGATCGATCCGCGCTCGAAGGTGATGGTCTTTTCCGATTCGCTCAACGCACCGCTGGCGATCCGGCTGTTCGACTATTTCAAGGGACGCAGCCAGACGGCTTTCGGCATCGGCACCAACCTGACCAACGACCTGGGTTACGACGCGCTGCAGATCGTGATCAAGATGACGCGCTGCAATGGCCAGCCGGTCGCCAAGATCAGCGACGAGCCTTCGAAGGCGATGGACTACGATCCGTCGTACGTCGCCTATCTGCGCCAGGTGTTCGAGGTGCCGGAAACCGTGGCGACGACCGGCGGGGACGGGCTCGACGCCGACTAGGCTGGCTCGGCGAGCGCAGCCTGGTACGCGGCCAGCACGTCCAGGCCGGCGCAAGCGAACACAATCCGCTGCAGCGCATCGAGCCGGTCGAAGGCTCGCACGGTCGCGACCGCGATCGGCACCGCCCGGGCCAGCGGATAGCCGTATGCACCGCAGCTGATCGCCGGGAACGCGATCGACACCAGGCCGTGGTCGACGGCGAGCTCCAGCGAGCGCCGATAGCACGAGGCCAGCAATTGCGCCTCGCCCGCGGTGCCCCCGTGCCACACGGGTCCCACCGTGTGGATGACGTGCCGCGCCGGCAGGCGATAGCCTCGGGTGATCTTGGCGTCGCCCGTTGCGCAGCCGTGCAAGCCGCGGCATTCGACGAGCAGTTCGGGTCCGGCCGCGCGATGGATCGCGCCGTCGACGCCGCCTCCGCCCAGCAGGCTGGTATTGGCCGCATTGACGATCGCATCGACGTCGAGCGTCGTAATGTCGGCGGCGAGGGCGGTAATCTGCGGGTGCATGGCGTATTTTCGCATCGGCGCCCGATTCGGCGACGGGTTCGCGACGACTGCCGCCGGCCTCGGTGCGCTGTCGCGCCCCGGCGCTTCGGTTTATAGTAGCGCGATGCCTTCGGCCACTCCGATCAATACGCCCGCAGCGCCGCCGGGCGCCCCTGCGGGCAAGCAGGCGGCGCGAACGCCGGACCGGCGTCTTAGACTCGACGACATCCTGAAGCTGATGGTGGCCGACGGGCTGGTCGCGGCGGCCGATGCGGACCCGGTCGCGCGCTCGCGCACGCAGCGCTACGACAACCCGCTGGAGCTGATCGCCGATCAGAAATGGCGCTCGCTGGTCCCGCCGCGCCGGCTGTTGACGCTGGAGACGCTGGTCGAATGGCTGGCGGGCAAGCTCGGCATTCCCTACCATCATATCGACCCGCTGAAGATCGACCTGGTCGCGGTGACCGGAACGATGTCGATCGCCTACGCCGAGCGCTACCGCATCCTCCCGGTTGCGGTCGCCAAGGGCGAGCTGACGGTCGCGACCAGCGAGCCCTTCGTCCGGGCGTGGGCGGACGAGCTCGAGTCGATCCTGCATCTGAAGGTCAAGCTGGTCTTCGCCAATCCGCAGGATATCCGTCGCTACATCGGCGAATTCTTCACGCTCGCGCGATCGATCAAGAAGGCAGGCGAGACGCAGCGCGGCGACTCGTTCACGCGCAATTTCGAGCAGCTGGTCGAGCTGGGCAAGCACGGCCAGCTCGACGCCAACGACCAGCACGTCGTCCACATCGTCGATTGGCTGTGGCAATACGCGTTCGAGCAGCGCGCATCCGACATCCATGTCGAGCCCAGGCGCGACGCGGGCGTCGTCCGCTTCCGCATCGACGGCGTGCTGCACCAGGTCTACGCGATCCCGAATCCGGTGCTGATCGCGATGACCAGCCGGATCAAGCTGCTGGCGCGCATGGAGATCGTCGAGCGGCGCCGTCCGCAGGACGGGCGCATCAAGACGCTGTCCCCGGACGGCGAGGAGATCGAGCTTCGCATCTCGACGATGCCGACGGCGTTCGGCGAGAAGGTCGTCATGCGGATTTTCGCGCCCGACGTGCTGGTGCGCGATTTCCAGGAGCTGGGCTTCACCGCCGACGACCGCGAGCGGTGGGAGCGGATGATCAAGGAGCCGTACGGCATCGTCCTGGTCACCGGCCCGACCGGATCGGGCAAGACGACGACGCTGTACTCGACGATGAAGCTGCTCGCGACGCCAGAAGTCAACGTGTGCTCGATCGAGGATCCGATCGAGATGATCGCGCCCGAGTTCAATCAGATGCAGGTGCAGCCCGCGATCGGCGTCGACTTCGCCAGCGGCGTGCGCACGCTCCTGCGTCAGGACCCCGACATCATCATGGTCGGCGAAATCCGCGATCGCGACACCGCGGACATGGCGGTCCAGGCGGCGCTGACCGGGCACCTCGTCCTGTCGACCTTGCACACCAACGACGCGCCGAGCGCGATCACGCGCCTGCTCGATCTCGGCGTGCCGCCCTTCCTGATCAGCTCGACGGTGCTGGGTGTGATGGCGCAACGCCTCGTGCGCACGCTCTGCCCGCACTGCAAGGTGCCGGCGGATCCGCTCGACCAGGATATGTGGCGCATGCTGACGGCGCCTTTTCGCAGCGACGGCGAGCAGCACGTGCACGCGCCCGTCGGCTGCCTCGAATGCCGGATGACCGGCTACTTCGGCCGCATCGGCCTGTACGAGATCATGACCCTCTCGCCGATCATCCGCCGCCTGATCCATGCCGACGCCGACGATTCGAAGATTCGCGAGCAGGCATACAAGGAACACATGAAGCCGTTGCGCGTGTCCGGCGCGGCGAAGATCGCCGCGGGGCTGTCCACCGCCGAGGAAGTCATCAAGGTTGTTCCGCTGGGCTAGGGCACGGCGGCGCCCGCCGGCGCTCAAGTGGACCTCGAATGGCCGGGCGACGTTGCGCGGATTGAATCACCCCGTTTCGCCCTGAAATGATCATCACGCGATGAGCACGCAAGAACCGCTACGCCCGATGCACCTGTCGCTGCGCTTCATCGCGCCGCTGACGGTGGCGCTGGCACTGCTCGCGTACCTGCTGGTGCCGCTGGTCGACAAGCTCGCGCTGCGCTGGTGGATCAACGACCTCGACACGCGCTCGGAGCTGGTCGCCAACACACTGCAGGACCAGCTCGCCGGGGCGATCGAGCAGGGCTCGACGACCAAGGTCGAGCAGGTGTTCATGCGGGCGCTGCAGGACGAGCGCCTGTACGCGCTGGCCTTCTGCGACGAGAAAGGCAAGCTGCGCTATTCGACGCCGACCTATCCGGTGACGCTCGGGTGCCGGCCGCCGGCGAGCGCGGCGGGGGAGGCGCACTCGGTGATCCGCCTGCGCCAGGGCCCGTTGCATGTCGTCCAGCGCCCGCTGCTCCAGGGCAACGACCGGATCGGAACGCTGATCCTGGTGCACGACATGAGCTTCGTCGATCGGCGCAGCGCCGATACCCGTCTCTATCTGATCGGCCTGTTCGTCGTTCTCGGTGTCGTCGTATCGCTGGTGACCGTATCGATCGCGCACCTGTCGTGGCGCGGGTGGGTCGCCGGCGTGCGCTCATTGCTGCGCGGCGAGGGGATACTGCAGCCGTTTTCGCAGCCCGGCTCGTCGCCGGTCCATCCGCTGGCGAGCGAATTGCGGGCGCTGCTGCGCGAGCTCGACCAGGGCCGCCGTGGCCGCGACCAGACGGCGATATGGAGCCCGGAGATGCTGCGCAACGTCCTGCACGAGCAGCTGCTCGGCGACGAGGTGCTGGTCGTGTCCAATCGCGAGCCATTCATCCACAACCGCGACGGCGATGCGATAACGCTGTTGCGGCCGGCGAGCGGTTTGGTGACGGCGCTCGAACCGGTGATGCGCGCGTGCTCCGGCACCTGGATCGCGCACGGCAGCGGCAGTGCGGATCGCGAGACCGCCGATGCGCGCGGACGGTTGCGCGTGCCCCCCGACAATCCGAGCTACACGCTGCGGCGGGTGTGGCTGAGCCAGGAAGAAGAGAAGGGCTACTACAACGGTTTCGCCAACGAAGGGCTGTGGCCGCTTTGCCACATCGCCCACGTGCGGCCGGTGTTCCGGTCCGCCGACTGGGAGCAGTACGTCAGGGTCAATCGGCGCTTCGCCGATGCCGTGCGCGACGAGGCGCATACCGAGGACCCGGTCGTTCTGGTCCAGGACTATCACCTGGCGCTGGTGCCGCGAATGATCCGCGAGCGGCTGCCGAAAGCCACGATCATCATGTTCTGGCACATCCCGTGGCCGAATCCGGAATCGTTCAGCATCTGTCCGTGGCGCGAGGAATTGCTCGAGGGAATGCTGGGCAGCACGATCCTGGGCTTCCACACGCGTTTCCATTGCCAGAATTTCGTCGAGACGGTCGACCGCCACCTGGAAGCCCGCATCGAGCGCGAGTCGTCGACGATTTCGTACGGCGGTCATCTGACGCGCGTCGAATCGTACCCGATCTCGATCCAATGGCCGCCGGAGTGGATCGATTCGCAGCTGTCGGTCTCTCTCTGCCGGGCCAAGGTGCTGCGGATCGAGAAGCTGGCGGACGACGTCCTGCTCGGCGTCGGCGTCGACCGTATGGATTACACCAAGGGCATCATCGAGCGCTTCCTCGCCGTCGAGCGCCTGCTCGAGGTGCACCCCCAGTTCATCGGCCGCTTCGTGCTGGTCCAGATTGCCGCGCCTTCGCGCTCGTCGCTCGACGAATATCATAATTTCGAGACGAGGGTCCGCTCGCTGGCAGCGCGCATCAACACGCGGTTCGGCCGCGACGGTTACGAGCCGATCCGGCTGAAGGTCGAACATCACGGCTCGCAAGCGGTCAACGAGTACTACCGGGCCGCCGACGTCTGCATAGTCACCAGCCTGCACGACGGGATGAACCTCGTCGCCAAGGAATTCGTCGCGTCGCGCGACGACGAGCAGGGCGTTCTGGTGCTCTCGCAATTCACCGGTGCGGCGCGCGAGCTTCCCGACGCCTTGATCGTCAATCCGTACCATATCGAGAATTGCGCCGATGCCTTGTACAAGGCGTTGACGATGCCTGCCGACGAGAAGCGCGTGCGCATGCGCAGCATGCGGCGGCTGGTGCAGGAGTTCAACGTTTACCGCTGGGCGGGTGCGATGCTGCTCGATGCGGCGCGGCTGCGGCAGCGTCAGCGCGTATCGGCGCGAATCTTTGCGCACCAGCGCAGAGCCGGCGTCGAGGCATGAGGTATGCGCTCGGGACTGCGTCGCTGACGCAAATACGCAACATGCTGTCCGCCCGGCCGATGCTGGCGTTCGACATCGACGGCACGCTGGCACCTATCGTCGCCGAGCCCTGGCGGGCGCATATTTCGGAAGAGCTTCGCGCGTTTCTTCGCTCGCTGGCGGCCCGAACGCCGGTCGCGATCATCACCGGCCGCGCGGTCAAGGACGCGCGGCCGTTGCTCGGCTTCAGTCCGCATTACGTCGTCGGCAATCACGGTGCGGAAGGAATTCCCGGATTCGAAGCCCAAAGCGCCGGTTTTCAGCGCGTCTGCGCGGCGTGGCTCGCGGAGCTAAGCGCCACGCCCGACGCGCGCGGATGGCGCGCGATGCCGGGCATCATGCTCGAGGACAAGCAGTACTCGCTGTCGTTTCACTATCGCCATACTGCAAGGCCGGCCCTGGCTCGCGAGTTGCTGGAGCAGCGCGTCGCGCGGCTGGTGCCGCCGCCCGACATCGTGCACGGCAAGCGCGTGCTCAACCTGCTGCCGCCGGATGCGCCGCACAAGGGCGAAGCGCTGCAAAGCCTGCTCGGGCTTTCCGGCTGCACGCAGGCGATGTACATCGGTGACGACGTCACCGACGAGGATGTCTTCCGTATGCGCATGCCGGAGGTTCTGTCGATCCGGGTCGGGCGCAAGCGAAAGAGCGCCGCCGAAATGTATCTGAAGAATCAGGCCGAGGTCACGCGGCTGGTGCGCCGGGTGGTCGCGATGCTCGACGGCGCCAGGCAGCCGTCCCGGCCGCTCGGCACCGCCGCCGCCCCCATCCCGCGATGAGCGAGGCCGCCGGCCGCACGGCGCCGAATCTTTCGCTCGGCGTCATCGGGAACTGTGCCTTCAACGCGCTGGTGGATGAGCGCGGTTCCATTGTCTGGTGCTGCCTGCCGCGGCCCGACGGGGACCCGGTGTTCCACGCGCTGCTCGGCGGTGCGCAGCGCGACGATGCCGCACGCGGCGCATTCGACATCGAGATCGAGCACTTCGCCCGGGCGACGCAGCATTACGTCACCAACACGGCGATACTCGTCACCGACCTGTTCGACCGGCACGGGCATGGCGTGCGGATCACCGACTTCGCGCCGCGCCTGCGCGACCGTGGCCGGGTCTTCCGTCCGCTGCTGTTCATCCGGCGCATCACGCCGCTTTCAGGGCGGCCGCGCATCCGCATACGCGTGCGGCCCAGCTTCGAGTACGGCGCAGCGCGTCCCGAGTTCACCCGCGGCAGCAACCACATCCGCTACGTGCATCCGACGCAATCGTTGCGCCTGACCTGCGACATGCCGGTCACCTACATCCTCGACGAGACCTACCACCTGCTGGACCGGCCGGCCAACCTGATCTTCGGCGTCGACGAGACGATCGCCACCGGCATTGCCGAAACCGCGCGCGATTTCGAGGAGCGCACCGCCGAGTACTGGCAACACTGGTCGCGCGCGCTGGCGGTGCCGCTCGAGTGGCAGGACGCGGTGATCCGTGCGGCGATTACGTTGAAGCTGTGCATGTACGAGGAGACCGGCGCGATCATGGCGGCGATGACGACCAGCATCCCGGAGGCGCCGGGGACCGAGCGCTGCTGGGATTACCGCTACTGCTGGCTGCGCGACGCTTTTTTCGTCGTTCGCGCGCTGAACGGACTGTCCGAAGTCGCCACGATGGAGAATTATCTGCGCTACCTGTTCAATGTCGCCGACACCGCGGCCGTGCAGGGCCACCTGCAGCCCTTGTACGGCATCAGCCTGGAGAGCGAGGTGGTCGAGCGCTTCGTCGACACCTTGCCGGGGTACTTCGGCCTGGGGCCGGTCCGCGTCGGCAACCAGGCCTACGAGCACCGGCAGCACGATGTCTACGGTCACGCGATCCTCGCCGCGACGCAGGCTTTTTTCGATCGCCGGCTGCTGCATCCGGCGGGCATCGAGGATTTCCTGCGCCTGGAATGGCTGGGAGAGCGCGCGTTCGCATTGCACGACCAGCCCGACGCGGGGATCTGGGAGCTGCGCACGCGCACCGGCGTGCACACCTCGTCGACGGTGATGTGCTGGGCGGCCTGCGACCGGCTGGCCAAGATCGCTCTGCATCTCGGTCGTCCCGACCGGGCGAGCGAATGGCGCAGCCGCGCCGATGCGATCAAGGCGGCGATACTGGAGCTCGCATGGAACCCGCAGCGGCAGGCGTTCGTCGACGTCTTCCGCGGCGAGCATCTCGACGCCAGCGTGCTGCTGATGAGCGAAGTCGGTCTGGTGGGTGCCGACGATCCGCGCTGGCGGTCGACGCTTGCCGCCGTCCGCAGCGAGCTGCAGCGCGGCGGCCACCTGTACCGTTACGCGACCGCCGACGATTTCGGGACGCCAAAGATGGCGTTCACCGCCTGCACGTTCTGGCTGATCGATGCGCTGGCGCGTGCCGGCGCCACCGGCGAAGCGCGCGAGCTGTTCGAGGGCCTGATCGCGGCCAGAACCCCGCTGGGGCTGCTGTCCGAGGATATCGATCCGGCGACGGGCGAGCTCTGGGGGAATTTCCCGCAGACCTACTCGATGGTCGGTATCATCAACGGTGCAACCCGGTTGAGCCGGCGGTGGGAAACCGTGCTCTAGGCCCGGCCGGGATGCCTGATCGGAAGGGAAACACATGTCGGCAATCCGCTGCCTGACGCTGGTCGCCTTGCTGCTAGCCTGCGCCGCCGGCGGTTGCGGCAAGACGAGCGAGCAGCGCGAAGAGGCACGGGTCGCCCGGGAGACGGCGTTGCGCGAAGCGCTGGAAAAGTCGCTGGCGGAAGAGCAGCAAAAAGACCGTCTGATGCGCGAAGGCGCTGCGGCCGAGGCCTTCGAGCGGCTGGTCAACGAGGCGACCGAGCACGAGCAGGAGGTGGCCCGCGCGGCCGCCGCGCCGCCGAGTCCCGAGCAGCAGCAGGCCGAGCGCGCCAATCTTCTGCGGCAGTACACCGAGATGCTGAAAAAGACGCTGGGCGATCCGGGTTCGATGCAGTTGCGCAACGCCGAATTGAGCCCGAAGCAAACCGGCATGTGCGCCGAATACAATGCCCGGAACAAGTCCGGCGCCTACCAGGGCTACAAGCGGGTGGTCGTCATCGACAACCGGGTGGCGACCGAGGAAGCGCCGACGCGCGAGACCTTGCCGCAATTCCTGGCGTTCCAGATCGCCGCGCGCGACAGCGGTTGCTTTCCCGACGTCGAGAACGTCAAGATTCTGCAGTAGGGCAAGCGAAGAAACCGAGGCTTTCGTTCCGGGCCGTCAGAGGCGGTCGGCATCAAGCGTCTATCACAACCTCGAGGGTCCCATCGTGCCAGTCAAACTGTTCGTGCTGTTTCTCGCAATCGCGCTTGCCGGCAGCGCCGCCGCCCAGGGCAAGAAGCGTATCGACAAGGCGGCCGATCTGCCGCGCTTCACCTACAAGCTCGACAGCAGGATCGAGGATATGGTGCGCGACGACGCCAAGTTCAAACCGTTCGCCGCGCAGCGGCGCCGCGACCTCGACAGCGTGCTCGCGCAATACGACATCGAAGACAAGGCGACATTACGCGGAATCCTGACCCAGCTCGTTCAGCTCGACATGCTGGAGGGCAACTACGATGCCGCGCTGGCGCGCGTCGCCCAGGTCAAGGCCCTCGAGGACAAGCCCGCCGACAAATTGCTTTCCGGCATGACCACCAGGGCGATTGTCGCCGGCGTCCGTACCGATCCCGACCGGACGTCGGCTGCATTCCGGACGGCGGCCGCGCAATCGATCAAAGGCGAGCTGGCGGCAATACCCTACGACGTCATCGCCAACGAAGCGAAGGAGATCAAGGCCGGCGCCGAGCTCCTCGGCGAAGGACGGCTGATCGGAAATGTTCGCGAGGTGCTGCAGCCGGCCGTCGACAAGAACGGTTCCTTGTCGTCCGACCTCGCGCCCGGTCTCCTGCGCATCAAGTACACGTACCGCTATATCCTGCCGCTGAAGCCCGCGCTAGTCGACGCGTGGACGACTTACCTCGCCGCGCACAAGGTGGACAAGCCCGACATTTGGGCCGCCCGCGCGGTGACGCTGCCCGCCGACCGCAACTACACGCCGGTCAAGATCGCCGTATGGGATAGCGGCGTAGACACCAAGCTGTTCCCCCACAACCTCGCGATCGCCAACGGCAGCGTGCCTGTCATCGCGTTCGATCGCTTCTCGCAACCGGCGAAAGGGGAATTGCAGGAGATCCCCGCCGCGCTGAAGAGCAAGGTGCCGCAACTGAAGTCGCGGCTGAAGGGCTTCTCGGACCTGCAGTCGAACATCGACAGCCCCGAGGCGAGCGAGATCAAGAGTTACATGTCGACGCTCAAGCCCGACGAGTACAAGGCCTTCGTCGAGGAAATCGGGCTGGCCGGGAACTGGATGCACGGCACGCACGTCGCGGGCATCGCGGTCGCCGGCAATCCGTATGCGCGACTGGTCGTAGGCCGCATCGAATTCGACTGGCATCTGATCCCCGATCCGTGTCCGACGCGCGAGCTCACGCTGCTCGACGCGAAGAACGCGCAGTCGTACGTCGATTTCTTCAAGCAGCAGGGCGTGCGCGTCGTCAACATGAGCTGGGGCGGCAGCGTGAAAGGCATCGAAAGCGCGCTCGAGCTTTGCAACATCGGCAAAACGCCCGACGAGCGCAAGGCGATCGCGCGCGACTACTTCGATATCCAGAAGGATGCGCTGACCAGGGCGTTCGCCAGCGCGCCCGACATCCTTTTCGTCACCGCCGCCGGCAACAGCAACGAGGACGCCTCATTCGTCGAGGATATCCCGGCGGCGATCGTGCTGCCCAACTTGCTGACGGTGGGCGCTGTCGACAAAGCGGGCGACGAGGCGTCGTTCACGAGCTACGGCTCGACGGTCAAGGTTCACGCCAACGGGTATCAGGTGGAGAGCGTGATCCCGGGCGGCGAGAAGCTCGCCGAGTCGGGCACATCGATGGCCTCGCCGCAGGTCGTCAACCTGGCGGCGAAGCTCCTCGCGGTCAATCCGCGATTGACGCCCGGCCAGGTGATCGCGCTGATTCGCGACAACGCCGACACGACGCCCGACGGCCGCCGCACGCTGATCAACCCGAAAAAGACGCTGGCTGCCGCCCAGGCGGGGAAGGCGGGCTGATGCCGTGGCGGCACGGCGAAGCGGTGTCCCGGCGGGCGAGCGATGACCCGGCCCCTTTCCCTCGCCGCCCTGACGGTGCTGGAACTGACGCCGCCCGACATGGTGACGTGCGCCGCCGCGGCAGGCTTCAGCCATGTCGGCATTCGGCTGCTGCCGGCCACGCCGAGCGAGCCCCGCTACGACATCGTCGGCGACACGCCGCTGTTGCGCGAGCTCGAACGCCGCCTGGCGGACACCGGGATCAGGGTGCTCGACGTGGAAATCTTCCGGATCAAGCCGGAGACCCGCGCCGGCGACTACGAAGCAGCGATCGCCACCGCCGCGCGCCTCGGCGCGAGCGAGCTGCTGGTCGCCGGCAACGACCCTGAGGAATCCAGGCTGATCGATGGTTTCGCGGCGTTTTGCGATCTGGCCGGCAGCTACGGCCTGGGTGCCGACCTCGAGTTCATGCCCTGGACCGATGCGAAGGATCTGACGCAGGCCGCCCGCATCGTCGAGCGCGCCGGCCGCGACAACGCCGGGCTCCTCATCGACGCCTTTCACTTCAGCCGATCGCAAAGCCGCATCGAGGACATCGCGATCGTTCCGCCTTCACGGCTGCGCTTCATGCAAATCTGCGACGTGCCCGCTGCGATTCCACCGACGATGGACGCGATTCTCGCCGAGGCGCGCGGCGAACGGCTGTTTCCCGGCGAGGGCTCGATCGACCTCTTTGGCCTGCTGCGCGCCGTGCCGCGCGACATCCCGCTCAGCGTCGAAGTGCCGACACGCACGCTGGCCAGGTCGATCGGCGCCACCGAGCGCGCGCGCCGCGCGCTGGCTGCGACCAGGCGCGTCCTCGCACAACTCGGCTAAGTCGGCCGCCTGCGCAGGTGCCCGGCTCGACGCGGATGGCCGCCGGGGCATGCGCGTGCGACGCGGAGCTCGCACTGATGCCCGCGGCATGGCGAAGCTGGCGCGCGCCGTCGTGTTGGCAAAGACCGATCTTTAGCCAGTGCCCACGTCCGCCGGAGCACCGGTACGAGCGCTGAGGGCGAGCGCATCGAGCGTCAGCGCGATGTCGATCGACTCGTCCGGCGTCGCGCCCACCCATCGATCCCAGCCATGTCGGACGAGATCGTGGAACGACTCGGCCTCCGCCAGAAAACCGTTGCTCGCGGCCGTCTCGATGAGTTCGTATCGCGCATCCCACCCGGTGCCGCGCTTGATCCGAACGACCGGGGGCATTGCCGCCGAGGTATCGTTGAAGTAAGTCGTCTCGATCGAGCCGGCGTCGCCGGCGATAAAGGCGTGGCGGTGCCTGGCGGTGGCAAAGCTGCACGAGACTTGCGCGAGCAGGCCGCCCGGAAATTCAAGCGTGGCCAAGGTCGTCAGATCCACCCCGGACGCGGCCCATCGCGACATCGCGAATACACGGCTGGGCTTCGTGCCCGCGACCGTTCGGACGAGGCTGACCGGATAGGATCCGGCGTCCATCAGCGCCCCACCCGCGAGGCTCGGGTTCATCCGGATGTTCGCCGCGTCGCTCAGCGGAAATCCGAACGACGCTTGAATCAGCTGCAAGCTGCCGATGGCATCGGAAGCGAGCAGTTCCCGCATCTTCAGCGTCTGGGCTTGTGCGCGGTAGGGATATGCCTCGACCACATACACGCCATGTTTCCGCGCCGCTTCGAAGACCGCTCGCGCCTCGGCGGCGCTTGCGGCGAGAGGCTTCTCGCACAGCACGTGCTTGCCCGCGGCCGCGGCACGGATCGACCACGCGGCGTGAAGGTTGTTGGGCAGCGGGACGTAGATCGCGTCGATATCGGGGTCATCGAGCAACGCCTGATAGGTCGGGTGGACCACGGCGACGCCGGTATCGCGCGCGAACGCGCTCGCGCGATCGACGTCCCGGCTTGCCACCGCGGCCACGACGACCTTGCGCGAGGCCCGCACGCTTTCCGCAAACAGGCGAGCGATCTTTGCCGCCCCGAGGACACCGATCCGCAGGGGGCTGTCGGAGGACAGGTTCACTGCGGCCGGGGCGGTTCGACTCGAGCGCGGAAAATGGCGCAACCAGGCGCTGCGCAGTCGGCCCGGTTTCGCATCCAAGCGAATACCGGCGTGTTTTGCCGCGACGCTCCCGCGGCTTCTGGATTCAGGCGTGCCACCAGTCCCCGGACACCATCTGCGCAACGCAGTCCTGAATGTGCGTGATCGTTGTCGCCTGGGCTGCGCGCCAATCACGCTCGAGAGCGAACGCCAGCAGCTTGCGATGCTCTTCGACGACCGGCTCGCCGCGAAATACCGCGGCGAGCATCAGGTAGCGCAGGTACTTGTCATAGATGCCTGCATGCATCTCCAGAAGAACGCGCGAGCCGCAGGCGGAAATGAGCGCGTTGTGGAATTCCCAGTCGTAGCGGCGCAAGGTTTCCTCTTGCGACCGGTCCCCAGCGGCAACGCACCGTTCCAATGAGGCCAGCTTGTGATGGGCCGCAACGACGCGTCCCTCCCACTCCACGTCGCCCGACTCGAACGAGCTCCGCAGCGCGTCGCATTCGAGAAGCTGGCGCATGGCGGCGATCTCGCGCAGGTTGTCGGGAGAGATCGAGGCGACTTCGAAGCCACGCGCGCCCTCGGCGGTAATGAGCCCTTCCGACGCGAGGCCGTTGAAGATTTCGCGCAAGGTGCTCACCGCCGAGCCGTAGGCGTCTCGCATTCGATCCAGCGTCAATTTCTGGCCCGGCGCAAGGCGCCCGTAGACGATGTCGGCCCGGACGCGGCGGTAGGTCATCTCGCCTACCGGCGTACCCCGGACCGCGACAGGCGCCGGCGCCTTGTGCCTCGCGACCAAGCGCCGTTCGCCCGCTATCTTGGGCGTCGCCTTGCGGGGCCGTCGGTCGATCGAGCTGGGTAGCATTCTGTCCTCCTTGGTCAGCCTATATTGCTATTGTCCTACGATCGTCATAGTATCCTATGGAAATCATACCAACAACCGTCGCTACAGGCGGTGTTGCCCCGCGCAGGTCTCAAAACGGAGGAGTTCATGCAGCCCAAGTTCACCCGTCGCTCGTTACTCGCCGCCGGCGCATCGCTGCTGGCGCTTGGCGCTCTGCCAAATGCCCGTGCGCAAACCAAGACCAAGTTGCGTTTCAGCTCCGCCTTCACCGAACAGGATCTGCGCGCCGATGCCTACAAGTCATTTGCCGCCGCAATCAAGGACCGCTACGACTTCGAGCCCTATTGGGGAAACACGCTGTTCAAGCAGGGCACCGAACTGATCGCCCTGCAGCGGGGCAACCTGGAGATGGTCAATCTCGCGCCGGCGGACATATCGAAGCAGATTCCCGCCTGGTCGCTGATGACCTCGGCTTACCTGTTTCGCGACGCGGCCCATCTGAAAAAGACTTTCCAGAGCGACGTCGGACGCGATTTCATCAAGATGGCCCGCGACCAGCTCGATATCCAGATCATCACCCCGGTCTACTTCGGATCGCGCAACGTCAACCTTAAGCCCGACCGCCAGATCAGGACTCCGGCAGACATGGCGGGAATCAAACTGCGGATGCCGCCGGGTGAGTTCTGGCAGTTTCTCGGCGAATCCATCGGCGCCAATCCCACGCCGGTTGCATACGCGGAGGTTTACACGGCGCTGCAGTCGGGCGCCATCGACGGCCAGGACAATCCGCTGGTCGCCAGCAAGCTGATGAAATTCTATGAGGTGACGACCCAATTCGTCATGACCGGCCACGTCATCGGGTATGACGTCATGGCCATG
>Ga0207657_10004816_pt1 | contig 14223 bp, 13 predicted proteins | sample KBSC33metaG_FD_184316 | JGI IMG/M metagenome (GOLD analysis project Ga0207657, IMG submission 184316) | Corn rhizosphere microbial communities from Kellogg Biological Station, Michigan, USA - KBS C3-3 metaG (SPAdes) (version 2) | ecosystem: Host-associated > Plants > Roots > Rhizosphere > Soil ... | reverse complement strand
GACGGGCTGAGCCGGGCCGCGCTGCCCGCGCTGGACCAGACCAGGCAGCTGGCCCGGCTGGAGTTCGCCGGGGTGACCGGCCGGCTGATCGGCTCGCCCGGCGACGGCGCCGCGGCCCTGGACCGCGCCCTGGACGTGGCCGCGGTCGCGCTGGCCGCCGAGCAGCTCGGCGGCGCGCAGCGCGCGCTGGACATGGCCGTGGAGTACGCCAAGGTCCGGCGCCAGTTCGACCGGCCCATCGGCAGCTTCCAGGCGATCAAGCACCGCTGCGCCGACCTGCTGCTCGAGGTCGAGTCGCTGCGGTCCGCGGTCGGCTACGCGGCGGCCGCGGTGGCCGAGGACTCGGCCGAGATCCCGGTGCTGGCCTCGCTGGTCAAGGCGTACGCCTCGGAGACCTACTTCCACGTGGCCGCGGAGAACATCCAGATCCACGGCGGCATCGGCTTCACCTGGGAGCACGACGCCCACCTGTACTTCAAGCGGGCCAAGGCCAGCGAGCTGTTCCTCGGCGACGGCGCCTACCACCGGGAACGGCTGGCCAACCGGATCGGCCTGTAGGGGTCGAACGGTAACGCCGGGCGCCGCGGGTAGCGGGGGGCGTGCGGGCGGTACTCCCCGGTTATCCGCGCGTCCGCCAGCGCGGCCAGGAAGCTGGCCGGGCCGTCGAAGTCGGGCATCTCCAGGTAGGCCGCGCCGATGCCGGCCGGGTCGTGCGCGTCCGAGCCGGCCCCGCCCGGCAGGGCATAGGCCGTCGCGAGGGCAGCGGCCCGCTCGTTCGGTCCCTGGGTTTCGATCTTGGCGTTGAAGACCTCGACGATGTCCACGGCGCCCGCCGCGCACAGCCCCGGCAGCACCCGGCCCAGGCTGGACCGGCCCGCGTCGAACGGGTGCGGGGCGTAGACCAGGCCGCCCTGGGACCGTATCCGGGCGACGACCTCGGCCACGGGCAGCACGTACGGCACCCGTTCGGTGAGGAACAGGCCGATGATGTCGCCGTCGGGCGTCCTGATCTCCTCCCCGACGATGACCCGGACGCCCAGGTCGCTGGCTGCCGCGGCGGCCGAGATCTCGTTGTGGTCGGTGATGAACACCACGTCCAGGCTTTCCCGGGCGGCGCGCTCGGCCAGCTGGTCCAGCGTGGTCACCGCGTCCCCGGACGCGACCGTGTGCAGGTGGCAGTCGACCCGGACCAGGCTCATTGTGCTTTATCGCGGGGCCAGCTCGGCCAGCAGCTCCTGGGAGTAGGCGATCCGGCCGGTCAGTTCCTTGGGCCCGCCGCTGCACAGCCGCAGCGCGGCCTCGGCCATGACCGAGGGCGGCTCGTTGTTCGGATCGTCCTCCGAGGTCAGGTGGTGGAAGAGCGTGCCGGGGGTGGGGACCACCTTCGTGGGCGACAGCGCGTTGACCGAGATGTCGTCGTCGTAGAGTTCGGCGGCCAGGCCGGTGGAGAACCGTTCCAGGGCGGCCTTGCACATGCCGTAGACGGTCCCGCCGCGGCGGGCCCAGCCGGAGGGCGGGAAGGCCGGGTGCCGGGCGGCGATCGAGGAGATGTTCAGGATCCAGCCCTGGCCCTTCTCCCGCATCCCCGGCACGACCAGCTGGGCCAGGTGGAACGGGCCCTCCACCTGGACGTCGAACATGAGCTGGAAGCGGCGCGCGGTGAAGTCGGTGATGGGGGTGAAGTAGGTGACGGCGGCGTTGCTGACCAGGATGTCCGGCGGACCGAGCTGCCTCGCGGTCTCGCTGACCAGCCGCTCCCTGTCCTCCGGCTTGGACAGGTCGGTGCGGATCGGCACCGCGGTGCCGCCGGCCGCGCGGATCTGCTCGGTGGTCTCGGCGATGGTGCCGGAGAGCGGTGAGGTGCCGGTGTCCGTGGTCCGGGCGGCCACGGCCACGGCGGCGCCTTCGGCGGCGAACCGGCGGGCGATCTCCGCGCCGATGCCGCGGCTCGCGCCGGTCACGATGGCGACCTTGCCGTCCAGGATGCCCATGGCGATCACTCCCCGGGGTACGCGACGGAACCGAATACTAGAAGGGAATTCTAGACGATTGGATCGCGCCGCCCCGGGCGTGTCAACCCTGCTGGCCGCGGCGGCATGACACTAAGATCGCGGACGATTCTTAGTCTCCCCGGACCAAAGATCCTTCATGATCATGGGCGGAGGGCGGGTTGACACGGATGGGGGCGCGGCTGAGAATTCGTTCTAGAACGGCGTTCTAGCAATTTCGGGCGGTTGCGGCGAGTTCGGAGGTTGTCATGGGGCTTGACCACACCCTGGTCGGAGTGCCGAGCGAGCCGCAGGAGCGGTCCTGGGACAGCAAGGACGCGCTGCTCTACGCGGTCGGGGTGGGGGCCGGGCTCGGCGACCCGCTGCAGGAACTCGAGTTCACCACGGAGAACTGCGAGGGCATCGAGCAGAAGGTGCTGCCGACGTTCGGCGTCCTGATCGCGCAGGCCCGGCCGGGACGCACGCTCGGCGACTTCGACCGGGCCCTGCTGGTCCACGCCGAGCAGGCCTTCGAGCTCCACCGGCCGCTGCCGGTGGAGGGGACCGTGCGCATCACCGCCACCGTGACCGGCATCTACGACAAGGGATCCGGGGCGCTGGTGGTGACCGAGAACGCGGCGGTGGACGCGGCTACCGGCGAGCCGCTGGTGACGTCGCGGAGCAGCGCCTTCATCCGCGGCGAGGGCGGCTTCGGCGGCGAGCGCGGCACCGACGCGCCGTGGGAACGGCCTGACCGGGAGCCCGACCACCGGGTCGTGCAGCCCACCCGCCCGGAGCAGGCCCTGATCTACCGCCTGTCCGGGGACAGGAACCCGCTGCACGTCGACCCGAAGTTCGCCGCCCGGGGCGGTTTCAGCCAGCCGATCCTGCACGGCCTGTGCACCTACGGGGTGACCGGCCGGGCCCTGCTGCAGGCGCTGTGCGACGGGGACCCGGCCAGGTTCGGGTCCATGTCCGGCCGGTTCAGCCGGCCGGTATGGCCGGGTGAGGCGCTGACGGTCTCGGTCTGGCGGCAGGACGGCAGCGACACCGTGCTGTTCCAGACGACCAAGGACGACGGCACCGTGGTCATCGACCGGGGCCGGATGCGGGTGCGCGGGTGACGGGCGGTCCGCCCTAGCCGATGAGGGCTACGGCCCGGGTGGGGCCGCCGTGGGCGCCGCGGAGCTTGAGCGGGAAGCCGGCGAAGGTAAAGCGGGTGTTCACGACCTCGTCCAGGTGGGCGAGGTTCTCGTAGTGCGTGATGTGCTCCCGGCGGCACATCATGTGGACCGGGTAGGTGGTGCTGGTGGGGTTGTCCGGGGTGGGGCTGTCCACGCCGAACGTCTTCACCTGCCGGCTGACGATCCACTCCGCGGCCGATTCGCCCAGGCCGGCGAAGTCGGTGAGGTAGCGCTTGTCGCCGGCGAAGCGGTTCCAGGTGGCGGTGTAGAGCAGCAGGATGTCGCCCGGCTGCAGGCTCACCGGCGCCACGGCCTCGATGCTGTCCAGGTCGTCGGCGGTGATGTCGGTGCCCGGCTTAAAGCCGGTGACGTCCAGGCAGATCGCGGGGCCGTAGAACAGGTCCAGCGGCATCTGCTCGATGGTTTCCGCCGACGGGTCCGGGTCGAGGTGAGAGAACGAGTCGACGTGTGTGGGCCCGTTGTCGTTCAGCATGAACCCGGTGGTCTGGAAGGAGAAGCCGCCCTCGAACCGCGGCGCCGTCTCCTCGTGCGTGGCGTGCTCGAACTGCACGGTCTTCAGGTGGCCGGGGTACACCTTCATGCCCTCGTAGATGTCCTGTGAGAGGTCGATGATCCGCATCGGGCTCCTTCGGTGGAAATCAGTACATGACGACGCCGGCGGTGACGTTGAGGTCCTCGCCGGTGATGGAGGCCGAACCGCCGGAGGCCAGGAACACGCAGGCCGCGGCCACTTCCTCCGCGGTCACCATGCGGCGCAGCGGGGACATGCCATCCATCTCGGCCCGGGCCTGCTCCGCGGTGATCCCGCGGGCCGCGGCCTGGAGGGCGATTACCTGCTCGATCCGGGGCCCGGCGACCGGGCCAGGGCAGACCGCGTTCACCCGGATGCCGTGGGGCCCGAGCTCGGTCGCGAGCGTGCGGACCAGCCCGATGACGCCCATCTTCGCCGCGGCGTAGGGGGTGCGGCCGTAGAGCGGGCGCTTGCCGGTCATCGACGAGATCGCGATCAGGCTGCCGTCCCGGCGTTCGATCATGGCCGGGATGAACGCCCGGAACGTGAGGAACACCCCGTCCAGGTCGGTGGCGACCGTCTCCCGCCAGTCGGCCAGGGACATCTCGTGCAGGGGCGTGGTGGGCCCGGCGATGCCGGCGTTGGCCACCACGACGGATACCGGGCCGAGCTCACCGGCCCGGGCGGCCAGGGCCGCCACCGAGGCTTCGTCGCACACGTCGCAGCCGAACGGGACGGCGGTCCCGCCCGCCTTGTCCGCCTCCGCCACCGTCTCGGCCAAGCTCGAAGGGTCACGAGCGCTCGCGGCGACGGTGCATCCGGCGGCGGCCAGGGCCACGGTGATGGCGCGCCCGATTCCCCGGTTGGCGCCGGTGACCACGGCGACCGGGGCCGGTGGAGCGCTCACCCCGCATGACCCGCAGCGCGCAGCGCGGCCAGGATCCGCTCCGGCGTCATCGGCAGCTCGGTCAGCCGGACCCCGAGCGGGGCGAGCGCGTCGTTGACCGCGGCGTTGATGGCGGCGGGCGCCATCATCCGGCCGCCCTCGCCGCCTCCCTTGATGCCGTGCGGCGTGTACGGCGACGGCGTCTCGACGTGGCCGATGGTGAGCTCGGGGACCTCCATCGCGGTCGGGATCAGGTAGTCCATGAAGCTGGAGGACAGCAGCTGGCCGTCGTCGTCGTAGACGAACTCCTCGTACAGGGCGGTGCCGATGCCCTGGGCCGTGCCGCCGACGATGTGCCCGGCCAGCGACCGCGGGTTGACCAGCGTCCCGCAGTCGTGCACGGCCGCGTAGTTCAGGAACGTGACCGCGCCGGTCTCGATGTCGACCTCCACCACCGGCACGTGGCAGGCGTGGCCGACGAACGGGTAGAAGACGCCCAGGTCCTTCCGGTCCGCCGACGGCATGGTCGTGTACGGGTGGTCGAACACCTTCGAGGCGTCGAGCCCGCTCTCCATGTCCTCCGGGAAGCTGTGCTTGAACAGGTGCAGCATGATCGCGATCTCGCCGAGCGTCTTCTTCCGCTCCGGGTCGCCCCGGACCCGGAAGCCGCCGTCGGACCATTCCAGGTCGTCGGGGCCGATCTCGAGCAGGTGGGCCGCTGCCCGGCGGGCCTTCTCCTTGATCTTGGCCGACGCGCCCTCGACCGCGCCGGCGAGCATCACCGTGGTGCGGGAGCCGCCCGGCCCGGTGGCCGGGAGCCCGTCGCGGCTGCCGTGGTAGACGATCGAGACGTCGTACGGGCTGCAGTCGAACTCCTCGGCCACGAGCTGCGCCACCATCGTCTCCGGGCTGTTGCCCCAGAACGCGCAGGAGTACAGGACCGCGGTGATCCCGCCGGTGGCGTCGACCTTGAGCGACACCGACTCCGGGGTCGAGGTGACCGGCGCGCCCGGCTCGTCGAACCAGAACCAGAACTCGGTCGCGGAGAACACGCTGCGCTCCTGAGCGGTGATCACGCCGATGCCGATATGCCGGCCCTGCTCGCGCAGCCGCCGCTGCTCATCCCGCCAGTGGTCATACCGAGCCAGCTCCAGGGCATGGTCGAGCACCCGCTCGTAGTCGCCGGAGTCGTAGACGTTGCCGGTCGGGATGAAGTGCGGGAAGTCCCTGATGAAGTTCATCCGGCGGACCGCGACCGGGTCCAGGCCGAGCTCACGCGCGGCCTTGTCCACCATCTGCTCGAGCATCCAGTTGTTCACCTCGGAGCCGAAGCCCCGGTAGGCGCCCTGCTGGTTCTTGTTGGTCAGCGCCGCCCGGACCCGGTAGCGCACGCTGCCGATGGTGTACGGACCGACCACCTGGGCCAGGGCGTTGCCGTGGTGACCCACGCCGAACTGGATGTAGGCACCGTAGTCGTCGACGACGTCGATCTTGAGGCTGCGCATGGTGCCGTCCCGCATCATCGCGAGCTCGACGTCGTAGACCCGGTCCGAGCCGTGGTGGTCGCAGTTGGCGATGTTGTCGGACCGGTCCTCCAGATAGGCCACCCGGCGGCCGGTCTTGCGCGCGCACATCCCCGCGATCACCGCGGGCTTGTTGGCGAACAGCTTCGAGCCGAAGCTGCCGCCGGCCGGCACCGGCCTGATGTCCAGCTTGTTGACCGGGACCTTGAGCGTGCCCGCCGCCATGAACAGGTAGCTGGTGAAGCTCAGCGTGTTGGTGTCGATGGTGAAGCTGCCGGTGCCCTGGTCGTACTCGGCGATGGCGCCCACGGTCTCCAGCGGCTGGCCACCCGAGCGGTGCCAGCGCAGCCGGTCCCTGATCACCACGTCGGCCTCGGCGAAGTCACGCTCGACGTCGCCGAAGTCGAAGCTGCGCTCGTAGGCGCAGTTCGACTCCAGCGCCTCGTGCACCAGCGGGGACCCGGCGGCGAGCGCGCGCTCCGGGTCGGTGACCGGGGGCAGCGGCTCGTACTCGACCTCGATCAGCTCGAGCGCGTCCTCGGCCAGGTAGCGGCTGTCCGCCACGACCACCGCGACGCCCTCGCCGACGTACCGGACCTTCTCCGCGGCCAGGCAGCGCCAGGTGTGCTTGGCCGGGTCCGGCCCGAAGTCGGGCATCGGGTCGCACAGCTCGGCCGCCTCCCGGCCGGTGATCACCGCGTGCACCCCCGGCACGGCCAGGGCCGCGGCGGTCTCGATCCGGCCGATCCTGGCGTGCGCGAACGGGCTGCGCAGGACGGCGGCGTGCAGGGTGCCCGGGGTGATCCGGTCGGCGATGTAGCCGCCCCGGCCGAGCAGGAACTTCGGGTCCTCGACCCGGCGGATGGACTGGCCCACCCAGCGCCGGCTGGCGGAGTGGTCGCGGACGGGCGGCGCGCCCGGGGTGGCCTGGTTCGCGGTGGTCACGGGGCGACCCCCTCCTTGCTGGCCCGCATCCGCGCGGCGGCGCTGATCACGGCCTCGGTGATGAACTGGTAGCCGGTGCAGCGGCACAGGTTGCTGGCGATGGCCTCGCGCACCTGACCGGGCGACGGGTCGGGGTTCTCCGCGAGGATCTCGCGGGCCCGCATCAGCATGCCGGGGGTGCAGAAGCCGCACTGCAGCCCCTGCTTGGCCGAGAACTCGTCCTGCAGCGGATGCATCTCCCCGCCCTGGGCGAGGCCCTCGACGGTGTCGATGGAGGCGCCGTCCGCCTGGACGGCCAGGGTGATGCAGGACCGGATGCTGGCGCCGTTCAGCAGCACGGTGCAGGTCCCGCAGACGCCATGCTCACAGCCGATGTGGGTCCCGGGCAGGCCGAGGTCCTCGCGGAGGAAGTCGACGAGCAGGCGGCGCGGTTCTACCTGGGCCACGTGCGGCTGGCCGTTGACGGTCAGGCTGATCGTGCGGGTATCCGGGGCCATCGCTGTCACCTCTCGTTCCGGGCGCGGGCGACCGCCAGTTCGATCCCGCGCCGCAGGTAGGTCCGGGCCAGGCCGCGCCGTGTCTCCGGGCTGGCGTGCAGGTCGCCGGCTGGCGACAGGCTGGTAGCGGCCGCGTCCGCCGCCGCGCGGATCGTCGCGGCGTCGGCGGGAGCACCGGCCAGCGCCCGTTCGGCTGCCGTGGCCCGGACCGGGGTCGGGGCCACCCCGGCCAGGGCCAGGGCCGCGTGCCTGATCCGATCGCCGTTGCCATCACCGTCGCCGTCCAGCTCCACCAGCGCGGCCACGGCCACCACGGCGAAGTTGGCGTGCACCCGGGAGAATTCGGTGAACGCGTGCCCGCCGGGCCAGACCGGCAGCCGGATCTCGGTCAGGATCTCGTCCGCCGCCAGCGCTGTGCTGTACGGCCCGGTGAAGAACTCCGCGGCCGGGATCACGCGGGTGCCGCCGGGGCCGGCCGCCACCAGGTCGGCGTCCAGCGCCAGCGCCACCGCGGGCAGCTCGGCGGCCGGGTCGGCGTGGGCCAGGCTGCCGCCCACCGTGCCGCTGTTCCGGACCGGGGCGTGCGCGACCAGCCCGACCGCCTCGGTCACGAGCGGGGCGGCCACGGCGACCTCCGGGGACCGCTCGACCTCCGCCATCCTGGTCATCGCGCCGATGACCAGCACGTCGCCCTCACGCCGGATGCCGCTCAGCCCGGCGACGTTGCGCAGGTCGACGAGGTACCCGGGTTTGGCCAGCCGGAAGTTCATCAGCGGGATCAGGCTCTGCCCGCCGGCCAGCACCCGCGGCTCGGCCTCGGCGTGCTCGGTGAGCAGCCCGACCGCCTCCTCCACGGTGTCCGGCGCGGCGTAGGCGAACGGCGGCGGTTTCATGGCGACCTCCCGGTATCGGGGCTCTTTTTCGATGCTGCCGCCGGGGCTGGTCCCCCGCCATGTGCACCAGCCCAGGAATAGCGGCGCCCTGCTGGTACCGGGCACAAGGACACGACGAGAATCGAGGGTTCAGCCCGGCGCTTCGGCCTGGACGATCTCCCGGATGGTCAGGGCCAGCTCGAGCTCGAGGCGGACCCGGCTGTCCCGCAGGCCGCGCCCGGTGAGCTGCTCGATGCGGGCGAGCCGGTAGGTCACCGTGTTGCGGTGCACCACGAGGGCGTCCGCCGCCGCGGCCGTCGAGCAGCCGGCCGAGAGCCACGCCCGCAGCGTGGCCAGCAGGTCCCCGCCGTGGCGTTCCTCGTGCTCCGCCACGGCGTGCAGCACGTCGTCGGCGAAGCGACGCAGCGCGTCCGGCGTCCCGGTCTCGAGCAGCAGCGCGGACAGTCCGAGCCGGCCGACGTCCACGAAACCGCCGCGGCCGCTGGCACGGCGCAGCGCCGCCGCGCCGCGGGCGACCCGGAACGCGGTCGCGTACCCGGCCGCGTCCCGGGCCACCGGCCCGGCGACCAGGGTGACCAGGCCGCGCGGCCCGACCGCCTGGTCGGCCTTGGCCAGGATGCGGCGCAGCGCCTCACCGGGATCCGGCTCGGCGGGCAGCAGCAGGACGTGCGCCCCGTCGTAGGTCCCGGCCAGCGGGACCGGCCCCGGCTCGGCCGCGGCCCGGGCCAGCTCGGGCAGCCGCACGGCGGGCGGGACCGGCGCGTCGACGGTCAGCAGCGCGAGGACGTGCGGGCGGGCCAGCTCGTGCCCCAATGCCGCGGCTCGGTCCAGGACGGCCCGCAGACGGCCCGCGGGATCCGGGCCGCCGTCGCGGAGCAGGTCCCCGAGCAGGTCACCTGACAGCCGGCTCTGCACGTCGAACAGGTGCCGCTGCTGGAGCAGCAGCAGCGCGACGACCAGGGCAAACCGCTCGATGACGCGGAGCTGGACGGGCTCGGGCTCGGCGGGCGGATCGGTGACCCACAGGCGCCCGGCCAGTTCCCCGCCCACCACGACCGGGGCGGCCCAGGCGGCGGTGGAGCGGGTAACCCGCCCGTTCGGACCCTTCGGCCCCCGGACCGGCACCCGGGCCACCGTGTACCGCCGGCCGGACGTTTCCCCGGCCTCGAGCGCGGCCCGGGCCGCGCCCGTCCGGCGCGCCGCCGGGGCCGGCGGCGGGCAGTAGCCCTCGGCGGGCGCGCTGGCCAGCACCCGGCCGTCGGTATCCTCCACCGTGACCGACGCGCGCAGCGCCGACGCGAGCGCGGCGACCAGTTCGGGCAGTTCCACCTCGTCCAGCACCAGCTGCATCAGCTGGTGGTGCTGGCGCTCGGCCCACTCCAGCACGGCCCGGCCGCGGCGCATCTCCTCGTTGGCCACGGACAGCTCGCGGATGACCTCCTGCTGCTCGGCTCGCAGCCGCGCCGTTTCCAGGGCCATCGCGGCCTGCCCGGCCAGCAGCTCGATCAGCTCCAGCTCGGGCCCGCTGAACTGCCGCGCGGTGACCGAGTAGGCGACGATGACCCCGGCCAGGGCTCCGGATCCGCGCAGCGGCGCGACCAGCAGGGCCCGGTAGCCCTGGGTGGGCGCCAGGCGCCGCAGCCGGCCGTAGGAGCGGGCCTCGCGGACGTCCGGGACGACGATCGTGCGGCCCTCCCGGTAGGCGCGGGCGGCCGGGGTGTCGAGGTCGGGACCTGGCGGCCGGATACGCAGCCCCTGGCCGTCGCTGACCTGGGCCAGGTAGTCGGGGGTGAGGCCGCTCCAGCCGGCGATCTGCAGGCTCTCCCGCCGTTCGTCGGCCAGCATCACCGCGCAGAACTCGAACCCGATCAGCTCACAGGCCTGGCCGGCCACCCGGGTCAGCACGCTGGCGAGCGGCTCGGCCGCGTTGACCGAGCGGACGATCTCGCTGACGGCGGACATCCACGACCGCAGCGAGGCCGGCACCTCCGGCACGCTCATACGGCCTCATCCTAGGCTGGCCAGGGCTTGACGGATCATAATGAACACTCGTTTAATTCCTTTATGGGGCGCATCGCGGGCGTCACCGCGGCCGAGACCCGGGAGCGGCTGCTGCGGGCGGCGGCCGACGTGTTCGCCGAACGAGGCTACGACGGCACCCGGGTCGCCGACATCGCCGCGGCGGCGGGGGTGAGCAACGGCGCGCTGTACGCGCACTTCGCCTCCAAGGCGGACCTGCTGGTGGACGCGCTGCGGACGCACGGGCGGCACCTGCTCGGCGAGCTGTTCGCCGCCGACCCGGACCGGCCGGTGGTGGACCTGCTGCTCACCGTGGGCCGGTGGCTGCCGCGCCGCCGCGACGCGCGCGGCTACCTGATCGTCGAGGCGCTGGTCGCGGCGCGGCGCGATGAGGACGTGGCCCGGCCGATGCGGGAGTACGTGGGCGAGCGGGGCGACTGGCTGGGCGGTCTCGTGGAGCTAGCCCAGGCGCGCGGCGAACTCGACCCGGGGCTGTCCCCGGCCGCCCTGGCCCACTTCTGCCTGCTGCTGGCGATGGGCAGCGCGCTGGTCACGCCGGACCTGCACGCGACCGGCGAGGACGAGTGGGCCGCCCTGCTGGCCCGGGTGGCGGGGGCGCTGGGCACCAGCACGACCGAGAGGGGAATGGCGCAGTGAAGATACAGATAGATCCGGAACGCTGTCAGGGCCACGGTCGCTGCTACGACCTCGCCCCTGACCTGTTCGGCGACGACGAAGAGGGATACGGGCAGGTCCTCGGCGACGGAACCGTGTCACCGGACGCCGAACGTAACGCCCGGCTGGCCGTGGTCAACTGCCCCGAGCACGCGATCGAGGTGAGCTGACATGACCGCCGACGAACGGTTCATCTACCAGGCCCCGGACACCGACGAGGAGTTCGGCGTCCGCAGCGAGATCATCACCGGGCCGGTCTCGGACTGGGCGACCGACTTCTCCCACCTGGAGCCGGAGTGGTCCGCCGACCCGTATCCGATCCAGGACGACCTGCGGCAGCGGTGCCCGATCGCGCACACCGACCGGTTCGGCGGCGGGTGGCTGCCGACCCGGTACGAGGACGTGGCGGCGATCGCCTACGACACCGACCGGTTCTCCTCGCGGTCGATCATCATGGGCAACTTCCGGCCGCCGGCCGACATCGCCCCGATCGGCGGCTCGCCGCCCATCTCCTCCGACCCGCCGTTCCACCACCACGCGCGCAAGCTGCTGCTCGGAGCGTTCACCAAGACCGCGATCAGCCGGCAGGAGCCGGCCACCCGGGCGTTCTGCCACGAGCTCATCGACAAGCTCGAGGGGCGGGACGTGGTCGACGCCGCCGCCGAGTACGCGCAGCACATCCCGATGCGGGTCATCGCCGACATGCTCGGCTTCCCGCCCGAGGACGGGCCGCGGTTCCGCGAGTTCGTGGAGAGCGTGCTCGAGGGCATCAACCTGCCGCCCGAGGACCGCATCGAGCGGATGGAAGGGCTGTTCACCTACCTGCTCGAGCAGGTCCACGACCACCTCGACCACCCGCGCGACGACATCACCAGCTACCTCATCGGCGCCGAGATCTTCGGCCAGAAGCTGACGGCGGAGCACGTCACCGGCGCGATGGCCCTGCTGCTGATCGCCGGCATCGACACCACCTGGAGCGCGATCGGGTCGTCGCTGTGGCACCTGGCCCGGAACCCGGCCGACCTCACGCGGCTGGTGGCCGAGCCCAGGCTGCTGCCGACCGCGATGGAGGAGTTCCTCCGCGCCTACGCCCCGGTCACCATGGCCCGGCTGGTCAAGCAGGACATGCACTGGCACGGCGTGGACATGAAGGCGGACGACTGGATCCTGCTGTCGTTCCCGGCGGCCAACCGTGATCCGGCGCAGTTCGACCGGGCGGGCGAGGTGGTCATCGACCGCGAGATGAACCGGCACGCCGCGTTCGGCCTGGGCATCCACCGCTGCCTGGGCTCGCACCTGGCCCGGATGGAGCTGCGGGTGGCGCTGGAGGTCTGGCTGGAGCGGATACCCGCGTTCAGCCTGGCCGACCCGGCCGCGGTGACCTGGTCCGCGGGCCAGATCCGCGGCCCGCGCGCGCTGCCGCTGCGGATCAGTGCCCCTGGGTAGGGCCGCTGGCTAGGGGCCTCAGGCGAGGAGCGCGGCGAGCTGGGCCGGGCTGATGTTGCCGCCGGAGCAGATCAGCGCCACGTTACGGCCGGCGAACCGGCCGGGGTCGGTCAGCACGGCGGCGAGCGCGGCCGCGCCGGCCGGCTCGACCAGGTTGCGGGTTTTCTCGATCATCAGCCGGTTCGCGTCGCGCAGCGTCGCCTCGCTGACCAGGACGAAGTCGTCCAGCAGGTCCCGCATGATCTGCTGCGGCAGCTCGAACGCGGTCCTGGTGGCCAGCCCCTCGGCGAACGTGCTCGTGGTGTCCTCGACCAGCGCGCCGGCCCGCCAGGAGCGGTACGCGGCCGGGGCCGCCTCGGACTGCACGCCGATCACCTCGATCGACGGGCGGACGGCCTTGGCCACGATGCAGGCCCCGGACGCGCCGCTGCCGCCGCCGACCGGGACCACGATCGCCTCGACGTCCGGCCTGGCCTCGAGGATCTCCAGCGTGCAGGTGGCCACGCCGGCGACCAGGGCGGGCTCGTTGCCGGAGTGGACGTAGCGGAAACTCTGCTCGGCGGCCAGCTTCTCGCAGTGCTCACGGGCCTCGTCGAAGTCGGCCCCGTGGAAGATCACCTCGGCGCCGAGCGCCCGCATCGACTCGACCTTGACCGGGTTGGCCTGTTCCGGCATGCAGATCACGGCGCGGACGCCGAACTCCGCCGCCGCGTAGGCGACCGACTGGCCGTGGTTGCCGGTCGAGGCGGCGATCACCCCGCGCCGCCGCTCGTCCCCGGTCAGCTGGCTGACCAGGTTCACCCCGCCGCGGACCTTGAACGCGCCCACCGGCTGGTGGTTCTCGTGCTTGACCCAGACCCGGGCGCCGGCCAGCGCGTCGAGGGCGGGATAACGGTAGAGCGGGGTCGGCCGCAGGTACGGCTCGATGCGCCGCCGCGCGGCCAGCACCTCGGCCAGGTCAGGCATTGCCCTGCTTATCTCCGGGCTCATCCCCGCGACGGCCGCCGGTCCAGCCAGCTGCGGTAACAACGGTCGCACAGCCTGGACACGTCATCGATCTCGGTGTACGACCCGCACTCACAACAGTAATTCTCACGCACTTCCTGACGCCCTCCCAAACCGACCCACGTATAGCGCAGCCGCCCGCCAGTTATTCCTGGCAAGGGTAGAAGATCTTGCCGTCCAGGTCTACGTCGAATCTGACGGCCGCGTAACCGTGCGGGACGGCGAACACGGTGCGGCAGAAGGTGCCGAACGAGTGTGGCCCTTTGCACTTCTGCCCGGGACTGCAGACGTAACCGTCTTCGGCGTACTCGGCTTCACCGACCCACTGGCCGGCGGCGGTGAAGTCGTCCCAGCCGCACGGCGTGGCGCCGGACAGCGCGGTGCAGGTGATCCCGTACTGGCGGCTGCCCTTGAACTGCGCCGCGAAGCAGGCGTGGTCCGGATAGCACTCCTCGACCACGGCGCCGTCCGCATACTGGCGTCCCCACCACGACAGGTAGGGCGAGTTCTTCCACAGCGCGGCCATCCCGTCCGCGTGGATGAGGTTGAACGCGTAGGCCAGGAAGTTCTGCGCGTCACCGGGGGTGAGGCGGAAGCCGGTGGTGGACGGCGGGTCGAAGCTGTCGATGT
>Ga0207657_10004814_pt1 | contig 14228 bp, 13 predicted proteins | sample KBSC33metaG_FD_184316 | JGI IMG/M metagenome (GOLD analysis project Ga0207657, IMG submission 184316) | Corn rhizosphere microbial communities from Kellogg Biological Station, Michigan, USA - KBS C3-3 metaG (SPAdes) (version 2) | ecosystem: Host-associated > Plants > Roots > Rhizosphere > Soil ... | reverse complement strand
CAATTCTTTAGGAGTGCACTCGCTTGCGAGCGCTTTGTATTGGCGCGAAGCGCCTTTGGAGTGCGCCGACCTGGCGGCGCTTTCTAGCAGCGAGCCTGCGAGCGCGCTCGCTTGCGAAACCCGTGCATTCCGCCGAAGCCGGGCACACTCTTGGGCTAGTGCGTCTATCGCGTAAGCTCCAACCGGGATGACCGAAGACCGCATGGTCCGAGAGCTGCGCGCGCTCCTCAGCGAAGAAGCGGTCCTCGACGGCGCCTCCGTCCAGCGCGCCTACGACTGCGACGCCTACACCGTCGACCGCTCTAAACCCGCATGCGTGGTCCTGCCCACCAGCACCGAAGAGGTCGCCACAGTCGTCCGCTGGTGCAACCAGAACCGCGTGCCCTTCACGGCTCGCGGCGCCGGCACGGGCTTGAGCGGCGGCGCCTTGCCCGCCCTCGGCGGAGTTGTTGTCTCGACCAAGCGGATGCGCGCAATCTTAGATATCGACCTACCGAACCGCTGCCTGCTCGCCCAGGCCGGAATCCCGAACAAGCAGATCTCCGATGGGGTGAAGGCGCACGGGCTGCACTTCGCCCCCGACCCCTCGTCCCAAAGCGTCGCCACCCTTGGCGGCAACATCGCCGAGAACTCGGGCGGCCCGCACACGCTGAAGTACGGCGTCACTGCCCAGCACGTCCTAGGCGTCACCATGGTCGACCCCTCGGGCGAAGTGCTGAAGATCGGAGGCAAGGTTGCCGGCGGTCCGGGCTTCGATTTCTTAGGGCTGATCGTCGGAGGCGAGGGAACCCTCGGGATCGTAACCGAAGCCTGGGTGAAGCTAATCCCTCTGCCTGCAGCGGTGTCCACCGCGTTGATCACGTTCCCCACCGTCCGAGCAGCGACAGAAACGGTCTCCGCGATCATCGCCGAAGGCGTGATCCCCGCCGCCCTGGAGTTCATGGACCGCAACATCCTCGTCGCGGTCTCGGCCGCGTTCGGATTCGAGTATCCACCTGATGCAGCGGCGCTGCTTCTTGTGGAGTGCGACCAATCTCCCCTCCCGCTCCGGGAGGGGGTAGGGGGAGGGCAGACGGAATTGGAAAGGGTCGCCGCAGAAATTGCAATCGTCCGCCAAATTGCCGAGCACCACGGAGCCCTCGAGTTCCGCCTCGCCACCTCGGAAGCCGAACGCCAAGAACTCTGGAAGGTCCGCAAAAAGGCCATCGGAGCCATGGGTCGCCTTGCCCCAAGCATTGTCACCCACGACGGCGTGATCCCCCGCTCCAAGCTCCCAGAAATGCTCGACTACTGTTACGCCGTCGCCGCAGAGAAAAACCTCGGAATCGCCAACATCTTCCACGCAGGAGACGGCAACCTCCACCCCTGCTTCTACTTCGACGATCGCGACCCCGAACAGGTGAAAGCAGTAGTCGAAGCTGGCGAGATCATCGTGCGCAAATGCATAGAACTCGGCGGCTCGGTAACGGGCGAGCACGGGATCGGGGTCGAGAAGATCGACCTCATGTCGCTCATGTTCACGCCAGAGGACCTGGAAGCACAGGCCATGGCCAAGCGGATCTTCAACAACGACAACCTCTGCAACCCATGCAAGGTCCTGCCGAACCAGAAGGGCTGCGTCGAGCACAAAATGCGCTGGCGCGGGGTGGGCTGGTAGTGCATGCGCCAGTGGCGGAGCACGAGTTATGTGAGATCGTCCGTGGTTCGGACGCGATTTACTCTTGTGTGTCGATATTCAAGACGTGCCCACCGAAATGCACTGAGCTGAGCCTGGCTCGAATGCCGGAAAAAATTGAAATCCGAGCGTCGGATCAGATTGTTACCGTCAGCGCTGGAGTTTGCCTTCATGAATTGGAAAAGGCACTCGCATTGCAGGGACTGTCTCTTGGTTTCCGATGGCCGCTAAACGTTTCCCTAGGCTCGATTGCGATCGGCAAATTGGTGGCGATAAATATGCCGGGAGCAACTGAAGCGCTGAGCGGCACCTGGGTCGACTGGGTCATCGAAATGCGCATGGTGTTTGCGAATGGACAGTTGGTGAAATCCGGCAGCAAAGTCGTGAAGAGCGTTGCCGGCTATGATTTGCACAAACTCATGATTGGCGCTAGGAACACCCTTGCAGTCCCCATCGAATTCACCTTGCGGACAGTGCCGATCATGGCGCGCCCAACTCGAAAGCTGAGAGAAAACAGTCACGTCAACTTCGATGAGCTCACGATTCAGCGTGTGCCGAAAGGCTCTTTCGAGGAAATGCTGGACGGGGCACGTGAGCGATGGGCTTCAGCCGACCCGGCAAGCGGCACAATGTGGGCTCGATATGGTCCGAACGAGTCTCCACAGAGGTTTCCAGGCGACTGGGTGATGCGATGCGGGGTCGGCGACCCTACCCCGGATATAACCAACCCCACCCAAATCACGCTCATGAAGCGAGCCAAGGACATCTTCGATCCCACACACAAGCTCAATCCAGGAGAATTGGGGATCTTCTGAGCAGACGGAACTCTGCATCGCCCGGGCCACTCGTAGGTGGTATGGATACCACCCAGATTCGTGAGCACATGGAAGTCATCGGTTCAGACGGCGAGCACGTCGGCACGGTTGACCACATGGATGGGGACGACAAGATTAAGCTTGCGAAGAAGGATCCCGCTGCGGGCGGGGAGCACCACTGGGTGAACGTCAGCGATGTGGATCACATCGACGAGCATGTGCATTTGAAGATAACCGGCTCCGAAGTGAACCAAGCCGTGTAGCATAAAGCAGGGGATCTCCCTGCCGCATGAGCAAACTCGAGGATCTCGCCAGTCACTGCATACGATGCGGTTTCTGCTTGGAGTCCTGCCCGACCTTCGTGCTCACCGGAGAAGAGACGGAATCGCCCCGCGGGCGAATCTACCTCGCCCGCTCCGCTGACGATGGCGAACTTTCCTGGGAGCAAGTCAAGCCGCACCTCGACCGTTGCCTCGGCTGCCGAGCCTGCGAGACCGCCTGCCCCAGCGGCGTCGAGTACGGCCAAATCCTCGAGATCGCTCGCGATCAGGCAGAAAGAGCCAAGCCGCACCGCACCAAGCATGCCCTCCTGAACGGCATGACGGATCCACAGAAGCTCCGCATTCAGCTGATGCTCGGAAAGCTCTGGCCAGGCAAGCGAATCCCCAGCTTGCTATCGCGGCTCTTGAGCGGTGGGGCGCCAGAAGCAGATCTACCAAAGCCGCAAGCCTTAGCCCCCCTTGAGGGGGGTTGGGGGGTGAAGGGGGGCCTCCGTTCTGGCTTCAAGAGCGGCGCCGCGGAACCGCAGGGGCACAATCCCAAACCTTCCTCAAACGGCACCATCTACCTACTCGAAGGCTGCGCCATGCGCGTCCTCTTTCCGCAAGTCCACGCCGCCACACGGGGCCTCATCCACCGCATCGGATACCAAGTCAAAGAAACTCAGCAAGGCTGCTGCGGAGCCCTCCACGCCCACAACGGCCACCTCGAAGAAGCAGGGCAACTCGCTTCCAAGCTCATCCAAAGCATGCCCGGCGACCTCCCAATCGTCGTCAACTCCGCCGGCTGCGGCAGCGCAATGAAGGAGTACGTCAGTCTCCCTCACCCTTCCGGGGGAGAGGGCCGGGGTGGGGGGGTGCCTTTCGCAGATCGCGTGCAGGACATCTCCGAATTCCTCCTCGCCAACGGCCTCATCGAACAACTAAAAAAGAGCAACGGCATCCAAGCCACGGTCACCTATCACGACGCCTGCCATCTCGCCCACGGACAAGGCATCCGCATCGCCCCCCGCGAGCTCCTCCAAGCCATTCCAAACCTCAACTTCGTCGAACTCGAAGAAGCCGACATGTGCTGCGGAAGCGCCGGCATCTACAACCTCACGCAACCCAAAATGGCCCGGCAGCTCCTTGAACGCAAGTGGGCCCACATCGAAGAAACGAGAGCAACCATCGTCGCAACCGGCAACCCGGGATGCCACGCCTGGATCGAACAAGCTGCCCGCGAACACGGCCGCAAAGTAAAGGTCATGCACACCGCGGAGCTGCTAGAGGCAAGCTTCAGCGGACTGCTGGAAGCCGCGGACTAAGCGCCCCCATCACGTGCGCCAGGACGTCGTCTGGCCCCCGCGTCGCATCCACCACCAGCCAGCGCCCATGCGCCAGCTTCGCCTCACTCAAAAATCCATCCCGAACCCTCTGGTGGAAAGCGAGGGGCTCCGAGTCAAGCCGATCCTTGTGCGCCACCCGCTCCAATCCCGCCTCTGGAGGCAGGTCCAAAAGAATCGTCAAATCGGGCACCAATCCCCCCGTAGCAAATCCGTTCAGCTGTCGAAGCCACTCAATGTCCAGCCCGCGCGCATACCCCTGATAAACCACCGTCGAATCCGCGTATCGATCGCAGATCACGACAAACCCCTTCTCCAGATGCGGCCGCACCATCGTAGCCACATGCTGCGCCCGATCGGCCAGAAACAGCATCAATTCCGACTTGGGATCAAGCTGCTCCCCATGCAAAAGAATCTGCCGAATCGCGGAGCCCACCTCACCCGCCCCAGGTTCGCGGGTCACGAGCACGTCATAGCCCGTCGCGGTCAAACGCGCGCGAAGCCCGGCGGCAAGCGTCGTTTTTCCGGAGCCTTCGGGACCTTCGAGCGTGATGAACACGCTCGAAGTTTGCCATAGCAGCCCCGATAGTAGCGCGGACCTTCAGGTCCGCAAGCCTTTAGCCCTGTAGTTGCCTCGCGCAGTCTAAAGAACTTAACGTCCAGCCTACGAGGAACCCCAAATGAGCTCGGGCCGAACGACAATAGTCTCTTCGCGATCCGGTCCCACGCTCACGATCGCCACCGGGCAGCCCGTCTGCTCCTCCATTAAATCAAGGTAAGCGCGTGCCGCGGCCGGCAAGTCGGAGAGCTTCCGGCAAGTCCGCAGATCGCCGCTCCAGCCGTCGACCTCCTCATACACCGGCTCCACGCGCGCGAACTCCAGCGCGTCCTGCGGCACATACGAAATCTCCCCCCCATCCACCGCATAGCGCGTACAGATCTTCACCTTCTCGAAGCCGGCGAGAATGTCCAGCCGCGTCACCACCAACCCGCTAAGAGAGTTCAACCGGCAGGAGTGCCGCAGCACCACCAGGTCCAGCCAGCCCACGCGTCGGCCGCGTCCGGTCGTCGTCCCGTACTCCTTCCCGTGAGTCCGGATCCACTCGCCGACATCGTCGTGCAACTCCGTAGGAAAAGGCCCCGCACCCACGCGAGTCGTGTAAGCCTTGCAAACGCCCAGCACGCCATTAATGGCCCGCGGACCAATCCCCGTTCCCAGCGTCGCGCCACCCGCCGTCGGGTGCGAGGAAGTCACATACGGATACGTGCCCGAATCCAGGTCGAGGAACGAACCCTGTGCGCCTTCGAAGAGCACCCGCTTGCCGGAATAAACCGCATCCTGCACCAGCGGCTCGATGTCGGAGACGAAAGGCCGCAGCCGATCCGCATAGCCCTGGTACTCCGCCAGCAGCGAGTCATAGGCGATCTCCGGCTCGCCGAAAAGCGCCATCAGCCGGTTCTTGACGTCGAGCACCTCGCGCAGCCGCTTCGGAAACACCGTCGGATGCACGAACTCGCTCATGCGAATGCCGATGCGAGCGACCTTGTCCTGGTACGCCGGCCCGATTCCGCGCGAGGTCGTGCCGATCTTATTCTCACCGCGCGCTTGCTCTTCAAGCGAATCCAGGTGCCGGTGATAAGGAAACACCACGTGCGCGGCGCTGGAAATCTTCAGCTCGCCGAGTTCGGCCTTCTGGGCCCGCGTCCGATCCAGCTCGTCGAGCAAGCCCTTCGGGTCGACGACCATGCCGCCGCCAAGCACGGAGACCACGTGGGGATGCAAAATGCCCGCGGGAATCAGGTGGAACTTGTACTCTTGCCCCCCGGCGATCACCGTGTGCCCGGCGTTGTTGCCGCCCGAGTAGCGGACGACCATATCGGCCTCAGCCCCAAGAACGTCGACGAGTTTGCCTTTAGCTTCGTCGCCCCACTGGGCGCCGACGATAACGAGAGTTGACATGCAGGACTCCAACGCCGGATTCGAGGGCACGCATGCCTCCCCTTTTCGCCGCCTTTCCCAGCGGCAGATTGTACTCGGCCTAGACCGCCATCAAGCCCCGGAGGGTCTCCGCCACCGACATGGCGTCCTCCCAGCGGGGAAGCAGCCATTCCTCAAGCACGCTGTCGACCTCGTCGCCAAGCTTGGAACGGGATGCCGCAACGCCCATGTTCCATTCCTGAAGATCCAGGCTGTCAAAGGTACAGCCGGTCGAATCGAAAAGACTTTTCGCCGCAGCGAGGATCTGAATGCCGACAGCGTAACGTTCAAGCGAAACAGCCATGTTCCCCAGCACCACCAAAACCTCGCCTGCAAGGGCGGCATTCCGAATTCGCCGAACGGTGTCGAGTGCCACGAAGGCGTATTCCAAGCCTTCAATGGGTCGGCCTAGCCGCCAAAGCGCCTTCGCGGCATTAATGCCGATATAAACCCGATTGATTGCCTCGCGCGGGCCGAGGCGTTGCCACGACTCGAGCAAGATATCGAGGCCGCCCTTATAGTCACCCTCCACATAGTGCATGACCGCTAAGTTGTTTAGGAGCATCATTTCAAGGCTGCGCGCGCCATGCTCGCGGGCGACCGTAAGGGCCCGCTCTGTCAGTTCTCTGCGTTCTTCACTGCGATCGTGCGGCAAGACTAAAGCCATCGCTGTCAAAGTATTGGCTTCAATGACCCATTTTCCGAACTTTCGGGCAAGGGGAAGCGCATAGCAAAAATTCTCATAGCACCTCTCCGTCTGGTTTGTCAGGTAGAGGTGAAAACTCTCGCTGAATTTCAGAAGCAGGTTGAGGTACTCGTCCGTAGAGCCGGCTGCTTCCGCAGCCAATTCGCTGTGCAGGCGTTGGAGTTCCGGCACGTCCGCTTGGCGAAACGCCAGCCTCAATTGCTCGTACAGGGCTTCAAGGCGGTCCTCGAGGGAGAGATGGCCATTGACGGCGATCACCCTCCGCAGTTGCTCCCGCCCCTCAGTGATTAGCCCAGCATCATCCCAGTAGTTGCCCATCACAGTCGCCGCAGCAAGCCCCTTAACCGACCGTTCAGGTGAGGTGAGACTCCAGGCAAGTGCGGAGCGGATATTGTCCAGTTCTAGGCCAATCTCATCGGCAAACCGGCGATCCTTGTGCGGAACCTGAGCCGCCCTCAAAAGCTCTTCGAAGAAGTCGAGGTGCCGGTCCCGCACTCGATCGACCTCTTCATCGCTGAGCTTTTCCAACCCGTACTGCCGAATGCTTTCGAGCATGGCGTACCGCGGGGCATGCTGAGAAGTCTCGAAATGCACCAGCGACTTGTCTACCAGCGACGAAAGCAGGTCGAAGACTTCCCAAGACTCAATCGGCTTCTCGCTGCAAACTGCTTCAGCCGCCAAGAGCGTGCAGCCGCCGGAGAACACCGAGAGTCTGCGCCACAGCATTCGCTCGGGCTCGGGTAGCAGCTCATAGCTCCAGTCGATCATATTGCGCAGCGTCTGCTGACGCGGCAACGCCGTGCGGCTGCCGCCAGTCAGAACGTGGAAGCGCTGGTCCAGCCGCTTTTCCAAATCCTCGACGGGCAGGGCGCGCAATCTCGCCGCCGCCAATTCCAATGCTAATGGAATTCCATCCAAACGCGCGCAAATAGAAGCGACTGCCGGTGCATTTTCGTTTGTCACCTCGAAGTCCGCTCTTGCGAGCATTGCGCGATCGATAAAGAGACGTACGGCTTCAAATTCCGAAAGGGATTCAGGGGTACAGGCCAGATCCCTGGAGGGCACCGTCAGAGATGGCAGACGATAAGTCTGCTCGCCCGCGACATTAAGGGGCTCTCGGCTGGTTGCAACGATTCGCACACGCGGGCAGCCACGAAGAACTGCCTCCGCTAACATCGCCGCAGAGTCGAGCACATGCTCGCAGTTGTCGAGCACGATCAGCAGTTCCTGTTCGCGCAGCCTCTCCACCAGTGTTTGAAGAATCGGCCCTTGACCTTCCTTAATGCCCAGCGCCGCAGCGACGGTCTGGGATACCAGCGCCGGATCCGCTACGGGTGCGAGCTCGACAAACCAAGTGCCGTCGGGAAAGTTTTCGAGTTCATCCGCCGCCAATTGCAGACTGAGGCGCGATTTGCCGACGCCTCCGCTCCCCGCCAAGGTTAGCAGTCGGTGCTCTCCAAGCAGAGCCTTCGCCCGGCCAAGTACCTCTTCCCGGCCGACGAAGGACGTCGTCTGCTGGGGCAAGTTGTTCGGCCGTTCAGGGTTATCGAGGGAGCGCAGCGGCGGGAATGCCTCTTCCAGTTGCGGATGACAGAGTTGCCACACATCCTCGGCCCTGCCGAGGTCTTTGAGTCGATGCTCGCCCATGTCCTTGAGGCTCGCCCCACTCGGAAGCTCGTCTCGGCAAAGATCGAACGCCGCGGCCGAAAGAAGAACCTGCCCCCCATGCGCAATCGCAAGCAACCGGGACACCCTATTGAGAACCTGCCCGAAGTAGTCGTTATCCCGGATCTCGGCAGCGCCCGTGTGCAACGCCATTCTCGAACGGAGTTCGAGATCGTTCGGCCAAGACTCTGCGAAGAGACGTTTCTGAGCTTCGAGTGCAGCCTGCAAAGCGTCCGGCGCCGTGTGGAAGGCCGAGCAGAAAGCGTCCCCAACGGTCTTGAACACCACGCCCCCGTGCTCCTCGATGGCGTCACGAACGAGCTTGTCGTGGCGGGCAAGGGCCTCCCCCATCGCTGCCGGGTGCTCGGACCACAGACGCGTGCTCCCCTCGATGTCGGTAAACAGGAATGTAACGGTGCCAGTCGGAAGGATTGTGACGCTCATTCGCTCAGCACGATGGTAGCGCTGATTCGCTGCAATTGCAAGTGTTAACGATCTACAAGCCGCCTTTAGCTAGGAGTGCTCTTCAAAACCTTCGACTTTCTTGAGCGCGCCAACTGCCGTTTCGCGAGATCGAAACCCCAAGCGGCAAACGCGGTGCCAACCCCGCTCACCCCAGCGAGAGCACAACGTCGTTGGACCGCGAAGAATTGATCGTTCCCGTGGGGCTGCGTAAATTTGAACGCGAGAAGCCGCACACGCAGAAGTTGGTGCGAGTGTTTTTCGCGGACATCGGGAGGAGCGGACTAGCTACTCGCCGCGGCCGAAGATCAGCGTCACGTTGTGGCCGCCGAAGCCGAAAGAGTTCGACGCCGCGTAGTCCACACGCGCTTCGCGGGCAGTATTCGGCACGTAATCCAGGTCGCACTCGGGGTCGGGGAATTCGTAGTTGATCGTTGGCGGAATCTTGCCGTCTCGCATCGCGAGCAAGCACACGAGCGACTCGATCGCGCCGGCGGCGCCCAGCGTATGCCCGATCATCGACTTCGTCGAGCTGACCGGCGTCTTATACGCGTTCTCGCCGAGGACGTTCTTGATCGCGAGCGTCTCGAGCTTGTCGTTGTAGTAGGTCGACGTGCCGTGCGCGTTGATGTATCCGATTCCGTCTGTGCCCAATCCGCTCTGCCGCAAAGCCATCCGCAAAGAGCGAGTCGCGCCGTCTGCCTCCGGCGAAGGCTGCGTGATGTGATACGCGTCCCCGCTCATGCCGTAGCCGATCACTTCGCCGTAGATCTTCGCGCCGCGAGCTTTTGCCGCCTCGTAGTCTTCCATCACGAAGACGGCCGCGCCTTCGCCGATCACGAAGCCGTCCCGCTCCTTGTCGAACGGCCTTGAGGCGTGAGCCGGGTCATCGTTGCGGGTGCTCATGGCGCGAGCCGCGCAGAACCCGCCGAGGCCGAGCTCATTGATCGGAGCTTCGGTGCCGCCGGCGATCATGGCCGTGGCGTCGCCGCGCTTGATGATGTGATAGGCGTCGCCGATCGCGTTCGCGCCGGTCGCGCAGGCGGTCACCACGCACGTGTTCGGGCCCTTGTAGCCGTTCAAGATCGAGACATAGCCGCTGGCCATGTCCGGGATCATGTAGGGGACGAGAAACGGCGAGACCTTGCCCGGGCCGCCCTCGATCTGGCGTCGGTGCTGCTCTCCGAGGTACGTGAGGCCTCCGATGCCGGAGCCGATCAGCACGCCGACTTCTTCCTTCTCTTCGTCTGAAGGTTTGAAGTCAGCATCCTTGATCGCCATCGCGGAAGCGGCAGCTGCCAGCGCGATGAAGCGGTCGATACGACGCGCTTCCTTCCGGTCCAGCCAGTCTTCGGGGTTGAAGTCTTTGACCTCGGCGGCGATTCGCGTCGTGTACTCCGACGCGTCCATCAAGGTGATCGGCGCGACGGCGCTTTCACCCGCGAGCATGCGCGGCCAGAAGGTTTCGACACCCGTACCTAGCGGCGTCACCGCGCCCACGCCGGTGATCACCACCCTGCCCGAAGGCTGCGGCCTATCCGCCATGCTTAGGCTGGGGACTTCTTGCTGATGTAGCTGACCGCGTCGCCGACCGTCTTGATCTCGCCGACCTCGTCATCGGGAATCTCGATGCTGAACTCATCTTCGAAGGCCATAACGAGTTCTACGACGTCCAGGCTGTCCGCGCCCAAATCCTCAGTGAAGGACGCGCTCTCCACGACCTCTTCTTCCTTGACGCCGAGCTCCTCGACGGTGACTTTCTTGACTCTCTCTAGAATGTCTGCAGACATGGAGAGGACGATACCACGAACGGCTATCTGATTCGCGACATCGTGAACGATCCGCGCTCGCGAGCGCCTGCGATCGTGGCGTGATACCAGGTGCCCGTGACGGACGCCCCCGAGAGCACGCCATCCAGAACGTAGTTGTCGTCGTAAAGGTCCAGATCGAGGTCGATGTGGACCTTATTGCCCTTGAGAACGGCTTCGATCGAGCCTTTGTCGTGACCCCGACCCTTGACCCACTTGGCCAGCGTGAGTTGCTTCTTGCCGGTGAAGCGAGGAGCGAACTTCGAGAAGGCCCTCTGGAGGACAAGCTTGCCCGCCATGACCGGCTTCTTATCGGCACCGAACACGTTGAGCGACCAAGTACCAGCAAGATTCGGACCGCCAAGCAGCAGCGCGGAGGCTAGAGTAGCGAGCATGTCTCATTAAGACGCAAGCGAGCGCCGCGCTGCGCGAGAACTACTTGAAAAACCCGCCAAGCCCCTCGCCCAGATTCCCCGGAAGATTGACGCCGGCCTTTCCGAGCCACTGGGGAATCTCTGCGGCGTGGTTCTTCAGAAAGTCGACGACCTTCTCAGCCGCGCCTTTGTCGATTCCTGTCTCCGCCACCATCTTGTTGACCATTTCTTCCATGGTAATTTTCGACTGCTCTTGAGGCGCGAAGGATCGCCGTAAAATCTAAAAGAGCATGGGGCCGCCGAGCGAGTTCACGCGTCGAGCGTAGTCCTCACTGCCGACGTGGCCCTCAAAGCGAAGATTGTCCGAGAAGCGCTCGTAGCGAATCCAGACGGTCCCTTGCTGTTCGCGGATCTGGAGTAGGCCCGCATGCTTATCTCGCGCTTCGACCGGCCAGCCGTGGATGACTTTGTAGAGGCTCGTCGGATCGGTCCGGACGGTGCCGCTGACCACAGAGTCGTCCTCGGCGTTTAGCACCGTGACGTCGACGCGACGCTCGTCTGCGAGCCGCATCTCGAACCGAAATCGCCCTTCGGCACGAGACTCGGAACAAGGAATGTTGTAGCTCAGCGCATGCATGTCAATTTAGACGACTCACCTTTGCCGGGGGTCAGTTCAGCCCGCCCACTCCCCGGCGCGCATCAGGGGCATTGTTGAGCCGTCCTTCCGAATGCCATCGACGTCAATCTCTCCCGATCCGATCATCCAGTCCACGTGGATGAGGCTGTCGTTGGCGCCATGCGCGATCCGCTCTTCTTCTGACATACCATCGTAGCCGTTCAGGTTCTCCGAATAGCACCGGCCCATTGCGATGTGGGAGGCTGCGTTCTCGTCATAGAGGCTGTTCAGGAAGAGCACGCCCGACTGCGAGACCTTACTGCTGTTCGGCACGAGCGCGACTTCTCCCAGCCGGCGGCCGCCTTCGTCCGTGTCGATGAGCTTCAGCAGAGTCTCTTCGGCGGCGGAGGCTTTGCAGTTGACAACTGCGCCGTCCTTGAACTCCATCTCGATGCCGTCCACGAGTTGGCCGCGAACGGATAGAGGTTTGGTCGAGCGTACGATCCCATCGACTCGCGCCCGGTGAGGCATTGTGAAAATCTCTTCAGTCGGCACGTTTGGAGAGCAGCGAACTCCATTCTTTGCCTTGCCCCAACCGCCGACCCACACATGGCCGTCGACGAGTCCGACTCGGAGGTCTGTGCCGCCGCCTTTGAAATGCACCGCATCGAGTTCCAAGGAGTTCAGCCAGTCCTGCTTTTGCTCGAGGAGGTCGCAGTGCGCTCCCCATGCGGCAAGCGGATCCTCTTCCAGCACACGGGAGGTCAGGAGGATGGCTTCCCAGAGCTTCTCCATCGCCTGCTCCTGCGGCAGATTGGGGAAGACCTGCCTCGCCCATGCTGGCGAAGCCGAACCGATCAGGCACCAGTTCACTCGAAAGTCCGCGATGTACTCGCTCAGATGCTTGGAAGCTTGCGACTGAACCTTGCTGGCGGTCGCCACTCGTTGAGGGTCGATGCTCTTGAGCAGCGAAGGATCGCCGCCGAAGATCCCCAGCCGTGCGGCATTGCCTTCGAACGCCAGCGCCTGTCCGTCGTAGATCCACTTCGGCGCATAGGAGATCGCCTCATCGGAGCCGTGCCGGAACTTGGTCAGCGTATTCGCCTCGTCGGTGTACAGCACCTGCACGTGCTTGGCACCCGCCTTGTACGCTTCCTCGACGATCAAGTGCACGAGGTGCGCGTCGGCGACATCTGCGGCAAGGATCAGTTCCTGCCCTGGCTGAACGGCGACGCCCAGCTTGACCGCAAGCTCAGCGTATCGGCGAAGATTCTCTTCAAAGGTGCGGCTCATGGGCAAACATTCTACTTGCAGGCAATCTTCACAGGCCAAACACTTTGTGCCTGAGTCGTTTGGACTCCAACTGCAGTTGGGGCGTGCGAGCGACGGCAGACTTGAGCGCAGAGGAATGTGCATGAAGCGGCCTCCCTTCAGACTCGCGTCTCTGACCCCCTGGCGAACTCGAAAACAACTCAAGCTTGAGGCGCTTCCATCATCAAAAAAGAGACATCTAACCGGTTTAGCCTGCGAAGTCTTTCCGAGAAGTATCTCCTTGCGAACCCACCATAAACTTATCTCATATATGCCACATATTGTGGCAGGTGAGTTTTTTATTAAGACCTCTTAACCAGAAGCTTGTTAATCAAAACCATTCGCCTTTGTTCGACATTGTGAAGGTTTGCAAGTTCGCATGGTCTCGCCTAGCATGCAAAGACACGGACTCAGTTCTTGACGGGTGATGCAATGCCCCGGGGCAATCGTATCCCCCCGGGCACCGCTTTACGGAGGGGGGGTGCACAAGTTGCCTGCAACTCGCTAGGGGGGAGTTGTTTTTCACTACACGGGCGAACAAGAATTGCTCATCCGAAGTCACAGAGCCAAGGCAGTCCCCCGTGGAGAAGCTAGCAAAGCCAACCCTACGGGCTGCCAAAACCAAACAACCAGGGAGAACATGCAAAACAAGAATTCTGAGACCGGAGCACTGAGGGCTTCCGTTCTCTCCATTTCCCCCGAAGCTGCCGATTACGGCATCGTCGTCTTTAGCCATCTTCGGTGGAAATTCGTTTGGCAGCGCCCGCAGCAGTTCCTGAGCCGCTTTGCCGACAAACATCGCATTTTGTTCATCGAAGAGCCGATGATCGACGTCGCCAATGGCCGCGAGCCGTGGCTCGAGATCGAAGCCGTTGCGCCGAACGTGCTTACCGCCGTAGCGCACCTCAGCAGAGAAGTCTGGGAGAGCCCGAACCGACATGCGATTCAGCGCAAGCTCGCACGAGAGGCCATGGACACCGCGAACCTCGCCGGCGAGTTCTGCGAGCCTTTACTTTGGTATTACGGGCCAATGGAGGCTGAGTGGTCGCTCGACCACTTCCCCTGCTCCGGCGTGGTGTACGACTGCATGGACGAGCTTTCGCAGTTCCGTGGGGCGCCTTCGGGCCTGATCGAGCAGGAGCAGCGGGTCATGAAGCGTGCCGATGTGGTCTTCACCGGCGGCTACGAGCTGTATCTCAAGAAGCGCAAGCAGCA
>Ga0207657_10004813_pt1 | contig 14228 bp, 13 predicted proteins | sample KBSC33metaG_FD_184316 | JGI IMG/M metagenome (GOLD analysis project Ga0207657, IMG submission 184316) | Corn rhizosphere microbial communities from Kellogg Biological Station, Michigan, USA - KBS C3-3 metaG (SPAdes) (version 2) | ecosystem: Host-associated > Plants > Roots > Rhizosphere > Soil ... | reverse complement strand
GGCATGATGACGTCGGTGATGACGAGGTCGAATTCCTGCGCGTTGAACAGCTCGATCGCTTCGGCTCCGCTGCCGCAGGCGACCGGCTCGTAATCGAGGTCCTCGAGCGCGCCGACGGTCGCGGTGCGCACGCGCGGATCGTCCTCGACCAGCAGGATGCGGGCGCCGCTGATGTGGAGATCGCCTTCGCCGCGCTGGGCGGCGGCCGGGTGGATGCGCACGGTCGCGGCGACCTCGGTCCGGGGCAGGTAGATCGAAACGCTGGTTCCCTTGCCGACGGTGCTGTCGATTCCGACCTCGCCGCCGGATTCGTGCGCGAAGCCGAAAATCTGGCTGAGGCCGAGGCCGGTGCCCTTGCCGACCGGCTTGGTCGTGAAGAAGGGCTCGAACGCGCGCTCGAGCACGTGCGGCTGCATGCCGATGCCCGTATCGGTGACGCTTATCCGGACATAGTCGCCGCCACGGATGTCGCCGACCTGGTTGGCGGCGAGGGTGACGTTCTGGGTGGCGATGCGCATCAGGCCCTTGCCTTCCATCGCGTCGCGCGCGTTGACGGCGAGGTTGACGATCGCGTTCTCGAGCTGGTGCGGATCGACGTAGATCGGCCAGGCGGCGGGGGCGAGGTCGACGTCGATCTGGATCTGCTCGCCGAGCGTGCGGTCGAGCAGGTCGGACATGCCGGCGATGAGCTCGCTCGAATCGACCCGCTCCGGGAGCAGCGGCTCGGAGCGGGCGAAGGACAGCAGGCGCCGAGTCAGCGCGGCGGCGCGCGTCGCGCCCTCCATCGCATTGTTGAGGTGCATCATCACCTCCCGCCGAGGGCCGTTGAGCCGGCGCAGCGCGAGGTCGATACCGCCGACCACCACCGCGAGCATGTTGTTGAAGTCGTGGGCGATGCCGCCGGTCAGCTGCCCGACGGCCTCCATCTTCTGGACTTGCCGGAGCTGGGCCTCGGCGGCCTCGCGCTCGGTCGCCTCGGCCTTGAGCGCCTGGTTGGCCTCCCACAATTCCTGCGTACGTTCGCGCACCGCAAGCTCGAGCGCCTCGGCGCGCTCGGCCTCGTTCTCGACCTGGCGGAGCGCGGCCGCGTTCTGCCGCAGCGCGGTAAAGGCGATGACGCCGAGCACGATCGCGCCGATCCCGACGAGGATTCCGAGCCAGCTTAGATAATCGGTGAACTGGTCGGCCTGGGCCGAGAAGAACTGGCTCTGCTCGATGCGGCCACGCAGCGCCTGTCGCTCGGCCTTGATGATGTCTTCGAGCTTGTTGTCGAGCTCCTGGCCGGTTCCGGTCGTCGCCGCCTGGTAGAAATAGCTGATCCCGGTGTCGCCCTGCTTGGCGAGCGCCGCGCGGGCGGCGAGCTCGAGCTCGTTGCCGCGCTTTTGATAAAGAACCTGCAGCTCGGCGACGCGGCGCTTCTGCTCGGGATTGCTGCGTTCGAGCGAATCCAGCTGCTGGATCTGGAAGCCGGCGAGCTGCCAGTCGCTGGCATAGATGTTGCCACTGGTTTCGACCTTTTCGTCGAGCACGAAGCGGGCGAGCGCGGCCTCGGCCCGCGACAGGTTGGCGCTGACGTTGCGCACGACCAGCGCGACTTCATAGGAGTGGCGCTCGGCCGACAAGGCGCGCTCGCGCGCGTCGTTGGCGAACTTGACGAGGTACACCATGGCGACGAGCACGAGGGCCGCAAGGAGTCCCGCCGCCGCGGCACCGCCGCGCCGCCAGTCGAACCGGACGTCCTCCCCATCGTCCATCATCCGGCCAGTGTAGCCGCGTTAACTATTGGACGAAAGGCAGGAACGGCCGCGGTTCCGCTCGAAATCCTCAGCTGATGCAGCCTGTTGCACGGCCCGCCGCAGCGAACATGCCAAGAATCTCGCCGACCTGGCTTTCGCTATGCAGCGCGCACAGTGAGCAGCGCAGCAAGGTCATGCCCGCCGGGGTTGCCGGCGGCCGCGCAAGATTCACGTAGAGGCCCTCGTGCAGCAAAGCTTCCCACATCGCGGCCCCGGTCTCGAGGTCGGGCATGATCACGGCGATGATCGCCGACTGCGGTTCGTCCGTGCCGAGGGTGAAGCCGAGCTGCTTCAGGCCGGCGTGGAGGCGCTTCGAATTCTCCCACAGGTGCGCGCGCTTGTCGGCGCTGTCCATCAGCTTGCGGATCGAGGTCGCGGCGGTGGCGACGACCGACGGCGGCAGCGAAGCGGTGAAGACGTAAGGGCGGCAGACGAGGCGGAGGATCTCGAACTTCGGGTGGTTGGAGACGCAGAAGCCGCCGACCGTTCCGACCGACTTACTGAAGGTGCCGATGATGAAGTCGACGTCGTCGATCACGCCCTGCGCCTCGGCGACGCCGCGGCCGTGCTCGCCAATGAAGCCCATCGAATGGGCTTCGTCGACCAGCACCATCGCGCCGTTTTCCTTCGAGACGCGGATCATTTCCTTGAGCGGCGCGACGTCGCCGAGCATCGAATAGACGCCTTCGAGCACGACCAGCTTGCCGGCGCCGTCGGGAATGCGCTTGAGCCGCTTTTCGAGCGCGTCGATGTCGTTGTGGCGGAACGGCACGATCTGCGCGTTGCCGAGCGCGCAGCCGTCGTAGATCGACGCGTGGCTGTCGATGTCGAGGACGATGTAGTCGTCCTTGCCGGCGATGGTTGAAATCACGCCGAGATTGGCCTGGTAGCCGGTCGAGAAGACCATCGCGTGGTCCATCGCATAGAAGTCCTTGAGCGCCTCCTCGCAGGCCTTGTGCCCGGCATAGGTGCCGTTGAGGACCCGGCTTCCGGTGGTGCCCGAGCCGAATTCGTCGAGCGCCGTCTTGCCCGCGGCGATCACGTCGGGGTCGAACGTCATGCCCATGTAATTGTAGGTGCCGAGCAGGATCGTGCGCTTGCCGTTGCAGATCGCGACGGTCGGGCTCTCGACCTTCTCCATCACCAGGTTGAAGGGATCGGTGAGCCCGGTTTCAAGCAATGCGGCGCGCTGCTCGATCAGCGGGTCGAACTTGGAGAAGAGGTCGGTCATCCAATCACCGTCATTCCCGCGAAAGCGGGAACCCAGGGTTCTTTTGTTTGGCTGGGTCCCCGCTTTCGCGGGGATGACGACTTGAGTGCGGCGACCATCACGCCTTCAGCTTCTGCAGCGCGTCGACGAGCTGGCCGACGGTCTCGATCTCGGCCTGCATGTTCATGGAGATGATGACGTCGAACTCGTCCTCAATATTGGCGACGAAGTCGAGCACGGTGAGGCTGTCCCACTCGAGGTCCTGGGCGAAGCGCGTCGCCTCCGTGACCGCGACGCCTTTCTTGTTGAAAGGCTCGATCAGCTCGAGGACTTTGGCGAGGGTTTGCTGGCGATCTGGCATGGCTGGCTCGTTAGTGCTGAGCCCCGCCTTAAGCAACGCAATGGGGCGCGAATGCGGCGCGAATTGAACGACCGATGGCTACGGCTGGCGCCGATTTAGAGCCGGTCGTATCATTCGCCTTTGCAGAGAGGGGTAGACCGCCATGCCGAGGCTGTTCCTGCTTGTGGTCGCATCGACCGTGTTGCTGCCCAGTTCGGGCAGCGTAGCGGCGCAGCCGAGTTCGACGCCTCCGGCTGCAGCGAAGCCGGACAAGCCTTTCAACATCGGCTTTGTCCTCTACACCAAGGGTAAAGCCCCCGGCACGTTGGATGCCCGATGGAATTACGCGAATGCCTATAGAGGCCGCGGAGTGGCGACCGGCGGTCCGGCCTCCGGCGGCTTCGCCGGTCGCTATCACGTCCGCTATTTCCTCGAAAACGGTGAATTTTCAGACGAGTATGATCTCGCAATCGAGAGGCACGCAGGCGGCGACTTCTACGATGTGACATGGGTCACAAACGGCCAAGTGAGCGCCAAGGGCGTTGGCATGGAGGTCCCCAATGGCGGGGGCCTTGCCGTCGGCTGGCGCAGGGTCGCGGACTAACCAGCGGGAACCTCCGCGACGGGTCGCAAGCGCTCGAAATCGGCCACAGGGTCACTCATAGGAGTAAGAGCGCCATATCGGACGGAACATGGAGGGCGGCATGCGCCTAAACTATGCGATCAAGTTCGTGAGCGACATGGAGTCAGCCGTCGCTTTCTACCGGGATGCGGTCGGTATGACGTTGCTTTTCCAGTCGCCGTTCTGGAGCGAGTTCGATACAGGGGAGACGAAGCTCGCGCTTCATCCTGCCTCTGATGACAATCCCGCGGGAAGCATCCAGCTCGGCCTCGGCACCACCGACCTCGATGATTTTCACGCGATTGGCCAGGCGAAAGGCCTCGTCTTCACCAGCCCGCCCACCGAGGTCCATGGGACCCGCATCGCCCGCTTCCGCGATCCCGACGGCGCCGAGGTCTCGGTCAGCGAGGCACATTGAGGCTGAGCTGCCGCCGCAGCCGCCTCGCGGACCCATCAATGGGGCACTTGCTTGCCTGTTGCAGGCCCCTCCACCATGCAGTCTTCGCTGCATCGTTCCCCTCCCCACCAGCTGCGCTGGCAGGGAGGATCTGGCTAGTGCTGCAGGTGCAGGTTCGTCAGCTCGGGCGGGGGGCCCATGTTGGCGGCGAGGTGGGCCATGATCCAGATCGTCCCGATCATCACCAGGAAGACGATGATCATTCCGAAGGCGAGGGCGAGCACGTTGTTGGTGTTGTCCGGGCCGCTGGTGATGTGGAGGAAGAAGACCAGGTGGACGCCCATCTGGGCGATCGCCAGCACGACCAGGCCCACGGCGACGCCCGGACCCCACAGGGTGGAGGTCGAGGCAACCCAGAAGGACACCGCGGTCAAGAGGACGGCGAGAGCGAGGCCGACGACGTAGGACGCGACCTCGCTGAGCAGGCTATCGTGCGGCTCGCCCGGCGCGACGTTCATGAGCTCGTTGGGCTCGGCCGGGCCTTCGCCGGCGAATTCGGGTTCTTCGGGCGTCATGGCAGGGTCCCGATCAGATAGACGATGGTGAAAATGGCCACCCAGATGATGTCGAGGGCGTGCCAGAAAATGCTGAGGCAGAGCAGGCGGCGCTGGACGAACGAGGGCTGCAGGCCCTTGGTCCAGATCTGCGCCATCATCGTGCCGATCCACAGCAGGCCGGCGGTGACGTGCGCGCCGTGGCATCCAACGAGCGTGAAGAAAGCCGACAGGAAGGCGCTACGGTGCGGCCCGGCGCCTTCGCCGATCAAGATGGCGAATTCGGTGATTTCGATGACCAGGAAGACGAAGCCGAACAGGCCCGTGACCAGCAGCCAGACCTGCGTCCACAGCATGTTCGCGCGCTTGGCGGCGATCATCGCGAGGCCGCAGGTGAAGGTCGACAGGAGGAGCGCCCCGGTCTCGACCGCGACCAGGGTGCGGTCGAACAGCTCATTGCTGGTGGGGCCGCCGTCGGTTGCGTGGACCAAAGATGCGTAGGTCGCGAACAGGGCCGAGAAGAGAATGATGTCCGAGAGCACGAACAGCCAGAAACCGTAGGGGACGACGATGCTCTTGGACTCAGGGCCGCGATGGCCGAGGCCGGTGTTTTCCGATCCGGCGTGGGTCAAGCCGATCGCGGCGGCTTCGGTGGCGCTCATGCCGGCACCGTCAGCGTCTTCAGGAGCTCGGCGCGCACCCGGCGGCGCTCGCGCTCGAGCTCGGCGACCTCGGCGGCCGGGATGATATGCTCGTGCTCGTCATGCCAGGCGTACCACACCATCGCCACGAACGAGCCGATCAGCCCGAGGATCGCCAGCCACCAGATGTACCAGATGACCGCGAAGCCGGTGACCGACGCGAAGAAGGCGCAGATCACGCCGACCGGCGTGTTGAGCGGCATCTCGATATCCTCGTACTTCGGCTCCTCGATTAGTTTCTCCTCGCGGATCGCGGTCAGCTTGCGGGTCCAATAAGCGTCCTCGTTGTGGACGTCGGGAAGCACGGCGAAGTTGAAGTGCGGCGGCGGCGATAGGGTCAGCCATTCGAGCGTGCGGCCGTCCCACGGGTCGCCGGTGAGGTCGAGCCGCCGGTCGCGCGTCCGGATCGAATAGATGAGCTGAACGACCGTCAGCACGATGCCCGCGAGGATGATGACCGCGCCGACCATCGCCACGTCGAGATAGGGTTTCCAGGTGGGATCGGAGATGTGCTGGAGCCGCCGCGTCGCACCCATGAAGCCGAGCGCATATTCGGGGAACCAGGCGAGATAGAAGCCGATGAACCAGCACCAGAAGATGATCTTGCCGAGGCGTTCGTCGAGCGTGAAGCCGAAGGCCTTGGGGAACCAGTAGGTGTAGCCGGCCATGACCCCGAACACGACCGCGCCGATGATCACGTTATGGAAGTGCGCGACGAGGAACATGCTGTTGTGGACGACGAAGTCGACCGGCGGGATGGCCAGCAGAACGCCGGTCAGGCCGCCGATCGCGAAGGTCAGCATGAAGCCGACGAGATAGTACATCGGTGTCGTGAAGCGGACTCGCCCGCCGTACATGGTGAACAGCCAGTTGAAGATCTTCACCCCGGTCGGGACCGCGATGATGGTGCTGGCGATGCCGAAGATGGCGTTGACGTCGGCGCCGGCGCCCATGGTGAAGAAATGGTGCAGCCAGACGCAGAAGGAGATGATGCAGATGGCCATCGTCGCGAAGACCATCGAGCGGTAGCCGAACAAAGGCTTGCCGGAAAAGGTCGCGGCGACTTCCGAGTAGATGCCGAACGCCGGCAAGGCGAGGATGTAAACCTCCGGGTGTCCCCACACCCAGATGAGGTTCATGTACAGCATCGAGTTGCCGCCGCCGTCGTTGGTGAAGAAGTGGAACCCGAGATAGCGATCGAGCATCAGCATCGCGTAGGTCGCGGTCAGCACCGGGAAGGCGGCAAGGATCAACAGGTTGGCGGCGAGCGACGTCCAGCAGAACACCGGCATGCGCATGTAGCTCATGCCCGGCGCGCGGATCTTGAGGATGGTGGTGACGAAATTGACGGCGGTCAGCACCGTGCCGACGCCGGCGATCTGCAGCGCAACGAGGTAGTAATCGACCCCGACGCCGGGTGAGAACGCCTTTTCGCTCAATGGCGGGAAGGCGAGCCAGCCGGTGCGCGCGAACTCACCGATGAACAGGCTCAGGTTGACCAGCAGCGCGCCCGAGGCGGTCAGCCAGAAGCTGACATTGTTCATCGTCGGGAAGGCCACGTCGCGGACCCCGAGCTGAAGCGGCACGACGAAGTTCATCAGCCCGATGATGAACGGCATCGCCATGAAGAAGATCATGATCGTGCCGTGGGCGGAGAAGATCTGGTCGTAATGTTCGGGCGGGAGGTAGCCCTGCGAGGCGCCGATCGCGAGGCTCTGCTGGGCGCGCATCATGATTGCGTCGGCAAAGCCGCGCACCAGCATCACCAGCGCGAGCACGACGTACATGACGCCAATCCGCTTGTGATCGGTGGACGTGATATATTCGTGCCACAAATACGGCCACCAGCCGTTGCGCCACACCCAGATCGCGATTGCGGCGATGACCAGCAAAACGACGAGCGAGGTGATCAGCGGGATCGGCTGATCGAACGGGATCGAGTGCCAGGTGAGTCTACCGAACATGGTTGGGTTCCCCCGGCGGCTTGGGCGAGACGTGCATCGACGGCGGCGTCGTGCTCGGCGCAAAGGGTGGCGGCGCGCGGTTGGCGACGATGTCGTCGAACAGTCCGGGGACGACGGCGCCGTAGGTAATCGGCTTCACATAGCTGCTCGGCTTGACGAGCTCGGCGTAGCTCGTGCCGTCGAGCACTGGGCCGGCGCCACGCGCGCCCGCGGCCCATGAGGCGAATTGCGCCGGTGGCAAAGTGTGGACCTTGAACCCCATGCCGGAGAAACCGTCGCCGCTGTAATGGGCGGAGATGCCGTCATAGACGCCCGCCCTGTCGCCTTGCAGATTGAGGCGGGTCGTCATCCGCGGCATCGTGTAGATCATCGTCCCGAATTGCGGGATGAAGAAGACGTTCCACACGGTCGCGGACGTCAGCCGGTAGCTCACCGGGACACCCTGCGGCACGACGAGCTGATTGACGGTCGCGATCCCCTGGTCGGGGTAGATGAACAGCCATTTCCAGTCGAGCGAGACGACCTCGACATTGAGCGGGTCGCTACCCGGCGGGGCGGCGAGCGGCTTGGCCGGATCGAGGTCGTGGCTGCCGATCCAGATAATTCCGCCGAGCAGCAGAATGGTGAGCGCGGGGATCGACCAGACGACGAGCTCGACCGCGCCCGAATATTCCCAGTTCGGGCGATAATGCGCCTTCTTGTTGCCGGCGCGGAACCACCACGCGACGGCGAGCGTGGCGATCATCGTCGGAATGATGATCGCGAGCATGATCGCGGTCGAGTTAATGAGGATCAGCTTCTCGGCGTGTCCGACTGGCCCGACCGGATCGAGGATCCCGCGATTGCAGCTGGACGTCGCGAGGGCGAGGCCGGCGAGGAGCGCAGCGCGGCGTATCGCGCCAGTGGTGCGATCGTCGCGCGCGGCGTTAGCCTGCCTCCTGGGTCGGTTCACGAGCCCCCGCTTTTATCAAGGCTGCCCGATTAAAGAGTCGAGGGGGCGGGTAAGTTCCATCACCCCGTAAACGCCTTTCGACCCCGGCTAAAGCCAGCCCTGGAGCCGGTACCAGTCCGCGGTCTGCCGAAGCCCTTCGGCCGTGTCGATCTGCGGCCGCCAAAGATCGGGCGGCGCCGCCCGCTTGGGTTCGACGACCCAGTTCCGATGGGAAAAGTAAGCGGCGCGGTCCACGGTCAGCTTGGCTTTCTCGCCGCGCAGCATCTGGTCGGCGCGGGCGGCGAGCCGAAGCAGGACTCCGGGCGAGGAAATCACCGCCGCGGCGGTGCCGACGGCGGAGGCGAGCGCGCGCGCGAATTCGCGGTGGGTCCAGCCACCGGGCCTGCCGTCGTCGGGCTCCACGAGGATGTTCGCGGGCGCCTCGGGGGCGGCGAGCGCGAGCAGGAGCCGCGCGAGATCGTCGGCGTGGATGATCGACACGCGTCCCTTGGGCGGCATCACCATGAATCCGAGGCGCGCCATTCGGAACAACTCGAGCGTCTCGCGGTCGCCGGGTCCGTAGACCGCGGGGGGACGGACGATCGTCCAGTCGAGTCCCGAGCCCATGACCAGTTCCTCGGCGCTGTGCTTCGAGGCGCCGTAGAGCGACAGCTTCGGCTCGCGCGCGGCGAGCGAGGAAACGTGGATGAAGCGGCGAATGCCGCCGGCGGTCGCCGCCGCAAGCATGGTCAAGGTACCCGCGACATTGCCCTCCTCGAACCCGGCCGCGTTCGGCGCCTTGATCGTTCCGGCGACGTGGATGACGGCGTCGGCATCGTGCACCAGCTGTTCGAGCGAATCGTGGCTCGACAGGTCGCCCGCGATCCATTCGACGCCGTGCCGCGGCGGTTGCTCGCGGCGAGTCAGCGCGCTGACCTCGTGTCCGGCCGCGAGCGCGGCCTCGATCAGGTGCGATCCAACGAACCCGGTACCGCCGGTGACCGCAATCCTCATCCGCGGCGCCTCATAATGGAGACCAGGGCTTTTCTTCGGCTGGGGACAGTCCCCGTTCGGGGACAGTCCCTTCATCGCCGGCGAGCCGCTCGATCATTGCGTCGAGCAGCGGCCCCATGCCTTCCTCGAGCGGGGCGCTGATTGGGAACACCGTCGCGGCGGTTTCCTTCTCGAGCGCCTTGACGAGCTTCGCGCGCTGTTTGCCGTCGAGAAGGTCGGCCTTGGTGAGGGCGATCACTTCCGGCTTGTCGGCGAGGCCGGCGCCATATTGCTCGAGCTCGGCGCGGACCACCCGCCACGCCTCGAGCGGGTCGTCGCCCGCGCCGTCGACGAGGTGGAGGAGGAGCCGCGTGCGCTCGACGTGGCCGAGGAAGCGGTCGCCGATGCCGGCGCCTTCGGCCGCGCCTTCGATCAGCCCGGGAATGTCTGCGAGCACGAACTCGCGGCCCTTGTGGCGGACCACTCCGAGTTGCGGGCGCAGGGTCGTGAAGGGATAGTCGCCGACCTTCGCCGAGGCGTTGCTGACCGAGTTCAGGAAGGTCGACTTGCCGGCGTTGGGAAGGCCGAGCAGGCCGACGTCTGCGAGCAGCTTGAGCCGCAGCCAAACCCACATCTCCTCGCCCGCTTCGCCGGTCTGGTGCTGGCGCGGGGCGCGGTTGGTCGACGTCTTGTAACTGGCGTTGCCGCGGCCGCCGAGGCCGCCCGCGAGCAGCACGATCCGTTGCCCCTCCTCAGTCAGGTCGGCGAGCAGCGAACGCTCCTCGTCGTCGGCCAGCAACTGCGTCCCGACCGGCACCTTGATGACGAGATCGTCGCCGCCCGCGCCGGTCCGGTTGGATCCGGCGCCGCCCTTGCCGCGCGGCGCGCGGAAATGCTGGGTGTAGCGGAAGTCGATCAGCGTATTGAGGCCGGGCACCGCTTCGAACACGATGTCGCCGCCCTTGCCGCCGTCGCCGCCGTCGGGGCCGCCGAACTCAATGAACTTTTCGCGCCGGAAGCTGACGGCGCCCGGGCCGCCGGCACCGGAACGGACGAAAATCTTGGCCTGGTCGAGAAAATGCATCGCGCGAGAGTTAGGCGAAGCGGCGCCGAAGGGGAACCTCGCGCTTTGCGTTCATTTCGCGTTCATGCTAAAGGCCCGGCACCCGGTAACGGGGCAAAAAAGGGGAAAACGCGTGAAAAAGTATCTCCTAGCAGCAGCCGCCGCGGCTGCCATTGCGACACCTGCGGCAGCTCGTGACCACAGCGGCTATGTCGGACTCGAAGGGGGCTTCCTGTTCCCGACCAGCAAGAACGTGCACGTGGACGCCACCGACAGCTATTACTGCGGCGAGGATTATTTCGGCTCGTATTTCAGCAGCTGCGTCGGCGACTTCCGCACGAAGTTCAAGACTGGCTACGACGTCGATGTCGTCGGCGGCTATGACTTCGGCATGTTCCGGCTCGAAGGCGAGCTCGGCTACAAGCGCGCCAGCCACAAACATTATTCGCTGAGCGGCTTCAGTGGCACGCTGAGCTCCAACGGCCACACCTCGGCCTGGTCGGCGATGGTCAACGGCCTGGTCGATTTCGGCGACGACAACGGCCTCAACTTCTCGCTCGGCGCCGGCGCCGGCTATGCGCACACGCGCTACCGCTTCAGCATCGACGAGCCCGACTTCTATGTCGATGAGCTCAGCACGACATTGAAGCGGAGCCGGTTCGCGTGGCAGCTGCTCGCCGAAGCGCGTTACGCGGTGACTCCGCAGATCGATCTCGGCATCAAGTACCGCTACTTCGACGCGGGCCGCCTGCGGCGCACGTTCGACGACGGCAATGGCGGGACGTTCACGGCGAGCACGCACTTCCGCTCGCACAGCATCCTGGCGAGCCTGATCTACAATTTCGCGCCGCCACCGCCGCCGCCACCTCCGCCGCCGCCGCCTCCGCCGCCGCCTCCGGCGACGCAGACGTGCCCGGACGGGTCGGTGATCCCGGCGACCGAGACCTGCCCGGCGCCGCCTCCGCCGCCGCCTCCGCCTCCGCCGCCTCCGGCGCAGCGCGGCGAACGCGGCTTCTAAGGCGAGCTAAAGGCTTGCAACGAGGGCGAGGCGGGAAACCGCCTCGCCCTTTTCATTGGCGCCGGTTCAGTCTTCCCACCGGTCGAGCGCCTCCCCGAGCGATGCCTTGAGCTCGTCGAGCCACGGCTCGTAGTGCCGCCACTGTTCGACGCCGTCGCGGTTGATCGGCCTGCGAACCTGCTCCGCGCTCGGCGTCTGCACCGCGCGCGCGTTCTTGTGGAACTCAAGGCAGGACGGCTCGAACGGCAGGCGCAAATGGGCGAGCATGCGCCGCACCTCGGCCTCGGGCTGTTCGATCAGCCGCTCGTTGATCATCCGGCACGCGACGGACGGCTGGACGGACTCGAAGTGCCGCATGAAGCGCCAGTAATCGCGGTAGAAAGCGCCGATTGTCGCGAGGCTGTACGAGAAGCCGACGCCGGATGCGTAATTCTGCTTGAAGTTGGAAAAGCCGCAGGCGAGCGGGTGGCGGCGGGCATCGACGATACGGGCGTTGGGAAGCGCGGCGCGGATCAATGGGAGATTGGTCCAGTTGCCAGGCAGCTTGTCGACGAAGAACGGGCGATCGGTCCGCCGGAATGGTTTGGTACGCTCGAGATATTCCTCGCCGATCCGGCGGAAATCGGACGGCTCGAGCGCCGCGACCGCGGCGGCCGGGGAGGCGCCGCTCGAGCGCGTGATGCGGTCGCGGATGCTCTTCATGACCGTCAGCTCGGTGGTGCCCTCGACGAGCGGGTGGCTGGCGAGGATCTGTTCGATCAATGTCGAGCCCGAGCGGTGCAGGCCGACGACGAAAATCGGGCCTTCCTCGGCGCAGCCGCCGGTGCGGTTCCGTTCGAAGAAATCGCTCGTGAAAATCGCGATCGATTGGTCGACCAGCGCGGACACTCCGGCTTGATCGGGGTCGCTGCCGGCCGCGCGGATGGCGTTGCCCGCGGCATAGTGGCGGAAGCTCTGCTCATATTCGCCGCGGTCCTCGTGGGCCTTGCCGAGCGCGAAATGGATGTGGAGTGCATCGCTGTCGGCAAGACGGTGGCGAAGCGCCGCGTGCATCTCGGCGAGATCGCGGGCCGAGAAGCGGAACGATTTGAAATTGGCGAGAGTCCACCAGGCTTCGCCGAAGGCCGGCTCGGCGCGAAGCGCGCGGCGGAGCGCTTTCACCGCTTCCTCGGTGCGCCCGACCGTCTTGAGCGCATTGCCGAGGCTGACCCACACGCCGGGGCTCGATGGCCGCTGGCGGACCATTGCGCGGTACAGCGCGATTTGCCGCTCGTTGAGGCCCAGCGCGCCGGTCAGGGCCGCTTCCATGGCCATCACCTCGAACTGGCCGCGGACGGTTTCGGGCAGCTGCTCGACCTCGTGCAGGGCGAGCGCCGGCGAGACGTGCCGCCTGAGGTGATCGACGAGTACGAGCCGGCGGCGCGGCGCAGGGTCGGCGGCAACCGCGCGCTGGAGGAGGATGGTCGAATCTTCGAACGCGCGCTCGCCGGCTGCGATCTCGGCGAGCAATTCGAGCGCATCGGCGTCGAGCGGATCGGCGAGCAGGCGGTCGTGCAGCATCTGCCGCGCGCCGGCGACATTTCCGGATCGCAGCGCCGCAGCCGCGAGACGGAGCGACGCCCGCGATTGCATCGCCGCGCCCGCGCCAGAGGTCGCCCTGATCATCGCCGGCATCATTCCGTTGCTATTGACCCGTCCGTACCCTCTGCGGGAGGCAGGCGGCTGTCAACGCGGGGCGGCCCCTACGAAGAAGCGCTTTGGGCGCAGCTGCGTCCAAGGCGCTTCTTCGGGCAAGCCAGGGGCAACTTGGCTCACCGGCTGCAGGCGATAGGGCTACAGTTGTTGCGATGCTACTAAGTTCAGCGCCGGCCGGACTCGGTTCGTCGAAATTCCGGCTGGCGCAGCCCAACTACCCGCCGATCAGGCGGCGAACACCTCGTTCTTGATGCTCTGGAAGAAGCTTTCCATCGCGCGCTTGCCGGACTCGGTCAGCGAAACGAAGAAGCGGCGGCCGTCGAGCGGGTCGGCCTGGCGCTCGACCAGACGGTTCGCTTCGAGTGTATTGAGCCACCTCAGCGCCGTCGTCGACGGCACGTTCGCAGCCGCGCAAACCTGCCGCACCGCCATCCGCTGCTGCGAGAGCTCGGACGAATAAAGCTGGAGCAGCATGTCCCATGCCGGGTCCGCGAACAGGCTGCGCGGGAGGAAGTTGGTGCGCTGCCGGCGGGCGCGGATCATGCCTTTCGCCAGCGCGGCCGTTCCCTTGGGAGTCATCAGCGCCGGGCCGGCATCGTTGCTGGCCATGGCGATGATGCCGGCAAGCTCGGCTGCCTGCGCCTGAAGCGCTTCGACCTGTTTCAGCAAGGCGTCGGGCATTCCCGCGGGCGCGGATGTCGCGCCCGGGTGCATGGGATGTTGAAACTCTCCTGAAGATTTATTGGCCAAACCGTTCATGGACTTCCTCGGGCAAAACAAAAGAATTCGGCCCGACCGCCCGTAATGGATGTAAAAACGTCCGTAAAGCTCCGTAGAGTTACGTACTCGCAACGAGCTTCTATCTTTCGTTAGTATCGGGCTCTGTCCGTTCTTCTGCCGAAACGAGCGAAAAGACCAAGATGAACTCGTTTTAGTTCCAAAAC
>Ga0207657_10004812_pt1 | contig 14230 bp, 13 predicted proteins | sample KBSC33metaG_FD_184316 | JGI IMG/M metagenome (GOLD analysis project Ga0207657, IMG submission 184316) | Corn rhizosphere microbial communities from Kellogg Biological Station, Michigan, USA - KBS C3-3 metaG (SPAdes) (version 2) | ecosystem: Host-associated > Plants > Roots > Rhizosphere > Soil ... | reverse complement strand
CAGCGGCCCCTCGATGCGGCGCTGGAGGCCGTGGGCCTTGGTCTCCTTGCGCACGAAGAACGCCTTGACGTCGGCGCCGCCGGCGAGCGCCGCGCACGCGACGGGATCGGCGCCCATCGTCAGGCCGCCGACGGCGGTCGCGCCCAGCTCGGCCGCGAGCTCCGCGACGAGCTCGCCGAGCGCCGTGAAGCCCTCGGGCAGCAGGATCGCGCGCTTGGCGTCGACGTAGTACTGGGCCGTCTGGCCGCTGGTGAGCGTCACCTCGCCGATGACGAGCGCGTGCTCGCGGAGGGCGTTGACGAGTCGCTGATGGGCGTCCATGGCGGCCGTAGGCTACGCGCCGGTGAGCTTCGGCCTGGGCATCGAGGAAGAGCTCCTGCTCGTCGACGCGCAGACGTTCGCGCTCAGCCACGACGCCCCGCGGATCGTCGCCGAGGTCGGCGCCGTCAAGCACGACCTCTACATGGCGCTCGTGGAGTCCGCGACGCCGATCTGCGCCGACGCGGACGAGGGCGTTCGCGAGCTGCACGCGGTCCGCGAGGCCATTCGCGCCGCCGGCGGGACGCTGATCGGCGCCGGGGTCCACCCCGCCGCGCCGTTCGGCGAGGCGCCGCACGTGCCCGAGGAGCGCTATCGCGAGGTCGGGGCCCAGCTGCGCGGGCTCGCCCGCCGCACGCCGACCTGCGCACTGCACGTCCACGTCGGCATGCCCGACCGCGAGGCGACGATCAACGCCTACAACGCGATGCGCGAGCACCTGCCGCTGCTGCAGGCGCTCGCCGCGAACTCGCCGTTCTGGCACGGGCAGGACTCGCTGATGGCGTCGGCCCGGGCGCAGATGTTCCGCGCCTACCCGCGCGCGGACATCCCGCCGGCGTTCGCGACGTGGGACGACTACGAGGCGACCGTCGCCGCCGTGGTGCAGGCCGGCGACCTCGAGGACTACACGTTCATGTGGTGGGACCTGCGACCGCACCCGAAGCTCGGGACGTTCGAGCTGCGCGCGATGGACGCGCAGTCCTCGCTGCGCGACGTGCGTGCGCTGGCGGCGCTGGTCCACGCGCTCGCGCGCCGCGGGGCCGAGGCGCCGGTCGCCTCACCCACGCCCCGCGAGGCGCTGATGGAGTCCTCGTTCCGCGCCGCCCGCGACGGCCTGGACGCGACGCTCTGGTGGGACGGCGCGCTGCGCCCGGTCGCCGAGATCGCCGCAGCCGTGGCGCGCGACACCGGCGAGGACGAGGTCCTGCGGATCGCGCGCGAGGGCAACGGCGCGGCCCGTCAGCGCGCGGCGTTCGCGCGCGGCGGGATGGACGAGGTGCTGCGGACGCTCGTGGCCGAGGCCGAGGAAGCGCCCTAGGGTCCCGCGTTCGGCGACGGCTTCGGGTGGCGGTGGTGGCCGGTGCGGTAGTAGGTGTCGACGTAGTCGCCCATCGCCAGCCAGTCGTAGATCTCGATCGCCTGCGCGATCTGCGTGCGCAGGCAGCCGTGGCTGGCGGGGTAGATCGGTGACGGGTCGTAGCCGTGGATCGCGTAGCCGCCGGTGAAGAAGCTCGAGTAGTACATGCCGTCGGGCAGGTAGCCGGGCACGCGCGAGTAGACGCGGAACGTGCCGAGGACCGTCGGCGTCGACGGCTTGCCCGAGCTGATCGGGTACAGCCGCTCGACCTTCGAGCCGTCGATCAGCGCGAGCACCTGGTGGCCGAGGTCGCCCTCGGCGTGGCGGCCCTGGTGCGGGAACAGGACCTCGAACTGGCCGCCGCCGTTGATCAGCCGGCGCAGCATCGTGTGCGACGCGACGGTCGTGACGCGCCCGAGGCCGCTCATCTTGCGGAACGCGAGGACGGCGAAGCCGGTGCGCTGGTCGTAGGTCCCGGACAGGCTCGGGACGTAGCCGTCGGCCTTGAGCAGCCGCTGCATGACCTTGACGGTGCTCGTGTGCTGGCCGATCGTCGCCGTGTGGCCGATGACGTTGATCGCCGGGGTGGTCGCGTGCGCGTAGGCCTGCTTGCCCGTGGCCTCGTGCGTGATCCCCGCCGTGATGCGCCCGGGGTAGCGCGTGTGGAAGTTCACGACGAACTTGCCCGCCGTGCCGGTGCTCGGCGCGAGCACGTGCACGACCTTCGTGCCGATCGCCTTGCCCTTCCGGAAGAAGCGGACGCGGACCTTCTGGCCCGCCACGTAGGGGATCAGGTTCCCGCGCACGCGGAACGTCGAGCCGGTGAACACGACCGGGGTCGCCGTGTGCCCGACGAGGTTCAGCCGGTAGGTGAGCTTGGCGGTCGCGGGGCCTTGCGACTGGGCCGCGGGCGCGGCGGCAAGCGAGACGAAGATTGCGGCTACAACGAGTCTGCGCACGGCGGAGAGCCTACGCGGTGGATACCGCGGGCATGAAGCGCGAGAGCGCCGCGACGGTCACCCCCGCGGCGGCGAGCCCCACCGGTATCAGCCAGGCGCGGCCGTCGCCGACCCCGAACGCGACCGAGTTGTTGAGCGCGTGCAGCGCGATCGACGGATACAGCGAGCCGGTGCGCTCGTAGAGCAGGCAGAGGATCACGCCGAGGACGCCGAGCGGCACGAGGAACCCGACGGGCGCCGAGACGACGTGCACGCCCCCGAAGAGCACGCCGGTGACCAGCGCCGCGACGACGACGCCGTGGCGGCGCAGCGCCCCGTAGAGATAGCCGCGGAAGAGCGTCTCCTCGCACAGGGGAGCGACGACGCAGGTGAGCAGCAGCGCCCCCGCCGCGGCCAGCCCGCTGTCGCGCGATCCCAGCTCGATCGGGATGCTCTCGTGGTCCTTGAGGCCCAGGCCGCTCGTCCACAGCGCCGAGACGAGGATGAACACGACGTAGCCGGTGAGCACGAACGCCAGCGAGGAGAACCAGCGCGCCGGCGGGCGAAAGCCGAGCGCGGAGAGGCCGGCGGGCGCAGAGCGCAGCGCTGCGACCGCGAGGTAGATCGCGGCTCCGGCGGCGAAGGCGTCCTGGGCGACGGTGCCGGCGAACACGAGCACCGGCGGCGTGCCGTGCAGGGCGACGCCGACGCTGCCCGCCTGGTGGACGATCGCGCCGCCGTGGCGCAGCGCCGCGACGATCGCGTAGACGATCCCGCTGGCGACGACCGCTCCGAGCGCGATCGGGAAGACCGCCCACCACGGCCAGGAGCGCTCGGTCACGGCAGGGACTCTACGAGCGCCGGGAGCTCGGCCAGCGACGCCACGCGGTGCGCGCCGGGCGGCGCCTCGGCGGTGCCCCAGCGGTCGACGAGGACCGCCTCGATGCCGCACGCGAGCGCCCCCGCGACGTCGGTGTCGGGGCTGTCGCCGGCCATGACCGCCTCGTCCGCGCCGACCCCCGCGACCTCGAGCCCGCGCGTGTAGATGTCGGGGTGCGGCTTGCCGACGCCGACCTCGGCCGACGACACCGCGCCGTCGACGAGCGCGGCGAGCCCGGTCGCGGCGAGCTGGTCGTGCAGCGACACGTCCCAGTTCGACAGCACGACCAGGCGCAGCCCGGCGGCGCGCAACGCCCCGAGCGCCTCGACCACCTCGGGGTAGGGCCGGAAGCGCAGCGCCGCGAGCAGCGCCTCGACCAGGCCGCCGATGCCGAGCGCCTGCGCCTCGGCCGGCAGGTTGTCGCGCAGGACGCCCGCGCAGCGCAGCCGCAGGTCCTCGAGCCGCTCGCGATCGGACGCCTCGTCGTGGTGGTCCTTGTAGTAGGTCATCTCGGCGAGCACCGCGGTCCGCGCCTCCTCCACGGTCACCGCGACCCCGCGGCGCCCGAGCTCCTCGGCGAGCGGTGGCCCCGGGTCCTCGAGCTCGAGCAGCGTGCCGAGGGCATCGAGCAGCACCGCGCGCATCACGCGACCCAGTGCCACGTCGCGAACTCGGCCACGGCCCACAGCTGCAGCGCCAGGAACGCGGCGCCGACGAGCCACCCGCGAGCCCGGCCGCGGGCCGCCCACCAGCCCAGCCACATGAACAGCGGGAAGAGCACGAGCGCGAAGCGTGGCAAAGACATCAGCGGCTGCGGGCCCACGGGCCAGGAGAGCGGCAGGAACAGCGCGGCGACGACGTAGGCGCCGTAGGCGAGCGGCAGGCGCCGGAGCGTCCCGATCGTCATCGGCACGAGCGCCAGCAGCGTCCCGAACAGCTCGAGGTTGTGGTACGCGTTGACGTACGGATCGCCGCCCGCCTTCGTGAAGTAGACGGGCGTGCGCGCCCCGTGCAGCAGCTGGCGCGCGCCGTCCCACGCGGCCACCGCTCCGTCCTTGATCCCGACGAACGGGCCGGCCCAGTGGCGGAACCACTGCTCCTGGGCGTGAAACGGCGCCATGCCGTCGAGTCCGGCAAGCGCGAGCGCGCCGGCGAACACGGCGAGGCCGGCCGGCACCAGCACGAGCGGGGCGAGGTCTCGGGGCCTGCGCTCGGAGTCCCACCACAAGAGCAGGAGCGGGGCGAGCAGCACGACCCCCGCGCTGCGCGTCGCCGCGGCCAGCAGCCCGAGGCCCCCGGCCAGCCACCAGCGCCGCTCGCGCGCCGCGAGCACGCAGCCCACCGAGAGCGCGAGGAACAGTCCCTCGGAGTAGACGGCGCTGAGGAAGAACGCCGCCGGGAAGCAGGCCAGCAGCCACACGCACCAGCTCGCCGCGCGCTCGTCGCGCAGCTCCACGAGCACCAGCCGGTGCAGCAGCGCGAGCGCGATGATCGACGCCGCGAACGAGACGACGAGGCCGCCGACCAGCGCCGAGCCGAAGATCAGGCCGACGCCGCGCGAGACCAGGGGGTAGAGCGGGAAGAACGCGGCATGCGTCGTGTCCGGGTAGCCGTGGTCGGCGATCTGGACGTACCAGACCGTGTCCCAGCGCGCGGCCGGCGCGAGCAGCGCGTCGCCGAAGGACCCGAACCCGCGCGTGAGCCCGAGCGGGTCGAAGGCCGGTGCGCGGCCCGACAGGCCCACCCAGTGGGCGGCGGCCATCCCGCACGCCCACACGGCGGCCCGTGTGAGCAGGAACGCGCGGGCCGCCACCCGGAAGGAGTCGCGCATCCGCGCAAGTATCCTGAAGGCGTGTCTCGACGCGAGCGCGCGCGCCGTCGCCGGCGCAACAAGGGAGGAGCCGCACGCCCGGCCTTCCTCGCCCTCGGCGTGCTCGCCGGTGCTCTCGCGCTGGGCGTCATCGGCGTCATCACGTGGATCATCAGCATCGCCGCGTCGGCGCCGCCGCTGAGCTCGCTCAAGCCGATCCCGCAGGGCGCGACGTCGATCGTGTACGCCGCCGACGGCACCCGTCTGGGCTTCATCCAGTCGACGATCCTGCGTTCGCCGATCCTGTCGACCGACATCCCGGACTCGATCAAGCAGGCCACGGTCGCGATCGAGGACAAGCGCTTCTACAAGCACAAGGGCGTCGACTTCGAGGGCATCGTCCGCGCCGCGATCAACAACCTCGAGAACAAGAAGGAGGTGCAGGGCGGCTCGACGCTCACGATGCAGCTGATCAAGAACCTCTACGAGCAGCCCGCGCTCCAGCACGGGATCGGCCGCACGCTGAAGGTCAAGATCCGCGAGGCCAAGCTCGCCGAGGACATGGAGAACGTCCACCCCGGGCGCCAGGGCAAGCAGTGGATCCTCGTCAAGTACCTCAACAACGTCCCGTACGGCACCGTGGGCGGCCAGACGGCCGTCGGCGTGCAGGCCGCCGCGCGCGTGTTCTTCGACAAGCCGGCCAAGGACCTCACGCTCGCCGAGTCCGCGCTGCTCGCCGGCCTCCCGCAGGCGCCGTCGAGGTACAACCCGTACCTCAACCCGCAGACCGCGCTGGCCCGCCGCAGCGAGGTCCTCTCGCAGATGGCCCAGCAGCACATGATCACGCCCGAGCAGGCCGCGCAGGCCGACCGCGCGCCGCTGGGCATCCACCACAACGCCTACTACACGCTCAAGCGCGAGGGCTACTTCTTCGACTACGTCCAGGACGAGCTGGTCAAGCGCTACGGCTACGACACCGTCCGCAAGGGCGGGCTGCGCATCTACACGACGCTCGACCTCAAGGACCAGGCGGCCGCGAAGGCGGCCGTGGAGCACGCGGTGGCCGGCACCGACCGCGACTCGGCGCTCGTCTCGATGGACGTGCACACCGGCTACATCAAGGCGATGGCGACGTCGCGCAAGTACGGCGACCTGAAGTTCAACCTCGCCGCCCAGGGCCACCGCCAGCCGGGCTCGACGTTCAAGGTCATGGTGCTGATGACCGCGCTGCGCCGCGGCGTCGACCCGAACACGACCACCTACACGTCGATGCCGCTGCACTTCGTCGACCCGACGTACGGGCTGATCGACGTCAAGACGTTCGCCAACGACTACCACGGGCGCGAGAACCTGGTCCAGGCGACGCTGCAGTCCGACAACACGATCTACCAGCAGCTCGACCTCGACGTCGGCCCCGACAACGTGCGCCAGACCGCGTACGACATGGGCATCACGACGCACCTCAACGGCTACCCGGCCGAGGGGCTCGGCGGCCTGCGCACCGGCGTGTCGCCCCTGGAGATGGCCCGCGCGTACTCGTCGGTCGCCGACGGCGGCTACCGCATCAACCCGATCGCGGTGACGAAGGTGACGTTCCCCGACGGCCACAGCGAGGTGCCCTTCAAGCAGCACAAGGTCAAGATCTTCAGCGACGGCGTGACCTACGAGGCGATCAAGATCCTCAAGGCGAACATGACCGGCGGCACGGGCATCAGCGCACAGATCGGCTGCCCGGCCGGCGGCAAGACCGGCACGACCGAGAACTTCTCCGACGCCTGGTTCGTCGGCTTCACCCCGCAGCTCTCGACCGCGATCTGGGTCGGCCACGCCGACTCGCGCGAGTACATGCCCAACGGGCAGGGCGCCACCGCCGCCGCGCCGTACTGGGGCGAGTTCATGAAGGTCGCCAAGGGCAAGTTCTGCGGCGACTTCCCGCTCCCCACCGAGCCGTTCAAGCCGGTGCCGTTCTTCGGCAAGTACTCCAAGACCGGCGTGAAGGGCAACACCGCGACCACGCCGACCTCGACGACGACCACGTCCACGACGCCGCAGGCGACCGGCAACGGCGGGACGACCTACGACCCGACGCTGTACGCGTCGCCGCCGCAGAAGGCGCCGACCACCCACACGCCGGCCCCGGCGCCGACTCCGACGCCGACGCCGACCCCCACGCCCGCGCCTTCCGGCGGGGCCCAGGCGCCGCCCAGCGGGGGCGGCGGTGGAGGCGGTGGCGGGGGCGGCGGGGGCGGCGGCAACACCGGCCAATAGGCGCGTTGGCGCTCTAGGATCGCCGCCGGACAACGCTTTATGGTTGGCCCGGCATGGCCAAGGAGGACAAGGTCGAGTTCGAGGGCGAGGTCGTCGAGGCCCTGCCCAACGCGATGTTCAAGGTCAAGCTCGACAACGAGCACGAGGTCCTGGGCCATGTCGCGGGCAAGATGCGGCGCTTCCGCATCCGCATCCTCCCCGGTGACCGGGTGCGCGTCGAGCTCTCGCCGTACGACCTCTCCCGGGCGCGGATCGTCTACCGCCACAAGTAGGACGCCGTGGGCGAACTGGCCCTGATCGAGGCGATCGAGGCTGCGCTGCGCGAGCCCGGCGATCGCGTGATCCGGTGGCTCGGCGACGACGCGGCGGTGGTGCGCGCGCGCCCGGTGGCCGTCACCTCGGTCGACATGATGGTCGACGGCGTGCACTTCCGGCTCGGGGGCGAGGTCGCGCTCGAGGCCGTCGGCCACCGAGCGCTGGCGGCCGCCCTCTCCGATCTCGCCGCGATGGGCGCCGACGCCGGCGAGGCCTACGTCGCGCTCGGCGTGCCCGCGGGCCTCGACGGCGCCGAACGGGTCGTGGCCGGCATGGCCGAGCTGGCGAGCCGCACCGGGACGACGATCGCCGGCGGCGATGTGACGACGGCGCCGGCGCTGACGATCGCGGTGACGGTGACCGGCTGGGCCGACGACCCCGCCGTGCTGGTCGGCCGCGACGGCGCGCGGGGCGGCGACGCCGTCGTCGTCACCGGACCGCTGGGCGGCGCGGCCGCCTGGCTGGCCGGAGCGGCCGAGCACCGTGACGCGTTCCTGGCCCCCGAGCCGCGCCTCGACGCCGGCCGAGCGCTCGCCGCGGCGGGCGCCACCGCGATGATCGACCTCTCCGATGGGATCGCTACCGACGCCGGGCACCTGGCCCGGCGCTCGGGCGTGCGAATCGAGATCGACCTCGCCGCGCTCCCGCGGGCCGCGGGCGCGACCGTCGAGCAGGCGGCCGCCGGCGGCGAGGACTTCGAGCTGTGCGCGTGCATCGCCGAAGCACCGCCGGGCACGACGGCGGTCGGCCGGGTCGTCGCCGGCGAACCCGGCGTCCTGCTGCTGGGCTCAGACGGCGAGCCGGTCGAGCTGACCGGCTACGAGCACGACTTCTGACGCCCGGCCACAAGCTTGGCGACGATCGCGTCGGCCACGGCGCGGGGATCCACGTCGTACTCGTTGCGGTCGATTCGGTCCTTGAGGTGGTCGAGCTGCATGGTCCGTTCTTCCATCGTCGGCGGTCTCCCTTCCGCTGCCTGGTCCTCCATCGGGTCTATTGCGCCAAACCCTGAGGGTGCTCGACAAGTGTCCGATTCGTGCCTCCGCGTGCGGCGCCGCGCGGCATGACCTTCGAGAGCCTGGAGAAGACGATGATTCGATGCGAGGCGCTGTACAGCGGGGTGCAGGCGGAGAGCACGAGCCTGTCGTACCCGACGCGGTGGGTGACCCACACCGCGGTCGGCAGGACGACGATGCTCTTCTCGACCGTGTAGACGAACTTCCCGTACGGCATCTCGACGTCGATCTCGTCGCCGGACTTCAGCTCGTCGATGTGGCGGAACGGCGCGAGATAGGTCGTGCGGTGGCCCGCGATCGCGGTGGTGCCCGGGATCCCCGGGAACACCGTGTCGGGGTACAGGCCCGGGCCCTTGGTGAGGTCGTCGTGCGCCGTGCCGTAGACGACCACGTAGCTGGCCCCGATCTTCGGGATCCTGATGCGGCCGATCGGATCGCCCTCGCTGGTCTTGCGGCGCAACGTGCGGGCCAGGAACGCGACGCGCTCCTGCCCCGCCAGCGCGGCGAGCGCGCGGTGCTCGAGGCCCTTCGGCGCCTGGCGCTCGAGGTCGTCGAGCTTGTTCGACAGGCGGTCCTGCTGCTGCTGGGCGAGGAACGCCGAGACCGGCTCCTGCCAGACCAGCGTCACGACGGCGTCGGCCAGCAGCAGCGATCCCGCGACGATGAGGATCGTCGAGAGACCGCGGAGGACCTGCCTCACCGGCGGCTGCTCCCGAAGCCGGACTCGGTCCCGCCGAGGGAGCCGGGCCCGGCGTAGCCCAGCGGCCCGCGGATCGACTGGGCCGCGGGTGCCGGGATCGCGTCCTCCTCGCGCGGGAGGCCGGACAGCCGCCAGGCGCCGACCGCGCACGCTCCGAACACGCACACGACGGCGAGCGTCGCCGGCCCGACGCCGCCGCCCGCGACGAGCAGGACGAGCAGCCACGGGAGCTGGAGGATCGACGCGCCGGTCGCCCCCGCGAACACGGCGAGCACTCCGGCTGCCGGCAGCAGCGCGACGAGGACGAGCAGCGCGCTCGCCCACCGCGGGAGGCGCACCTCGGGCACGCTGGCCAGCAGCCACAGGTGTGCGGGCAGGACGAGCACGGCGGCCGCGAACGGGTTGAACACCCAGACCAGAAGCGCGAGCGCCGTCATCGTCACCGCCAGCGCCGCCGCCGGGCCCGCGCCCTGGGGCCCTGGCCCGACCGCGAGCCAGCGGTGCAGCGGCCGCACGATCAGCGCGGCGAGGACGAAGCTGCAGACGACGACGGCGAGAGCCACCCCGTCGGTTGGTACCCGCCCCGCGGCCACGGCATTGCCGGGGGCGTCGGAGACCAGGCTCGTGAGGCCGAGCAACCGCGCGAGCAGCGCGGCCGCGGCGAACGGGAAGGCGAGCCCGAGCAGCCAGCGCAGCCACGGCGCGACCGGCGCCCGGCGGCGGCGCACCCGGGCGAAGCCGTCGATGGCGGCGACGAGCATGGGCAGCAGCAGGATCCCGACGAGCAGCCGCACGACCCACGGCGGCAGCACCTTCCCGACGACCACGATGTCCGCGCTCGGCCCCTTGGCGAGCGTCGGGCCGTTGTCGAGCGCGAGGATCATCCGCAGCGCGGCACGGCCGAAGCCGCGCAGGCGGTCGGGCGCGACCGCCGCGCCCGGGGCGGGCCCGCGCTCGCCGCCGACCTGCAGCGCGACCGCCGGGATCCCCTCCGCGTTGAGCGGCCCCTCCTCGCCGAGCGAGAACGGGAACGCCAGCCGGGCCAGCTGCGAGAGCGCCCGCGGCGCCGCGGCCTCGACGCCGAGCTCGCTCTTGATCGCCACCTCGGCGGTGCGCCGCAGCTGCACGGGCGCGAGCGCAGACGAGGTCGACCACGGCAGGACCGACGGCGTGTCGTCGCGCGACGCGACGTCGCCGAGGACGATGACCGCATCGGGGTTGCGCGCGCCGCCGGGCAGCTGCGAGGCGAGGTGCTCGGCGCCGGCCAGCCCGCCGCTGCCGCCGCTGGTCGAGACCAGCGTCAGCGTGCGCTTCGTGCTCGTGCCGGCGAAGATCCGCGCCAGCTCGAGCAGCGTGGCGGTGCCGGAGAGCTCGGCCTCGCCCGGCCGGCCCGCGGCGTCGCGGTGGGCGACGACGACGATCCCCGGGCCCGGCTGGCCGAGCCGCGTGGCGATCACGGTGGTCAGCGTCTGCTTGCCGTCGATCGTCCGGCCGTCGGCGTGGTGGACGCGGACGTTGCGGAACGAGTGGCGCAGCGTGCGCTCGACGAACGCCGCGAGCCGGTCGTCGCCGCCGTCTCCGGGGCGCCGGATCGGGTAGGCCGCGGCAAGGCCCTGGAGGGTCGCCAGCGCGTGCGCGCCGTCGAACGCGTCGGGCGCGAGCGTCGTCTGGATCGGGTGCGGGCGGTCGACCAGCGCGAACGCCGCCACCACGAGCACGATCAACAGCGGGGCGAAAGCAGCCCGGTACAGCCGCGGGTCGAGCACCTTTCGTCACACTACTGGCGATGGTCGATCGCCCACCCCGGATCCTGCTGGTGGATGACGAGCAGTCGCTGCAGACGCTGCTCTCGTTCCCGCTGCGCAAGGACGGCTACGAGGTGGTGCAGGCGACCGACGGCCGCGAGGCGCTCGCGCGCTTCGGCGAGCAGGCCTTCGACCTCGTCGTGCTCGACGTGATGATGCCCAAGCTCGACGGCCTCGAGGTCTGCAAGCGCATGCGCGCGCGCAGCACGGTGCCGATCATCATGCTCACCGCCAAGGCCGAGGAGATCGACAAGGTCCTGGGCCTCGAGCTCGGCGCCGACGACTACATCACCAAGCCGTTCAGCCTGCGCGAGTTCCGCAGCCGCGTGCGCGCGGCGTTGCGCCGGGCCGGCATGAGCCGCGACCGCGAGCAGCTGCCCGAGGACGACCCGCTCGAGGTGCGCGAGATGCGCATCGACCCCTCCAAGCGCTCGGTCGCGGTCCGCGGCGAGGAGGTGCGGCTGACGTTCGTCGAGTTCGAGATCCTCACCGCGCTCGCCCACAACCCGGGCCGGGTGTTCACGCGCGAGATGCTGCTGACGCGGATCTGGGGCGACTCCGCGTTCCGCGATCCGCGCACGATCGACGTCCACATCCGCCACCTGCGCGAGAAGATCGAGCTCGACGCCAAGGAGCCCGAGTACCTCTTCACGGTGCGCGGCGTCGGGTATCGGTTCAGAGACACTGAATGAGGTCGCTCACGGTCCGCCTTGCGGGCCTGCTGCTCGTGATCGTCCTCGCCGCGATCGGCGTCGTCTACCTCTACGTCGTGCCGCCGCTGAGCTCGAAGCTGCGCGACGAGGAGCTCAAGACGCTCGCCCTCGACGCGCGCCGCTACGCCCCCGCGCTCCAGCGGGCCGTGCCCACCGACGTCGACGTCAAGATCGTCGACGCGCTGGTCAAGCGCGCGGCCGACGAGTCCGGCGACCGCGTGACGCTGCTGGGCATCAACGAGGTGCAGTCCGGCCTGCAGGCCTCGGTGCGCTCGGACTCGACCAGCCAGGTCTCGATCTCCGACCTGCAGTTCGCCGTCGCGGTCCGAGCCGCGCAGACCAAGCTGCTGACGACCGGCACCGAGGCCGGCGACGCGGGCCGCGTCGGCGAGGCCGCGATCCCGCTCTACTACGACCAGGCCGGCGGGCGGCGCGCGGTCGGCTTCGCGCTCGTCTTCTCCAAGCCGCTCGACGACGTCGACGCGAACGTGAGCCTCGTGCGGCGCCGGATCCTGGTGGCGGGCGCGATCGCGCTGATTCTCGCCCTCGGCGCAGCGTTCTCGCTGGCCCGCTGGCTCGGCCGCCGCGTCGAGAACCTGCGCAGCACCGCCCGCGCCGTCGCCTCCGGCGACTTCACCGCGCGCTTCACCAGCACGAGCAGCGACGAGCTCGGCCAGCTCGCCGGCGAGCTCGACGACATGCGCACGCAGCTCTCGCAGCTCGACGACGCCCGCAAGCGCTTCATCGCGATCGCCTCGCACGAGCTGCGCACGCCGATCTTCTCGCTCGGCGGTTTCCTGGAGCTGCTCACCGACGAGGAGCTCTCCGACGACGAGCGGCGCGCGTTCCTCGTCCAGCTGCGGGAGCAGGTCGGGCGCCTGCAGAAGCTCGCGACCGACCTGCTCGACCTGTCCAAGCTCGAGGCCGGCTCGCTCGAGCTGCGCACCGAGCCGACCGACGTCGGCGTGCTGATGCGGGCGGTCGGCGGCGAGTTCGCGCCGGCGCTCGCGGCGCACGACTCGCACCTCGAGCTGCGCCTCGCCTTCGAGCCCATGGACGCCGTTTGCGATCCTGAGCGGGTGGGGCAGATCCTGCGCATCCTGGTCGACAACGCGTTGACCCACACCGAGGCCGGGACGCCGATCGTCGTATCGGCCTCGCGGGACGAGCGGCTGCGCATCGCCGTCACCGACCGCGGCGGCGGCATCCACCGCACGGTCCTGCCTCACGTCTTCGAGCCGTTCTACACCTCTGACGACGCCCAGGGCTCGGGCCTCGGGCTCGCGATCGCGCGCGAGCTCGCCGAGCGGATGGCGGGCACCCTGTCGGTTTCGAGCGGCGGCGGCCGCACCACCTTCACCCTGGAGATCCCTGCATGAAGCGCCTCTGGCTCCTCCCGGTCGTGCTGCTGGCCGGGTGCGGCTCCTCGTCGTCGACCAGGACCGTCACGGTGCAGAAGGAGCGCGTGGAAGTGGTCTCGCCGAGCTCCAGGTCCACCACCGGCGGCGGCTTCGACGCGCAGTCCATCTACTCGCGCGACGCGCCGGGCGTCGTGACGATCCTGTCGATCTACGGCAACCCCGACGTGCTCGGCGGCAGCCAGGGCGCCGAGGGCTCCGGCTTCGTGCTCAACGGGGGCGGCGAGATCGCGACCAACGCGCACGTCGTCACCCAGGGCCAGGGCGCGTCGATCCGCCCGGTCGCGCAGGTCTACGTGAAGTTCACCGACCGCAACCAGGTCAGCGCGCACATCGTCGGGTTCGATCCCAACGAGGACGTGGCGCTGCTGAAGATCGACCCGGCCGGCCTGACGCTGCGGCCACTGACGCTCGGCGACAGCACGGCGCTGAAGGTCGGCGCGCCGGTCGCCGCGATCGGCAGCCCGTTCGGCGAGGAGAGCTCGCTGTCGGTCGGCGTGGTCTCGGCCAAGGACCGCACGATCGACTCGCTGACGCGTTTTCAGATCTCCGGCGCGATCCAGACCGACGCCGCGATCAACCACGGCAACTCGGGCGGGCCGCTCGTCGACTCCGGCGGGCGCGTGGTCGGCATCAACTCGCAGATCAACAGCTCGTCGGGGGACAACAGCGGCGTCGGCTTCGCGATCCCGATCGACTCGGTCAAGCGCTCGCTCGACGCGCTGCGCAGCTCCGGCCACGTCGACTACGCCTATCTGGGCGTGTCGACCCAGACGCTGTACCCGCAGCTGGCCAAGCAGCTGGGGATGAACGTCGACCACGGAGCGATCCTCGCGAGCATCGTTCCGGGCGGGCCGGCCGACAAGGCCGGGCTGAAGTCCGGGACGAGCAAGATCCGCTTCCAGGGCGACGAGATTCCGAGCGACGGCGACGTCGTCACCGCGGTCGACGGGCGGCCGGTCGAGCTCGAC
>Ga0207657_10004810_pt1 | contig 14233 bp, 12 predicted proteins | sample KBSC33metaG_FD_184316 | JGI IMG/M metagenome (GOLD analysis project Ga0207657, IMG submission 184316) | Corn rhizosphere microbial communities from Kellogg Biological Station, Michigan, USA - KBS C3-3 metaG (SPAdes) (version 2) | ecosystem: Host-associated > Plants > Roots > Rhizosphere > Soil ... | reverse complement strand
CAGCCGGGCGATAAGCTCGCGTTGCACCGCCGGGGTCCAGCCGCCCGGCATCTCGATCTTGCGCGGCACCGGTTCGAAATCGAGCAGCGCCGCGATCTCGGGGTCGGCGGCGAGCTCGTCGAAGCTCGGGATGGCGTCGTTGCTGCCGCTGGCGGGCGCGGCGGACCCTTCGCTGTTGCTCATCGACCAGGGTGGAGCAGAAAATTTCCGAGTAGGAAAATGTCCGAGGGCGGGAAGGCTTGCCGCGGCCGCAATTTCCGCGATCCCTCCCTAGCGCGCTGCTGACGGGGCGCGCCGCCTCACGCCAGTTTTTCGGGCGCTGATCTGCATCATCGACTCTGCCAAAAAACCGCTTATTCCTCGCCGCATGGCCGACAAGGGGGGCAGTCCAGGCAAGCCGCAGCGGGGCCCCGATCGCATGGGCGCGGCACGCACCCCCGCCGGGTTCGAAATGCTGGTGACCGCGCTTGGCGGCGGGGTGCTCGATTTCCCGGCGATGCTGGCGATCGCCGACATCCTGCCGGTGATGACCGGCTACATCGACCGCGACTTCGTCTTCCGCTTCCTGAACAAGCCGCTGGCCGACTGGTTCGGGGCGCCGCGCAAGGACATCCTCGGGCGCTCGCTGCGCGACATGCTCGGAGAAGCGGCGTTCGAGCAACGGCTGGCGCTGCTCGAGGCGGCGCTGGCCGGCGAGCGCAAATTCTTCGCGTCCGAGTTCGAGCATCCGACATTGGGACCGGTCGCGGTGCAGACCGATTACGTGCCGTGGGCCGACCCGAGCGGCGAGGTGCGCGGGATCATCTGCGTGGTCGAGGACGTCACCGAGCAGCGCGCCGCCGAGGCCGCGATCCGCGAGAGCGAGGCGCGCTTCCGGAGGATCGCCAACAGCGCCCCGGCGATGATGTGGGTGACCCGGCTCGACCGCGTGCGCGACTTCGTCAACGAGGCCTATGCCGAGTTCGCCTGCGGGCCGGGCTGCGACCATGAGCAGGCGCGCACGCTCGACTGGCGCTCGGTGATCCATCCCGACGACGTCGACCGGATCGTTGCCGAAAGCATCGCCGGGGAAGCCTCGTTGAAGCGCTTCACGCTCGAGGGGCGCTACCGGCGCCATGACGGCGAATATCGCTGGCTGCGCACGGTCTCCCAGCCGCGCTTCGGCGCCGACGGGGAGCTGGTCGGGTTCATCGGCGTCGGCAGCGACATCACCCTCGCCAAGCACGCCGAGCTGGAGCTGCGGCGGGAGGTTGAGGAGCGTACCCGACAGCTCGCCGCGTCCGAGGCCCAGTTCCGCGCGGTTTTCGAAGCGGCGCTGGAAGTCATGGTGCTGCTGAGGCCCGACGGAACCGTGCTCGCGGTCAACAACCGGCGCGAGGCGTGGCGCCACGAGGACCCGTCCGAGGCGGTCGGGCAGAAGCTGTGGGACGCGCCGACGATGCAGGCCTACCCGCAGCATATCCCGGTGATGCGGAAGGGCATCGCCACCGCGGCGCGCGGCAAGGTGTTCACGACCGAAGTGAAGATGGAGCGCGAGGGATCGCCGACTTCCTACCTCGACGTCTCGGTCCAGCCGGTCCGCGGCGAGGACGGCGCGATCCTTTATTTGCTGTTCGAAGCGCGCGACATCACCGACCTCAAGGCGGCGCAGGAGCAGCTCCGCCAGAGCCAGAAGATGGAGGCGCTGGGCCAGCTCACCGGCGGCATCGCCCACGACTTCAACAATCTCCTGACGGTCGTCGTCGGCGGGCTCGACATCATCGCCAAGCGCGCCGACGACCCGAAGCTCAAGCGCTATGCCGAAAATGCGCTCGCCGCCGCCGAGCGCGGCGCGCGGCTGACCGGACAGCTGCTCGCGTTCAGCCGGGTCCAGCGGCTCGAGGTGCGCCCGACGCTGGTCGCACCGCTGATCGAGAGCATGCGGCCGCTGCTGCGCAACGTGCTTGGACCGGGAATCGACAAGCAATTCGCGCTCGACGAGTCGATCATGCCGGTGATGGCCGACCCGACCCAGCTCGAGGTCGCAGTGCTCAACCTTGCGATCAACGCGCGCGACGCCATGCCCAACGGCGGCGTGCTCAGCTTCGCGACCAAAGCGGTGCGGGTCAAAGGCGACAACGAGATCGAGGACGGCGACTATATCGAGCTGACGATCACCGACACCGGCTCGGGCATGCCGCCCGAAGTGGTCCAGCGCGCGTTCGACCCGTTCTTCACCACCAAGGAAGTGGGCAAGGGCACCGGCCTTGGCCTGTCGATGGTCTACGGCATGGCCCGCCAGTCCGGCGGCGCCGCGCGGATCGAGAGCGCGCCGGGCAAAGGCACCAGCGTGCGGCTGCTGTTGCGCCGCGCCGAGAACGCCCCCGACGAAGCCGCGCCCGCCAGGACAGAGCCGGAGCGGACTGTCGAAGCGCCCGCGCCGATGTCGATCCTGGTGATCGACGACGATCCCGACGTCCGCGGCTTCATCGTCGCCGCGCTGGAGGAACAGGGCTACCGCGTGCGCCAAGCCGGCGACGGCCGCGAAGGATTGGCCGACTTCGAGCGCGACATGCCCGACCTTGTCGTCCTCGATTTCATCATGCCGGGCCTGTCCGGCGCCGACGTCGCCCGCCACATCCGCGCCAGGAACCCCGAGCAGCCGATCCTGTTCGTCTCGGGTTACAGCGAGACCGACGCGGTCAAGCGCACCGCGCCCGACGCGCCGCTGCTCGCCAAGCCATTCCGCGCGGACACGTTGCACAAGGCCGTGCGCGGCGCACTGACGCCCGCCGGCTAAGCCCGCACCGCTTCAGCGCAGGGGCTTGCGGAACTTCAGCGCGAACTGGCTGGTGCGACCGCGGATGCGCGGGTCGAACACCTTGATCGTCAGCGGGTCTTTGGGATTGCGCAGCACCTGGCTCTCGCCGACCAGCCGGAACCCCGCCGCGGCGGCCTGGCGGACAACCGCCGCGCGCTCGATCCGGTGCAGGCTCTCGGTGTCGCGGTCGCCGCGGCCGGCTGCGGCCGCATGGTCGATGACGATGAACAGCCCGCCCGGCTTGAGGATTCGGAATGCCGAGCGGGCGAAGGCGAGCGAGCCGGGGCTGCCCATGAACTTGTCGTTGTAATCGTGATAATTGTCGGCGGTCCAAACCACGTCGAGCGGCTCGGGCGCGGTCAGTGCGGTAGAGGGCTGCACCTGGACGGTGACATTGCCATACTGCCGCGCGATGCCCTGCAGCTGCTGGATGTTGCCCGTCGCCTCGCGCGCATAGGCCTGCGGCCAGACAGCATAGACGCGCCCCCTGGGCCCGACCATCTTAGAGAAGATCCGCGTCCAGTAGCCGTCGCCGGGGATGAGATCGAGGATTCGCTGGCCGGGTTTGAGGTCGGCGAGCGCAACCAGCTCGGCCGGGTGGCGGCGGACGTCGGTGCCCCGCTGCGCGGCGCGGCCCGGATCGGCGAGCGCGCGGGCGAGGTTGGACGGCGGGGCAGCGCTCGCGGGGACGGACACGAGCATGGCAGCAGCCATGACGGCAGCGGTGAGTGATGGGGCGTGGCGCATGCGACCTCCGGATCTTCCGCCGCTCGGCAATAGCGGGTGCGGAAGCGTAACGACACTGAACATGACGGCGGGTTGAACGTTGTTGCGCGCGATGATGCGATCGCTCGCCCTTGTCGTTCTCGCCGCGGCCTGGCCGGCCGCCGCGCAGCCAGCCCCGGCGGGTCTGAGGCCTACGCCTGCCGCCCAGATATTGTTCGAGCGCGACTGGGTGCTGATGAACTGGGCGCTCAAATTCTACGACCGCGACCGCGACATCCTGCTCGAGGCCGATGAGGCGCAAGCGGCGGCCGCCGAGTTTCGCAAGATGGCGGACGCCGACGGCGACGGGCGGGTGACGCCGGAGGAGTATCGCGCGGCGCGGGAATTCATCCTGGCGCGATACTAGGGCCTGATCAGCACCTTAAGTGCTTCGCGATCGTTCATCGCGCGATAGCCGTCCGGAACACCGTCGAGCCCGACGGTTCGATCGAATACGCGGCCGGGATCGATGCGGCCCTCCATCACGTCGGGAAGAAGCTCGTCGATATAGGCGCGGGTCGGGGCGGGACCGCCGGCGACGATCACGTTGCGGTAGAACATCTGCTGCGCACCCTTGATCGCCTCGTAATGCGGGACGCCGACGCGGCCGACCGCACCGCCGGCGCGGACGATCGCCATGCAGGTGCCCATCGCCTGCTCGGTGCCGACGCATTCGAGCACCGACTGCACGCCGAAGCCGCCGGTCAGCTCGCGCACCCGGGCAATGCCCTCGTCGCCGCGCTCGCTGACCACGTCGGTCGCGCCGAATTCCCGGGCCAGCGCGATACGATCGGCGTGCCGGCCGAGGATGATGATCTGCTCGGCGCCGAGCCGCTTGGCGGCGATCACGCCACAGATGCCCACAGCGCCGTCACCGACGACCGCGACCGGCCCGCCGGGGCGGACTCGCGCAGTGACCGCGGCATGGTGGCCCGTTCCCATCACGTCCGACAAGGTCAGCAGCGACGGCATCAGCGCATCGTCTTCGCCGACATCGAGCGGGTAGAGCGTCCCGTCGGCGTAGGGGATGCGCATCGCTTCGGCCTGGGCTCCATCGAGCTTTCCGTTGCCGAAGAAGTCGACGTGGACGCAGGCCGTCTGCAACCCTTCTTCGCAGAACATGCAACTGCCGTCGGAATTGGCGAAGGGCATGATGACGACCTGGCCGCGCCTGATCGTCTGGACGCCGCTGCCGACGTCCTCGACGACACCGACCGCCTCGTGGCCCATGCGTTGGCCTTCGACGTTGGGGCCGCCATTGTACGGCCACAGATCGCTGCCGCAGATGCAGGCGCGGGTGACTCGGATCAGCGCGTCTGTGGGTTCGATGATGGTCGCGTCGGGCACGTTGTCGATGCGCACCTCGTGCGCCCTGGGCATGATCGTTGCGCGCATTATGCATTCTCCTTCACGGGCGCATCGCGGCCGACCATCGCCATTTGCGCGGGTGCGTAGCGGTCGCCTTCGGGCTCGATTTGCGAGGCTGCTTCGTTGATTTGCCGAAGGTCTGCTTGTGACAGCGTCACCTCAGCAGCGCCGATATTCTCTTCCAGGCGATGAAGCTTGGTCGTGCCGGGGATCGGAACAATGTACGGACGCTGCGCGAGCAGCCAGGCGAGCGCGACCTGCGCCGGAGTTGCCCCCTTCTCGCCCGACACCCGCTTCAATAGGTCGACGAACGCCTGGTTCTTTTCCATCGCCTCGGGCTGGAAGCGCGGAATGCTGGCGCGGAAGTCGCCGGCAGGAACCTCCTTGCTCATTGCCCCTGTCAGGAAGCCCTTGCCGAGAGGGCTGTACGGGACGAAGCCGATGCCGAGCTCATCACATGCGTCCAGCGTGCCATTGGTCTCGGGTGCGCGCCACCACAGCGAATATTCGTTCTGAACGGCCGTGACCGGCTGCACCGCATGGGCTCGGCGGAGCGTCTGGACGCCTGGCTCCGACATTCCGAAATGCTTGACCTTGCCTTCCGCGATCAAGTCGCGAACCGTCCCGGCGACATCCTCGATTGGCACTTGGGGGTCGACGCGGTGCTGGTAAAGCAAATCGATGGTTTCAACGCCGAGCCGCGTCAAGGAACCCTCGACCGCCTTCCGGACGTGATCGGGCAGGCTGTTGACGCCGCGGTTCTCGCGCGTCTGGGGATCGAAATCGAAGCCGAATTTGGTTGCGATCACCACCTGATCGCGAACCGACCGAAGCGCTTGCCCGACGACCTCCTCATTCTCGAACGGGCCATAGACCTCGGCCGTATCGAAGAAGGTGACTCCGCGGTCCACGGCGGCGCGGATCAGCGCGACGCCCTCGTCCCTCGACAGTTTCGTGGCATAGCTGAAGCTGATGCCCATGCAGCCAAGGCCGATGGCCGAAACCTGGAGACCGCTACGGCCGAGTTCACGCGTCTGCATTTTCTGTCTCCTTTGAAACGGATGAATTCTGGTCGAGGTCGGCGAACACGTCGCGGGCGATCGACACTGCAGTGCCGGCGGTCGGCCAGCCGGAATAGAACGCGAGGTGCGTGATCAGCTCGACGATCTCAACGCGGGTGACGCCGTTCTCGAGCGCCTTCTTGAGGTGGAACGGCAGCTCGTTGGTGCGATAGAGCGCGACCAGCGCCGAAACGGTGACGAGGCTGCGGTCGCGGGGGCTAAGCTCCGGACGCTGCCACACGTCGTCGAACAGCACAGTCGGTAATGTCGGTCAGATGCGGCGCAACGTCGCGCCACGGTGCACGCATGGGAGCTTGGGGTGCCATCATATTCCTCCTTGGCTTGGCGGTGATGTAGGGCGCCCGTGGTCTTGCGATTAGGCCGATGAATCGGCATGTACCTGTGAATCCAGTTCAATAATGCCGCGCCACAACATCAACGACTTGCTCGCATTCCGCTCCGTCGCGCGGGAGCGGAGCTTCACCCGTGCCGCCGCCCAGATGGGCGTTTCGCCTTCGGCGCTGAGCCACGCGATCCGCGGGCTCGAGGAGCGGCTGGGCGTGCGCTTGCTGGAGCGCACGACCCGCAGCGTCGCGCCGACGGCAGCTGGGGAACGATTGCTGGCTGGCATCGGTCCGCACTTCGACGGGATCGACGCCGAAGTGGCGGCGCTCGGCGAGCTGCGCGACAAGCCGGCGGGCACGATCCGCATCACGACCGGGATCCATGCGGCCGAAAGGGTCTTGTGGCCGGCGCTGGCGAAGCTGTTGCCGGACTATCCCGACATCCATGTCGAGATTGGCGTCGACGCCGGCTTCGTCGACATTGTCGCCGAGCGGTTCGACGCCGGAGTCCGGCTCGGCGAAACCGTTGCGCAGGACATGATCGCGGTGCGGATCGGTCCCGACATGCGGATGGCCGCGGTCGCGTCGGAGGCCTATTTCGCCGGGCGCGAGCCGCCACACACCCCGCATGAGCTTGCGGAGCACAATTGCATCAACCTGCGCTTCCCGACGCTTGGCGGGCTCTATGCCTGGGAGTTCGAGAAGGACGGGCGGCCACTCAATGTGCGGGTCGACGGACAGCTGGTCGTCAACGACACCGCCCTCGCCCGCCAGGCGGCGCTCGACGGGCTCGGGATTGCCTACCTTCCCGAGGATTATTTCGCGGCCCCGGCGTCAAACGGGAAACTGGTTCGGGTGCTGGAGGACTGGTGCCCGCCGTTTCCAGGGTATCATCTCTATTACCCGAGCCGGCGGCAGCAATCGCCGGCATTCGGGCTGCTGGTGGAGGCGTTGCGCTACCGCCCTTAAGCTGGGCTCACGCTAGTCTTTCTGCGGCTTTCGCAGCGAGTTGCTGTATAATGCGGGTTAACGGGGAGGTGCGTATGACCGGCATTCTCGACAAGTTTCATGTTGAATATGGCACCAACGGGGCGCGCGTGCTGGCGCGAACGCAGCCGCTGACCGGTCTCTGCCTCGAGACGATCGCGACGTCGACACGGCGATCCAGATGGTCAAGGACGACCTCGATGCCTGCGCGCGCGAAATGAAGCGGCTGATCGAAAGTCAATTCGCGCGGTGCCTTGTTCGAAGGCTGGGCAGTGGACATCTAGGCCGGCGTGCCCGCGGGCGCTAGCGCTTGATCAGCTCCGCCGCCCGCAGCGCGAGCTCGGTGCGGTTTTCGACGTGGAACTTGTCGAAGATCGCGTGGAGATAGACTTTCACCGTGCCTTCGGTGACGCCGAGCTCGGCAGCGATGTCGCGATTGCGCAGGCCCTGGCGGACGAGCTCGATCAGCTCGCGCTCGCGGCGGGTGAGCGGCGGCGCCGAGGCGGCCTTGCGCTCGGCATCGCGGGTGCGCTGTGCAATCTCGGGATCGACCCAGCGCTTGCCCGCGGTGACCGCGTCCATGCATTCGAGCAGCAGGCCGGGGTCGGAAGTCTTGAGCGCCATTCCCTCAGGATCGAGCTCGGCGGCGGCGAGCAGCTGGGATTCATCCATCCCGGCGGTGATCAGGATCACCTTCGGCTTGAAGCGCGCGCGCGACAGCCGGCGCAGAACATCGAGCCCGGACGCGTCGGGCAAGTGAACGTCGAGCAGCACGAGGTCCGGCTTGAGGGCGGTGATCTGCTTGTTCGCTTCGGCCGCCGTGCGGGCGCGGCCGAGCAGCTCATATGCGGTCTTGCGCAGCAGCATGTCGAGCGCAGCGCCAATCATCGGATGGTCGTCGACAAGCAGGACTCTGGTCACACGGCGGCTCCGGCGAGAGGAAGGCTGATGCGGATACTGGTCGATCCAGGCTCAGAATCCAACTCGATCGAGCCGTGGGCGCGCTCGACCCGCTCCTTGAGCGACCAGGGTTCGGCAATCGCTTTGCCCTTGGCCCGGACGAAGCCCGAGCCGTTGTCCGCGACGCGCATGTGCAACCGGTCGTCGGCAAGTGCGACGTCGACATCGATGCGCCTGGCGCCGCCATGGCGAACCGCGTTGGCAACCGCTTCACGAAGCATTTGCTGGAGGTCGAGCTGGAGCCGGATCGGGATCGAGCCCCGGTCGTCGTCGGCGCTGACGCTGCATTCGACCGACCATTGCTGGCTGAGGCGGCCGGCCAGCGCCCGCAGTTCCGCCACCGCGTCGGCCAGTTCGAGCTCGCGGTCGCGCCGGAGCGCGAGCAGGAAGCCGCGGATCTCGCCCTGCTCCTCGACCAGCAGCCGCTTGAGCTCGTCAAGCTCGGCGCCGACCTGCGCGCCGGTCGCCGAGCGCTTGATCGCCTCGACCCGGAAAGCGGCGCCGGCGAGGAACTGGACGATGCTGTCGTGAACGTCGCGGGCGAGCGACAGCCGGGTGCGCGCAGCAGCGCCGGTTTCGATCGCTTCGAGCAACGTGTGACGATCGAGGATCGCGCCGGCGACGTAGCCAAGCTCGCGCCCGAACTCGATGAAATCGGTCGAGAGGTCGGGGACGCCCCACAACAGCAGCCAGCCCCGCTGTGTCCCGGTGCGGATTTCGGCGACCAGTCCCTCGACGCAGCCGAGCTGCTGCGCCTCGGCACAGTTCAAGAGGTCCGACGAGGCGGCGAAATGGAAGCGCCCTTCGGGCACGCGGCTCACCGCTCGGTTGCGCCGAAGGTCGTACAGAAATGCCGGCTGGGCGGCATCGCGGACCAGCGGCGCAGCGAGCGTAACCGTCCGCTGCTCCCCGCGGCCCATGACGAACGCATCGCACGGCTCCTCGCCGGCGGGCGCCACCGTCAGCGCACCGCCGGCCGCGCCGGACGCGTCCAGCGCAAGACCGAGCGCGCGGGCGAAGGCATTCTCATCCTCGCGAAAGCCGGCCTCCAGATCGTCGACGCGAAAGAACACGCGGGCGAGACGCTGATGAACGCCGAACCAGATCAGGAGCAGCGAGAGGATGAACAAGTGGCCGGCGCGGATGACGAAGCGCTCGAGCTCAAAGCTCTGGCGCGGCGCGACCATCAGGCCGGCGCTCAGATAGAGGACCACGAGCGAGGCCGCGGTGAACGCCGTCTCGCGCCAGCTCCAGCGGATCGCCGCCGAAAGCAAAGGCAGCACGAAGAACAGGAAGAAGGGACTGGTCGAGCCATTGGTCGAGAAGACGATCGCGGTGAATACCGCCATGTCGACGCCGTGCATCGGCACCGCGAGCCGCGCATCGAGCCACCAGTTGCGCCAGGTCGCCGCGGCGATGCCGACGGCGGCCGCAGCATAAGTGAAGAGCAGCGGAAAGGTCTGGACGGCGGTGCGGTCCGGCTCGCTGCGATCGAGCCACACCGCGAGCAGGAACAGGATGGCGAGCATCACCCGGCCGGTCGCGATGACGCGGCCGCTCTGATATTTGAACAGGCCCTGGAGAGCCGTCAGCCGCTGCAAAAATCCACCCCGCGAGGAACGCCCGGGCAATCTAGCCCGAACCCAAGCCCAGGTAAAACTTTGCAAAAAGCCGGTGCCGCTGCCGCCGCCTGGCGAAGCGGCTAACTCGCCATCCGCTTCGCGCCCAGCCCCTGCACCATCTGGTTGGCGCGCTCATAGGCGAGCGGCTTGCCGAACAGATAGCCCTGGATCGTATCGCAGCCGAGGTCGCGCATGCGCTCGAAATCCTCGGCGGTCTCGACGCCTTCCGCGGTGATCGACATGCGGAAGCTCTTGGCGAGCTGGACGATCGACTGGATGATCGCGACGTTTTCCGGGCGAGAGCCGGCCTCGCGAACGAAGCTGCCGTCGATCTTGAGCTTGTGGAAGATCGCCTTGTTCAAATAGCCGATCGACGAATAGCCGGTGCCGAAGTCGTCGAGCGCGATCCCCACGCCGAGCGCGCGCAGCCGGCCGAGCACGTCGAGGGTCGACCCGTTGTCGCCGAGGAACACGCCCTCGGTGACCTCGAGCTCGATCCGGTTTCCGGGCAGCTTGTGACGGGCAAGGGCCTCGCTGACGAGGTTGGGCAGCGCCGCCTGGATCATCTGCTTGGGGCTGATGTTGAGCGCCACGGTGATCGGGTCGGGCCAGGTCGCGGCGGCGCGGCATGCCTCGTCGATGACCCATTCGCCAATCGCCGGCATGAGGCCGGATTCCTCGGCGACCGGGATGAAGACGTTGGGCGGCACGAGCCCGCGCTGCGGGTGGTTCCAGCGGATCAGCGCCTCGAACCCGACGAGTTTCTGGGTCTTGGCATTGATCAGCGGCTGGAACACGAGGTGGAACTGCTTGGACGCGATGGCGCTGCGAAGGTCGCCTTCGAGACGGATCCGGTCGTCCTGCTCCGACTGCAGCTCCGAAGAGAAGTAGCGGGCACAGCCGCGGCCAGCATCTTTCGCCTGGTAAAGGGCGAGGTCGGCCTTGAGGATCAGATCGTCGACCGTCGCGCCGTCGATCGGCCCGAAGGCGCAGCCGATCGACACGCCGATCCGGATTTCGGTCTGGTCGATCATATAGGGTTCTGCGATCGACTGAATGATACGGTCGGCGAGCGTCTCGACCTTGCGGCGGCTCTGCGCGTCGGCAATCACGATCGCGAATTCGTCACCGCCCATGCGGCCGACCGTGCCGTGCGAACTGACTTCGTCGACCAGCCGCTTGGCGACCGCCCGAAGCACGGCGTCACCCTTGGGATGCCCGAACGTGTCGTTGACCGGCTTGAACCCGTCGAGGTCGAGGAACATGATCGCGCACGGCACATTGCCCGAAGTCGCGCCGCGCAACGCCTCGCCGAGCAACTGGCGGACGCGGCCGCGGTTGGGCAGGCCGGACAGCACATCGACATTGGCGAGGTGGGTCAACCGCTCCTGCGTCTGGCGGATCTCGGTGATGTCCGAACCGACGCCGCGGAACCCTTCGAAACGGCCGGCGGTGTCGATGATCGGATCGCCGGCCATCGAGATCCAGCGCGCCCCGCGCGGCGTCCCCAATTCCATTTCGAGCGCATTGAAGGGCTGCTTTTCGAGCAGCACCTTGCCGAGCTCGGCATGGCCGCCGAGCAGCGACGGCAGCGAATGACCGATCAGCTGGCCGGCCGGGCGCCCAAGCAGGGCACTCATGCGCGAGCTGATGTAGGTGCAGCGGTTGTCGCCGTCGACCTGCCACAGCCAGCCGACGCCGCGCTGCTCATATTCCTGCAGCAGCAGGCTCGCGCTTTCGCTCTGGCTGCCGACGTCGGCATTCATCTTGAGCTGGTGGAACGCCCAGCGCGCAACCGTCATCACGCCGGTGACCGAAACGCCGAGCGTGAACAGGATCGACAGCATGTGCTGGAACGGCACCGTGTGGCGGCCGAGCACCAGCGCGCCGCCGACGCCGACGGTAAATCCGATCATCCACGCCATCGCGCATTGCGGCACTACGACGAGGCCGAGGCCGCCGACCCCGAGACCGGCCATGACCGAAGCGGCGATCACCTGAGTGCCGGGATCGAGCGTCGGGAACAGGTACAGCGGTAGGCTGAGGAAGGTGACGGCACGGACGGCGACTTCGCCGGCAAGCAGCCAACTTGGCACCCGGCGGCCCGAACGGCCGACGCAGGTTATCGATTGAGTGCGCGCAAGCTGCATCGCGCCGAGATTGACGCCGCCGACGGCCAAGGCCCACGGCAGCAGCAAGGTGGGCCCGACCACGTTCCACAAATTGGCGAGCATGATCAGCGCGGCGACAATATTCGCGGCGGCGAAGAAGGGCGCGAGCTGGGCGCGCGAGATCAGCTGCACGTCGCGTAGCGGCGAGCTTTCGGACTCCGCCTCGCGCGCCGCGAGGCCGGCCGACTCCCCTCCGGGAAGCCGGGCCGAAATCAAACGCTTGTACCTGTCAGGAGCCTCGTACATCCGCCCGCCGTTCCACGTGTGCGATGCGGCTTATCCAAAGAGAGTTGAGGCCCGGTTAAGACCTGTGAAGATTGCAGCGATCCCAACCGGCGTTCTTAACCCGCGCTAAAAGACTGACTGCGCAGACGCGAGCTGCCACGCGGCTAGCGCTCGCAATGCGCGGGCAGCGGCTCTATATCCCTCGCGATGGCGACCGACAGCGCGACCCTCGACCGACGAGCGGCCTCGCCCCGGCGCGTGTCCGACACGCCCAAGATCCACTCCCCCGCCGAGCCGATCGCGCGCGGAATGGGCCTCGACCGGCCGTTCTTCGACGACAAGAACCGCGCCTTCTGGATCCTGCAGTCGATCGGCTGGAGCGGTTATTTCTTCCTGCGCTCCTTGTCCGGCTTCGCCAATTCGATGGGCTGGATGTGGCTGATCCACACGCTTTTGCTGACGGCCACCGGCTATTCGCTGACCCTTCTGATGGCGTCGCTGTTCCGGCGCCTGATCAAGATGCAGCCGATCTGGACGCTCGTCCTGTCGCTGGGCGCGGTGATGCTTGCATCGTCGGCCTTCTCGATCATCGAGACGTGGAGCTACGCGACGTTCCTCAAGCCGACCTCGCGCCCGATGGGGGTCGAGTATTTCGGCGCGATCCTGCTCAATTTCTCGCTGCTCGCCGCGTGGACCGCGCTGTATTACGGGATCAATTATTTCCTGCTGCTGGAAGACCAGATCCGCCAGCGCGAGAAGCTCGAAGGCCAGGCGTCGACCGCCCAACTCGCGATGCTGCGCTACCAGCTCAACCCGCATTTCCTGTTCAACACGCTGAACTCGATCTCGACTCTGGTCCTGCTGAAGCAGACGGAGCGCGCCAATGCGATGCTCGCGCGCCTGTCCTCGTTTCTGCGCTACACGCTTGCCAACGAGCCCACCGCCAAGGTCACGCTGGCGCAGGAAGTCGAGACGCTGAAACTCTACCTCGAGATCGAGAAGATGCGGTTCGAGGAGCGGCTTCGTCCGCATTTCCGGATCGAGTCCGAGACGATCGGCGCGCGTCTTCCCTCGCTGCTGCTCCAGCCGCTGATCGAAAATGCGATCAAATATGCAGTGACGCCGGCCGAGAATGGAGCCGACATCTGGATTACTGCCTGTCGCGAGGGTCAGGCGGTGAGGATCGAAGTCGCCGACAACGGCAGTGGCGAGGGATCGGAATTCGCGGCGAGCCCATCCACCGGCGTCGGACTGGCGAACATTCGCGACCGGCTGTCGCAGGCCTATGGCGGAACCCACCGTTTCGATACCAGACAGAACGAGCGCGGGGGTTTCAGCGTTATTGTGGAAATCCCCTACGAGACCGGAGACAAGGCCTGATGACCATCCGGACCATATTGGTCGACGACGAACCCCTGGCGACCCAGGGGCTGCAGCTCCGGTTGCAAGCCTTCGACGACGTCGAAATCGTCGCTTCAGCGGCCAACGGCCGCGAGGCGATCCGCCAGATCAAGACCCACAAGCCCGACCTCGTCTTCCTCGACATCCAGATGCCGGGCTTCGACGGATTCTCGGTGATCCAGGGCCTAATGGACGTCGAACCGCCATTGTTCGTGTTCGTCACCGCTTACGGCGAGCATGCGCTGCGCGCGTTCGACGCGCAGGCGGTCGATTATCTGATGAAGCCGGTCGACGAAGACCGGCTGGCCGGGACCATGGACCGGGTGCGGCAGCGGCTCAACGAGAAGCGCGGGGCCGAAGAGACCGAGCGGCTGAAGGAAGCGCTCGCCGAACATGCGCCCGAAGCCGCCGAGGAACTGGCCGATGCAAGCCCCGACGCGCATGCCGCCAATCGCTACGAGAAGATGATCAACATCAAGGACCAGGGGCAGATTTTCAGGGTCGACGTCGACACGATCGAGCGGATCGA
>Ga0207657_10004806_pt1 | contig 14248 bp, 12 predicted proteins | sample KBSC33metaG_FD_184316 | JGI IMG/M metagenome (GOLD analysis project Ga0207657, IMG submission 184316) | Corn rhizosphere microbial communities from Kellogg Biological Station, Michigan, USA - KBS C3-3 metaG (SPAdes) (version 2) | ecosystem: Host-associated > Plants > Roots > Rhizosphere > Soil ... | reverse complement strand
GTTCCGCACGCCGGAGGCCAGCGAAAACCTGATCGCAGCGGCTATCGCGCATTGCCGGGAGATCGCTGCGGGAAAATAGAACTCCGGTGAGCACGACTTTCGTTCATCCGCCTGCTTCTTAACCTCTCCCACAAGGGGAGAGGGAAGACAGAGCCCTACTCCACCATCTCCGCCACCGCCTTGCCGCAAGCGGTGGTGTCGGCATTGCCGCCGAGGTCGCGGGTACGCAACGTGCGCTCGCCAAGCGTGCGTTCGATGGCATCGACGATGGCTTTCGCGGCGGCCTTTTCGCCGAGATGTTCCAGCATCATCGCGCCGGACCAGATCATCCCGATCGGGTTGGCTATGCCCTGCCCGGCGATATCCGGCGCTGAACCATGCACCGGCTCGAACACCGACGGAAAATCGCCGGACGGGTTGATGTTGCCGGACGGCGCGATGCCGATGGTGCCGGTGCAGGCGGGGCCGAGATCGGACAGGATGTCCCCGAACAGGTTGGAGCCGACCACGACATCGAACCAGTCCGGGTGCAGCACGAAGTGCGCGGAGAGGATGTCGATGTGGAATTTGTCCCACTTCACTTGCGGGAAGTTCTTTGCCATCGCTTCGACGCGCTCGTCCCAATACGGCATCGTGATCGAAATGCCGTTCGACTTGGTAGCCGACGTCAGGTGCTTCTTCGGCCGCGACTGCGCCAGTTCAAACGCGAACTTGAGCACCCGATCGACGCCGGTGCGGGTCATCACGGTCTGCTGCGTCACGAACTCGCGATCGGTTTCGGGAAACATCCGGCCGCCGACCGAGGAATATTCGCCTTCGGTGTTTTCACGAACCACCCAGAAGTCGATATCGCCGGGCTTGCGATTGGCCAGCGGCGACGGAACCCCTGGCATCAGGCGCACCGGGCGGAGATTGACGTACTGGTCGAACTCGCGTCGGAACTTGATCAGCGATCCCCACAAGGAAATGTGATCCGGAATTTTCTCCGGCCAGCCCACCGCGCCGAAATAAATCGCGTCGTGCGATCCGATCTTCGCCTTCCAGTCGTCCGGCATCATCTGCTGATGCTTGGCGTAGTAGTCCCACGAGGCAAAATCAAAATGGTCGAAATGCAGTTCGACACCGTGCTTCTTCGCAGCGGCTTCCATCACCCGAAGGCCTTCGGGCACGACTTCCTTGCCGATGCCGTCACCCGGAATAACCGCGATCCGATACGGTTTCTTGGCGTTGCTCACGGTTCATTTCCTCCAGGTTCGATGTCTGTATTAGACAAACGTAGTGTCATTGGCTCAGGTTCGATGCACAAATATCGGACAACGGTATCCAACGAAAGTCATTACCTTGGCAACGCTGCACTGCAGTGTTGACCTATGCAACCGGACCGGCCTATGGAGGAACGCTCTCTCTTGCGGCACCGCCCGGCTCCCGGGTCTGGCCGTCCTCAATAATAAATCGAAGGCTCGACAACGAAGCCTCACTCATCGGAAGAGGAAACAACATGGCATCAATCAAATCACCCCGCGCCTCCTGGTCGCTTTCCATCTTACTTGGCGCTACCGCGCTAGGACTTGGAATGAGTGCGGCCTATGCGGCCGACCCCATCAAGATCGGCGTCATCGCCGAAGCGCAGGCCATCGCCGGCGCATCGATTCCGCAGGCAGCCCAGATGGCCGCCGACGAGATCAACGCCAAGGGCGGCGTCGACGGACGCAAGATCGAGATCGTCACCTACGATAACCACAGTTCGTCCGCCGACTCGGTTCGCGCGTTCCAGCGCGCGGTCAACGAAGACAAGGTCAGCGCGGTGATCGCCAGCTACATCAGCGAGGTCGTTCTCGCGCTGGAGCCGTGGGCGGCGCGTCTCAAAACCCCGATGATTACCCCCGGCGCAGCGTCGAACGAAATCACCCACGCGGTGCATGACAATTACGACAAGAACAAATACACCTTCCACGGCTATCTGACCTCGGCCGCGCTGGCGCTTTCGGTCTGCGATGCGGCGAAGGAATTGCTGGTCGATGGCAAGAAGATGAAGACCGCCGTCATCATGAGCGAGGACGCCGCCTGGACCAAGCCGCTCGACATCGGCTACCAGGAGTGCCTGCCCAAGATCGGTCTCAAGGTGCTCGACCATATCCGCTTCTCGCCGGACACCACCGACTTCACGCCGATCTTCAACAAGATCGAAGCCGCCAAGCCGGATGTCATCATCACCGGCATCTCGCATGTCGGCGTGCAGCCCACCGTGCAGTGGAAGAACCAGCAGGTTCCAATCCCGATGTTCGGCATCTCCTCGCAGGCGACCAACTCCACCTTCGCCAAGGACACCAACGACGCCGCCAGCGGCGTGCTGTACCAAGGCGTGTCGGGCCCTGGCGTTGCGGTAACGCCGAAGTCCGTTCCCTTCGCCGAGGGATTCAAGACGAAGTTCGGCAACTATCCGTCCTATGCCGGATATACGTCATATGACGAAGTCTACATGATCGCCGATGCGATCAAGCGCGCCGGCTCGACCGACGCCGACAAGATGGTCACCGCGCTGGAGAAGACCAACTGGGAAGGCACCATTGGCCGCATCCAGTTCTACGGCAAGGAAGACAAGTTCACGCACGGCCTGAAATACGGCAAGGGCCTGATCACCGGCCTGATGTTGCAGTGGCAGGACGGCAAGCAGATCAGCGTCTGGCCGAAGGAAGTGGCCAAGGGCACGTTGAAATTCCCGTCCTTCGTCAAAGTCACCTCGAACTGAGGTGATGCGAATGCGCTCCCGGCTTCAACGCCGGGAGCGTTTTCATCTCTTTCCCCCGTTGAAATGGCGCAACCTGCGGCGGCTGTCATAGATGCTTGGCTTACAAATCCTGATCGATGGCTTTGCCATCAGCGCGCTGTATGCGCTCGGTGCAACTGGCTTCACTCTCATCTTCGGCGTATCCGGCGTTTTGAATCTGTCGCATGGCGCGATCATGGTTCTGGCGGCGGTCGCGGCCTGGGCCGCGGCAAGCGTCTTTCATCTCGATAGCTATTCGGGCGCGCTGGTCGGCATCGCTATCGCCACGCTGTGTTCGGTCGCGACATATTTCATCGTCGTGCAGCCGATCCAGCGCTCCAACAAGATCCCGAATGAGGAAAAGGAGATCTTCGTCCTGACCGCCACACTGTTGTGGGGCATCATGATTCAGGAGGTGATCGCCTATTTCTTCACCAACAATGCCAAGACCGTGCTGCCGATCGTCGACGGTGTGATCAACATCGTCGGCGTCCGTACGCCGAAGAATGAAATATTCACTGCGGCGGTGTGCTGTTTGGTGATCGGGCTGCTGTGGTTCCTGGTCAACCGCACGCGCACTGGCAAGGTCGTCCTCGCGGCGTCGATGAACCCGCGCGGCGTCACCATCCTCGGGTTCGAGCTTACCAACATCTACATCATCGTCTGGGCGATCTACGGCGTGCTGGCCGGAATCGCCGGCGTGCTGCTCGGCATGTTCCTCGGCGTCAGTTCCTACAGCGTCGGACCGCTGACCGCGAGCGCGTTCTCGATCGTCGTGCTCGGCGGACTGGGCAGCGTCTCGGGCTCGCTGATCGCCGCCTTTGTCGTCGGCTATCTGGAGACATTCACCGCCTACATGATCTCTCCCGCCTACCGGTCGATCCCCGCGCTGCTGTTGCTGGTGATCGTCATGTACATTCGGCCGCAAGGCCTGCTGGGGAGGCGCTGACATGATCGGGTTCTTCAAGTCGCCCCTGTTCGGGATTTCATTGATCCTGGTCATCATCGCGGCGACGCTGCCGTGGTATGTCTCCGGCTATATTCTCGGGCTGTTGACCGTGGCCTACTACTTCGGCGTCTTCGCGATGTCGTGGGATCTGCTGTTCGGCTTCGCCGGCGAGGTGAACTTCGGCCCGACCTTCCTGATCGGCGTCGGCGCCTACACCGCCGGCATCCTGAACAACCAGCTCGGGCTGTCGGTCTATCTCTGCATCTTCATCGGTGCGGCCGCGTCTGTGGTTGCGGGTTTCGTCCTCGCGCTACCGGCATTGCGGGTGCGCGGCCCCTACTTCGGCCTGACGACGCTGGTCGCCGTGCTGATCCTGCAAAGCTTCATCGTGGTATTCGCCGACCTCACCGGCGGTGAGATCGGGTTGACCATTCCCGACGTGATCTCGATCGACGCCGGCGTCAATTACTGGATCGCACTCGGCTTCATGACGATCAGCGCCGCCATCCTGTATGGGCTGTCGCAATCGCCTGTCGGGCTGGTGCTGCAGGCCAGCGGCCAGGATCCGGTGCAGGCCGGCGCACTTGGCTTCAATATCGTCAAGCACAAGCTGGCGGCGTTCATCGTCAGTGCGTTCTTCTCCGGCCTGTCCGGCGCGCTGCTGGTGTTCTACTTCGGCACCGCATCGGTCGGCACGGTGGTGGATATCGCCGTCGGCGTGCAGGTCATCGTCGCAGCGGTGTTAGGCGGACGCCGCACGGTGCTCGGCGCCGCGCTCGGCGCCATCTTCCTGATCGTCGCCGGCGAATTCCTGCGGCCAACCGGGGAGCTTGCGACTTTCATCGTCTCCGCCGTGGCGCTCGTCGTCATTCTCTTCTTCCCCGGCGGCTTCCTCGGATCGGTGCTGTCGCGTGAGGCACGTCAATGAACAGCACTGAACAAACCAAGCCGGTCCTTGAAGTCCGCGGGCTGACCAAGCGCTTCGGCGGCCTCACCGCCGTCAAGGACCTCAATTTCGATGTGCACGGCGGCGAAATCTTCGGTCTGATCGGTCCCAACGGCTCCGGCAAATCGACCGCCATGAAATCGATCATGGGCATCGAGCGGCCGAACGCCGGCACTGTGCTGTTCGAAGGCAATAACGTCGCCGGGCTGCCCGCGCATAAGATCGCGCGGCGCGGCTTCGGCATGGTGTTCCAGCATTCGCGGCCACTGAACCGGCAGACCGTGCTGGAAAACATCATGGTGGCACTGCTGCCGGACAGCCTGTTCATGCTGTTCCCCGACAAGGCGCTCACCGAACGCGCCAAATGGATCGCCGATCGCGTCGGGCTCGGCTCGGTGATGGATCGGCACCCGCCGACGCTGCCGTTTGCCGACCTGCGCCGGCTCGAACTGGCGAAAGCGATCGCGCGCGATCCCAAGGTCGTGCTGGTGGACGAACCGTTCGCCGGTCTTACCCTCGCTGAAGTTGCGACGTTCTCCGAACTGATCCGCAGCTTCCGCGACGAAGGCCGCGCGGTGATGCTGGTCGATCACAACGTCAAGAGCGTCGCGGCGCTGGTCGATCGCGTGCTGGCGATGTACCTCGGCGAAGAAATCGTCACCGGTCGCGCCGACGAGGTGATGCGCAACGAAACGGTGCGCCGGGTCTATCTCGGCGGCGCCATCGAAACCTCCGCGCGCCCGGAATCCAACTTTGCCGACAAGGTGCCGCTGCTGCAGGTGGAAAATATCAGCGTGCACTACGGCAAGGCGCAGGCGCTGGAGAACGTCTCGATCCACGTGCATCAGGGCGAATTCGTCTCCGTCGTCGGCCTCAACGGCGCCGGCAAGACCACCCTGTTCAACACCATCTCGGGCTTCCTGCCCTACTCCGGCGAGATCATCCGCGGCGGTGAGAAACTGCGCGGCATATCACCGGCACACATCGCTAAAAGCGGCATCGTGCAATGTCCGGAGACGCGCGAGCTGTTCGGCGAAATGACGGTGAGGGAAAATCTCGACCTCGGCGGCCAGCATCTCGAATCCACCGAACAAGCGAAGCAGCTCGAATGGCTGTTCGATCTGTTCCCGATCCTCAGGCAGCGTCAGGGCCAAATGGCGCAGACGCTGAGCGGCGGCGAGCAGCAGATGCTGGCGATCGGCCGTTCGCTGATGATGAAGCCGAAGATCCTGATCCTCGACGAGCCGACGCTCGGCCTTGCGCCCGTTATTCTCGAACAACTCTCCAAGGCACTCGAGAAGCTGCGGCAGACCACGCCGATTACGGTGCTGCTTGGCGAGCAGAACGTCACCTTCGCCCTTCCCCATGCCGATCGCGTCTACGTGCTCGAACATGCGCGCATTGTCTGGGAAGGCGATCCCGGCCGCTTCGCCGCGGAGGCCGGCGAAGGGTATTTGTAGTGCGAATTGACCGTCGGTGCGCTGAGCTTTGCAGCAAACCAATCCCATATCTCCTCATGGTGAGGAGCGTGCTCTTGCACGCGTCTCGAACCATGAGGCCATGACACCTCATCCTTCGAGACGCAGCCAGGCGGCCGCTCCTCAGGATGAGGTTCAGTGCGGCTGGATTGTTTCGTCGCTACGCCTCTCGCAATGACGATTCCCGATAGATCGGAAAAACAACATGGACCTTCATCTGCGCGGCAAGCGTGTCCTCATTACTGGTGCATCGAAAGGTATCGGCGCCGCTGCTGCCGAGGCATTTGCGGAGGAAGGCAGCCACCTGCACCTCGCCGCCCGCAGCGGCGATCTGCTGACGGCGCTGGCGGAGCGGCTGCGCAGCAACCATCAGATCAACGTGACGATTCATACCGTCGATCTGCGCAACAGCGCCGATATCGCCCGCCTCGCTGAGGAAGCAGGCGATATCGATGTGCTCGTCAACAATGCCGGCGATATTCCCGGCGGCTCGCTCGACAAGATCGACGAAGCCACCTGGCGCCACGCCTGGGATTTGAAGGTGTTCGGCTTCATCAACCTGACGCGCCTCGTCTATGCGCGGATGAAGGCGCAGGGCCACGGCGTCATCATCAACGACATCGGTGCCGCAGGCGAGAAGTTCGACGCCAATTACATCACCGGCAGCGCCGGCAATGCGGCGCTGATGGCCTTCACCCGTGCGCTCGGCGGCAAGAGCCTCGCCGACAACATCCGCGTCGTCGGCATCAACCCCGGCCCGGTCGGCACCGACCGCCATATCACGCTGATGAAAACGCGGGCGCGCAACCAGTTCGGCGACGAAAATCGCTACCGCGAATTGCAGAAGGGCCTGCCGCTTGGCCGCCCGGCCCATCCGCGGGAGATTGCCGACCTGATGGCATATCTCGCGTCGGATCGTTCCAGCTACACCACCGGTGTCATCTTCACAGTCGATGGCGGCATCGGCGCGGGCTGGTAGAGGCAGCAGCCGCTTGCAGCCGCGCGGCTGGTTTGTAAACTCGACCGTGCCGAACCAGCGCACTCCTCAAAGGAATTCCCGGCAATGTCGGAAACGATCGATTTCGGCTCGCTCAAACTGAAGTTCTTGCAGAGCAAGGACGAGACCGCTGGTAGTCTCGACATGTTTGAGATGACATTACAGCCGAACGCACGGATGCCGGTGCCTCACTATCACGAAAACTGGGATGAGACGATCTATGGCCTGCGCGGCACGACGACATGGCGGATCGACGGCAAGGACATTGACGTCTTGCCGGGCGAAACCGTTTTCATCAAGCGCGGCGTTGTGCATGGCTTTACCAACCGCACGGCTGAACCCGCGACCTGCCTATGCGCCCTGAGCCCCGGCGTGCTGGGGCCAGCCTATTTCCGGGAAATGGCAGCGCTGCTGGTTGGCGGCGCACCTGATCCGGCCAAAATGAAGGAAACCATGCTGCGTTACGGGTTGATACCGGCGCCCGGCTAAACAACCGTTCTCTCGAACAGTTGCCGGATCAAGGTCGTGATCCGCCCCTGCGGGGAAGCCATTTCATCCATGATGGAGAAATGATCCGCGCCGGCAATTTCCTCGTATGTCACCGGCAAACCAAGCGCCGCACGATGGGCCGCGAAATCCGACGTCTGCTTGCGCAGCAGCGGCAACTCGGCGCTGCCGACCACCAACGACAGCGGTTTGTCGGGACCTCCGGCTTGCCGCAGCGGTGAATTGCGCTCGGACGCATTGGCATCGAGCCCAAGTTTCGCATTGAGATAGCTGTGGCGGATCGGCTCGAGATCGTAGATGCCGCTGATCGCCAGCCCTGCCTTCACGCGGGGATGCGCCAGTGCCATCGACGTGAGATGTCCGCCCGCCGACCAGCCGCAGACCACGATGCGATCCGCATCGCCGCCAAGCACGGGCAGCTTTTCGACGAGGAAATCGAGGCCGCTGCTGATCTCGCGGATGATATCGTCGATCGAGGCATCGGGGGCCAGCGTATAGCCGATCAGGGCGACGTTGATGCCGTGCGCCAGCGGTCCGGCAGCAAACAGCGTGAAGTTTTCCTTTGCCCGAGTCTGCCAGTAGCCGCCGTGAATGAACACCAATGTCGGACCGGCTTCGGCGGATTTCAGGAAATCGATGCGATTGCGCTCGCGCGGGCCGTAGCGAAGATCGAGGTGCTGCGGATGCTGGGCACGCATCTCGCCGGAAAGCCGATCCCAGCCGGTGACGATTTCGCCGCTGTTGGCCACGGCAGCGCCGTTGTTGAGGCCCCGGTCGCGCTCCTCCTGGCTGAGTTGGCGCCAATCCAACGCGCCCCACGGGTTGGTCATTCCGCTCTCCTTCTTGAACGCCGTTCACAAGGCAAGATTACTTTCCCGCATGCAACGATTCATTTTGCGGGACGATGTTTCCCACGGCTATATTGTGCGTAATTGCAAGAACACAAAAGAAACGGAGACGCAGGTGGCAACGGACCAATCCCTGATACGCGAAACGGCAACCGCAATCGTGGCAAAGCTGAATGCCGGTGACGTCACGCCGCTCGACCTGCTCGATGTCCTCGAAAGCCGCATCGCCGCTGTCGACGGCAAGGTCAACGCGCTGCCGACGTTGTGCTTCGATCGCGCCCGCGCCAATGCCCGCGAACTGATGAAGAAGCCGAAGGGCGAACGCGGCATTCTGGCCGGCATGCCAATTCCGATCAAGGACCTGACCAACGTCGCCGGCGTGCTGACGACACAGGGCTCACCGATCTACAAGGACCATGTCCCGGCCCGCTCCGATATCCTCGTCGAGCGGATCGAGTCCAACGGCGGCGTCATTTACGCCAAATCCAACACGCCGGAATTCGGCGCGGGCGCCAATACCTTCAACGAGGTGTTCGGATCGACGCGCAATCCGTGGGACCTGTCGCGTTCGGCCGCCGGATCGTCGGGCGGCGCGGCGGCGGCGCTGGCCAGCGGCACGGCATGGCTGGCGCATGGCTCCGACATGGGCGGCTCGCTGCGAAATCCGGCGAGTTTCTGCGGCATCGTCGGCATGCGCCCCAGTATCGGCCGCGTCGCACACACGCCCGCCAACAAGATCGATCGCAATCTCGGCGTTCAAGGGCCGATGGCGCGCAATGTCGAAGACCTCGCGCTGCTGCTCGACGCAATGTCCGGCGAAAACCCGGCCGATCCGTTGTCGCTGCCGTCGCTTCCAAGTTCGTTTCTGTCGGCCGCGCGCAGCGGCGGCAAGCCGAAGCGCATCGCCTATTCGCCCGACCTCGGTATCACCCCGGTCGATCCCGAAGTCGCCAGCATCACCCGCAAGGCGGCCGCACGGTTTGCGGAAGCTGGCGTCATCGTCGAGGAAGCGCACCCGGATCTGCACGAAGCCCACGAATGTTTCCACGTGCTGCGTGCGTTCGACTTCGCCATCAGTAAGGCCGCGTTGCTGCGGGAGAAGCGCGACCTGCTGAAGCCCGAAGTGATCTGGAATATCGAGCAGGGCCTCAAGCTGACGGTTGAAGACCTCGAGCGCGCCGAGGCGCAACGCATCGCCATGACCAACCGCACGCTGGAGTTTTTCCAGACCTACGATCTGTTGCTGGCACCCGCCACCATCGTGCCGCCCTTCCCGGTCGAGAATCGCTATGTGGCCGAGTGTGCCGGCAAGAAATTCGACAACTACGTCGAATGGCTCGGCATCGTCTATGCGATCACCCTGGTGTGCTGTCCGGCGTTGTCGTTGCCGTGCGGATTTACCACGACTGGGCTGCCGGTCGGCCTGCAAATGGTCGCCGCACCGCGCGGCGAAGCGCGCCTGCTTGCCGGTGCCCGCGTATTGGAAGACATCCTCGGCGTGCGCGGCACGACGCCGATCGATCCGCGATAGCCGGATTTTCCTTGGCGCGGAATGACCTCGCTCAGAAGTCGATGCTGGCGCGGCAGGATTCGCCGGGCTAGTCTTGTGGAATAATGAAAATGCCCGCGACCTTTTAAGCGGCGCAGGGAACACGGGAACGACGCCTTATGTCCGGCAAGCTCAGGGTCCACGTCGATCAAGATAAATGTCAGGGCCACAGCCGCTGCAAGGCGCTGGCACCGGAACTGTTCGACCTCGACGAATTCGGCAATGCGCACGAAGCCGGTGATGGCACTGTACCCCCGGGCCTTGAGGACAAGGCCTATCTGGCCAAATCCAATTGTCCCGAACTCGCTATCGACATCATTGAAGATTGATTTTCATTTCAGACGAACCGCCCGCGTTGCGCCGCGACATATGTCAAGATCCATTTGATTGAACCCAGGACCTTGCCCGATGAACAAACCCGCTCCCGTGACCGACTGGGTGCACGATTTCGACCACACCGATCCGCGCTGGACCGAAAATCCGTTTCCGATATGGGACGAACTGCGCGCCGAATGTCCGGTGGTCCACACCGAGCGCTTTCTCGGCGTCTACCTGCCGACGACCTATGAGGCTGTCAAACAGGTTTCCTACGACACCGAGCATTTCTCCTCGCGCCGCGTCATCGTGCGCAACGTGCGGCCGGAGATCACCCAGTCCGCGCCGCCCATCACTTCCGACCCGCCCGCGCACAAGCCGGCGAAGCAATTGCTGCTGCCGCCCTTCACGCCAGATGCGATGAAGAAACTCGAGCCCCGGGTTCGCGAAATCTGCAACGAGTTGATCGACGAGTTCATCAACGACCCGAAAGTCGACGCCGCCGCCCGCTATACCAAGCATATCCCGGTACGCGCGATCGCGCACATGCTCGGCATTCCGGAAAAGGATAGCGAGCTGTTCATCAAATGGATCCACGAAATTCTCGAACTCGGCATCACCGACGACGAGGCCATGGTGCGTGCAATCCATGAGATGTCGAGCTATTTCATCGGCCACATCGAGGCCCGCAAGAAACATCCGACCGACGACCTGATCTCGACGCTGATGCACGCCAAGGACAAGGACGGCCAGCCGCTATCCGACATGCACGTTCTGGGATCGCTGCGGCTGCTGCTGATCGCCGGCATCGACACCACCTGGAGCGCAATCGGCGCATCGCTGTGGCACCTGGCGAAAACGCCCGCCGACCGTGAACGACTGGTCGCAGAGCCGCAGCTAATGCCGACGGCCATCGAGGAATTCCTGCGCGCCTATGCACCGGTGACGATGGCACGCGAGGTGATGAAGGAAACCACCATCAGCGGCTGTCCGATCAAACCCGGCAACATGGTGCTGCTGTCGTTCCCCGCCGCCAACCGCGATCCGGCGATGTTCCCCGATGCCGACAAGGTCGTCATCGATCGCAAGGAGAACCGCCACGCCGCGTTCGGGCTCGGCATTCACCGCTGCGTCGGCTCCAACCTGGCGCGAATGGAAATGACCGTTGCCATCGAGGAATGGCTGAAACGAATCCCGGACTTCCGGCTTGACCCTACCGGCGAGGTCAAATGGTCGGAAGGCACTGTCCGAGGACCGCGCCAGCTACCATTGCTGTTGGGTAAACCGCGCTGAAGACTAAAATTGCGATAAGGTCGGGAGCACGATATGGCAGACCAAAGCGCGATCCAGACACCAGATGCGCAATTCGACCTGATCGACATCGAACACCGGCTCAAATCGATCTTCATCGGCTCGGTCGGCAATCTGGTCGAGTGGTATGACTTCTACGCCTACACCGCCTTCGCGCTGTATTTCGCCCCGGCGTTCTTCCCCAACAGCGACCCGGTAGTACAGCAACTCAACGCCGCGGTGCTGTTCGCGGCGACCTTCCTGATGCGGCCGCTCGGCGGCTGGCTGTTCGGCTACATCGCGGATCGTTACGGCCGGCGGTTGTCGTTGACGCTGTCCGTGGTTTGCATGTGCTTCGGGTCGCTGGTGATTGCCGCCACACCGACCTATGCGACGATCGGCATCTTCGCGCCGGCAATGCTTGCGGTCGCGCGCGTCATCGAGGGCCTGAGCCTCGGTGGCGAATATGGCGCCAGTGCCACCTATCTGAGCGAAATCGCCGATCCGAAACATCGCGGCTTCTATTCCAGCTTCCAGTACGTGACGTTGATCGGCGGCCAGCTCACCGCCATCATTGTGCTGTTGCTGCTTCAAAAAGTCTTTCTCACGCAGGAGCAACTCTACGAATGGGGTTGGCGCATCCCCTTTGTGATCGGCGCCATGCTGGCGATTTTCGCCGCTGTGATGCGGCGAGGCATGGAGGAAACCGAAGCGTTCGTCGCGGCAAAGAAGACCACCAAGCCGACCGGCTCGATCCGCGGCCTGCTCAAATATCCCAAGGAAGTTCTGCTGGTGGTGGGGCTGACTGCGGGTGGAACCGCCGCGTTCTACACCTTCACCACTTACATGCAGACCTTCGTCAAGCTCTCGGTCGGGCTCACCGCCGACCAGACCACCTACGTCATTTTTGGTTCGCTGCTGTTCGCGACCCTGCTCCAACCGCTCTACGGCGCCCTCTCCGACCGCATCGGCCGCAAGCCGCTGCTGATCTTCTTCGGCGTCGCCGGCACGCTGTCGACCGTTCCGATCCTGACCACGCTGCAAACGACGAAGTCGCCGTTCACAGCCTTCCTGCTGATCTGCGCAGCATGGCTGTTCGTTGCCGGCTACACCTCGATCAACGCGATCGTGAAGGCGGAACTGTTTCCCACCAACGTGCGAGCACTCGGCGTCGGCCTGCCCTACGCGATAACCGTATCGCTGTTCGGCGGCACCGCGCCCGCGGTCGCGCTGTGGTTCAAGACGCTGGGGCACGAGAACTGGTTCTACTACTATCTCTCCGGCATCATCTGCATTTCGCTGATTATCTACGCGACAATGCGCGACACCAAGCATGATTCAGCGATGCATCGCCACGAATAAGCCGGCAGCCTGATCGCGCGCGCATTTGATCGTCGTGCTGTCGTGACGAACCCGCTTATCTGATAGGGTGCGGGTCCATCGTTATTACCCGGAGACGAAACCGTGCGCACCGAACGCTTCCAATTCACCGGCGCTGACGGCCAGCAACTCGCAGCGACGCTCGACCTGCCGGAGCGCGAGCCTGTCGCCTATGCGCTGTTCGCACACTGCTTCACCTGCGGCATGAACGTGCTGGCGGCAAAGCGCATCGCCCGCGCATTGGCCGAACAAGGCATCGCCGTGCTGCGGTTCGATTTCACCGGCATCGGCGCCAGCGAGGGCGAGTTCGCCAATACCACATTTTCGTCGAACGTCGCCGACCTGGTGCGCGCGGCGGATCATCTGCGCGAAATCCGCAACGCGCCGGCGATCCTGATCGGCCACAGCCTCGGCGGTGCGGCCGTGCTGGCGGCGGCCGGACAAATCCCCGAGGCGAAGGCGGTGGTGACCATCGCTGCGCCGTCCGATCCCGCGCACGTCACCGGCATGTTCAAGGATCGCCTCGAGGACATCCGCACGCTGGGCAAGGTAGAGGTGTCGCTGGCGGGCCGGCCGTTTCACATCAAACGCGAATTTCTCGACGATATCGCGGAGCACAATCTCGCTGCGCATATCGCCAAGCTGCATAAGGCGTTACTGATCCTGCATTCGCCGACCGACAATACCGTCGGCATCGACAACGCGACACACATTTTCGTCGCAGCCAAGCACCCGAAGAGTTTCGTTTCGCTGGCCGGCGCCGACCATCTGCTCAATCAGAAGCGCGACGCCGAATATGTTGCAAACGTCGTTGCTGCATGGGTCAGCCGTTATCTCGATGCCGCGCCTGCGCAAGCCACGGAGGCAGAACAGCCGCGCCGTGTCACCGTGCAGGAAACCGGGCAGAGCAAATTCCAACAGGAGGTCACGGTCGGTCCGCATCACCTGATTGCGGACGAACCGGCGTCGGCCGGCGGACAGGACAGCGGGCCGAACCCGTATGATTTCCTGCTGACAGGTCTCGGTGCCTGCACTTCGATGACGATGCGGATGTACGCGGATCGCAAATCGCTGCCGCTGGATCGCGTCACGGTGACCCTGAATCACAGCAAGATCTACGCGAAGGATTGCGAAGAGTGTGAGACCAAGACCGGCATGCTCGACCAGATCGAACGCGTGATCGCGATCGAAGGTAATCTCGACGCCGAACAGCGCAGCAAGC
>Ga0207657_10004798_pt1 | contig 14262 bp, 11 predicted proteins | sample KBSC33metaG_FD_184316 | JGI IMG/M metagenome (GOLD analysis project Ga0207657, IMG submission 184316) | Corn rhizosphere microbial communities from Kellogg Biological Station, Michigan, USA - KBS C3-3 metaG (SPAdes) (version 2) | ecosystem: Host-associated > Plants > Roots > Rhizosphere > Soil ... | reverse complement strand
AAAGCTTTTGGCGCACCAAAGCCGCTGAATGCAGGAGTGTTATCTGCTAAAATAAATTGTGTGCCGATGGGCGTTAAACCAATCAACTTGGTATTGGATTTTAGTTTGATTGTTTCGCTTACGCGATACCAACCCTGCGGAACATAAATGGTTTCGTATTTATCAATTGCATCCTGTATTGCTTTTGTATCATCTGTTGTTCCATCACCAATAGCACCTACTGATTTTAAATTAACCCATGTATCAATGGATGGAAAATCAGGAATATCTTTTTGTGCAAGTGGCGGTAATGTTTTTAATGGTTCAATATCTGAAATCGTTTTGGTAATTGCATCTGCATGTAAGCTATCCATTTGCAAGCCCTGCATAAATTCTTTCACTTTATATATTGTTCCTTTTGCTTCAACTTTTTTTGTGCTGTCGCGATAATTGATAAGCACAGGCACATTACTGCAATCAATATTTTTTAAGCTGATTTGATTGCCTGCATTATCAGGCAGACTAACAAGAATAGCTTGTTGTTGTACATCTTCAAAGCGACAATCTTCCATGAACAATTTCTCGATATAATTCGGATTGATTTCAATTACCGATGGAACATGTTTCGCCTGCAACCGTACAATCGTTAAACCTGCTTCCTGTGTTTTCATAGCCGCTTTGCGCTGACCTTCAAAATAGGTATCCGTCATCATGAATTGCCAGCCGGGCGAAGGCTTTGTTGTATAGATGCCATACTCGCCGCCAAAAAATTTTACATCTTCCATTTCATTGCCCACATCAAACATACCAGCCAAACCATTGTTAATGTGAATGTCAACATGCGCGATAAAACTATGTTGCGCATAATGTGTTCGCAGCGCCACTGCATAAGGATTGCCATCTTCAATTTCCAAATCAACGTTGCTCATTGCGCTGTAAAATGTTCCTGCACCTGCATCGCCGGGTTTTTGATTTGGTTTTGGAACGCTATGAATAAACCAGAACATATATTTCGCTTTGCCTTTATCAGTAGAATCTGGTTGCTGAAAGCCCGGCGAACTTTTCTTTAATATAATCAATGGACGATTTGTTCCGTAACCAATAATGCGAATAGCTTGCGGCACGTAAATCGTTTTGCTGATGAGATACTTTCCTTCGGGCAAAAAAAGTATTCCGAAGTTGTGCGTAGTTTTTAAATCATATAAAGCTTGTTGCAATACATCAGACACATCCATTGAACCATCTGCTTTAATATTGAAATTTTCCTTCGTGAAATACACCGCATCAGAATCCATTAATTGTTTTGTATAAAACGATTTGCTTTTTGGATTTGATGTCGTGTGTTTTTGTGAATAATTGTTGTTGATGAAAAGAATAAAAAATAAGAATGTTGCTGCAATAAGTTTCATGTTGGCTGTTTGTTATTGCAACAAACTTAACTTATAAGAATAATTTTTTAAACGTTTTTCACTTTGAGAATGAGAATGATTTTACTTACTATTTCATTTATAATACGAGCACTAGCGTTCAAGTAAAGGTTCTTAGTTATAAAATATTATATCACTTCCTGAAAACAATTGAATCACGTTAAATAATGTGAGTTCGGGATAGAATATGTCACCGCTTCGCGGTTCTATACTGTAAGCATAATTGTCTTATCTATAATTATAACAGTCCTTCGGACTTAAATTAAACCACGGAGTGGTGAAATATTTATAGAAATAATATAAGGTAAGTTAGGCGAACGTTGAAAGGGTGATGTTGTTAATATCAACAAATTCGTTTTTGGTTATTTTGAACTTACATGAAACACCTAATCGTCGTCATCATTATCCTTCACATGAAGCGTCATTTTTTCGGGATATGGTTTTCCATTCATCGTGCTGAACCAAATTATCCTGTTTAATAAATTATCATCACCGCCATCAATGTGCTCGAATTGCGGCTGCGATGATAGAATTGCAAATTGCTTTGCCTTGCCGGTTAATTCCGTCACACTTTTATTCATATCATCAAGAGGAATTTTATTCAGCACGTGGTGATATGAACCGCTCTGTTTTGTCTTGCTGAAACAATCAAACATCGGCAATGCGGTTGCATCAATAATGTTCATCGGAGGAATACCTAATATTTGTTCAATTGTTCGAACAACGCAGGTTTGATTATAATTTGTGTGAATCGTTTTATGCAGAAAAGAATAAGGACTTATAACAAACCCTGTAGTGCGGTACGCTGATACATGATCCCATCCGCTTTGTGAATCATCTTCTGTAACAAAAATTACCGTCGAATCCCAAAAGCGGCTTTCAGAAATTGCCTGCACAATCCTGCCTAAAGCAAGGTCATTATCTGCAACCATTGACTTCGGAGTAGGATAGCCCGGGCTTGTACCTGCTGTGTGATCACTTGGCAATGCAAGAATCAGCAGCTCAGGCAATTGGTCGCCGGGCATAAAATCATATTGTTTCAATTCTTTGATAAATGCTTCAGCTCTTATCTGGTCTGCAACGGCATGTCCATCGTAGCCCGGATACGTTTTCGATAATATCGGTCGTACGCGGGAAATAGTTGTTTCATTGGTAAACTCAAAAGGCTTTTTATCAAGATATAACTGGTAAATATCTTTCCATCCAAGATTTCCATTCCATCTCGGAAGGCAAGCCTCGCCATAGATGCGAACTGTTTTGCCATGATCCAATGCATCATTCCAGATAAAGCCATTTTTATCATAAACCATCGCATCGGTTTGAACATGCGGATAACTTCTGAACCATGCCCGTACATTTTTCTCGACATAATCTGTTGTGATCGCTGCATCTGTCCATTGGTGTCCTTCAGCGGAAGACTTACCGGAAACGTAATAATTATCAAGCAATAAAAAATCGCGGGCAAGCTTGTGTTCATTGGGTGTTACACTATCACCAAAATTGCACAAGGAAGCAAGCCCGTTTCCTTCGGGCATATCACCAAGAACCTGGTCGTAAGTCCTGTTTTCTTTTATGATATAAACCACATGCTTAAACACAGATGGTTCACCAATCCGTTCCGGAACAGGTACAGGTTTTACATCCGGTCGTGGCAACAATTGTGATATTTCACTGCGAAAAGAAAGATTTGATTTTTGAACTGTGCTTGTATATGTTTTAAGAACATTATCACCAGGAACGGGAATGATTGAAACTGTAGCCTCCTGAACGTGGGAATTGAATGCATTGTTTACCGGTGTTCTTGCACTTTCACCTTCAAGATTTGCTACAAGTAAAATGGAGTCATTGAAGACAGCAATTCCTGAAGGATAAGCTCCTGTCGGAATAAATCCTTTTATAAAAGTATTTCCTTTACCGGTGGCGGAAATGTTAGCACCGAGATGAATTACAGCAAGCGCATTATCCATGCCGTTAGCAACATACAAAGTGCTGTCAGAACTGCCGAGAGCAAGTGCATTTGGTGAATCACCGATTAAAGTTTTTACACCCGGATTAAGTTTTACAGAAACGGAATCAATAACACTATCGTTATCGGTGCCGATGATAGTTACATTATCACTGTTACCGTTGGCAACGTAAATAAATTTTGTGCTTCTGTCAGCGATGATTGCGTTTGGATGAAGACCTGTTTGTATTTCCTTCAGAACATCTCCGCTTTTTGTATCAATAACAGAAACAGAACCGAGTGCCGTTGCGCCTGTTGAATGATCAATATACACTTTCCCGTAAGGAATTCCTGCCGTTTCTTTTGTTGTGTCAATTGGTTTTGGACCACCCCAATTCGTTACGTATGCTTTGTCTCCCACAAGGCAAATTCCAAAAGGAGCCATACCTGTTGCCACTTCCCACATAATATTTTTATCACGCAATCTCATCTTCACCAACTCATTATTTCCATTCAACACAACATACATGTAATACTCATCACCTTCCCTGCGTAATGCAATGTCGTTTGATAATGCTATAGGCGCCGGTGAAACCGGTGCAAAAGAAAATGTGTCAACAATAGATGCTTTTTGATTATTCCATTCAGCTTCTACGATGTATGATTTTTTTAACCCAAGATTTGCCGCACCCCAAAAAATATATTTTCGGTTATTCATCTCAATAACCTTCAAGCCTGAATAAGTGCTCATTAAATTTTCATCCGTCTTGCTGCTTTTATAATTTAAATGATAAAGCACTTTTGCGGTGAGCACATTTATAAAAGTTAAGCCGGAACGATCTTCCACCACCATTACATTTTCGCCAGGAATAATAATGCAATCAAGACTATGATTCTCTTCATCACTTTCTCCAAATTTTACAACTGTACCTGCAGGATTTAGAAAGCGGTTGTAGGGAAGAAGTACAGGTTTATTTGCTAACGTTAATGCCGAATCATCATAAAAACTATGATAATTTTTCGGAGCTGTTATGGAACGAGCAGATCTGCAGGAATGGAAAAGAATAACTATTGCAAAAAGAAAAAAATAAAAATTGTGCGTGGTGTTTTTATATGACATAAGAGTTTGAAAAATGTTGATAGATAATGACCGCATTGATTCCGACATTATTCATCCTGATGTTTAAAATAAAGATGACCAGAAAGTAATAAATATGGTATAAAGAACAAGCTATATTGAAGCTAAATTAATGATTTATGGGGTGACGCTAAGTTGTGGTTCATAAATGTGTTAACGAGGTCTCCGTCAAAACTAGGTGTGTTCAATGGTCCGTCAAGCGTTTGCGCAACTATGTCTTTATTTGATTTGGAAGAAATATCATAGACAGAAAAATCATTTGCATTTCCGTTGATGTTGCTTGCTGCATACATTCTACCGCTTTTCGGTGGTATAAAATCATCTATACCGTAATTGCGTTTGAGATAAGTTTCAGGCAAAGGCCACCCCCTCCGGAGGCAATGGGGCTGGTATTGGCCTGGGGTCTGAAGGTGCATTGGCTTTAAACGAAAATCATGAGTGGTTATTTGCAGTAAACGCGGGCTCCAATTCTGTTTCGTCTTTTAAAGTTAATAGTAATGGAGGTTTAACGCTTGCACATACTGCATCTTCAGGCGGTATAATGCCAATAAGTTTGAGCGTACATGATCATCTTTTGTACGTAGTGAATGCAGGTAGTTCTGATATTCTCGGTTATAAAGTGAGCAGTGACGGAAGCTTAACACCAATAGCAGGTTCGCATAAAAAATTGAGCGGAGCAAATGCAGGGCCAGCTCAAATATCATTTAGTCCCGGAGATCACTCATTATTAGTAACAGAAAAAAATACAAACAAGATCACAGCATTTGCTGTACACGCTGATGGATCAGCAGGAGCAGGTGTTTCTACGCCATCTGTTGGTCAAACGCCTTTTGGTTTTGATTTTTCACGCAATCAATTCATGATAGTTTCAAATGCTGCGGGTGGTGCTCTTAATGCCAGCTCGTGCACCTCTTATGAGAATTTATACTTGCATCCTATGGATGTAAATGGTGCAGTTCCTGACCACCAAACTGCTGCATGCTGGGTAGCCACTACAAAATTTGGGAGGCTTGCTTATGTGGCAAACACGGGAAGCAATACTATCTCATCTTACTATATTAGTTTTTCCGGTAAGTTGTATTTTATTCCATGGGCTAACACTCCAACAGGTAAAGCGCCTGCTGATTTAATTGTAAGTGCCGATAACCATTATGTGTATAATATTAATGGTATGAGCCATACATTGAGCGAATTTAAGAGAGCATCGCTCGGCTTTTTAAATAACATCGGTCACGTGTCGAGTATCCCTGAATTTGCTGCAGGCATGGTAGCTTACTGATAATAATCTGCCTAATAAGTTTACGTGACGAAAATTTCCAGACACATTTGGCATTCATAAGCCTGCAATTTGTCGAGTGATTTTAATTAACCTTGATATATAAGTATATTAAAAGGTGCAACAGGTGCACCTTTCTTCAGCAATATTTACTAAAAAGCCCGCTTCAATTGCGGGCTTTAAAATTTTTACTCTGAGCGCTTTGCAGTTTTATCTCGTGCAAGAAATGAGAACACGATCATCAGTATTCCAATAATTCTTTGAATGATCCACGGCACAGCTTCATTACAGATGAGGGTTGTTATAGTCCTTTTTTTGATCAAAGGTGCTTCTCGCATTTTTAATTTTTTGAGTTAGTGCTTCGTCTTGACGGCTTGGCTTCAAATCTCCCGAAGGGTGGTTATGTGCTAAGGCAATTGATACCGCATTAGCCTTTAAAGCAGCAGTAAAAATTATTCTCGGATCGGCAATTGTACCTGTTAATCCGCCCGTTGATACTTCATAAATTCCCAACACTCTATTTGATCTGTTGAGCAACATTATTTTAAACTGTTCAACAAAATCAATTTTATTTTTGTCCCATGATTGTATAAATACTTCATAAATGTCTCTTGAATGAAGAATTTGCGAACGTTTAGATGCTTTCACTTTTGTCTTGTAGATGAGTTCAACTTCAGTAACCTGATACTGTTCTATAGCTGTTAATGTAGTTTCCATAACCAATCATTTTAAAGTTTAAAAATAATTATGGTGTACTACCGGGCTTGTGTTTATGGCGCAGTTCTTTGCAAGCATATTGCAGACACAAGCCTAACTTTGTAGCAGGATTAATGAGAAAGACATCGAAAAATTTTCAGCAGTTTTTTTCAATAGAATGCGAGGGGAAAATTGTAGGCAAAACCAAACCACAAACGAGACATTAAATATCTTGCTTTTTACCGTAATGATTTGGCGCATCAAGAAGCGACTAAAAAAGGAAGCGCCACTGAAAAATATTATCTTTATTGGGTATTTGCTCAGACCGGCAAGCAGCTATTACGAGAACTAATGATCGCGATTAATCCACTCTAATCTCAACTTTTTATGCCCGAAAATATTCTACTCGTAAAAAATATGGTTTGTCAACGTTGCATGTTGGCGGTAGAAAATATTTTGGATAAAACATCCATAAAGTTTCAAAAAGTGACGGTGGGAGAGATTCATTTGCCAGAAATAATTTCAGAAGAACAACATAATTTGTTAAGTTCTGCATTTGCTGAGATTGGACTTGAATTGATCGATAATAAAATGAACGGCATAATTGAAAAAATAAAACAATTGGTTTTAAAAAAAGCGAGGAATGAGGTTAAAGAGACTGAAAAGAAAATGAAGCTTTCTGCTTACTTGTCTCAGAATCTGTTTTATGAATATACCTATTTAAGCAGTCTGTTTTCTTCCGTTGAAGGATGTACCATTGAAAACTATTTTATACAACAACGCATAGAAAAAGTAAAGGAATTGCTGGTGTATAACGAGATGAGTTTATCGACCATTTCATTTGAAATGGAATACAGTAGTGTCGCACATCTTTCTTCACAGTTTAAGCAAGTTACAGGTCTTACACCTTCACACTTCAAGAAAGTTGGTTCGGAGAAACGCAAACTGCTTGACCATATCTAACCCAAAATTCTGTAATTCTTTCCCAAGTTCTTATAACATCTCCAGGAAGTCGCTGCTCTACTTTTGTGTTCTCAATTCAAAAGCAATCAAAATGAAAAAATTTATCAAGCGACTTCTCATCGCATTAGTATCACTAGCTGTCATCGCCTTTATTGTTTATCTCCGTCTCCAACCGGTAAGAGAATTAAATAAGTTGCCAACTTATCAAGGCACACTAAATTTCAATTTCGCTTCGCCTAAATATGATGAATCAAAGAGGACGGTTTTTATTATGGCAGATAATAACAATACCGAAATGTTTGACATGATGGCTCCTTATTACCTTTTTAGTTCAACGCATAAAGCAAATGTTTATATAGTAGCGGAAAAAAAATATCCGATCACTATGAAGAAAGGTCCGTATGTTCTGCCACAATTTACTTTTGATGAAGTTGATTCAATGAAATTGCGCGCCGACGTTATTGTAATCCCATTTATGAATGATCCTGCAGGACAAGTAAAAGTAAACTGGATTAAACATCATTATTCAGACTCCACCATAATCTTATCAATTTGTGACGGAGCCTGGACTGCTGCAGCAACTGGTATCTACGATGGTAAATTATTAACCTGTCATGCTACTGATTTTGAAAAAGTAAAAAAGAATTTTTCAAAACCACAATGGGTACAACAAGTTAGTTATACGCAAAGTGGAAACTTATTCAGCACTGCAGGAGTTTCCAATGCAGTGGAAGGAAGTCTGGCTGTAATTAGTAAATTGTTTGGGAAAGAGAAGATGCAATCAGTGTTAAAAGAAATCAATTACTATAAGAAAGATATACCGAAAGATCATAAAAGCATTGCAGTGAATGGCAGTGCCATTGTTTCAGGATTTACAAAAGTTGTTTTCGGGAAAAATAAAAATGTCGGCATATTGCTTCAGGATGGGATCAGTGAATTTGAACTTGCAGGAATATTTGATTCATACACCCGCACCTTGCCTTCCTCCATCAAAGCCTTTGTAATGAATGGTACAAGTGTCACCACAAAATATGGATTAACACTTATTCCAACAGGTGATATGAAATTATATGAGATTGATGAATTGCATGTAATGCATCCGGAATCTTTGTCCAAGCAGGATTCGTTGAAATTAAAAGACGTAGAAATTGTTGCCTATCATCATTCAAATGAAATCTACATCATCAATCAATGTCTTGAAAATATTAAAGAGCAATACGGTGATAAATTTCAAAATCTTGTAAAGTTGGCTCTGGACTACAATTAACATCAGGAAAAAAGTTCAGCTAATAAACTCAATCGTTTCCAATGAAGCGATTTTTTTATTCTTCAAATTTTCAACTCAATAATCGCTGATGACAATCCAAAAATTATATAACTCTTACCCAAAGTAATGTAATGCATGCTCTATATCCGTGATATACTTTTGTGATGTAAATTTTAAAACAATAAAAATATAACCGCAAAAAAAATAAAATGAAAAATCAAAACAAAACTGTAGAGTACAACTTGGAAGCAAGCATGTTTAACTGGGAAATTGCGCCGGGCAAAACAATAGAAGCATGGGGTTTCAATAAACAGCTTCCAGGTCCGATGTTAGAAGCAAATGTTGGTGATACACTCGTTGTTCGTGTAACCAATAATTTAAGTGAAGCCACTATTGTTCATTGGCATGGAATACGTATTCCTGCGGCAATGGACGGTACAGGCATGGTGCAAAAACCAATTGAGCCGGGGGAAACATTTGAATATCGTTTTGTTGTTCCTGATGCAGGAACTTTCTGGTATCACTCTCATCACAATGAAACAATACAAATGGAAAGAGGAATGTATGGTACGCTGATAGTTAAAGATGAAACTGATCCTGTAACAGATCGTGAACGAGTGTTTATGATTGATGATATGAAGCTGGATGCTGAAAATAATTTTACAAAACCAGGTTGGTTTATTCCGCGTGTTGTAGAAACACATGATGGTCGCCAGGGCGATACGCTTTTATTAAACGGAAAAGAAGATACTGTTATTAATATGAATGCCGGTCAAACGGAGAGATGGCGTTTCATCAATTCATCCAGCGCAAGATATTTTTTACTGCACATGGAAGGAAAGGAATTTAAAATTATCGGAACGGATGGCGGATTATTGGAACATGCAAGAACAGTTTCGGAAGTTTTGATCACTCCCGGTGAACGAATCGATATTGCAGCAGGACCTTTTAATGAAGGTGAAACTTTTGCAATTGAATCATTACCTTATAACCGCATGACATTTTTAAAACCAAAACACGAAAAGTTTGCAACGGTAAAAGTTGGAGAAGCAAAATCATCAATAGCATTTATTCCTGAAACATTGAGAACAATTGAACCGCTTGCACCGCAGGATGCGCCAATAGCAAGAACGGTAAAATTATCAGTAGCCCCAAGTTTAAAAAAGGGATTGACTTTTCTCGTAAATAATGAAGTGCATGTAGATGACAAGCCTGTAAAAATGGGGGAGTTGCAGATCTGGGAAATCAATAATGTAAGCCTGATGGACCATCCCTTTCACCTGCACGGATTTTTCTTCCAGGTAATAGAAGAAAATGGTAAAGCACCGTCTTATAAAGCATGGAAGGATACCTACAATTTAAAGCCACGAACCAAAATCAAAATTGCTTGGATGCCTGACCGTCCGGGCATGTGGATGTATCATTGCCACATCATAGAACATCATGCAGCAGGTATGATGGCAAACTTTGAAGTAATCGATGAAAGCAAGCCGCATGTTGAAACCAGCAAAAGCCATTCTGCTTCCTGCCATGTGTGAGAGTGATTGATATAATAATTGTTTGAGTAAAATATTTTTGTAGAACGACATGAGAAACCAGATCAGCAAAACTGCAGCAAATGAAAGCAATAGTTTACAAACAGTACGGACCGCCGGAGGTTCTTCAACTCAAAGAAGTAGAAAAACCTTCACCTAAAGACAATGAAATTTTGTTAAGGGTAAAAGCTACGGCAGTCAATTCAGGAGATTGGCGACTCAGGAAAGCTGATCCATTTGCTGTGCGGCTTTTTTTTGGTTTGATGAAACCTAAAATAAATATTCTCGGTAGCGTTTTTTCGGGTGAGGTGGAACGTGTTGGCAAGGATGTTCAACTTTTCAAGATGGGTGACAAAGTCTTTGGTCATACCGATATGCGCTTTGGCGCTTATGCAGAATATATTTGTTTGCCTGAAAACGGAACGCTGGCATTAAAACCCGAGAGCCTCACTCATACTGAAGCTGCAGTTATTCCGTTTGGAGGAGTTACCGCACTACATTTCATTAAAAAGGCAGCAATAAAACCCGGACAAAAAGTGCTTATTAATGGAGCATCAGGAGCAGTTGGCAGCGCAGCTCTTCAACTTGCAAAGCATTTCGGAGCAACTGTTACAGGCATATGCAGTACTGCAAATATTGATTTAGTAAAATCCCTGGGAGCGGACAAAGTAATAGATTACACGAAAGAAGACTTTACACAAAACGGTGAAAAGTATGAAGTGATTTTTGACACCGTTAATAAAGTTTCATTTACCCGCAGTTTAAAGTCGCTGAATAAATTTGGAATATTGATTTTAAGTGCTGCCGGAATGCCGGAGATGCTTAAAGGATTTTGGACTTCAATGACAAGCAGAAAAAAAGTAATCACCGGTGTAATAAGCCATTCCGCGGAAGACGTTATCTTTCTTAAAAAACTAATTGAAGCAGGAAAGTTGAAACCGGTTATTGATAAAACCTATTCTCTTGCGCAGACGGCAGAAGCACACACTTATGTTGAGAGAGGACACAAAAAAGGCAATGTTGCAATTACTTTAGAACATTGATTATGAACGCAGCAATTATCGGTATTTCATCAGGAATAATAACAGTATTGTTATTCACGTATTTGAAACGATTCGACAAACCCATTCTTTATGGTTTAATCCTCGCGGCAATCGGTTTTCTCTATGTTGGATATACATGGACAGATATTGATGTCGCAATCATTAATGGTTTGCAGGCAATATTTTTTCTTATGCTTGCGTACTTAGGGATCAAGAGGAATTTATATTTTCTGATAGCAGGTTATTTCATGCACGGGCTTTGGGATTTGATCTATAGTCAAGTTGCGAATCCGAATTTGCTTCCGCCTCACTACGATTTATTCTGCTCGACTTATGATTTTATCATCGGTGCTTATCTTCTGATGTTTAAATATCAAATGAACAGGAATTAATACAATGATATTAAGATTAGAAATACTGAAGAGACCAAAATTTAATTTTCTTCAAAATCTTAAATTGATTTCATAAAAAAACTTCGTCAATTATGTCGAAGTTTTTTTTATAGTAATTACAATCAAAGTCGTTATTCCCAAAATCATATAACTCTTACCCAAAGTAATGTAACGACCACCCACCTATGTGATTCTAATTTTGTGTTATCAAAATCATTTAAAAATCTAAAACAAAAAAGTATGAAATCTGATTGCAAAATGAGTAGCGCTACTCAAAAAGACAAACAAAAATGTGATAACCCAAATTGCACTTGTGAAAACTGTAACTGTGGTAGCAATTGCACTTGTAAAAATTGTGGCAAGTAATGGTTCATTGCGTTTAAACCAAAAGCCACTCAGCAAGGGTGGCTTATTAAATCATCTAATCAAATAATAAAAATCATGAAAAAAGTATTCATTCTCGTATTCGTCCAAGTTGTAACCCTTGCCTCGTTCGCACAAAACGACACGACCAAAATTGAACAATATTGCCAGGTCATAGTTACGCCCAGAATGCTTAGCAATAAAGTAACCATTGATATTGACTTCGGTGAAGAAAAAAGCTTTTGGGCTGATACACGGATAAGAACTTACGATGGTAAACTGAAAAAGTTCAACACAGTTGTTGACGCTTTGAATTTTATGGGAAAAGAAGGATGGGTTTTTATAAATGCGTATCCGGTAAATAATGGTAATATAGAGATATATCACTTTGCTTTTAAGAAGCAATTCACACGGGCAGAAGTCTTCGCTGTCAAATGAATTGAATACTACAAAGAATAAATTAGTCTCTTGTAATTTTACTCAACAAAAATTTCTTGAATGAAACCTTACAACTGACGTGAGTGTGTTGGAGATGTGGCAAGAAGCGTCAGAAACGAAACAGTCAATAATGATTGTTTAAGAAAATGTGTAAGGATTTTCAATTCCCTGCCAAACTATTTATATAAACTCTTCTTCGATAAGCTCTCTGTTTAGCATCAGTCCTGTCGTCGTACCCATAGAAACTGCATTTGCAACGGTACGCATTCCCGTGGTATTATCCCCACAGGCATATATACCACGCATTGTGGTTCTTTGTGCCTCATCTATTTTGATATAACCTTCAGCGGTTATTTCACATCCTAATTCGCGGGGAATAAATGAGTGCTGTACAACTGGAAGTCGAGCATATAATGCTTTTACGGATGCTTTCTTTCCATCTTTGAAAATGATGTTTTTGATATAGCCGTTTTTATGTTCAAGCCCCTCTATTTCTGTTTCTACTATATTGATCTTGTGCTTTAGAAGTTTCTCCGCTTGTTGTTCGGTGAGGCTTGATTTGCCATTGGTGTAAAGTGTTAAGTCACCTGTCCAATTTGAAATTAAAGACGATAAATCAAAAGCTGCATCGCCATTTGCAAGAATACCGGTCTTTTGATGCCGTACCTCGTAGCCATGACAATATGGACAATGAAGCGCACTTATTCCAAAACATTCTGCAAATCCTGGTATATCAGGTATAATGTCCTTAACGCCCGTAGCGAAGACAAGTTTCCTTGCTGTAAATGTTTTGCCTGATTTTATCTGTATTTTAAACACGTTTTGGGCGTTATTGGCAGCCGTTACAACGGCATCGAGAAGACTTACGGATCCATACGTCCGAACCTGTTTCTTAGCAAGGCTGCTTATTTCTTTTGGTGTCTTCCCATCATTGGTAAGGAAGTTGTGTGAATGAGGTGTTTGTTTATTGCAGGGATTTCCTGCATCAATGATCAATACCTTCCTTAGTGCTCTACCCAAAGCCATTCCGGCTGCGAGTCCGGCATAGCTGCCTCCAACGATTATCACATCATATTGTTTGTCTTGTTTCATTATAAAGCAGGTTTCTCGCATTCAAAATACGGATAATTTTCAGTAATAAGTCGTTTGATCGCAAAGCAGAGGTTTGTCGGAGATGGATCAAAAAGGAAGCCTCGATTATGTGTACAAGCATCAAAGAAACTGCGTTTGCTTTCAACGCTTCTGCAATTATCAACCGGGAATCTGCAACAGTTCCGGTAATTCCTTCTTGCGATAATTTATAAATGTCAAAAACTTTATTACTTCTGTTCAAAAAAATAACTTTGAATTGTTCAAGCAGATCAATTTTGTTTTCATCCCATGACAGCTTTAGTATTTATATGCATCTTTTGATTGTCGTATAAACGGACGCTAGATGCCTTTACTTTTGTTTTGTAACAAGTTCAACTTTAACAACCTGATACTGTTCCATAGCTGTTAATGCAGTTTCCATAACCATTATTTTAAAGTTTAAAAATTAATTATGGTGCGTGCTACCAGGCGTGTGTCGAATTTGCGCAAGGAGGAACGCAATAAATGATGGCATGATGTGTAGCGTTTGTGTTTATGGTGTAGTTCCTTACAAGCACATTGTAGGCACAAGTCTAACTTTGTAATAGGATTAATGAGTAAAATAAAAAGAACTATTCTTTGATTTAAAATTTATTGGATTTTTCTTTTATACTCAAATAAAAATGATTTTGCTCACAACACAGTAGTTCACTTTTTACTAATGCGGTA
>Ga0207657_10004797_pt1 | contig 14262 bp, 10 predicted proteins | sample KBSC33metaG_FD_184316 | JGI IMG/M metagenome (GOLD analysis project Ga0207657, IMG submission 184316) | Corn rhizosphere microbial communities from Kellogg Biological Station, Michigan, USA - KBS C3-3 metaG (SPAdes) (version 2) | ecosystem: Host-associated > Plants > Roots > Rhizosphere > Soil ... | reverse complement strand
ACCGCCAACTTGAGCGGCGCGCGGATGCGCTGGCGGATCGCGAGCGCCCCGTCGCTTCCCAACTCCCTGGACAGCCGCGCCCCCGGATTGCCCGCATGGGATGCGGAGCTGTTCCGCGCGCGCGGTTTCGCGCCTGGCCGCTGGAGCATCGCGCATGACGCGGGTGTGCTCCATCTGGTTGCCGGCACTGGCGATCGAGCGCTGGGCGAAGAGCAGCGACTCACCGCCTGACAGCCCTGTTGTCCTTACCGTCGATGGCACGCACGGCCCAATCATCCATGCCGTGACCAAAGCCGCCGCCGGACGCGGTGCGCGGGCCGGAGCGCGGCTGACGGATGCGAAGGCGCTCGATCCCGCGCTGATTGCCGTCGCCGCCGATCCTGAAGGCGATCAGATGTTGCTCCAGCGCCTCGCGAAATGGGCGCAGCGCTGGTCGCCGCTCGTCGAGGTGGACGGGCCGGACGGCCTCAGGCTGGACGTCAGCGGAGTCGCGCATCTGTTCGGCGGCGAGGAGTCACTGATTCAGGACGTCATCGATCGCTTTGCGGCGCTCGGGCTGACAGCGCGCGTGGCGATCGCTCCGACCGCAGCGGCGGCCTGGGCATTCAGTCATTTCGGAGGCGACGACCTGGCGCCGCTGCACGTGTCGGCGCTTCGGCTGGAGGCGGACACCGTGCGCACGCTCGAACGACTGGGGCTAAAGACGATCGGCGCTCTCGCGGCCCTCCCGCGCCTCGCGCTGGCGCGTCGGTTCCGGGGGGCCGAAGACGTCGTCGATGCGCTCGACCGGGCGTTCGGGCGGAAGCCGGAGCCACTGACCGCGCTTGCGGACGATCCGCCCCCGCGCACGACACTTCGGCTCCAGGAGCCCGCAACGCACCCCGAAGCGGCACCGCGGGCTTTGGAGCGGTTGATCCCGAAACTGGTCGTCGAGCTGGAAGAGCGGCGGCTTGGAGCGCGCAGGCTTTCGCTCCACGGTTTCCGGATCGATGGAAGCGTCGCCGTCGCGAGCGTTGCAACAACAATCGCGAGCCGCGATCCCCAGCATCTTCAGCGCCTGTTGATCGATAAGGCTGCCACGCTCGATCCCGGCTTCGGCTTCGACGCCTTCGCGCTCGTGGCAGACTGGACCGAGAGCCTCGACGCCGCGCAGGAAAGCCTGGTCGAGGAACCGAGCGGCGAGCGTTACCTTGCCCGGCTGATCGACCGGCTGACGGTGAAGCTGGGCGTTCGAGCGGTGCGCAAGCCGCAGCATCGGGAAAGCCATTTGCCAGAAAGAGCATGCGGCTGGGTCGCCGCTGTGTCGTCATCGCGAGGAGCGCAGCGACGCGGCGATCCAGAACTGGATTGCTTCGCTCCGCTCGCAATGACGGCCAAGAGACCCCAGCGCCTGCTCGACCGGCCGGAAGCGATCGCCGTCGTTTATGCGACCCCCCAGGGCCTTCCGCGCCGCTTCGTCTGGCGGCGAGCGGTGCATGACATTGCGCGCGTCGAGGGGCCGGAACGGATCGCGCCGGAATGGTGGCGCGAGCGCTCGACCGCCCGGCTCCGCGATTACTACCGGGTCGAGGACCAGGTCGGCCGCCGCTACTGGATCTACCGCGAAGGGCTGATCGGCGACGGCCGCGGCAGCGCGCCCGAATGGTATCTGCACGGGCTGTTCGAGTGATGCCTGAGAAGGTCGGCTTTGCCAGGATGAAGCTGGTGCGCGAGGGGCCGGCGCCCGAGATCGCGCGCTCGCCTTACGTCGAGCTCGGCGTCACCACCCCCTTCTCCTTCCTTCGCGGCGCGTCGGACGCGATCGAGCTGGTGTTGCGGGCGCTCGATCTCGGCATGGATTCGATCGGAATCGCCGATCGCAATACGTTTGCGGGCGTCGTTCGCATGCACGGCGCCTGCAAGGGCGCGGGGCTGAAGCCGCTGATCGGGTGCAGGCTCGACCTCACGGATGCTCCGTCACTTCTCGCCTATCCGACCGACCGCGAAGGCTATGGCCGCCTCTCGCGGCTGCTGAGCCTCGGCAAGATGCGCGCGAAGAAAGGCGAGTGCGAATTGTCGCTGGACGACGTCGCCGCGCATCAGGACGACATCGCCTTCATCGCCTGGCCGGGCGACGATCTCGATCCGTTCGAAGCTGGGCTTTCGCGCCTTCGCGACGCTTTGCCGTCACTGTGCCATGTCGCTGCGAGCTGGCTTTATCGCGGCAACGACAATGCGCGCATCGAGCAGCTCGACCGGATCGCGCGCGCGAACGGCTGCATGATCCTCGCGACGAATGACGTCCATTATCACGCGCCGGAGAAGCGCCCGCTGCAGGACGTCATCACCTGCATCCGCGAGAAAACCACCATCGCCATGGCGGGATTCCTCCTGAACCCGAATGCGGAGCGGCACCTAAAGTCGCCCGACGAGATGGCGCGGCTGTTCGCCCGCTGGCCGCACGCGATTTCGGCGACGCGCGAGTTCGCGAACGCGCTGAACTTCAGCCTCGACGAGCTCCGCTACGAATATCCGCGAGAGACGGTGCCCGACGGCAAGTCGCCGCAGGACTATCTCGAACAGCTGACCTGGGCCGGAGCGAAGGAGAAGTGGCCCGGCGGGCTGCCGAAGAAGGTCGACAAGCAGCTCAGGCACGAGCTGGCGCTGATCGGCCGCCTCGACTTCGCGCGCTATTTCCTGACCGTCCACGACATCGTCGCCTTCGCGCGAAGCCTCGACCCGCCGATCCTGTGCCAGGGGCGCGGTTCGGCCGCCAACAGCGCCGTCTGCTATTGCCTCGGAATCACCGCGGTCGATCCGGCGATGAACGACCTCCTGTTCGAGCGCTTCATTTCCGAGGAGCGTCGCGAGCCACCCGACATCGACGTCGATTTCGAGCACGAGCGGCGCGAAGAGGTCATCCAGCACATCTACATGAAATACGGTCGCGACCGCGCCGGCATTGCCGCGACCGTGATCCACTATCGCCCGCGCTCGGCGATCCGCGAGGTCGGCAAGGTAATGGGGCTTTCCGAAGACGTCTGCGGTGCGCTCGCCTCGACAATCTGGGGCCATATGGATGGGGAGATGGAGGAGGAGCGTGCGAACGACGCCGGTCTCGACCTGTCCGATCCACATTTGAAGCGCACTTGTCGGCTCGCCGAGCAGCTGGTCGGAATGCCGCGTCATTTGTCGCAGCATGTCGGCGGCTTCATCCTGACCGAGCGGCCGCTGACCGAGACCGTGCCGATCGGCAATGGGGCGATGGACGACCGCACCTTCATCGAATGGGACAAGGACGACATCGACGAGCTCGGGATTCTGAAGATCGACGTGCTCGCGCTGGGGATGCTGACGTGCATTCGCAAATGCTTCGATTTGATCGAGCAGCATCATGGCGAACGGTGGGAACTGGCGACGATCCCGCCCGAGGAGCCGGCGGTCTACGACATGCTGTGCCGCGGCGACTCCCTGGGCGTGTTCCAGGTCGAAAGCCGGGCGCAGATGAACATGCTTCCAAGGTTGAAGCCCCGATGTTTCTATGATCTCGTCATCGAGGTCGCGATCGTCCGGCCGGGCCCCATCCAGGGCGACATGGTGCATCCGTACCTCAAGCGCCGGTCGGGCAAGGAGCCAGTGACTTTCCCCTGCCCCGATCCGGGCGAGGGGCCGCCCGACGAGCTCGAGAAGATCCTCGGACGGACGCTCGGAGTCCCGATCTTCCAGGAGCAGGCGATGAAGATCGCCATCGACGCCGCGAAGTTCAGCGCGGCCGAGGCCAACCAGCTCAGGAAGGCGATGGCGACGTTCCGATCGAAGGGAAACATCGAGCTCTTGCAGGAGAAGATGGTCGGACGGATGGTCGGACGCGGCTACGATCCCGATTTCGCGCAGCGCTGCTTCGACCAGATCAAGGGCTTCGGAGAATATGGCTTCCCGGAGAGCCACGCGGCGAGCTTCGCGCACCTGGTCTACGTCTCGTCATGGCTACGATGGAAATATCCGGCCGCGTTTGCCTGTGCGCTTCTGAATTCGCAGCCGATGGGCTTTTATGCGCCCGCCCAGATCGTTCGTGACGCGAAGGAGCACGGGGTCGAAGTGCGCGAAGTCGACGTGAACCGCAGCGATTGGGATTCTACTCTCGAGAACGGAGCACTCCGCCTCGGCCTGCGCCAGGTCGACGGACTGCACCGCGACGCCGCCGACCAGCTGATGAGCGCACGCACAGACCGGCCCTATGCCTCGGTCGCGGAATTGCGCAGCCGCGCGAAAGTGCCGGTGCATGCGATCCAGCACCTCGCTGCCGCCGATGCGTTCCGCTCCATGGGGCTCGACCGGCGCGCGGCGCTATGGGACTCACGAGCGCTCAGGCAGGCGCCTGATCTGCCGCTCTTCGCCTTCGCCGAAGCGCAGGACGAAGGGGCTGAACCGACGACCGCGCGACTCCCGGCGATGCCGCTCTCGGAACATGTGATCAGCGATTACCAGACGATCCGCCTCAGCCTGAAGGCGCACCCGATGCAGTTCCTCCGAACGCATTATGCGAACCAGAAGTTCGTCACCGCCGAGCAGCTGAAGTCGCTTAAAGACGGCAAGCGGCTGTCGATGGCCGGCGTGGTCCTGATCCGGCAGCGCCCGGGCACGTCCAAGGGCGTGGTGTTCATCACCATCGAGGACGAGACGGGAATCGCCAATCTCGTCGTCTGGCCGAAGGTGTTCGAGAAGCAGCGCAAGATCGTCATGGGCGCGCGGCTGATGGCGGTGCACGGAATGGTTCAGCGCGATCCCGACAGCGAGGTCATTCACGTCGTCGCCGGACGGTTGGAGGATCACAGCGGAATGCTGAGCCGTTTAAGCGACGGCTCGCTGCCTTCGACGCTCGAGAAAGGCGACCATCCGGGAAGCTGGGGCCGGCCGCAACACCGGCATCCGCGCGATGTCGAAATCATCCCCAAGAGCCGCGACTTTCATTAAGCTGCCATCCCCCCGTAACGTGCAACGGCAAATTAAGGACACGGATGCCCACAATCGCCGCCACGACCGCACTGATCCTGCTCCTCAGCGCAGGGGCGCCCGCTTCGGCAAACATCGAGGGCCTGTGGCGCAACCCGATCGGGAGTGCGATTATTCGCCTTGCACCCTGCGGCCGCCAATTGTGCGGAACGGTCGTCTGGGCGTCGGCCCGCGGAAAGCGCGAGGCGTCCACGAGCACGCCCGATATCGTCGGAACGACAGTGCTCACCGGAGTGAAGTCGACGGCTGCGAATCTCTGGACCGGAGAATTGTTCATCCCGGACGACAACGTGCATGTGAGCGCGACTTTGCAACTGCGCGGTGATCGCGAGCTCAAGCTTACGGGCTGCGCCCTCCTGGGCCTGTTCTGCCGATCGCAGATCTGGACCCGAACGGCTGAGCCGTTGCCTGCCGCAGACTAGGCGTTTCCCCCGTTCATGTTCATGAAAGCTTGCCGAACCATTGCTGCCACAATGAGCGGCTAGGTCGGTGCGCATGAAACGGATATTTGCAGCTATTGCAGTGCTCTCGGTCACCGCCGCACCGGCGCTGGCTTCCGCCAAAGGCCCCCTCGAGGGCCGGTGGAAGAGCGGCCCCATGGTTATCGAGATCGCACCTTGCGGGTCGAAACTGTGCGGCACGGTCGTCAAGGCGTCGAGCAAGCAACAGGCCAAAGCGCAAAGCGGCAGCGGTACCGACCTGATCGGCGCACGACTGATCACGGATATCGAGCGGACCGGGCCGAACACCTACAAGGGTCGAGTCTTCGCCGCCGACCGCAACATCTATGCGGACGGAACTGTGCGCCAGGTCTCGCCCGACCAGCTTCAGGTGAAGGGCTGCGTCCTGCTGGTCATCTGCAGGTCGCGAAACTACGAGCGCGTCCGCTAGGCGAGGAAATCCTCGCCCGCTCCAAGTTCGCCGGCAAGCACAGCCGCCTGCAGGGCGGACATGTCGTCCGCCCAGTAGCGGTCCGACGCGAAGCTCGAGCTGATCTCGCGTATCCCGGAATGAACCTGCTGGAGCCTGGCCGAGGTCTTGAGTGGCGCATGGAAGTCGACGCCCTGCGCCGCCGCAATCAGCTCGACCGCGATCACGCCCGCCGCATTGCGGGCGATCTGCCCGGCCTTTCGAGCGGCGATCGGCGCCATCGAGACATGATCCTCCTGGCCCGCCGAGGTCGGAATCGAATCGACGCTTGCCGGGAATGCGAGGCTCTTGTTCTCGCTGACCAGAGCGGCCGCCGTGACCTGCGGGATCATCAGGCCCGAATTGACGCCCGAATCCTCGGTCAGGAAAGGCGGAAGCCCGCTCATCTTGGGATCGATCAGGACCGCCGTGCGCCGCTCGGAAATGCTCCCAACCTCGCACAAGGCCATTGCGATGGTGTCGGCTGCGAAGGCGACCGGCTGCGCGTGGAAATTCCCGCCAGAAATGGCGATGTCCTCATCAGGGAAAACGATCGGATTGTCGGTCACGGCGCCGGCTTCGATCGTCAAGGTCCGGGCGGCATTGGCGAGCAGGTCGAGAGCGGCGCCCATCACCTGCGGCTGGCAGCGGAAGCTGTACGGGTCCTGCACCCTGCCGCAGCGGGCGTGGCTGGCGACGATCGCGCTTCCTTCCAGCAGCTGGCGCAGGGCGGCCGCGACGCGGATCTGGCCCGGCTGCCCGCGAAGCTGCGCAACGCGCGGGTCGAACGGCTTGACGCTGCCCTTCAATGCATCGACGGAAAGTGCCCCTGCGGCGATTGCGGCGCCGAACACCCGCTCTCCCGAAAAAAGCGCATCGAGCGCGATTGCGGTGCTGGCCTGGGTGCCGTTGATCAGCGCGAGGCCTTCCTTCGCCCCGAGCTGGAGCGGCTCGATTCCCGCTTTGGTCAAAGCTTCCGCCGCGGGCAGGACCTGGCCGGCGAGGTCGATGAACCCGTGCCCCATCAGCGCGGCGGTCATGTGCGCGAGCGGGGCAAGGTCTCCGCTGGCGCCGACGCTGCCCTGGCTCGGGATCAGCGGAATGGCGTCTTTGTCGAGAAGCGCCTGCAGCGCCTCGATCACCATCGGCCGCACGCCTGAATAGCCCCGCCCAAGACCGAGCAATTTCAGCAAGATCATCAGCCGCGAGACAGGGCGAGCGAGCGGATCGCCGAGGCCGGCGCTATGCGACAGGATCAGGTTCGATTGGAGCTGGGCAAGTCGGTCGTCCGGGATTCGCGTGTTGGCGAGCAGCCCGAAGCCGGTGTTGATGCCATAGACCGTCTCCCCGCTCGCGACGATGCGTTCGACCGATGTGGCGGCTTCGGCGATCCGCTGCATGGACGCGTCGTCGAGCCGTGCGTCGGCACCCGCCCAGAGCCTGCGAAGCTGGTCGAGGGTGACGTGTTCGGGATCGAGTTTGAACATCGACAACACACCTATCGTCATTCTCGCGAAAGCGGGAATCCCCGCTTCCTGGAATCGAGAAAAGAAAAGCGGGACCCCCGCCTGCGCGGGGGTGACGCCTAACGGATCATCGGCAAGTCCAGCCCCTGCTCCCGCGCGCAGTCGATCGCGATGTCGTAGCCCGCATCGGCGTGGCGCATCACACCGGTGCCTGGATCATTCCAAAGCACCCGTTCCAGCCGTCGCGCCGCGTCGTCGGTGCCGTCAGCGACGATCACCTGTCCGGCATGCTGCGAATAGCCCATTCCGACGCCGCCGCCGTGATGGAACGACACCCAGGTCGCGCCCGATGCGCAGTTGAGCAAGGCATTGAGGATCGGCCAGTCGGAGACGACGTCGCTTCCATCCTTCATGCTTTCGGTTTCGCGGTTGGGCGAGGCGACAGACCCGCTGTCGAGATGGTCGCGCCCGATCACGATCGGGGCCGACACCTGGCCGCTTCGAACCATTTCGTTGAATGCGAGGCCGAGCTTGTCGCGTTGCCCCAGGCCCACCCAGCAGATGCGCGCCGGCAGCCCCTGGAAGGCTATCCGCTCGCGCGCCATGTCGAGCCAGCGGTGGAGGTGCGGATCGTCCGGGATCAGCTCCTTCACCTTGGCGTCCGTGCGATAGATGTCCTCCGGGTCACCCGACAGCGCCGCCCAGCGGAACGGCCCGATTCCGCGGCAGAACAGCGGGCGGACATAAGCCGGAACGAAGCCGGGGAAATCGAAGGCGTGTGTCACGCCCTGGTCATAGGCTTCCTGGCGGATGTTGTTGCCATAGTCGAAGGTCGGGACGCCCATCGCCTTATAGGCAAGCATCGCCTCGACATGCTGCGCGATCGACACGCGCGCCGCCTCGGCGACTGCGGTTGGGTCGCGCTCGCGCATCTCCTGCCATTTGGCGACGCTCCAGCCGACCGGGCAATAGCCGTTAGCGGGATCGTGGGCGCTGGTCTGGTCGGTCAGCGCGTCGGGGCGAATTCCCCGCTCAAGCATCTGCGGGAGGATCTCCGCAGCATTGCCGAGCAGGCCGACGCTGGTCGGCTGGCTCGCTTTTCCGATGATCTCCAGCGCCTCGTCGATGCTGGTCGCGCGATGGTCGACATATTTGGTCTCTAGCCGCTTCTCGATTCGGCTTTCCTGCACCTCGATCGCGATGCAGTGAGCGCCGGCCATTACAGCCGCAAGTGGCTGCGCGCCGCCCATTCCGCCGAGCCCGGCGGTGAGAATCCACTTTCCGGAAAGGTCGCCGCCAAAATGCTGGCGGCCCATTTCGACGAAGGTTTCGTAGGTCCCTTGGACGATTCCCTGGCTGCCGATGTAGATCCAGCTGCCCGCGGTCATCTGGCCGTACATCATGAGCCCGGCACGATCGAGGCGATTGAACGTATCCCAATTCGCCCACTTCGGAACGATGTTGGAGTTCGCGAGCAGCACTCGCGGCGCGTCCTTGTGGGTCCGGAAGACCCCGACCGGCTTGCCCGACTGGATAAGCAACGTCTGGTCTTCCTCCAGCCGCTCCAGCGTCTCCACGATCTTATCGAAGCATTGCCAGTTGCGCGCCGCCCGGCCGATGCCGCCGTAGACGACCAGGCTCTGCGGGTCCTCGGCGACTTCGTCGTCAAGGTTGTTCTGGAGCATCCGGACCGCGGCCTCCGTGGTCCATTGCCTTGCCTTGATCTCGCTGCCGCGGCGGGCGCGGATATGGCGGCTGTTGTCGCGTCGGTCGGTCATGCGTTGCTCCTAGCGTCGCTGCTCATTCGACCCAAGAGGCGAGCCGCCGAATGCTGCCGGAGCTTGTGCGGCAGCCGCGAATTTGCGAGCCTCGCGGAAAGCTGAAAGGCCACTGTGAAATGGGCAAGCGAACCGAGCTGGTCGAGCGATACCGCCCATTGATCGGCAAGTTCCTCTTCGATGTCGTCATCGTCTTCATCGGTGTCACGGCTGCGTTCGCGCTGGAGGCAGCCCGGCAAGACCGGCAGGATGCCGAATATCGCCAGAGCATGCTGGGTGCGCTTGGAGCGACGCTGAACGATACCGTGCAGCACAATCGGCAATTCGAGGCGGTGATAGACAAGCAGCTCGCGGATTTCGATGCCGCCATTGCTCGGGGCGAACACCCGAAGTTGCCGGTCTATCGCGAACCCGGTTCCGAAAGGCCTCCGACGCGCATCTGGGATGGAGTCCTCAGCACCGGAGCGGCGAAGGCGCTCGACCCGGACCTGCTGTATTCGCTGGCGATTCTATACACACGCCTCGATTCTTTCGGTGAAAAATACATTCGATACAATGATTTCACGGAGCAGCGCGTGTTCCCGCTCGGGCCCGACCAGCCGGGGGTGTACGATGCGCGAAGCGGTCGCTTGAAACCCGAATACGCCGCTTACGTCGACCGGCTGCGCGACCTCGATCACTTCGCGAAGGAACTCGACAGCAAGGCAGCCTCGCTGAAAGCGAGGCTGGACAGGCTGCAATGAGACTTCAACTGTCGTCCCCGGCGTAGATTCGCCGCTCAGGCCCCGGAAGGCCGATCCAGTAGCCGAGCTCGGCCAGGCTTTCGAGCCGCCAGACGCAGAGGTCAGCAGCCATTCCGGGAGCGATCCTTCCGATTGAGTCTTCAAGCCCGAGCGCGCGGGCCGCATTCACGGTCATCCCCGCGAGCGACTCTTCCGGAGTCAGGCCGAACAATGTGCTCGCCATGTTCATCGCCAGGGTCGGCGACAGCAAAGGCGACGTGCCGGGATTGCAGTCGGTCGCGACGGCCATGGCAACGCCATGGTCGCGAAGCATTTGTACCGGCGGCTTGCGCTCCTCCTGGAGCGCATAAAAGGCGCCAGGCAGGAGCACGGCGACCGTGCCGGCCGCCGCCATCGCCTTTGCTCCGGCTTCGTCGAGAAATTCGAGATGATCCGCGGACAGCGCCTTGTATCGGGCCGCGAGCGCGGCACCGTGCTGGTTCGACAATTGCTCGGCGTGGAGCTTCACCCGAAGGCCGTTCGCCTCGGCCGCCTTGAACAGCCTTTCGACTTCGTCCGGGGTGAAGGCGATGCCCTCGCAGAAGGCGTCGACCGCGTCGGCCAGGCCTGCTTGGGCGGCAGCCGGAATCAGCTCGTCCACCATCATCGAGACATAGCCGATTCGCCGGTCCGTCCACTCGGCGGGCAGGGCGTGCAGGGCCAGAAGCGTCGGAACGATCCGAACGGCTTCGCTCGCGGCCAGCGCCCGGGCGCAGCGCAGCAGCCGAAGCTCGCTTGCGACATCGAGGCCATAACCGGACTTGATCTCGACCGTCGTCGCCCCGCCCTTCATCAGGGCATCGAGGCGCATCGCCGCCGATGCCAACAACTCGGCTTCCGAGGCCTCGCGGGTCGCCTTGACGGTGGACGCGATTCCGCCACCGGCCTTCGCAATCTCCGCATAAGTCGCGCCAGCCCGGCGCATCGCATGCTCGTCGGCGCGGTTGCCGCCGAAGATGAGGTGAGTATGGCAATCGATCAGGCCCGGCGTGACCCAGGCGCCGCCGAGCGGGAGAATTTCGCGGGCGCGATTGCCGGCGAGCTCGGTTCGCGGGCCGACGCGGACGATCCGCCCCTCCTGAATCCCGATCGCACCGTTCTCGACGATCCCGAGCGGGTTGCCGGGCGCGGATTCCATCGTCGCGACGCGGCAATCGACAAGCAGGCGGTCCCACATGGATTTGCTCTTAGGCGAGCGACCTTGCTACCGCCAAGTCATGAACCCGTGGCCCAACCTTTCCGAGCTACTGATCGATGAGGGGACGGACGTTCCGATCGGTCTCGTCGGAGCGCCGCTTGCCGCCGGTTCGGTGACCCCGGGCGGCTGCGATCGGGCACCGCAACTGCTTCGCAAGTCCCTAAAACGCATCGGACGGTACGACATCGAGATGGGGCGGGCGCTTTTCACTCCGGTGCGCGACCATGGCGACGTCAAGCTTGACGGGTTGAGCATCGAGGAGGCGACAGACCCGATCCGCGAAGCGGTCGCGGCAAGCGTCGCCGAGCATCGGCTGACGCTTCTCGCCGGGGGCAACAATGCGGTCACCCGGCCAGCTGCCCTTGCACTGGACACCCCGCTCAAGAAGGTCGGGCTGATCACCCTTGATGCACATTTCGACATGCGCGAGCTCGACGACGGCCTAAGCAACGGCAACCCGGTGCGGGCGCTGATGGCGGATGGGCTTCCAGGCACGAATATCGCGCAGATCGGACTCGCCAGCTTCGCCAACACGGCGAAGATGCACCGCGATGCCCTCGCGGCCGGCAACCTGGTGATCAGTATCGAGGAGGTGCGCCGCGACGGTATCGCGGCCGCTGTCGAACGCGCGATCGGCCACACCGAACATTGCGAGGTGCTGGTCATCGACTGCGACATCGACGTGATCGACCGCTCGCAAATGCCCGGCGCCCCGGGGGCGCGGCCGGGCGGAATGCACGTCAGCGACTTTTTCTGGTCGGTCCGCTCGCTTGCTGCGCACCACCGAACCCGGATCATCGACCTTACCGAATGGGACCCGTCGATCGATCCGACCGACCTCAGCGCGCTTACCGCAGCCCGCTGGATGGCGGAGTGCATTGCCGGCTTCGAGGCGCGCTAGCCTTTCCTCTTCTGCTGCGGCGTATTGGAGTGGCGGCGGTCTGTCCGTATCGACGCTCATGCACCGAAGATCTCGGCGAGTTCGGATGGACGAAGCCCGGCCTTGAGCTGGTCGAACGTGCATTGCTTCGGATGCTTGTCCGGCCGCCAGCGGACGATCGACGTGCCGTGACGGAAGCGGCCGGCGGTGACCTGGTCGTACTTGACCTCGACGACCAGCACGGGCTTGAGCGGCTTCCATTGGCCGGAGCGGGAAGTGCGCCAGCGGCTCGGCCCTCCGGGCTTGCTTCCGGTGAAACCGGGCGGTTCGATCAGCGCCTCGAGATCGCGCGTTAACGGCACGCGCTCTGTCGCCGGAATTGCGGACGTAAAACCGACATGATCGAGAAGCCCCTGTTCGTCATAAAGCCCGAGGAGGAGCGATCCGACCAATTCGTTCTTCTCGGCGTATCGGAAGCCGCCGACGACGCAGTCCGCAGTGCGCTCGGGCTTCGCCTTCACCATCGCCCGCTCGCCAGCTTTGTATGGCTGGTCGAGTCGCTTGGCGATCACTCCGTCGAGCGCACCGCCGCTTCGGCCAAGCCAGCCGAGCGCGGTGTCGCGGTCGAGCGTCGCCGGCGACAGCTTGAGTTGCGGCGCCTTGATCGAGGCGTGGAACTTCTCGAGCGCGGCGCGGCGCTCTGACAGCGGCCTCTCCGAATAGCCCGCGCCGCCCAGCGACAGCAAGTCGAACAGCATCAGTTCGGCCGGGCTTTGCTCCGCAAGTTTGCGTACCCGGCTTTCGGCCGGATGGAGTCGAAGCTGGAGCGCGTCGAATGACAGTGCATCGCCAACCGGGATGATCAGCTCGCCGTCGAGCAGGAAGTGCTTCTGCTTCAAGGCGGAAAGGACCTCGACGATATCCGGGAAGTATCGTCCGAGCGGCTTTCCGTTTTTCGAGATGAGCTGGACCTCCTCGCCGTTACGTTCGGCGAGGCAGCGGAAACCGTCCCATTTGGGCTCGTATTGCCAGCCTGATCCGGCCGGAAGTTCGGCTGCAAGGACGGCTTCCATCGGGGTCGGCGCATCGTCGATACTGGCCATTGGCCGAGAAGCGCCTTCCATGCGCAGTCGTTCCATTGCGCGCGCCCGCGCTGCTGTTACGCTGGCGGTTCAATCGGGAGGGGATTGGCAATGACATTCAACGTCGACGCCGCGACGGCGCGCTACATCGACAGCCTGGGGCCGGCGGCGCTTCACAAGGCGCATGATTATACCGTGGGCAGGGAGTGGATGCTGCTGTGGGCGCTGGCCGTCTCCGCGATCGTCACCTGGCTGATCGTCCGTTCCGGGGTTCTCGACCAGATCGGCGCGAGGCTCGAGCGGCGCGCCTTTGCTCTTCGCGCATTCGTGGCCAGCGGAATCTATCTCCTGATATCCTCCATCCTGACGGCGCCGTGGACCATCTATTCCGACTGGTGGCGGGAAACGGCCTATGGGCGCACGAGCCAGCCGCTCGGCGACTTTCTCTTCCAGGGGCTGATCGCGGTCGTGCTTAGCGCCGTCCTGGGCGGCATCTTCCTGATGCTGCTCTACATGCTGATCCGCAAGGCGGGGCGGACCTGGTGGCTGTGGTCGGGCGGGCTCACCGCTATCGCGCTCGCCTTCATCATGCTGCTGTCGCCGGTCCTGATCGAGCCCTTGTTCAACAAATATGAGCCGGTGCCGCCGGGCCAGGTTCGCGATGCGGTGGTCGAGATGGCCGGGCGCGCGGGCATCCCCCCGAACAAGATTTACATGTACAACGGCTCGCGGCAGTCGAACAATTTCACCGCCAACGCCGGCGGCGTCGGAAGCACGGCGCGCGTCGCAATCTCGGACGTAGCCTTCAAGAATGCCTCGCTCGCGGAAGTCCGCGCAGTCACCGGGCACGAGATCGGCCATTATGTGCTCAAGCACAGCTGGTGGGGCATATTGTTCTTCTCGGTCCTGGCGATCGTGCTCTTCTGGCTGGCGGACCGACTGTATCCGCGCTTCGCGAGATTTTTCGGATCGCAGGCGGCAATCGCGGATCCGGCAGGCGTGCCGGTCATGTTGTTCGTCGCCTCGCTCTTCGGGCTTCTGGCGACCCCGCTCACCAACACGTTCAGCCGTACCCTGGAGAGCCAGGCCGATCTCTACTCGCTGCGCACGGAGAACCTGCCCGACGCGCTGTCGAGCTCGCTCGTGAAGACGGCCGAATATCGCTATCCGCGGCC
>Ga0207657_10004793_pt1 | contig 14276 bp, 17 predicted proteins | sample KBSC33metaG_FD_184316 | JGI IMG/M metagenome (GOLD analysis project Ga0207657, IMG submission 184316) | Corn rhizosphere microbial communities from Kellogg Biological Station, Michigan, USA - KBS C3-3 metaG (SPAdes) (version 2) | ecosystem: Host-associated > Plants > Roots > Rhizosphere > Soil ... | reverse complement strand
GCTCGGCCGCGGCCACGACCAGCCGTTCCTCGGCCGCGACTACGGCGCCGAGGCCGATTACTCCGAGGAGATCGCCCGCGAGATCGACGACGAGATCCGGCGCGTGATCGAGGAGTCCCACGAGCTCGCGCTGGCGGTGCTGCGCGAGCACATGGACGAGCTGCACAAGATCTCTGCGATCCTCATCGAGCGCGAGACGATCGACAAGGATCAGTTCGAGCGCCTGCTCGCCGGCGAGGACGAGGCAACAGTCTTCCCGGACGAGGCCCCCGCGCAGCCAGAGCCGGAGCCGGAGACACAGCCGAAGCGCGAGCGCCCCCGCCCGCGCCCGTTCCCGCTGCCGGGATCGGCCATGCAGGGCCCGGATCCCGCGAACAGCTAGCGGACGCAGCCCGGCTCACCACGCAGTCTGGCGGGAGAACGCTCGCACAGCCCACGGACCCCCGTGAGTCGGCGACATCCTGGTAAGGGCGCGAAGACCTCGCGGGCGGAGCTTGCGCTCTCCGAGCTGTGCAGCAAGCTTGGCTACTGCCTTCCTCCTGGCGAGCAGCAGGACATCCTGCGAACCCGCCTCCAAACGAAGAGGCGTTCATCGAAGCCGTGCTGCTCGCAGAAGGACGCGATCCGGAGACGCTGGAGCTGCTGGCCTCGAAGGAAGAGCGACGGCAAATGCTCGACGTCGTGGCTAGATGGGCGGTGTTCGGCGGTGACTTCGAACGGGGATCAATCGCTGAGCGGCCGCGCTTCCCTCGAAAGACTGAGCGGCCTCAGGGGTCATTCCGGGACACTGGTCCAGCAGAGAGTCACGTCCCCTGAGGGTCGATCTCTCCCTTCACGGCACGGACACAGCGCGTCCAGTCGTCCCAAGCGGCCGGGTCGAGCGTGCCGCCGTCAGCTTCGATGCTGATGTCTGCGAGCAGTGTCTCCATGTCGTTCCCAGCGCGTCCGTAGAACTCGGTCAGAAACCGAGTCATCACCTCGAAGGCTTCGCGTTCCGAAAGTTCGTACATCCCGACGATGATGCCCGATGCCCAGGGGTCATTCCAGAACACTGGCCCAGGCGACGCTCCTCCCCCTCGCGATACTTCGACTCATCGATCAGCGAATTGTTCATTGCGAAGAACATGGAGACACGGCCGCATGCTTCGTCTGCCGACATCTCTCGGAGTCGCTCACAAGCGGAGTCGCCGGTCTGGGCTTCGTCGTTCCTGACAGCGGAGACAAGTCTCATGCCTGGTGCCTCGAATGCGACAGCGTCCTTATGAGCCGAGGTGGCGAGTGGGACACCGTCGGCGAGTCGTTCGCCGGAGTCACGCTGGCATGCGCCGGCTGCTTCGAACGAATACGAGACTTGAACTCGCGCCCTGGACCCTAGAGCCGACTCAATGCGAGATCTCGAGCGCGGCGGCCAACGTGCAGCCCGTCTCGAGAAGAGTCTCGAGTGCGTGCCGGTCGATCGCGTCTTCCACCGCCCTGATCGCCTGGTAGCGCCCCAGGCCGAGCGCCATGAACCGCTCGATCTCGAGCTTCTCGACTCTCACGATTTCGTCGCTGGGGCTCATCACGAATACACATCGGACGGCGGCTACCACCTAGCGGTTAGGCGTCCACACAGAATGCGTACAAGCGGCTCGAGGCGTGCGGCAGCGGAACCGGGGTCAGGTCCTGCATCAAGACCTGACCCACCGATTCCGGAAGAGGCTCAATCAGCGCGGCTACAGCTCGTGCTGTTCAGACAGCGCGGCCTCGGCCGCCGACGAACCAAACGATCACCAACAGGATGAGCAGGAGCAGCAGCCACGTTGGCAGCCCTCCGATAAGCACGACAAGAAGCCAGATGATGGCGATCAAAACGAGAATTCCGATGAGTGTCATGGTGTGGGTCTCCCCACGCGAGGATGACCGTAATCCACTCCACGTGTTTCTCGTAAATGCGTCAGGCGAGGGCGCGCTCGAGCGCGGCCCGATCCAGCGGCTCGCCGTGAGCCGGCAGGACGAGCTCCACGGGCAGATCGAGTAGCGGGCGGAGCCGACGGGCGATGTCTTCCTCCGTCACGTTCTTGCGGCCGCCGAGCTGGATGCCCAGCCCGTCGCCGAAGTCCGACAGCGAGTCGCCCGTCACGATCGCGTTGATCGAGGGCACCCAGAGGACGAGGTCGTTGTCCTCGCGACCCGCGTAGGCGGTCAGGCCGAACGGCCACTCGCCCGGGCCGTGGAAGTGCCCTTCGCCCTCGCCCGCGCGGAGCCAGGCGAGATCCTCGCTCTCGATGCCCCGCACCCGCTCGGGATCGATCCCGAACTTCTCGACCCAGTCCTGCCACGTGTCCGCGGGCGGCGTGTGTACCGGCAGGCCGAGCCCGCGCGCGTCACGCTCGTGGTACGGCGCGGTCAGGACGACGGCGGTCGCTCGTTCGCGCAAGTCGTCCGGAACGGCGAGCGGGTCGAACAGCACGACGTCGTCGCCGAGCTCGATCGCGTAGGAGGAGACGAGCTCGGGCCACCACTCCTCCTCGCTCCAGTCGGGGTGCGGCGACTGCCAGTGCCAGACGCCCGGGCGCACCTCACGCATGGGCCGATCCTATTTGTGCTGATTGACGACCGGCGTCGGCGGCGTGTCAAAGAGCCGTGTCAGGTCCCCGCTCAGGGCCGCCTGAAGCGGCTTCGTGCGTGCGCTGCCGGCAATGTTGTCCAGCTCCCACGGGTCCGTCTTCAGGTCGTAGAGCTCGCGCCAGCCGTTCCGGAACTCGACCCAGAGGCTGCGTCTCGTCTGGAGGGCGACATAGGGCGGAGGGCCGCCGTCGCGCAGCATGTCCTTGCCGAGGTACTCCTCGAGGAAGGCGTGCCGCCAGGGAGCCTGCTCGCCGCGGAGGAGCGGAACGAAGCTGCGGCCGTCCTCGGGCAACGCGGGCGTGACTCCGGCCAGCTCGCTGATGGTGGGAGCCAGGTCGATGTTGAGCACGGGCTGGTTGTTCTTCTGGGCCGTCGTCCACGGCGTCCGGACGATCAGCGGGACGTGGGTGGACTCCTGGTAGGGCCAGACCTTGCCGCCGAGGCGGTGCTCGCCCCAGAGGAAGCCGTTGTCGCTCGTGTACACGATCACGGTGCGGTTCAGCTCGTGCCGGTCCTTCAGCGCCTGCACCACTCTGCCGACGCTGCGGTCGAGGGAGAGAAGCGCCTCTTCCTGCTTGATGCGGACGTGATTGATGTAGATCTGCGCGCCCGCGCTGAGCAGGTCCTTGTGCCAGAAGCGCCACGGCTCCTTGCCGATGTTGCGCTGATTGAAGGCGGGCGAGTGGATCGGCGCGATGTTCTCGAGCTTGCCCTGGTCTCGCTTCTCCGGGATCGCAGGCAGGTGCGGCGCCACCGGGGCGAAGTAGAGGAAGAACGGGCGGCGCGCTCCGTGGATGAAGTTGACGGCTTTGTGCGTCAGGACCGTGGTCGAGTAGTCCGCCGGCTTGCTCCCGTAGCGCTCGAGATGGCCGTTGTCGTTGATGGAGTAGTTGTAGTACGCCTCCATCGGGATGCTGTCCATCACCTGCCAGTCGTCCCAGCCCGGCGGGATCTCGTGGTTGCCGGCAGCACCCGTGTAGGCGTTGATGTACTTGCCGACCAGCGCCGTCTTGTAGCCCGCGTCGTGCATCCAGACGGGGAGGTCGTTCTCCTCGTCCGTCTTGAACGCCGGATAGGCGTGCGGCCCGAAGTTGTCCAGGACACCGGTGTGATGCGCGTACTGGCCGGTCAGGATGCTCGCTCGAGACGGCCCGCACATCGAAGTCGTCACGTGCGCGTTGGTGAAGTTCACACCGTGGTCGACCAGCAGGCGCCTGACGTTCTGCATCACCGTCGTCCCGTCCCAGCGCTCGTCGTCGCTGAGGATCACGACGACGTTGAGTCGCTGGTCTATGCGGTGGTTGTACCGGGCCGAGGGCTTGCCGGCCGAGGCACGGACCGCCCCGAAGACGGCGCCGAAGACGAGTAGCAGCGCTGCCCCCAGCCAGATCCACGCGACCCTCCGCACCGGCTGCAAAGTAGCGCTACTTGCTAAGCGTTGTCTGAGACTTCTCAAAGCGTGGTCAATCGACATCCGACGAGAAGATACGGCGCGCGTCGGCCGGGGTGTCACGGGCCTCTCAATCACGCATGAGTCCTACGTCTCAGCGGTGGACGCGCGTCCCGAGCTGGATCCGTTGGAGGAGAGAGGCGCGGCAGCCCACGGGCGCGAGCTTAGGAGAAACCTGCCGAAAATGGAAGCTGCTACCGGTCGTCGTCGCCGATCGCAACGGGGTGCACCGACGGCTCCTGCTTCAGCCGCAGCATCGCCTCGATGTAGAGCTCGCGCACGACGTCCATGTTGGGCCGCGGGTCGTTCCGCCACGAGGCGGGCAGCTGGTCCCGCAGGCGGGCCCGGGCGACGCTTTCCCGTTCCCAGTACGCGAGGAGGCGGTCGTCGATCATCGCAGCGGGTATGTCGGCACCTCGCCGCCGGTGCTTTAGTTCCCGCCGTGATCTCAATCGAGGAGCGGTTTCCGCGGCCGTCGGTGATGGGCGTGGTCAACGTCACGCCCGACTCGTTCTCGGACGGTGGCGTCCACCTCGATCCCGACGTCGCCGCGGACGCGGCGCGGCGCATGGTCGAGGAAGGCGCGGCGATCGTGGACGTGGGCGGCGAGTCCACTCGCCCCGGCTCCGCCGGCGTCTCCGCGGAGGAGGAGCTGCAGCGGGTCGTGCCGGTGCTCGAGCGTCTCGGGCCGGACATCCCGCTCTCGATCGACACGTCGAAGGCGGAAGTCGCACGCGCGGCGCTCGAGCGTGGCGCGCTGCTCGTCAACGACGTCACGGCGCTGCGCGCCGACCCCGAGCTCGCGGGAGTGGTGGCCGGCGCCGGCGCGTATCTCTGCCTCATGCACATGCAGGGCGAGCCGCGCACGATGCAATCGGACCCGCGCTACGGCGACGTCGCCGCGGAGGTCGCGTCGTTCCTCGAGGAGCGCCTGGCGTTCGCCGTCGCGCAGGGCATCCCCGAGAACCGGATCTGCCTCGACCCGGGCATCGGCTTCGGCAAGACGGTTGCGCAGAACCTCGAGCTCGTGCGCCGGCTCGACGTGCTGCTCGCGCTCGGGAGGCCGGTGCTCGTCGGCTTCTCGCGCAAGAGCTCGCTGCGGAAGCTGACGGGATCCGACGACCTGCTCGGGGCGAGCGTCGCGGCGGCGGTCGCTGCGTTCGAGCGCGGGGCGGCGATCCTGCGTGTCCACGACGTCAAGCCGCACGTCGACGCGCTGACCGTCGCAGGCGCGATCGCGTGATCACGGTCGAGGTCAGAGATCTGCGCGTCTTCGGCCGGCACGGTGTGCACGACGACGAGCGCGAGCGGGGCCAGGACTTCGTCTTCGACGTCGAGCTGGACGTGGGGGAGCGCGGCACGAGCGACCGGCTCGAGGACGCCGTCGACTACGTCGAGGTGGCGCGGGTGGTGCAGGACGTCTCCGCCGGGCGGCAGTTCAGCCTGCTCGAGGCGCTGGCCACCGCCGTCGCCGACGAGCTCGAGCAGCGGTTCGCGCCGGAGCGCGTCCGCGTTCGGGTACAGAAGCCGGAAGTGCGGCCTGCGGGCCTCGACGGCACGGTGGCAGCCACCGTCACGAGACCGTGACGCGCGCCTACGTCGCCCTGGGCGCGAACCTCGGCGATCGCGAGCGCACGCTGCGTGCGGCCGTGGACGCTCTCGCGGCGGAGGACGGGATCGAGGTCGTGGCCGTCTCGACCCTGCGCGAGACGGAGCCGGTCGGGGTCGGCGAGCAGCCGCGCTTCCTCAACGGCGCCGCCGAGCTCGAGACGACCCTCACGTCGCGGGAGCTCCTGGCTCGGCTGCTCGCCGTCGAGCAGCGCTTCGGCCGCATCCGCAGCCCGGGCGAGCACGGCCCGCGGACGCTGGATCTCGACCTGCTCCTCTACGGGGACGAGGTGATCGACGAGCCCGGGCTCGCGGTCCCGCACCCCCGTCTCCACGAGCGCAGCTTCGTCCTCGAGCCGCTCGCCGAGCTGGCTCCGGGCCTCGTCGTGCCGGGCCGCGGAGACGTGGAATCCCTGCTTAGAGGGGTACACTGACCGCGTGTCCCACCTCGACGACCTCGACGAGTACGAGGCTGAGCTCGAGCTCGCACTGAAGAAGGAGTACCAGGCTGTCTTCGCGCTCTTCCGCTTCTGCGTGCTGACGCAGGACGCGACGTACCTCTGCAACAGGCTGGACGTGCAACAGGCTGTGCCGACCGCTGCCGGCGGGCTCCCGTTCTTCCAGCTGGAGCTCGAGGACGTCTGGGTCTGGGACAAGAACCGGCCGACGCGGATCATCCCGCGCGCCAAGGTCTTCACCTCGGGCGACGTCACCGTCGAGGAGCTGCGCGGCGAGGGCGACGAGCCGCAGCTGACCGCCGAGGCGCTCGCAGAGCGCATCGGCGAGCCGTTCCGCCTCGAAGACGAGTAACTTCACCGCCGCGATGCTGCTCGCGGTCGACTCCGGCAACACCGAGACGGTCTTCGGTCTGTACGAGGGCGCGGAGCTCGGCGAGCGCTGGCGGATCGCCACCGACGCCAAGAGGACCGGCGACGAGCTGGGGGCTCTGCTCTCCGACTTCCTTGACCTCTCCGCGATCGACGGGATGTGCCTGGCGTCATCCGTGCCGCGGCTGATCCGTGAGTACGAGCATGTGGCCGAGCGCTGGGCGCAGGCGCCGCTGCTCGTGCTCGGGCCGGGCGTCGCGACCGGAATCGCCCTCCACTACGACGACCCGCGCGAGCTCGGCGCCGACCGCATCGCGAACGCGGTGGCGGCACGCGAGCAGTTCGGAGCGCCCGTCATCGTCGTCGACTTCGGGACGTCGACCAACTTCGACATCGTCGGGCCGGACGGCGACTTCGTCGGCGGCGTGCTCGCGCCCGGGATCGAGACCTCGATGGAGGCGCTCTTCTCCCGGGCCGCGCGGCTCGTGAAGGTGGACTACGCCGAGCCGCCGCAGGTGATCGGCAAGACGACCGAGCAGGCGTTGCGCTCGGGGCTCGTGTACGGCTTCGCCGGCCAGGTCGACGGCATCGTGGACGCGATCAGGGGCCAGCTGGGGGCAGAGGCGAAGGCGGTCGCCACGGGCGGTCTCGCCGACCTGATCGCGCCGCACTCCCGCACGATCAGCCACGTGGAGCCCTTCCTCACGCTCGAAGGCCTCCGGCTCGTCTGGGAGCGGAATCGAGAATCTCTCTGAGCCAGCGCTCGGCCTCGAAGTAGAGCGCCGGGTTGTTCTCGGGCGTGTAGTACGAGAGCGCTCCCGCGCACTGCATGAGCGTCCATCCTCGGGCGCGCGCGACCTCCGCCTCGTCGGCGCCCAGAGCCGCCCAGAACGCGGGCCGTGCGTCGGCGGGGAGCACCTTCCAGGCGACGGCGGAGTCGCTTGCAGGATCGCCGACGCCGGCCCAGCCCCAGTCGAGCGCGCCGCTGGGAAGCCCGTCGCGGAAGAGGAGGTTGCGGAGGTCGAGGTCGCAGTGGCACCACGTCGGCGGGCCGTCCCACGGCGGGAGCTCGAGCGCCTCGTCCCAGGCCGCTAGCAGGCGATCCGCGCCGTAGCGACCGCCGAGCTGTGCAGCACATGCGTGCACCCATTCGTCCTGGTCGCGCAACGCACCCCGGCGCAGCCCCGGAGGAGCGTCCGATGCGTCCAGGTCGCGGATGGCGAGTATGAGCTCGGCAAGCAGCTCGGCAGCTTCCGGAGCGACCAGCTCGACGGCGACGTTCTCGCCCTCGACCCAGGTGAAGACGGCCCAGGGAAACGGGAAGCCCTCTGCGGGCTCGCCGCGCCCGAGCGGCTTCGGAATCGTGAGCGGGACGGCCTCGGCGAACACGGGCAACCACTCGAGCTCGCGCTCCAGCCCCTCGACCTTCTCCTCTTGCCGCGGCAGCCGCACGAGCTTGTCGGCGCCGAGCCGGTAGTTCGCGTTGTCCGTCCCGAGTGGGAAGACCGGCTCGACCGCGAGATCCGCCCACTGCGGGAATTGCCCGGCGACGAGGCGTTGCACGAGGGACGGGTCGGTGTCGACCTCGTCCGCGTGCATGCGCACGTTCAGCCGCCGCCGTAGAGCGAGATCGGCAGCGCGTCGAGCAGGATCTCCTCCCCGGCAGCCGGCAGCTCGGCTTCCAGCCGCTCGACGAGCGGCGCGGCGCCCGGAGCCGCCGCGAAGAGGCGAGTCACGACCTCGTCGGTGGTCTTGAGCTGCACGAGCTCTTGCTTGAACGGCTTCGGGAAGCGGCCGTGGCCGAGATACCAGCCGTAGAACTTCTTCAGGAATCCGACCGCGCGCTGCTCGCCGAGCTCGCGCACCGCCTCGCGGATGAAGACGACGAGCTCCGCAGCGACTTCCTCGCGGGTCGGCTCGAACGACTCGCCCTCTGCGATCTCGCGCAGCGCCCACGGGTTCCCCTGCGCCGCGCGCGCGACCATCACCGCCGCTGCACCGGTCTGCTCGAGCACGGCGAGCGCCTTCTCGCGGGAGGTGACGTCGCCCGACGCGATCACGGGCACGGCCACGCGCTCGACGAGCTCCGCGGTGACCGAGTGGTCGGCCTCACCGGTGTACATCTGCTGCGCCGAGCGGGGATGGAGCGTCAGCGCCGCCGCGCCGGCCTCCACGAGCCGCGGGCCTAGCTCGAGGCACGCCCGCGAGCCGTTCGCGACGCCGCGCCGCATCTTCACCGTCACCGGAACCTCGACGGCCGTCGCCACGGCCTCGACGACCCGGCAGGCGAGCTCGGGATCGTCCATCAGGTGCGCGCCGGCGCCGGTCTTCGTCACCTTCCGCACGGGGCAGCCGAAGTTCATGTCGACGATGTCCGCTCCCGCGGCCTCGACCATCCGCGCCGCGTCGGCCATCGCCCGCGGCTCGGCGCCGAAGATCTGGATCGCGAGCGGATGCTCGTCACCCGCGACACGCAGGTAGCCGAAGGTGCGCTCGTTGCGGTGCTCGATCCCGGCCGCCGAGACCATCTCCGAGCAGACGAGACCGGCTCCGAAGCGGCGCCCCTGCCGCCGGAAGGCCTGGATGCTGACGCCGGCCATCGGCGCGAGGACGATCCGCGTGGGCACCGCCACGCCCGCGATCGACCAGGGCTCCTGGAGGCTTACCGGCATCCGGCGATGGTATCGGCGGCGTATTGACGGGGGGTCATCGCGGGGGTACCATCCGCCCCCGCCGACGGCCGGTCAGCCGCCGGCCGTTTCATGTTCTGGGGTCCAGGAGGGCAACGGTGAAGGAAGTCATTCTCACGCCGCAGGGGTACAAGAAGCTCCAGGAGGAAATCCAGGAGCTGTCGACCGTGCGCCGCCGTGAGGTCGCGGAGCGCATCCGGATCGCGCGCGAGTTCGGCGACATCGCCGAGAACGCGGAGTACGACTCGGCGAAGAACGACCAGGCCCATCTCGAGGCGCGGATCGCGATGCTCGAGGAGCGGCTCAAGAACGCCCGCGTCGTCACGAAGAAGGAGATCCGCTCGGGCGAGGTCTCGGTCGGGACGAAGGTCCGGCTCCGGGACATGGGCTCGAACAAGACGGTCGAGTACCACATCGTCGGCTCGGCGGAGGCCGATCCGGCGGAGCTCAAGCTGTCGAACGAGTCCCCGGTCGGCAAGGCGATCATGGGTCACAAGAAGGGCGACGTGGTCGAGGCGCCGACACCCCGCGGCGCCAAGAAGTTCAAGATCATGGATGTGAAGGCCGCGTAGACTCGCGCGGCCATGTCTCTCCCCAAGCGGTTTCCTGACAGGGACGAAGTCGCGGCCGTCCGGTCCGAGGCCGAGCAGCTCGAGGCGGGCGCGACCGACGACGCGACGAAGCGGCGGCTCGCCGGCCGGGTCATGGCGCGCCGCGACATGGGAAAGCTCGTCTTCCTCGACCTCGTCGACCGGTCGGGCCGCATCCAGCTGATCTGCCCGGCCGAGCGCACGGGCGAGCTCGACCTCCACCTCGGCGACATCGTGGGCGTGACCGGGTCACCCGCTCAGTCGCGCCGCGGGGAGCCCTCGCTGCAGGTCGACGAGCTCGAGGTGCTGGCGCGGATCCGCGCGCCGTTGCCCGACACCTTCCACGGGATCGAGGACGTCGAGCTCCGCTACCGCAAGCGCTACCTCGACCTCCTGATGAGCGAGGAGTCGCGCGACGACGCGATCAAGCGCGCGCGGATGGTCTCCGCGATCCGCGCCTACCTCGACGGCGAGGGCTTCCTCGAGGTCGAGACGCCGATCCTGCAGCCGCGCTACGGCGGCGGCTTCGCGGAGCCGTTCGTCACGCATTCCGAGCTGCTCGATGCCGAGCTCTATCTCCGCATCGCCGACGAGCTCTATCTCAAGCGGCTCATCGTCGGCGGGCTCGAGAAGGTCTACGAGCTCTCGAAGGACTTCCGCAACGAGAGCTACTCGTACAAGCACTCGCCGGAGTTCACCCAGATCGAGTGGTACGAGGCGTACGCGGACTACAAGGACACCGCGGCGCGCCTGAGAGCGCTGGTGCAGCACGCGGCCGAGGCGACGATCGGCGGGACGAAGACGACCTTCCGCGGGCACGACGTCGACTTCTCCCACTGGCAGGAGGTGCGGTTCACCGAGGCGCTGGACTCGCACGGCGTCTGGACCCGCGACGACGCCGAGCTCCGCGCGAAGCTCACGGAAGCGGGCGTCGACATCTCCAGCGACCGCAGCTGGGCGCAGCTCGCCGACCACGCGTACTCGCACTTCGTCGAGCCCGAGCTGACCCAGCCGACGATCGTCTACGACTGGCCGATCGAGATGTCCCCGTTCGCCCGCACGACCGACCACGACGAGACGCTCGTCGAGCGCTTCGAGGCGGTCGTGAGCGGGATGGAGTTCGCGAACGCCTTCAGCGAGCTCAACGACTCGGAGGAGCAGGCGAAGCGCTTTGCCATGCAGGAATCCGAGCGAGAAGCCGGCGACGTCGAGGCCGAGCCGGGCGATCCCGACTACGTGGAGGCGATGTCGTACGGGATGGCGCCGAACGGAGGCTGCGGTGTCGGCATCGACCGGCTCGCGATGGTCTTGCTCGGGAGGGACACGATCCGCGACGTGATCCTCTTCCCAACCCTTCGCGCGAGGGAGTGAAGGGCGTGGCGCCGAGTGCGCCACGCCCCTCGGGAGTTACGCGAGCGCCGCGCAGACCGCCGGGAACAGGGCCGTGTCCTGGTGCCCGGTGGACTGCAGCACGACGGGTGGCACGTTCGGGTCGCTGTCGTCGACGATGTAGACCAGCCGACCGACGTCGGCGAAGAAGACCCCGATCCCCGGAGCGGTGAAGAGCGCGTCGTTTCCGTCGACAGTGACGGTTGACGTTCCGTCGCCGTTGGACCGGGAGATCACCGGCCCGCCGAGGACCGAGTGGATGGCCTTTCCGTTCACCGCGTTCGTCCAGGTGATGTGGAAGTCCGACACCGTCGTCACGTCCCGCCCGTCCGAGTACACCGACTCCCGGAACGTGCCCTCCGAATGGACCTCGATGGGGAAGGGGCACGTGTCGGCGCTCGCCGCGATCGTCCGCGTGCTGTTCCACGGAGTAATGGTCACGCTTGGCGCCGAAGCGACCGCGACCGGCACCAGGGCCAGCATCAGCGCCGCGGCTCCTGCCGGAATCAGGCGTCGTGTGAAACTCATTCGTCCTCCTCTCCGCTGCTCTTCCGTCAGGGGCATTTAGGCATCTAGCACCTGACGCGTGTCAGTATCTTTAGACGCGATGCCCCTGACGGAGTTAGCACAGGCGACGGGCGCCGAAATGGCGGTGACGCTGATCAACTCGTGGGACGAGTACGACCCCGACCACGAGCATCTCCGTGATGCCGACGTCCTGCGGCGCTGGCTGCGCGGTAACGGCTTCCCTCGCGCGGCGGATGCGATCACCGACGCCGACGTGGAGCGTGCCCGCGAGCTGCGCTCACGGCTGACGGCCGCCTTCGATGCCGCGACGCAGGCCCAGGCCGTCGATGCGCTGAACCTGCTGGTGGCGGACTCGGGGATACCTCCGCAGCTCGAGCGCTCGGCCGAGTCCTGGGGGTTTCGGTCGTGGCCGGACGAGAGCGAGGGACTTGCCTTCGTCGGCCCGTACGCGGCGCTCGGCCTGCTCGAAGTCATTCGCGACGGTGGCTGGGAGCGCTTCGGTCGTTGCGCGGGAAGCCCATGCCGTTGCGTCTACATCGATCGCAGCCGCAATCGAAGCCGACGGTTCTGCTGCGAACTCTGTGCCGATCGCGTTGCGCAGGCCGACTACCGGCGGCGGCGTCGATCGGCCTGAGTCAAGCTCGCGCTACGGGTTCCTCATGCGTCTCGCGCGGCGAGCCGATGGTGTGTGGAGGCACAGACCGACCCACACGCGTCACTCTGTGACGACGGAGGGCTCGGCTACGATGAGCGCATCTTCGACCGGCTGACTGCGGTTACAGACGGAAAGGAGAGTCGAGGATTGTTCGAACGCTTCACTGAACGGGCTCGCCAGGTCGTCGTCCTCGCGCAGGACGAGGCCAGGGCGCTCAAGCACAACTACATCGGCACCGAGCACATCCTGCTCGGGCTGCTCCGCGAGGAAGAGGGCCTCGCGGCGCGGGTACTCGAGTCTCTCGACATCACGGTGGAGGAAGTGCGGGCGCAGGTCGCGCGAATCGTCGGCCAGGGCGACGAGGTCACGACCGGCCAGATCCCGTTCACGCCGCGCGCGAAGAAGGTGCTGGAGCTCGCGCTGCGGGAGGCGTTGTCCCTCGGCCACAACTACATCGGCACCGAGCACATCCTGCTCGGGCTCGTGCGCGAGAACGAGGGCGTTGCCGCGCGCATCCTGCTCGACTTCGATGCCGACGCGGAGAAGATCCGCAACGAGATCATCCGCATGCTCTCGGGCCCCGGCCGCCGGCAGGCGGGCGCGGGCGGTGGGCCGGGCGGCGAGAAGTCCAAGTCTTCGAAGCTGCTCGACCAGTTCGGCCGCAACTTCACGAAGCAGGCGCAGGAGGGCAAGCTCGACCCGGTCGTCGGCCGCCAGACGGAGATCGAGCGGATCATGCAGATCCTCGCGCGCCGCCAGAAGAACAACCCGGTGCTGATCGGCGAGCCCGGCGTCGGCAAGACCGCCATCGTCGAGGGCCTCGCCCAGCGCATCTCCTCGAACCAGGTGCCCGAGATCCTCAAGGGCAAGCAGATCTACTCGCTCGACCTCGCCGCCCTCGTCGCCGGCTCGAAGTACCGCGGCGAGTTCGAGGAGCGGCTGAAGAAGGTCATGAAGGAGATCCAGCAGCGCGGCGACATCGTCCTGTTCATCGACGAGCTCCACAACCTCGTCGGCGCGGGCGCGGCGGAGGGCGCGATCGATGCGGCCTCGATCCTCAAGCCGGCCCTGGCGCGCGGCGAGCTGCAGACGATCGGAGCCACGACGCTCGACGAGTACCGCAAGTACCTCGAGCGCGACGCCGCTCTCGAGCGCCGCTTCCAGCAGGTGCGCGTGGAAGAGCCGTCGGTGGACGACTCGGTCCAGATCCTGCGCGGGCTGCGCGACCGGTACGAGGCGCACCACCGCGTCACGATCACCGACCAGGCGCTCGCCGCCGCTGCCGAGCTCTCCGACCGCTACATCCAGGACCGGCACCTGCCCGACAAGGCGATCGACCTGATCGACGAGGCCGCCTCGCGCCTCCGCATCAAGTCGATGTCCGCTCCGCCGCGGTATCGCGAGCTCGAGGACGAGATCGAGCGCGTCCGCAAGGAGAAGGAAGCGTCGATCGAGAACCAGGAGTTCGAGAAGGCCGCCTCCCTCCGCGACAAGGAGCGGAAGCTCACGCAGAAGAAGCGGGAGCTCGAGGAGCAGTGGCGCACCTCCGAGAACCAGGAGGAGCAGCCGCAGGTCGGCGAGGAGGAGATCGCCGACATCGTCTCGATGTGGACGGGCATCCCCGTCTTCAAGCTCACCGAGGCCGAGTCCGCGCGCCTCGTGCGCATGGAGGAGGAGCTCCACAAGCGCGTCATCGGCCAGGAGGAGGCGATCGTCGCGGTCGCGAAGTCGATCCGCCGCGCCCGCGCGGGCATCAAGGATCCGAAGCGGCCGACCGGCTCGTTCATCTTCCTCGGCCCTTCCGGCGTCGGCAAGACCGAGCTCGCGCGCACGCTGGCCGAGTTCCTGTTCGGCGACGAGGACGCGATGATCCAGGTCGACATGTCGGAGTACATGGAGAAGCACTCCGTGTCCCGGCTCGTCGGCTCG
>Ga0207657_10004790_pt1 | contig 14279 bp, 9 predicted proteins | sample KBSC33metaG_FD_184316 | JGI IMG/M metagenome (GOLD analysis project Ga0207657, IMG submission 184316) | Corn rhizosphere microbial communities from Kellogg Biological Station, Michigan, USA - KBS C3-3 metaG (SPAdes) (version 2) | ecosystem: Host-associated > Plants > Roots > Rhizosphere > Soil ... | reverse complement strand
CCTTGCGCTCGGCGAAGAAGAAATATTGCTGCGCCTTGGCCTGCGTGCCGCTCATCAATTCCATGAACAGCTTGCGCTCTTCGATGACGCCCTCGGCATAGGGCTTCTCGCACGCGGCCTTGACCGCCTCGATGTTTTTCAACGGCGCTTCGAAGCCGCGGAACTTGCGCGCATTGGCCTTGGCAAATTCCTCGAACACGCCCGGTTCGCACTCGCGCAGCCGATCCTGCCGCTCGCTGCTCTTGGGCAGCGGCCGCACGTCACGCACTTCTTCGGCATAGGCCACGGCGTGCGGAATCAATTCACCTTCGATTAGCCGGTCGACTAGCCCGCAATCGAACGCCGCCTTGGCCGAGATCGGATTGCCCGTTGCGCACATTTCCAGCGCCTGCTTAACACCGACCACGCGGGGCAGCCGCTGCGTCCCGCCCGCGCCCGGCAGCAGCCCCAGCTTCACTTCGGGCGTCCCGAACTTCGCGGTCGGCACCGCGACGCGATAATGGCAGCCGAGCGCGACTTCGCATCCGCCGCCCAGCGCCGTGCCGTGCACCGCCGCGATGACCGACTTGCTGCAATTCTCGATCGTGTCGACCACGCTCGGCAGCCACGGCATCACCGGCGGCTTGCCGAACTCGGTGATGTCGGCGCCGGCGAAGAAGGTCTGGCCCTCGCACGCGATCACGACCGCCTTGATGCTGTCGTCGCCTTCCGCCTGCTCGATCGCCGCGACGAGTCCCTGCCTTACCGCCGCGCCGAGCGCATTCACCGGCGGGTTGTTGCTCAACACGATCAGCACGTCGCCATGCTTGCGGGTCGAAATCGGGCTGGTCGTCGACTTGTCCATCACGTCGTCCATCGAGGGTCTCCTTGGCGACGCGGGCTAAGCCGCTGCTGACATCCTTGCAAGCGGGAGCCGCGCGCCGGTCAGTTCGGCTGGCGCACCGCCTCCATCAGCAGTTCGTACGACCGCAGCCGGGCCTGATGATCGAAGACCTGAGCAGTCACCATCAGCTCATTCGGCTTGGTCCGCTCGACGAACTCTTCCACTTGCCGCCGCGCCGTGTCTGGGCTGCCGATTGCCGACACTGACAGCACCGAGCGCAGAATCGCACGCGATTCCAACGGCAACTCCTCGGCATAACCCTTCTTCGGCGCGGGCAGCTGGATCGGATGTCCCGTACGCAATGCAACGAACGCCTGCTGCACCGACGTCGCGAGCAGCTCGGCCTCTTCGTCGCTGTCGGCGACGATCGCGTTGAACCCGAGCATGACGTAGGGCTGGGCTAGCTGCTCGGAAGGTTCGAACTGCTCGCGATAGACTTTGATCGCCTCCATCATCATCTGCGGCGCGAAGTGCGAGGCAAAGGCGTAAGGCAGGCCCAGCGCGGCGGCGAGCTGAGCGCCGTAGAGGCTCGACCCCAGAATCCACAGCGGAATGTCGAGGCCCTCGCCGGGAATCGCACGCACGCGGCCGTTCTCGCCGCGGAAGTAGCGCATCAGCTCGACCACATCCTGCGGGAACTGGTCGGCGTCCGACGACAGGTTGCGCCGCATCGCATGGGCTGCTGCCTGATCCGTCCCCGGCGCGCGCCCGAGACCGAGGTCAACGCGGCCCGGATACAGCGACTCCAGCGTCCCGAACTGCTCGGCAATGATCAGCGGAGCGTGATTGGGCAGCATGATGCCGCCGGCGCCGATGCGGATGGCCGACGTCTGCGACCCGACATAGCTCAGCGCCACCGCGGTGGCCGCGCTCGCGATCCCCGGCATCGAATGATGCTCGGCCATCCAGAACCGCTGGTACCCCAGCTGCTCCGCGTGGCGTGCGAGTTCGGCGGAGTTGCGCAGCGACGTGCCCGGGTCGCTGCCCTGGGGAACCGGCGACAGGTCGAGGACGGACAAGGGAATGCTGGGCATGCCGAGGATGTGGGCGTAGCGACGCGCGATTCAACGTGGCAAATCGAAACGCTTTCCTATTCCGCCCGTCTATGCTTCGTTGATCCAACACCTGCGCTCGGGCCTTGGGCACACAGCCCAGGGTGACAAAGTGGAGGAAGTGGAAGACCCCCCGTTTCGACCCCCCCCCGGGTGCGACATTCACACGATTTCCGCGGAGCGACCGATGATCGATCTCGAAAGTTTCCGGACCGAAGCGCGCGACTGGCTTGAGGCGAACTGTCCGCCCGAGATGCGGCAGCCCCTCCGCTCGGAAGACGATGTCTGCTGGGGCGGTCGCAACTGGACCTTCGCATCGGACGCACAGCGCCAATGGTTGCAGGTGATGGGAGAGCGTGGCTGGACCGTCCCCGACTGGCCCAAGGAATATGGCGGCGGCGGCCTGTCGCCGGAGGAAACGCGAGTCCTCAAACAGGAGATGGCGCGGATCGGCGCCCGGCCGCCGCTGACCAGCTTTGGTATCTCGATGCTTGGGCCTGCCTTGCTGAAATTCGGCACCGAAGAGCAGAAAAAGCATTATCTCGGCCAGATCGCGCGCGGTGAGATCCGCTGGTGCCAGGGCTATTCCGAACCAGGTGCAGGTTCGGACCTCGCCGGCCTGCAGACGAAGGCGGAAGACAAGGGCGATCACTGGGTCGTCAACGGCCAGAAGGTGTGGACCAGTTACGCCGACAAAGCCGACTGGATCTTCTGTCTCGTCCGCACCTCGACCGAGTCGAAGCAGGGCGGCATCAGCTTCCTGCTGTTCGACATGAGATCGCCGGGTGTCTCGACCAAGCCGATCCTGCTGATTAGCGGCTCCTCGCCCTTCTGCGAGACGTTCTTCGACGACGTGCAGGTGCCCAAGGACCAGATTGTCGGTGAACTGAACAAGGGCTGGGATGTCGCCAAATATCTGCTCGGACACGAGCGTGAGATGATCGCCGGCATGGGCCTTGGCAGCGGCGGTAAGTCCGTCACGCTGGGCTCCTCGACCAAACCCGCCGATCTCCTGCTCCGCGCCGAGATCGCCGCCTTCGACGTCGACGCGCTCGCCTTCGCCGCGATGAGCGAGCGCTTCGCGGCGATGTGGAAGGCTGGCGAAGCGCACCCGGCCTCGCCGAGCATGATGAAATATGCCGGGACCGAGTTGAACAAGCGCCGCAATGAGCTGGCGATGGCGGGCGGCGGCAGCGACTCGCTCGAATGGAACAGTGAACGCCGAGCCCCGCGCGATTGGCTGCGCAGCAAGGGCAATTCGATCGAGGGCGGGACGAGCGAGATCCAGCTCAACATCGTCGCCAAGCACATCCTCCGCCTGCCGGGAGCCTGAGACGATGGCGCAGCTGACCGACGACCAGAAGATGCTCCAGGAGACGGCCGCCGCATTCATGGCCGACGAAGGCGCGATCGCGAAGCAACTGCGTCACTGGCGCGACATCGGCTGCAAGGACGGCTTTGGCCACGGGCTGTGGAAGCAATTCGCCGAGCTTGGCCTGACCGGGATCTGCATTCCGGAGGATCAAGGCGGCCTCGGGCTCGGCGCGACCGAAAGCGCCGTGGTGCTGGAAGAGATCGGCAAGAACCTGACGCCCTCGCCGTTCCTGGCAACCGCGGTTGTCGTCACTCGGGCCATCGAGGGCACGGCGCACGCCGAACGCTGGTTCCCGGGCATTCTCTCGGGCGAGACAACCTTGGCGCTAGCGGTTGATGAAGGCAGCCGCCACTCGCCCGAGGCGACGGCGCTTGAGGCCCGGCGCCAAGGCAACGGTTTCATTCTGAACGGTGCCAAGCAGTTCGTCGTTCAGGGCCCTTCCGCGGACATGATAATCACCGTCGCACGAACCGCGGGATCTGCCGGCGAGACGGGGGGTCTGACCCTGTTCGCCGTTCCCCGCGATGCCGCGGGTCTCGACATTGAAAATGTCGCGCTGCTCGATAGCTCAAAGGCCGCGCGTCTGACCTACACCAACGTGGAGCTGGATGCCGACGCGGTGATCGGCGAGGTCGACGGCGGGTGGCGACCGCTGCAGCGCGCGCTCGCCGCGGGCCGCGCCGGCGCGGCGGCAGAGCTGGTGGGAGTCGCCGCCGGAGCTTCAGCCCTGACCCTCGACTATTTGCGCCAGCGCAAGCAGTTCGGCCGTTTGATTGGCGAGTTCCAGGCGCTTCAGCATCGTGCCGCCCACCTCTATTTGGAAATCGAGATCGCGCGGGCGGCCGCGCTCAAGGCCGCACGCCTGATCGACGAAAGTGACGATCAAGCCGAACTATTCGCGTCGGTCGCCAAGGCCAAGGCGGCGGATGTCGCCAATCTCACCGTCCGCGAAGGCGTGCAGATGCACGGCGGCATCGGCATGACCGACGAGCATGACATCGGACTGTTCATGAAACGCGAAGCGGTGCTCGGCGAGCTGTTCGGCGACTTGTATTTCCACCGCAACCGGGTCGCCGAGCTGAGCGGCTACTGACCGGCGCGAAGAACTGGCAAAAGCTTGCTCCGCTCCCGCGCCGTGGCCATAGAGCCGTCATGAAAGCTCGCGTCTTCATCACTCTTAAGAACGGCGTCCTCGACCCGCAGGGCAAGGCCATTCATCACGCTCTCGAAGGCCTCGGCTTCAGCGGCGTCAACGATGTCCGCGCCGGCAAGCTGATCGAGCTCGACCTGGCCGACGGAACCGCCGACAGCGAGATCGAGGAGATGTGCCGCAAGCTTCTTGCCAACACAGTGATCGAGAATTTCCGAATCGAGCGGCTGGAGACTGCTTCGGCATGAAGACCGCGGTCATCGTCTTCCCCGGTTCCAACTGCGACCGCGACCTCGCGGTGGCGCTTGAGCAAGTGACGGGCCGCAAGCCTGAAATGGTCTGGCACCGCGAAACCGCGCTTCCTGACGGTGTTGATTTCATCGGCGTTCCTGGCGGCTTCTCCTACGGCGATTATCTCCGCTCCGGGGCGATGGCTGCCCGCTCACCGGTTATGCAGGCGGTCAAGGAAGCGGCGGGCCGCGGAGTGCCAGTCATCGGCATCTGCAACGGCTTTCAGGTGCTGACCGAGGCCGGGATGCTGCCCGGCGCACTGATGCGCAATGCCCGGCTAAGCTTCGTGTGCCGCCCAGTTCCGCTGCGGGTCGAAAACAGCCAGAGCCTGTTCACCGCCCAATATGATGCCAATGAGCAGATCCTGCTGCCGGTCGCCCACCACGACGGCAATTATCAGGCCGACGAGGACACATTGGACCGGCTGGAAGGGGAAGGCCGCGTCGCTTTCCGCTATCTCGACGAAGTGAACGGTTCGGCACGGCGCATCGCGGGCATTCTGAATGATGCCGGCAACGTGCTCGGCCTCATGCCGCATCCCGAACGGGTGGTCGAGCCGGCCCACGGCGGCACCGACGGCGTGCGCCTCTTTCTGGGCTTGCTGGAGACGGTGAACGCCTAGCGGCGCCGGCGGATCGGAAGTTCGGTGCAGCCGGTCATGCCCGGCGGCTGCATGCACATCAGGAAGCGATCGGGCCCCGGCGTGTTGAACACTTCGGTATGTTTGTCGAGCGTCATCGGGTTGACGAACACCACCACCGTCGCCGCCTGCGCACCGGGCGCTGCGGCGATCGCGGCAATGACCAACGCCACTCGAAGAACCCGCATGCCGTACCCCTCTAAGCCTTGTTCTGCCGCTGCCGTTTGAACGCCTGGTGAACGCTAGTCGTCGACCGTGAAGGGCGTGAAGTTGGTCCCCTCGTCATAGACGTCCACGCCTTCTTTCCGCTTCAGCCAGCCGACCACCGCATAGGTCACCGGGGTCAGGAGCACTTCCCAGCCGACCTTGAGAACGAACTGGCTCAGCATGACCGCCCCCAGCGCCGTGATCGGCCAGTCCGGCATTCCGTAAAACGCGAGGGGATAAAAGATCAGGCTGTCCGCGCCCTCGCCGATCACGGTGCTGCCGATCGTCCGCGTCCACAAATGCTTGCCGGCCGTCCATACCTTCATCTTCGCCAGCACGACGGAGTTGAGGAAGTCGCCAACGAAAAACGCCGTCATCGAGGCGAGGATGATCCGCCAGCCCGATCCGAACACCCGCTCATAGGCCGCCTGCCCGGTCCACCCCTCCGCCACCGGCAGATAAACCACTGTCCATTCCATCACCGCCATGAAAAGGAGAGCAGCAAAGCCCGCCCACAGCGCCCGCCGAGCCCGCGCGAAGCCGTAGACCTCGGTCAATACGTCGTCGATGACGTAGGAGATCGGGAAAAACAGAATGCCCGCGCCGAACGGCCACGATCCCACCCCAGGCAGGTCGATGACCGATCGTTTCTCGGCCCCGATGACGTTCGAGAGCAGCAGTACGACAACGAACGCCACCATCAGGAAGTCGAAGTAGCGGAAGCGCGCGCCATGCAGTGCCCGCGCGTCGACGTGCTTGATCGGCCCCCCGCTCATGGATCGGATGGGGTAGCGAAATCCTTCCCGTCGTCAATTTGGCGCCATCGTGCCAGTCCGGGACAGCAGAAAAGCTCGGTGTATCGTCCCATTCAATTTCCGTTATCTCGAAGCCTGGTTTTGGAAACCGGCGCTTGTGAAGAGCGTCTCAAACGAAGGGGCATCACAGTGCGCAAACTATCAATCGCTTTGGCTCTGGCGGCGGTATCGATCGCGGCGCCAGCCTACGCCGACAACACGCTCACCAACATCGAAAGCACGGACGCCTGCACGCTGGCCTATGCCGGCGCAGTGGCGTGCCAAGGCTATTATGGCGGCAACATCGACAATCAGACGGTCTCTTTCCAGCAGACCGCACTGAACGAGTTGCTGACTTCGCCCACTGCGGGCGCTCCGATTGGTGGACCGGCGCCGGTTATCAACTGGCAGAATTTGGTCGACAGCAACTCATTGTACAGTGCGTCCAACCTCGTCGGGAATAGCCTGTATTTCGGCCAGACCCTCTACGGCTACGTGATCCTCGGCGCGCACTTCGGCAACAATAGCGATACGACCAATCCCCCGCCGAACGTCTCCGCCTTTTACGTCTTTAACTTCGGCACGACCGGGTCGGATCACATCACGTTCAATCCGAATGCCAACGGCTTCTCCAATGCCGCGCTCTATTCCGTGCGGCCGCCGGTTCCGGAACCCGCGACCTGGGCGATGATGCTGGTCGGTTTCGGCGGCATCGGTATGGCCATGCGCCGCAGCCGTCGTCGCCAGCCGCTTATGCAAGTGGCCTGAAGACTTCCGCTTCGCAGCTAATCAGGGGTCCGGCTTTCCGCCGGGCCCCTTTTCTCGTCGGTTCCGCCGGGCGTCGAACGCCGCTAAATGGGCATCACGCGCGCCCGTAGCTCAGTTGGATAGAGCACGAGCCTTCTAAGCTTGAGGTCGTAGGTTCGAATCCTACCGGGCGCGCCAATTGCCGGCGGTGTTGCTTCAGGATTGGATGGGTATCGCCGCTCTGTCGCGCTTGGCGCAGCCCCGCTCTCCGGTGACCGCCCGTTCGATCGCCGCCACCAACTGGTTGGGCGTGAAGGGCTTGAGCAGGATTTCGACGCCCTCGGGACGATCGCTGACCGCTTCCGTTTCCGCGTAACCGGTGATGATCAACGCCGAAACCGGATCGTGCCGGATGCGCGCTTCGCGGATGAAGTCGGTTCCCGAAATGTGCGGCATCGCATAGTCGCTGATCATCAGGTCGAACGGGCAGCCCTTTTCGCTCAGCAAATGCAGCGCGTCGGTGGCGTTGGCCACATCGGTCACCGCGTGCCCGGCATCGCGCAACAACGCCGCCGTGGTGCTGCGCACCTCAGGATGATCGTCGACGAGCAGGATCCGCAGCTCGCGCGACGGTGGGCTAAGCTGCTCGTCCTCGGCCTTGGCCCGCTTTGCGGCGGGCGCCGCGGGCGCTTTCGGCAACCACAGCTCGGCCACCGTTCCCGACCCGAGCTTGCTGCGCAGAAGGAAGGCTCCGCCCGACTGCTTGGCGAAACCATAAACCATGCTGAGGCCAAGACCGCTGCCCTTGCCTAGCTCCTTGGTGGTAAAGAAGGGCTCCAGCACCTTTTCGAGATGATCTGGCGAAATGCCCGTCCCCGTATCCGTCACCGATAGCCGGACATATTCGCCAGGCTCCAGCTCCGCATCATTGCGACTCCGCAGCTTTTTGTTCTCGGTGGCCACGGTGACCGTGCCACCGGCTGCCATGGCGTCGCGGGCATTGATGATGAGGTTGACCAGCGCCAGTTCTAGCTGAGATTGGTCGGCATAGACCGGCCACGCCGCCGGCCGCGTTTTCCAGTCGAGGTCGACCAATCCCCCAAGTGTGTGGGTCAACAGATCCCAGACCGATTCCTTGAGGTCATCCAGGTCGATCGCCTGGGGCTCGAGTTGCTGGCGGCGCGCGAAAGCAAGCAGGCGCCTGACAAGGTCGCTTCCCTGCTCGGCGGCGCGCTTGGTCATCGCCAGAATCTTGCGATCGTCGTCGTCCAGCGCGGCACGCTTGTCGATCAATCCCAGCCCGCCGATGACGGCGGCGAGCAGATTGTTGAAGTCATGCGCGATGCCGCCGGTGAGCTTGCCGATCGCGTCCATTTTCTGTGCCTGCATCAACTGGCTCTCAAGCGCGCGCTGATCGGTGATGTCGGTGAGCGTGCCGGCAAATTCTACCGGCTCCCCTTGCGGGTCCCGGAGCAGGACGGCCTGATCGAGGAAGTGCTTGTACTTCCCGTCGGCGCATTGCCAGCGATACTCCACCGATGACTGGCCACCCGATCGCCTGGCCGCCATCGCTGCCAGCGTGCGGTCGCGATCTTCGGGGTGCAGGCGTTCGCGCCAGAGGTCGGGCCGGGTTTCGACTTCTTGCAAGGCGAAGCCGGTGATCCGCTCGAAATCGCCGCTGATGTAGCTGGGCCGCCGTGGGTCGACGCCGTACGGGTCGAGGTAAAGAACCATCGGCAGCGACTGGATGATCGCCGACTGGCGCTGCTCGGCGCGGCGCAACTCCTGTTCTGCTCGCAGAAGTTCGGCGTTGGCGCGCAGATTCTCGTCGAGCAAGGCTTGCTCGTGGCGCGCCTTGCGCTTGATCTCCTTGGTCTTGGCGAAGAGATCGACGAACACCGCAACCTTCGACCGCAACACGAGCGGATCGACGGGTTTGAACACATAATCGACCGCGCCCATCGCGTAGCCGCGCATCAGATGCTCGGCCTCCTTGTTGACGGCGGACAGGAAGACGATCGGAATACCCTTGGTCTGGTCACGATTGCGAATGATCTGCGCGGTCTCGTAACCGTCCATGCCGGGCATGTAGACGTCGAGTAAAATGACCGCGAACTCGCCCTTCAGCAGATGCCGGAGCGCCTCTTCGCCCGACCGCGCCGTGACCACGTCGCCAAGGTCTTCGAGGATGCTCTTGACCGCGAGCAGGTTTCGCTCGTCGTCATCGACCAGCAGCACGCACGGCCGCTCACTGCCGCCCTCCCCTGCAAGCTTCGGCTTGGCGCTTCGATGCACCGGGAATTTTCCCGCTGGATCGTTCACCCCTTACTCCGCGGCCACGACGGTTTGAACGGCCGATTGTTCGCGCGATCGGGCGACCCACACGCGGAGCAAGGCAAGCAGCAGGTCGATGTCGACAGGCTTGGCGATATAGTCGGACGCGCCGGCGTCGAGACACTTCTGACGGTCGCCCTTCATGGCCTTTGCGGTCACCGAGACGAGCGGCAGATCGGCCAGCTCCGGGCGTTTCCGGATTTCCCTCATGGTCTCGTAACCATCCATTTCCGGCATCATGATGTCGATCAGCGCGACATCGACGCCCGGCGTCTGCTCAAGGATGAGAATACCGTCCTTCCCCCGTTCCGCGTGAAGCACTTCCACGTCGTGACTTTCGAGAACGCTCGTGAGTGAGAAGATGTTGCGGATGTCGTCATCGACGATGAGCACCTTGGCACCCGCGAGTCCCGCAATGGGCGTTTGCCGCGGCGGGGTTTTGGGCTTGCGGCGGGGCTTTTGCGATTGAATTTGTTCGCGGAGCGCGGCGAAGACGCCAACCAGATCCTCTCTCGGCGCGGGCTTCTCGGTAACGCCAAACGCCCCCATGCCGAGCGCCGAATGCCGCCGATCGGCGCCGGAAATGACGTGAATCGGCATCTGGCTGGTCTGCGGATCGTGCTTCAGAAGGTCGAGCAAGACGAACCCGTCGATATCTGCCAGACCGAGATCGAGCGTGATCGCCGAGGGCTGGAGCTTGCGGGCCATCGCCAGCGTGCCGGCGCCGGCTGTTGAAACAACCCCCTTGATCCCGGCTTCGTGCGCCGCATCGAGCAAGATGGTCGCGAAGGTCGGGTCGTCCTCGACGATCAATACGAACGGCTCCTTGCCCAGTTCGTCCCGGTCGTCGCTCACTTCGAAGCCGGTCGGCAGGGCGGTGGAGATTACCGCGCCGCTATTGTCATATCGCGCCGGCGTGCCCGGTCCGACGGCGCTCGCATCGGCTTCGCTTTCGAGCGGAATGTAGAGGGTGAAAACGGAACCCTCGCCCGGCTTGGAGCGGACTTGCAGCTCGCCGCCCAGCAATCGTGCGATCTCGCGGCTGATCGACAGGCCGAGGCCGGTGCCGCCATATTTGCGGCTGGTGGTGCCGTCCGCTTGCAGGAACGGCTCGAAAATCAGGCGCTGCTTTTCCTCGGGAATGCCGATGCCCGTATCGATGACCGCGATCTCGATCGCGCGATCCGCGTTGCGCAACACCGGGTGGTTGGAGGTCCAGCCGTGGTCCGCGCTCTTCACGGCCAGCGTCACGCCGCCTTTCGAGGTAAATTTGAAGGCGTTGGAGAGGAGATTGAGGACGACCTGTTGCAGGCGTTTCTCGTCGGTACGGATGGTCTGCGGCAGCTTGCTGTCGAACTTGACGTTGAAATCGAGACCCTTGTCGGCCGCCAGCTGGCGGAAGGTCCGCTCCATGTGCTGCTTCATGTGCGCCATCGGCATTTCGCCGACCTCGATGGAGACCGTTCCCGACTCGATCTTCGACAGATCGAGAATATCGTTGATGAGGTTGAGAAGATCTGACCCGGCGGAGTTGATCGTCCGGGCGAATTCGACCTGCTTGTCGTTGAGGTTCCCCTGGGTGTTGTCGCCCAGGAGTTTGGACAGGATCAGCAGCGAATTGAGCGGCGTCCGCAGCTCGTGCGACATGTTGGCGAGGAATTCGGACTTGTATTTCGAAGTGAGTGCCAGCTGCTCGGCTTTTTCCTCGAGCGCGCGACGGGCCATTTCGATCTCGAGGTTCTTTGCCTCGACCTGACGCTTCTCATTCTCCAGCGCGACGGCCTTGTCCTGCAATTCCTCGTTGGTGCTGTGCAATTCTTCCTGCTTGGTGGTCAGCTCGGTCTGACGCGCCTGAAGCTCGGTCGTCAGCAGCTGCGACTGCTTGAGCAGCCCTTCGGTGCGCATGGTGGCGGCAATGGTGTTGAGCACGATGCCTACCGATTCCATCAGCTGATCGAGGAAGTTCTGGTGGGTCTCGTTGAACTCGTTGAACGAAGCGAGCTCGATAACCGCCTTGACCTCGTCCTCGAACAAGGCGGGGAGGATGCTGACATTGGCGGGTTTGGCCTGCCCGAGGCCCGAGCCGATCCGGATGAAATCGGGTGGCACATCGCGGAGCAGGATCGGACGGCGATCGGCGGCAGCCTGGCCGATCAGGCCCTCACGGAGCTCGAACTCCTGCTTCAATTGAGCAGGATTCTCCGCGCCGTAGCTGGCCGCCAGCTCCAGCTTGGTCTCGTCGTCTTCGCGGCTGGTGACGTAGAACACGCCATATTGCGCGTTCACCAGCGGCGCGAGTTCCGACATGATAAGGTTCGAGACGGTCGCGAGGTCGCGCTCGCCCTGCAACATGCGCGAGAAGCGGGCGAGGTTGGTCTTGAGCCAATCCTGCTCGGCATTCTTGAGCGTCTGCTCCTTCAGATTGCCGATCATCTCGTTGATCGTGTCCTTGAGCGCCGCCATTTCGCCGGCCGCCTGCACGGCGATCGAGCGCGTCAGGTCGCCCTTCGTCACCGCGGTCGCGACTTCGGCGATCGAGCGCACCTGATTGGTCAGGTTCTCGGCGAGCTGGTTCACGTTGTCGGTGAGGTCGCGCCACAGGCCGGCGGCGCCAGGCACGCGGGCCTGGCCGCCAAGCTTGCCTTCAATGCCCACCTCGCGGGCCATGTTGGTGACCTGGTCGCCGAACGTCGACAACGTATCGATCATGAAGTTGATGGTGTCGGCCAGAGCGGCGATTTCGCCCTTGGCGTCGAAGGTCAGTTTGCGATTGAGGTTGCCCTGCGCGACCGCGGTCACGACTTCGGCGATCCCGCGCACCTGGTTGGTGAGGTTGGTCGCCATCAGATTGACGTTGTCGGTGAGGTCCTTCCACGTGCCGCCGACGCCCGGCACCGCCGCCTGACCGCCTAGCTTGCCTTCCGTGCCGACTTCACGCGCCACGCGGGTCACCTCCGAGGCGAAGGCGTTAAGCTGATCGACCATCGTGTTGATGGTATTCTTGAGCGCGAGGATCTCGCCCTTCACATCGACCGTGATCTTGCGCGACAGATCACCCTTGGCGACCGCGGTCGTCACATCGGCGATGTTGCGCACCTGACCCGTCAGGTTCGCCGCCATCAGGTTCACGTTATCGGTGAGGTCCTTCCAGGTGCCGGCGACGCCGCGCACCTGCGCCTGGCCGCCGAGCTTTCCTTCAGTACCCACTTCGCGCGCCACGCGCGTCACTTCCGACGCGAAGGAGTTCAGCTGATCGACCATCACGTTGATGGTGTTCTTGAGCTCGAGGATTTCCCCCTTCACGTCGACGGTGATCTTCTTCGACAAGTCACCCGATGCGACCGCGGTCGTCACCTCGGCGATGTTGCGGACCTGGCCCGTCAGGTTTGCGGCCATGGCGTTCACATTGTCGGTGAGGTCCTTCCAGGTGCCGCCGACGCCGGGCACCTGCGCCTGCCCGCCGAGTTTGCCCTCGGTACCGACTTCGCGCGCCACGCGCGTCACTTCCGACGCGAAGGCGTTGAGCTGGTCGACCATGACGTTGATCGTGTCCTTCAGCTCAAGGATTTCGCCCTTCACGTCGACCGTGATCTTCTTCGACAAATCGCCGCGCGCCACGGCCGTGGTCACCTCGGCGATGTTGCGCACCTGACCGGTCAGATTGCCGGCCATCAGGTTCACGTTATCGGTCAGGTCGGCCCAGGTGCCGGCCACGCCTTCGACGCGCGCCTGACCGCCGAGCTTGCCCTCGGTGCCGACCTCGCGCGCCACGCGGGTCACTTCCGACGCGAAGCCGTTGAGCTGATCGACCATGGTGTTGATCGTGTTCTTGAGCGCGAGGATTTCGCCCTTCACGTCGACGGTGATCTTCTTCGACAAATCGCCCTTGGCCACGGCGGTCGTCACCTCGGCGATGTTGCGGACCTGGCCAGTCAGGTTCGCGGCCATCAGGTTCACGTTGTCGGTAAGGTCGGCCCAGGTACCGGCGACGCCCTCGACCTGCGCCTGACCGCCGAGCTTTCCTTCCGAGCCCACTTCGCGCGCCACGCGCGTCACTTCCGAGGCGAAGGAATTGAGCTGATCGACCATCGTGTTGATGGTGTCCTTCAGCTCCAGGATCTCGCCCTTCACGTCGACGGTGATCTTCTTCGACAAGTCGCCGCGCGCGATGGCCGTCGTGACTTCCGCGATGTTGCGGACCTGGCCAGTGAGGTTGTTGGCCAGCTGATTCACATTGTCGGTGAGATCGGCCCAGGTGCCGGCGACGCCAGGCACCTGCGCCTGGCCGCCGAGCTTTCCTTCCGTTCCCACCTCGCGCGCCACGCGCGTCACTTCGCTGGCGAAACCGTTGAGCTGATCGACCATCGTGTTGATGGTGTTCTTGAGCTCGAGAATTTCGCCCTTCACGTCGACGGTGATCTTCTTCGACAAATCGCCCTTGGCGACCGCGGTGGTCACTTCGGCGATGTTGCGGACCTGGCCAGTGAGGTTGTCGGCCATCAGGTTCACGTTGTCGGTCAAATCGGCCCAGGTGCCGCCGACGCCGGGGACCTGCGCCTGTCCGCCGAGCTTGCCTTCGGAGCCGACCTCACGCGCCACGCGCGTTACCTCGGATGCGAACGAGTTGAGCTGATCGACCATGGTGTTGATGGTGTCTTTGAGCTCGAGGATTTCTCCGCGCACGTCCACCGTGATCTTCTTCGACAAGTCGCCGCGCGCCACGGCCGTGGTCACCTCGGCGATGTTGCGGACCTGGCCGGTGAGGTTCGCGGCCATCAGGTTCACGTTGTTGGTGAGGTCGGCCCA
>Ga0207657_10004788_pt1 | contig 14280 bp, 6 predicted proteins | sample KBSC33metaG_FD_184316 | JGI IMG/M metagenome (GOLD analysis project Ga0207657, IMG submission 184316) | Corn rhizosphere microbial communities from Kellogg Biological Station, Michigan, USA - KBS C3-3 metaG (SPAdes) (version 2) | ecosystem: Host-associated > Plants > Roots > Rhizosphere > Soil ... | reverse complement strand
TCCTGTGGCAACTTAATATGAATATCTGTTTTTGCAGTTTGATCAGCCTCGTTCAGCTAATTTATTGCCTGCCCGTGTGGCAAGTAAAAATCCATCTGAATAAAATCTTTGAACAACAATAAGTTTTAAATAAGAATAAACATCTTATTCAATCACTATCCATTTATATTCTTCTGCATTTAATGTTACCGGCAATTCAATCTCATAATTCCTGTTTAAGTTATATGTTGTTGCTGTTGCGCCGCTGATGCTAACCAACGCTGTGTTTTTTACTCCTGTGTAATACAACGGCAATTTTATGTTGCGTGTAAGTTTTTCTTTTGTCGGATTGAACAACATCACCAATGCTTTTTGTTTGAGCGATGGATTTACATGCATCCAACCATCCCAATCTCTTCCGTCCGCTCTGCGCAAATGAATGATGGATGAATTTAAAATATCGCGATACTCTTTATACCATTTAATAACTTTAATAACGGCTTGTTTTGTTTCTTCATTATCATACAATCTTGGTCCGCGATAACAAGCCTGTACACCCGCCCCATAATATTGCATCATCAGTTGTACATAATCTTTCAGATGTTCTGAAAGTGGCTCCAGCACTGCATCTGCACCGCCGCCCTGGTATTTTGTAAGTGGTACAAAACCCCAACCCATTGATGGTGTTTTTTCCCACGTGCCATCAAAAATATTTTGACGATTTATTATTTTTTGCTGGTCTCTCGAAAGAGAAAAATTTACTTCGCGGTAACCCAGCGGCAATTTATTTGTACCATCTAACACATACCAATCCGGCGCATTAATATATATGCCGCGTTCATTCAGCCAATGATATAATTCTGTTTGAATTTCCCATTGTTTCCATTGTGAATCATCTTTATCCTTATGACCGGGATGCGTTGTCGATGCGCAAATATCGCCGGGATAAGGACCATCATTTTCCCAGATATTAAAACCTGTTTGGGCAAAAAAATATTTTATTTTATCACGATAAGCCAATCCCCATTTGCTGCCAAAGCAAGGCGCATTACCAAAAAAAGCACCGGCATCAGGCTTACCTGTTGCCGCATCAATTACATCATCGCTATCACTTATTTTCCTTGAACTGAATAACGAGTAAGCGCCTATCAAAATATTTTTACTATGTGCATAGTCTGCAATTTTTTTCCAGCGCTCAATGTTAGCAGCAGAAGTATCTTCCATGTGGCAATGACTGCCGAAACTCATGATCAAAGCTTCATAACCGGTGGCGGCACATTGATCAATCGCATTATAAACTTCATCGTCATTCTTACTTACCAAATGCATGAAGATGGGATTTTGTGTTGTCCACGGCGCAACAGTGCTGTACATTTTTTGAATCATCATGCCGCGGCGCTCACGGTCGTAACTATCCATCAGCAATTCGTACGTGCGAATAGATTGTAAACTATCGTTCGGCTGCAATTCAAGTCCATAGCCATTCGGAGGATACACTTCTAATAAACACGGTGTTTGAAAATTATAATTTACCTGCGATGTATAAGCAGTGTCTTTTAACCAATGTGTGGTTTGATCGCTTAAATCATAACGCATCGAATTATTAAATGCATAATTACTTTCCACATAAATGCCATGTTGTTTTTTCATTTCATTTTCAATTCCCACAACAGCACTTTCTTCTTCCACCACACCTAAAATTTCATTTATGATCCTGTTTATTTTTATGCTGTGATTAGTGTTGTTATAAACACAGATCCATTTTACAATCAACGGCAATCCATCATACAATTCATAATGAATAACGACATTAATATTTTTTATAGATGGGTTTGATGCTTCAAAATAAAAATTAACCATCTTGCCGGTTGGTTGCTGTTTGTTGTATGCCCATGTGTTGCATTTCCAGTTGATGAAAGGATGAATATTTTTAATCGTAAATTTTTGATAAATAAAATCACTTTGCGATGTATTGAGCGAATCAATCCATTGCGGCAATAAATATGCATTTTCTTTTTGACCGTATAATCCGCCAACCTTGTATGCTTTGCCATCAATAAAAATTTTTGCTTCGGGCTTTATTGAACGCAACAGTTGCTGCCCGTTGCTCATGTTTTTATAATCAATGCATGCAAAGCCGGGCCTTGTGGCAAACACACGTTTTATAAGACCATTATATAAAATGATATTTTTTTTATCAGTCGAAAAATAAATGGCTGCTTTTTGTTTGAGTGGTGTTATCAGCCAATCGGTATCAGTTATGTTTTCAATAGATGAAGTGTAAGTTAATGGAGTTTGTTGCGCCTGCAGTTTGAAAGGCAATATCAGGATTACACAACTGAAATATTTTATCAATACTCTTTTTATCGCAGAAATTCGTTTATTATCTTTTGTGTTTATCATAATGGTATTTGTATCTATTTTGTTTCCAGCGCAGGCATTAAAAACGTACTTACTTCCGGTGTGTGATGTTCTTTTTTTACAACAGCGTTCATCTTTTCAATTATATCGGGATGTTCTGCCGCAACATCATGCTGCTCTTGTATGTCTGTATTCAAATCAAACAACTGCCATTGCAAATTTCCTTTCATAATATTTAAAATAACGCCTTTCCAGTTATTCATTCTTATCGCTAATTGCCCGCCGTATTCCGGATATTCCCAATACAAATAATCATGTTGTTGTTTTTGTTCTTCATCTAATATTTCATTCAGAATACTTATACCGTCAATGTTTGTTGGTGGGTCAATGTTCAACAAATCGCAAAGTGTAGGCATTATATCAATCGTTGCAGAAATCATATCCGATGTTGAACCTGCTTTTACTTTTCCTTTCCACTCAATAATAAACGGTTCGCGAATGCCGCCTTCATATACAAAACCTTTGCCCCATCCCGTCTCACACTTAAACGGACCGCCGCTATTAAAATAAGGTCCGTCCACACCTACGCCGCCAAAAGAAGGTCCATTATCACTGCAAAACATAATAATGGTGTTATCATAAATGCCTTTAGCTTTTAATTCTTTTACAATCTCTCCAACTTGTTCATCAAGCGTTGAAATCATTGCTGCATAAGTTGCACGAGGATAACGGCATGGAAAATAACTGCCGCCCAAATATGGTTTTTCATCGCCAAATTTTTTATGATAATAGTCCACCCATTTCTTTGGAGCCTGCAACGATACATGTGGCAATGGTGTTGTATAAAACAAGAAAAATGGTTTATCAACATTCTTATCAATAAAATTCAGTGCAGCTTTAATTAAAAAATCAGGTGCATAATCTTTTTGCTGATACACCTCATAGTTTTTTTCATCAAGCGAATCTTTATTTTTTGGAAATTTTATTTGTGGGTCAACAATTTTATTATTCAATGGCACACGATTTTCATTTTCCCACAAATGACCCGGATAATACGTATGATCCTGCCGCTGACAAATAAATCCATAGAAATAATCAAAGCCTTGTTTATTGGGAGTGCCATTTGTAAAGGGAGAACCAAGCCCCCACTTGCCAATAATCCCTGTTGTATAACCAGCGCTTTTTAAAACTTCTGCACTCGTTATTGTTGAATCAGGAATAGGACGCTGCCCTTCTAAAAAAGGATTTGCTTCCATCGCTTTAAAATTCCAGATATCACCGCGTTCTTTCCATTCATCGTTGCCGCGTATGTATGCTTTGCCCGAATTGATTCCTGTTAACAACGAATATCGAGACGGTGCGCAAACAGGAAATGCATAATGCTGTGTAAAACGTTTGCCTTCTTTTGCCAATGCATCAATGTTTGGCGTTTCAATTTTTTGCTGACCATAACAACCTAATTCACCATATCCTAAATCATCTGCAAGAATGTAAACGATATTTGGTTTGATTGAATTTTTTGTTTGAGAAAGAATATTAATTGAACAACTCAATAAGCAAAAAATTAAAACTGTTTTCTTCATCAATAAAAATTTAAGTGCTTGCTATAACAAAAAATATTTTGAATCAATTTCAATTTTTTTCTGCAGGATAATTATTAAACAACTGCGTTAAATGTTCTTTTTCTGAGGCGTATTTTTCATCATCATAAAGATTTACTCTTTCGGCGGGATCCCACGAAAGATTATACATTTCATAAAAAGGCTGATTATCTTTTTTGGTGATGCGCAGTTTCCAGTCGCCATCTTTTACGCCTTCCAATACAACGTTATAATAATAGATTGCACGATGAGGTTGATTGTAATCTTTAACAGTTAACCATTTTGTGATTGATTGTCCATCCAATATTCTGGTAGATAATTTTGTATTTGTCCATTCAGCAAGTGTTGGCAGAATGTCAATATTAGATAAAGGAGAAGTAATAACAACATTTTGCAGTGTATGATTTTTCCAGTAAACAATAAACGGAACACGATGACCACCTTCATAGGAAGTGGCTTTCCAACCTCTGAAAATTCCTGCAGAGCCTACATCGTATAATTTGGTGTAGCCGTCATCAAGCATGCGTTGTGGTGTATTCAACCATGGTCCGTTATCGCTGCTGAAAATAAAAATTGTATTATTTTCTTCACCCGCTTTTGCCACTGCATTCCAAACATCGGCAATACCTTCATCCAATTGTTCAATCACATCTCCAAACCTGCCACCAGCAGAATGCTTTTTTCTGCTTTTCATAGCGGCGAATGCAATAGGCAAATGCGGCATGTTATGCGCAAGATATAAGAAAAAAGGTTTTTTCTTTTTTACAGACTGATTAATAAAATTGATGCTTTCTTTGGTATAGTTTGTAATTAGAATGCTATCATTCGGTTTATAAATTTCCGGAGTTGTGTTTCTGAAAATTTTAATAACGGTATCGATTTGTACATAAGGCGCACGATAATCGTGGCTATACATCATTCCATAAAAAAAATCGAAGCCTTGTTTATTGGGCAGCGCTGTTCCATAATCACCAATATGCCATTTACCAACACAAGCCGTTGCATAACCCGATTTTCTTAGCATTTCTGCAATTGTGATTTCGCTATCAGGGATACAATGTTTATCACCCGGTCCAATTACATAATTCAAGTCAGAGCGGCTGCAATACCTGCCGGTTAATAATGAAACTCTTGATGGAGAACAAATAGGTGATGTAACTACATAGTTGGTTGCCATCACTCCTTTATGAGCTATCGCATCTAAAAATGGTGTTTTAATTAAAGGATTTCCGTAGCAACCAATATCTGCATAACCCATATCATCAGTTAATACAAGAATGATGTTGGGTTCTTTTTGTGCAAATGAATGAATGAAAAGCAAACAGGCAATAGCAATTGAAATTATTTTTTTATTCATCTTATTGGCTTTGTTCGTTATCTTTTTTTGGCTGATTTAATAAACCATTCAATTATTTTATCTTTCCAGAGATAATAAAATGCAAGTTGATTTTATTGTGAATAATTCTGCTACCATTAAAAGACATAAACATATAAATTTTATTCTTTCATTTTTTTAGTAAAACGTTTGCACATTTTTTTAACCTCAGAATAATTATTTTTAAAAAATCCTAATCACAAATAAATGTAGTAAGTGCATGAAAAATTTTGATAGAAACTGAATATTTCCTGCTTGTTGCAAAAATGCTTTTTTTTTATTTTAGCAGTTGCTTTACTTTTATTCTCTCAAAAGAAAGATATAACCCCTGGTTTGGTTCGAACTATGAATTAAACACTACGCTGCAAACAAATTAAATTAAGACCAAATAAATTTTTTAAGCAAAGCATTAAATTCCTAATGCAAACTATCAAAACTCATTTCTCAACAAAAATTAACTTCAATGAAAAAATATCCACCCCCGCAATTACTTATTCTATTATTAGTATTTCTGTTTTCTTCTTTAAAAATTTTCGCACAAACAAGAACTATTACCGGAGTTGTAAGAGATTCGGCAAATCAGCCACTGGCATCTGCAACCGTTACAGTTAAGGGCAAAAAAAATTCAACTGCTACTACAGCCGATGGAAGTTTTACGCTTACCGTGCCTACAGGAAATATTGAACTTGAAGTTACTTATGTTGGATATAATCCGGTTACAGTACCTGTAAGCGCAGACCAAAGTGATATATCCGTTCTAATGAAGCAAGGCTCAAACATAATTGGTGATGTTGTAGTAACGGCATTAGGAATCAGGAAAGAAGAAAGAAAGTTGGGATATGCTGTTTCTACGGTGACCGGAGATCAGCTTACCAAAGCCCGTGAAACAAATGTTGCGCTGTCGTTGTCGGGTAAGGTGGCGGGTTTAAATGTGCATGGGACCAGCGGCGGCCCCGGTGGCACAGCACGTATATTGCTCAGAGGTATGCCCAGTATGAATTCAGGCGGTTCACCTCTTTTTGTTGTTAACGGTGTTCCCATAGATAATTCAAACAGAGGAAGCGCCGGTGAATGGGGCGGCGCTGATGCCGGTGATGGTATCGGCAATATTAATCCTGATGATATTGAAACAATGACTGTTTTAAAAGGTCAGGCAGCTTCTGCTTTATATGGTGCCCGTGCTTCTAACGGCGTTATTCTTATCACTACCAAATCTGGCAAAAAAGGCGCGGCAACAATCGAATACAATACAAATTATGTTGTTGATAAGGTCATTGATTATTCTGATTACCAGTATGTGTATGGACAAGGACAAAATGGTGTAAAACCCGGTAATGCTACAGATGCTTTAAATACCGGCAGATTAAGCTGGGGATCTAAGATGGGCGGCGGTGAAACAGTTATAGGCTATGATGGAAAAACTTATCCTTATGTGCCCTATAAAGATAACGTCGAAAACTTTTATCGCAACGGTTACACTTTCACCAATACTTTGGCGGTAAGCGGTGGCAGTGATAACGGCACATACCGTATTTCCGCATCTATTCTTGGCAACAATTCAATTGTGCCGAACAGCGGCATAAACAGGAAAACGTTCGACATTAATTTAAGCCAGAATGTAACCAAAAAATTAAATGTAACAGCAATTGCGAATTACATTGATGAACAGGATAAGAATCGTTCTTACTTAAGCGATGGTCCCGGTAATCCGAATAATTTTCTTTTCCTTGCAAGTAACATAAATGAAGACATATTTAAACCTGGTTATAATCCGGATGGTTCAGAAATTGTGTTTAGCGATGATAATTATGTTACCAATCCATGGTTTGTTATTAACAGGTGGATAAATAACACGGGCAGAAAGCGTTTAATAGGAAGTTTAAGTGCACGGTATAATTTTACTGACTGGATTTATGCGATGGGACGTGTTGGCTACGATCATGAAAATGATGATTATTTAACCGTAACGCCCACAGGTACTTCATATTCTTATAATTCGGCGGGTCAATCTGGTCAATTGAACAATCAGTCAAATGCCCAAACATCAGAATTGAATGTGGACGGTATCATCGGCGTGAATCATGCGATTACAAAAGACTTTAGCTTTAACGCCACTCTTGGAGCCAATCTGAGAAAAAATCTTTTTCAAACGATCGGTGTTAGCGGCAGTCCCTTTGTGATCCCTTACCTATACACGCCGGGCAATGTAGTAAGTTTTGGAAGAAGCTATGATTATTCCAAAAGAGAAGTGCATTCAGCATACTATTCCGTAGATTTCAGTTATAAACAACTATTAACTTTATCTACTACCGGCAGGTACGATGCATATTCAACTTTGTATAATTCAAGCATTCCTAAAAGTGACAGAAATATATTTACCCCTTCTGTTACGGGAAGCTTTGTTTTTTCGCAATTGTTGCATAGCTCTGTTTTAAATTTTGGTAAGTTGAGAGCTTCCTACGCCCAAACCAGTGGCGAACCTGCGGGTGCTTATCAAACAGCAGTATATTACAGTGTAGGCAATTCATTAAATGGCGTGCCTACCGGCAGTTTTAGTTCAACCTTGCCTAATCTCTTTTTAAAACCATTTACCAAAACAGAAGTTGAGGTGGGGACAGAACTTAAGTTCTTTAATAGCAGGCTTGGGATAGATGTTGCATACTACAAGCAAAAAACTGAAAACGAAATTATGAACGGAAGCCTGAGCGCATCTTCAGGTTATACAAGCCGTGTTGTTGCAAATGGTTCTGTTCAAAACAAAGGTGTAGAAGTTGGAATAACCGGTACACCAATTAAAAGCAGGAATTTCAAGTGGGATATTACATTAAATTATACGCATGTTACAAACAAAATTCTTAAAACGGATGAGGCAGGAAATAATGTGGGCTTAGGTACATACAGACCATTGAATGCAAATACTGCATTCGTGGTTGGTTTACCCGGCCCTCAAATTTTAGCACATGATTATACATATGATTCAAAGGGTGATATAGTTGTAGATGCGAGTGGTTTACCTGTTCAGGGTGGACTTATTCCGATGGGAAGTGTTTTGCCAACGGATTATGGCGGATTGAATAATTCATTCACCTATAAAAATATCAATCTTGCTTTTTTAATTGATTATAATTATGGCAATAAAATTTTGTCTGCCACAAGCTATTATTCCATTTACCGTGGCTTGAACCAATTAACGCTTGAAGGAAGAGAAAGCGGTATAACGACCGGCGTAGATGCTAATGGCGATCCCAATACTGTAAGTGCAAGTGCACAGGCTTATTATCAAAGATTGGCAACCATTTCAAGAGTAAATGTGCTGAATGGCGACTACGTTAAATTAAGGCAAGTAACATTGGGTTATACCATTTCTGAAAACACATTTAAAAATGTGCCGGTGATCGGTTCAATACAAATATCCCTGGTTGCCCGCAACCTGCTTACATTAATGAAACACAGCGACAACATCGATCCTGAAGCAGCCTTTAATGCGAGTGTGAACTATGCAGGGATCGAAGGCACAAGCCTGCCATCAACAAGAACATTTGGCTTTAATGTAAACATCAAATTCAAAAACCAACAACAATGAGGAAGATATTAATATATACTGGCGTACTAAGTTTAATAGTGGCTTCGTGCACCAAAAGTTTTGACGAAGTAAATACAGATCCAACGCAGGCATCATCGAGCACTTTTGATCCTAATCTTTTATTACCCACGGCAGAAATCAATTATCTAAGTACTACGATGGGTTATAGCGGTGCAATATTGTTTCAGAGTATGTGGGTGCAAATTTTTGCAAACGCGGAATATCCTTCATATTATACTAATGGAGACAAATACGTTGCATCAGGCAACATACTTACTTACGATGCAAGCATTTGGAACAATGCATATGATGCAGCAAGCAAAGCAAAAGAAATTCAAAATCTTATTGCCGTAAAACAAATGGATGCCCCCAATTTAAGCGGCATTGCGTTTATAGTAGAGCTATTAAATTTGGAGCTTGTTACAGATGTATATGGCGATTGCCCTTATACAGAAGCACTCCAGGCAAAAACGGGTAATATTGCTTTACCTGTTTATGATAAACAATCGGATATTTACCCGGCGATGCTTAACAGCCTTGATTCCGTAATTGCAACCTTGAATGCCGGTGCAGACAAGGTTACAAATGATGTTATTTACCAGGGTGATATTGACAAGTGGAAAAAGTTTGGCTATTCCCTGATGCTTCGCATGGCAATGCGCTTAACAAAAGTGGATGCCACTACCGCACAGAAATATGCAGAAAAAGCGGCGGCTGGGGGAACCTTTAGCAGCATAGCAGATGATGCATATATTACTTATGATCATGATGACGGATACAATAATCCTAATGCTGCGGCATTGCAGGTGCCGGAAGATTTTTCGCAGGTGAGGTGGGGCAAAACATTAATGGATTATCTCAAATCAAATGATGATCCGAGAGTATCTGTAATTGCAGAAATACCAAAAAATGGCAAGACCAATAATTTGGATGAAACCCTTGATGGCGATCGTACTTATGATAAGCAAGTGGGTATGCCAAACGGATATGATCAAAATGGAGGTGCGACAGATATAACTAAAGCATCTAATTACCCCGGAGTATCTCCTGCAGATCCTTCCATCAGCGGAGATGCGCCTTTTGTTGTGGGATTGTATTCAAGACCTACAACTGCAATTTATGTTCGCGATTTGAATACGCCCGGTTTTATACTTACTTATGCAGAAACAGAATTGCTGCTTGCTGAAGCAGCAGTAAGAGGCTGGAATGTAGGTGGTACTGCAGCTCAACATTATCATAATGGTCTTTCAGCAGCCTTGCAAACTTATGCCACATTAAACAGCGCAGGTACTATATCTTCTGCAACTGCTGAAGCTTATGCAACAGCACATCCGCTGGATCAATCTTCTACGACGTCTGCTTTGGCTCAGATTAATACCCAGTTTTGGGCTACAACCGGCACGCTGTTTAATTTTATAGAAGCATGGAACAACTGGAGAAGATCAGGCTATCCTGCCTTGACGCCGATAAACTATGTTGGTAATTTTACCAATGCACAAATTCCAAGAAGAGAAATTTATCCTTCAAGTGAACCATCCAATAACGGTGAAAATTATGACGCAGCCAAAAGCGCTATGGGAGGTGATGATTGGACGACAAGAGTTTGGTGGGATAAATAACCATTTGTGTATTAATCATACCTTTAAGGCTACTTTGTTGTAGCCTTTTTACTTTTACCATCCCTGCTTGTTTTTAAGTTGTGTTGTTGTATGTACAGGATCAAAATAAAAATTGCTGCCTTTTTTTTATTGTTATTTCTTCTTCATAAAACTACAGTCAGCGCTCAGCAAAAGTTGTTCAAAATGCTAAGCGCAAAGGAAACCGGTATAGACTTCATCAATGAAATAAATGAATCGGAAGATCTGAATGTGCTTGCTTATGAATATTTCTATAACGGAGGCGGCGTAGCTGTAGGAGATATTAATAACGATGGTTTATTGGATATTTTTTTTACTTCAAACATGGGTTCAAACAAATTGTATCTGAACCTCGGCAATATGAAGTTTAAAGATATTACAAGAGAAGCTTGCTCTGAATTGCAAGGAAGAAAAGGTGGATGGAAGACAGGTGTTACTATGGCTGACGTGAACGGCGATGGTTTGCTCGATATCTATGTTTGTTATTCAGGTAAAGTGAGTGACGATGCAAGAAGGAATCAATTGTTCATTAATCAAGGCATAGCTTCCAATGGTGAAGTAAAATTTAAAGAAGAAGCAAAACAATATGGATTAGATGATAAAAGCTATAGCACACAGGCTGCTTTTTTTGATTATGATAATGATGGCGATCTTGACATGTTCCTGCTGAATCACAGCACAAAGAAAATTGACAACATGGAGCTTGCAAGTTATCGCGATCTGGTTGATAGCCTTGCGGGTGACAAGATGTATGAAAATGACGGACACGGGCATTTTACAGATGTCTCTAAAAAAGCAGGGCTTCATCAAAACCCGTTAACCTTTGGATTAGGTATTGCTATAGCCGATGTAAATAAAGATGGCTGGCAGGATATATACGTCACAAACGATTACAATGAACCTGATTATCTCTATCTCAATAATCATGATGGAACTTTTAAAGACGATACAAAAAACTGCTTTGAACATCTTGCACAATTTTCAATGGGTGTAGATATTGCAGACTACAACAATGATGGCTTACCCGATGTGATGAATCTTGACATGCTGCCTGAAGATAACCGCAGGCAAAAACAATTGCAGTTGCAGGAAAATTATGAATCGTTTCAATTAATGATCAATCAAAATCTTCAGAAGCAATACATGCACAATATGCTGCAATTAAATAATGGCGACGGTACATTCAGCGAAATTGCACAATTGGCAGGTGTATCAAACACTGACTGGAGCTGGAGTCCGCTGCTCGCAGATTTTGATAATGACGGTTATAAAGATCTGTTTGTTACAAACGGTTATTTAAGAGATTATACCAATAAAGATTTTCTGCGTTACTGGGGCGATTATAAAGTAAAAAAAGCGATAGACCGTGAGCCGGTTTTGCTGATGGATTTAGTAAAAGCAATGCCTTCAACCAAATTGCCGAATTATATTTTCAGGAACAATCATGATCTCACTTTTACCAATGAAGTAAAAAACTGGGGACTCGATGAACCATCTGTATCAAGCGGAGCAGTTTATGCCGATCTGGACAATGATGGCGATCTTGATCTTGTGATAAATAATATTAATCAGCCTGCATTTATTTATCAGAACATGAGCAGGGAAAATGATAAAACAAATTTTATTTCTATACAACTGAACGGCGATAAACAAAACACATTTGCCATCGGCTCTAAAGTATATGTTTACACAAATGCAGAAAAGCAATACCAGGAAGTAAATCCAAACCGTGGTTATTTATCGTGCATGCCGACGACGTTAAACTTTGGTTTGGGAAACGCAACAACTGTTGATTCTATCCGCATTATTTTTCCAGATCAAAAAACAATCGTTCTTCAAAATCAAAAAGCCAATCAGCGTTTAATGATTGATGAAAAAGAAGCGACGAAAAATTATATCGAACTAAATAATACACCGGCAAAAACAATTTTTACAAACGATAGCAATCTTATAAAATATACACGGACTGAATTTGACGAAAATGATTTTAAGCGACAGCAATTAATGTTGTTCATGTATTCTAAAACCGGTCCTGTAATGGCAACAAGCGATGTTAATAAAGATGGACTTGATGATATTTTTATAAGTGGTGATGCAAACAATCCGGGCAAAATTTACATGCAGCAAAAAGATGGCTCCTTTAAAACAATTGATAAATTAAATATTGGTGATGAAAATACTTCAGCAATTTCATCAGCCGCTTTTTTTGATGCAAACGGAGATGGCTATCCTGACCTTTACGTTGCAAAAGGCGGTTATTCTTTGTTTCAGCCAAACACGCCTGCTTTGCAGGATGAGTTGTATTTGAATGACGGTAAAGGTAATCTTTCAATAACGCAAAATATGTTGCCCGATGTAAGTGCAAGCAGTAAGAGTTGTGTGCGTCCATGCGATTATGATAATGATGGTGACATAGATTTATTTGTTGGCGGAAGAGTTATCCCGGGTCAATATCCTGTTACACCAAAAAGCTTTTTATTAACGAACGACGGCAAAGGAAATTTCACTATAACAAAAACAAGTTTCGATAGTGTGGGAATGGTTACCGATGCGCAGTGGTTTGATATAAATAACGATGGCAGAAAAGATCTTATTCTGTGCGGCGAGTTTATGCCCATCATGGTTTTTATAAATACAGCAAATGGTTTTGTTGATGAAACTTCAAAATATTTTCAAGATGGCAACAATGGTTTCTGGAACACGCTTACCATTGCTGATGTAAACGGTGATGGGAAAGATGATATCATTGCAGGCAATCTTGGATTGAATTCACAAATACATTGCAATCCAAATGAACCCGGCAAAATGTATTATGCAGATTTTGACGGTAACGGAAATATCGATCCGATCTTTACTTGTTATGTGCAGGGAAAAAGTTATCCTTATGTAAGCCGCGACGAACTCAACAACCAGATATTTGCCATGCGCAAAAAATTTACATCGTACAAAGATTATGCTGATGCAACCATAACAGATATTTTCACACCAGATGAATTAAAGAAAGCAGATACATTAACGGTAAATGAATTGCACACAAGTTTATTCATTAATCAAAACGGAAAATTTGTAAAAACAACTTTGCCTGAACAAGCACAATTCACTTATATATCAAAAATCATTGCTGACGATTTTGATAAGGATGGGAACAAAGATTTGTTGTTGCTGGGCAACCATTCTGATAACCGTTTAAAATTAGGAAGCATTGATGCTGGTTATGGCATTTTATTAAAAGGTGATGGCAAAGGTAATTTTCGTTATGTGCCGCAAACTGTTTCAGGTATTTGCATAAAAGGTGATGTTAAATCGGCATTAAACATAAACGTTCATCAATCACAATTCATTCTTGCAGGTGTGGAAGGCAGTGCGTTGCAGGTGTATAGAGTGCATGGTGAATAGTAAGTTGTGAGTAGTTAAATGTTGATAAAGATAAATGCCATAGAACTCATTCATCATGTTTGATACAATTGTGAAATGATTACAAAACATTCACAACTAACCACTCACCACTCACAATTTAAACGAGTATGAAAAAAATAGTGTTTATATTATTAATCATGATAAGGTTTGCTGATGCAAAACCTGTGACTTATTCGTTTGAGAAGGATATCCAACCTGCGGTATTTTCTATTACATTAGTTATGATGCACGACGTAGTTGATCCTGCATTGGCATCACGATATTATTCTTATTGCACACTCGGCGCAGATGCAATCGTTTCTCAATTTAATCATGAGATCCCTGCTC
>Ga0207657_10004783_pt1 | contig 14283 bp, 14 predicted proteins | sample KBSC33metaG_FD_184316 | JGI IMG/M metagenome (GOLD analysis project Ga0207657, IMG submission 184316) | Corn rhizosphere microbial communities from Kellogg Biological Station, Michigan, USA - KBS C3-3 metaG (SPAdes) (version 2) | ecosystem: Host-associated > Plants > Roots > Rhizosphere > Soil ... | reverse complement strand
GCTCACCCCAGGGTTCCTTAAGCGACTAGCCGACGTAGCTTACGACCGGCTGTCCGGGCGCGACCGCGAGTCCATGCAGCGCGCGCCATTGTTCCCATGCAGATTCCAGGCGCGTCGCGGCGCGCTGAGCACGTGCGACCAATTCTGGATCACGCATCGTGCGACCCTCCCTGAGAGCGGACCGACCCCGGCAACATGCCTTCCGGGATGTGCCTGGCGGGGCGATTTCCCTGCCGGACAGCACCCTCGGTGCGGCACTCCGCCACCGGGGCCGACCCCCCATTCCATTGATCGAGTGCTACCGCATTCACCCTGGCGGTTGCTGACGGACGCCCGCGTGGCGAAGACGGCAGAAGATCACTCGGAGCGCTGCTGCGGAATACCCGCGAGCAGTGCACGAACCTCAGTCTCCCGGTAGCGCCGGTGTCCCCCCAGCGTGCGGATCGAGGTCAGTTTGCCAGCCTTCGCCCAGCGTGTGACGGTCTTGGGGTCGACGCGAAACATCGTGGCGACCTCCGCGGGCGTCAACAGCGGCTCGGCCTCTGGTGTACGTGCGGACATGTGCGTGGCCTCTCCTCCTGGACCAGTGGTGTGATCCTGCGTTTCCTGTGTTGCCTGGTGCTCCGTGGGGAGCGAGTCGGGGATGTCCAGATATGGCCCAACAGGGACCATATTGCCATCACCAGCGGTGACGCGTCGACCACCAGGCGCAAAGTTTCTGTACAGGGATGTCCAGTTACTCCCCCGATCACTGTCACTCAGGGTGAGTATAGCGATACTTATCGTCGCATCGCGCCAGATTCGGAAATAACTGTCCGGCAAGTACGGCCGGAGGCCCCCGAATGCTCGGCTGGCACCGCGGGGGACTACCCCGCCGGGCCCCGCCGGTGCTGTGCCGACTCCGGGGGAGATGCCACCCCCGAACCCCCCGGGTACTCAGTTCGCCTGCTCGAATTCGGCGAATGCACGCCACCGGTCACGGGCGCGCATGTACATGGCCACGGCGAGCTCGCACTCGCCCCGGGCGGCGCCGTCGATGCCGGCCCGGATCTCGGCCACCGACTGATCGCCGCGGAGCGCGTCGTCGCTGACCAGGTGCACGAGCCCGCCGTAGTCCAGTTCCACGAGCGAGTACGGGTGGAAATCCTCCAGCCAGCGGCCGACCTCGGCCAGCTCGCTGACGGCCCGGGAAGGCTCGAGGACGGCGTCGCCAGATCCGGCCGGGAGGTGGCGCAGCGCGCCCAGGCCGCGCGCCACCCGCCGGCGCGCCCGCGTCATTAGCGTCGTGTAGACCAGTGCCCGGATGGCCGACGCGGTCGCCGCGGCGCCGGCCCGGCCGCGGCCATCCCCGAGCGAGAGCCAGCGCTCGGCCGGGGCGAACGGCACGAACCAGGTGAGCGGAACGGTCCAGCTGCTGGCCACGATGTGCGGCCGGGCGAGGCCGGCTTCCCCGAGCCGGGCCAGGGCCGCCAGCGCCGGGTCGCCGTCAGCGGCCAGCCCTTCACCCGCCAGGTTCTCACCCGCCAGCTTCTCACCGGCCGACCTCTCAGCGACCGATCTCTCAGCGGCTAGGCCTTGACCGGCTGACCCCTCGCAGGCCAGCAGTGCGCCGGACCCGGACCGCATCTGGCCGTAGGCCAGCAGGCAGCGCAGCCTGGTCTGCCAGGGGCACACATAAGTAGTGCCATCCACGCGCCGCACGTAGGCGTGCTCGCTCTCCCGCTCCGGCACCGCGACCCACGGGGTGGTGATGGCCCGGCGCAGCGCCTCGGCGTGCTCGACCGCGAGCGAATCCCGCCGCCGCGGCCTGGTCGACGAAGCCGCGTAAGCCGCCCACCGGGACCGGTCGGGCTCGTGGAACGCCGACACCGGCTCGTAGATGCGGAGATACGCGGCGTAAGCCATCACTGTCGTATCGTGACATACGAGAACCCCTAAAGGCGGGGGTCAAGGTAACAACATCATCTCTACTGTCAGTTACCAGCTAGTACGGAGCGCACCGCGCCTTTTCACACGTCTCCGGTGTCCCAGGGACCGGGTACGCCACCCCGTGCACGCAATACGCTGGTTCCGATCCGGTTCGACGAGGAACCGGCACGGGATGAGAAGGGTCGCCACCGTGACCAGCGTGTTCGCGATACCCCACCACGAGCAGGTCGTCTTCTGCCAGGACCACCACTCCGGGCTCAAGGCGATCATCGGCATCTACTCCACCGCGCTCGGCCCCGCACTGGGCGGGACCCGCTTCTACCCCTACGGCAGCGAGGACGAGGCCCTCGCCGACGTCCTGCGGCTGTCCACCGCCATGGCCTACAAGAACGCGCTGGCCGGCCTGGACCACGGCGGCGGCAAGGCGGTCATCATCGGCGACCCGGCCCAGGTCAAGACCGAAGCGCTGCTGCGCGCTTACGGCCGCTTCGTCGCCTCACTCGGCGGACGCTACGTCACCGCCTGCGACGTCGGCACGCGCAGCGAGGACATGGACGTCATCGCCAGGGAATGCCGCTGGGCGACGGGCCGGACGACCGCCAACGGCGGCGCGGGTGATTCGTCCGTGCTGACCGCCGTCGGCGTCATGCACGGCATGCGCGCGGCGGCCGAACACGCCTGGGGCAGCACCAGCCTGCAGGGCCGGACCGTCGGCGTCGAGGGCGTCGGCAAGGTCGGGCACCGCCTCGTCGACCACCTCATCGAGGCCGGGGCCGAGGTGATCGTCTGCGACGTCAGCCCGGCTGCGGTCGACGCCGTCCGCGGTCGCCACCCGCAGGTCCGCGCGGTCGCGGGCGTCGATGCGCTGGTCGCGGAGAACCTGGACATCCTCTCCCCGTGCGCGCTGGGCGGAACGCTGAACGAGCGCGTGGTGAACGCGCTCACCGCGCGCATCGTCTGCGGCGGCGCCAACAACCAGCTCGCCCATCACGGCGTCGAGAAACTGCTCGCCGACCGGGGCATCTTGTACGCGCCCGACTACGTGGTCAACTCGGGCGGCGTCATCCAGGTGGCGGACGAGCTGGCGGGCTTCAGCTTCGAGCGCGCCCGGGCCGCCACCGAACAGATTTTCGTCACCACCGGCAAGGTTCTCGCCATCGCGGACGCCGACGGGGTGCCGCCGTCGGTGGCCGCGGACCGTCTGGCGGAGCGCCGGATGGCCGAGGTCGGCCGGCTGCGCGGAATCTGGCTGGGCACGATGGGATCAGCGTAGGCATCAGGGGCGCAAACCGGGTACGGTTGTACCTGTACGGATGCTGGTGAACGTCGCGCTCTCCGCTGCGGGGTGGCGACGGTGTCATACGACGCACCAAACCAGCGAGGCGGAGATCATGGGGCCTGTACTGGCTCCGAACGTTCGAGGGGGTCGAGCCAATGGGGCGCGGCCGAGCCAAGGCCAAGCAGGTGAAGGTAGCTCGCCAGCTCAAGTACAAGAGCGACGACACAGACCTTGACCGGCTGCGTGCGGAGCTGGGCGTCGGTGCTGACTCCGGCGACGGCAAGTACGATTCCGCCGCCGAGGACGACGACGACGAAGATGACGACGACGAATCTCCCGAAGACGCCTGGAGAGACGCCGAGGACGCCTGGCCGCGCTGACCGCGATCAGGATCCGACGCCCAGGCCGTCCAGTACGTGCTTACCCCGGTCGTCTTCTCCGACCGGGACGGGGTACCGTCCGTCGAAGCAGGCGCGGCATAGCCGATCTTCCGGCAGCGTCGTCGCCTCGATGAGTCCTGCCAGCGAGACGTAACCGAGGGTGTCCGCGCCGATCGAGGCGCATATCTCCTCGGGCGAGAGATGCCCCGCGATGAGTTCGGCACGGGTGGCGAAGTCGATGCCGTAGAAGCACGGCCAGCTCACCGGCGGGGCGGCCACCCGCACGTGTACCTCACGGGCGCCGGCCTCGCGGAGCATGGCGACCAGCGCGCGCTGGGTGGTGCCGCGGACGATCGTGTCGTCGACCACCACGAGCCGCCGGCCGGCGATGGCGTCCCTGAGCGGGTTCAGCTTCAGCTTGATGCCCCGCTCCCTGATGGTCTGGCTGGGCTGGATGAAGGTCCGGCCCACGTAGGAGTTCTTGACCAGCCCCTGCCCGAACGGGATGCCGCTGGCCTCGGCGAAGCCGATCGCCGCGGGCGTCCCCGACTCGGGCACCGGGATGACCAGGTCGGCGTCCGCGGGATGCTCGGCGGCGAGCCGCCGGCCGGCCGCGACCCGGGTGGCGTGCACTCCCCGGCCGGAGATCGTGGTGTCCGGCCGGGCCAGGTAGACGTACTCGAACAGGCACCCGCTCGGCTGGGCCGCGGCGAAGGTCCGGGACCGCACCCCTCGCCCGTCGATGCAGACGAGTTCGCCGGGCGCGATCTCGCGCACGAACCTGGCCCCCACGATGTCGAGCGCGGCTGTCTCGCTGGCCACCACCCAGCCGGTGTCCAGCCGGCCGAGCACCAGCGGCCGGAAGCCGTGCGGGTCCCGCGCCGCGTACAGGGTCTGCTCGTCCATGAAGACCAGCGAGTAGGCCCCCTTGGCCCGCGGCAGGACCGTAGCCGCCGCGGTCTCGACAGGACTCTCCGCCCCAGTCCCCGGTTGAGGGCCGAACGGGCCGTCGGTATCCGCGGCACCGCCGGGAAGAGCCACGTCCGCCAGGCCGAGCGCGGCGGGGTCGCTGACGAACAGCGCGGTGAGCACGTCGGTGTCGGACGTCGCCTCGATGCCGGTGCTGCCCGGCCCCTGGCCCCCGGGCGAGGTGCCGAGCAGGCCGGCCAGCTCGCGGGTGTTGATCAGGTTCCCGTTGTGGCCGAGCGCCAGGCTGACCGTGCCGGTGGAGCGGAATGTCGGCTGGGCGTTCGCCCAGACCGAGGCGCCGGTGGTGGAGTACCGGCAGTGGCCCACCGCCATGTGGCCGCGCAGTGCGGTCAGGGCGGGCTCGTCGAAGACCTGGGCGACCAGGCCCATCTCCTTGTGCACCACGATGCGGCTGCCGTCGCTGACCGCGATGCCGGCCGACTCCTGGCCGCGGTGCTGCAGCGCGTACAGGCCGTAGTAGGCGAGCTTGGCCACGTCCTCGTTCGGCGCCCATACGCCGAACACGCCGCACGCGTCTCTTGGCGGCCGGTCCTCTGGGAAGAGCTCATCCGTCAGACGACCGTCGGGGGGTCTCACCGAGTCAGTCTATTAAACAAGTGGCAGGTAGGGCGCAAGATCGGCGCGCGGACCGCTGGCGTGGACGGCGCCGGAGCGGACGGCGCCCGCCCAGTCGAGCCGGCCGGCCGCCAGCCGGATCCAGGTCAGCGGGTCGGTCTCGACGACATTCGGCGGCGTTCCCCTGGTATGCACCGGGCCGGGCAGGCACTGCACGGCGGCCACCGGCGGGATCCGTACCTCCAGGACGCGGCCAGGATGGCGCGCGGCCAGCGTGTACAGCAGGTACCTGGCCGCGATGCGCCGGTCGTCCGGCTCGGGATCGGCGCCCGCGTCCAGCGCGCGCAGCACGGCCGCGACGCTGTCTGGTCCGCGCGGGTCCGGTCGCCGGGGAGGCATCTGGCCAGCCAGGCCGCTCAGCTAGGCACCACGGGGTCGGACAGCACGGGGCCGAACAACGCGGGCAGCGTCCTGGTGTGCACGGCGGCGAGCTCGGCCAGCGGGATGGCGAAGCAGCCGTCCACGGTCAGGCTGTCGCCGCCGGTGCTGCCGATGGCCGCGGCCGGCACGCCGTGCGCCTCGGCCAGCTGGCCGAAGGCCGTCTCTCGGCCCGGGCGTACCGCCACCACGGCGCGCGCCGCCGACTCGCTGAACAGGGCGGTGAACGGGTCCTCCGGCAGCCGGACCGTGCACCCGGTCCCGCCGCGCAGGCAGGACTCGGCGAGCGCGACGGCCAGGCCGCCGTCGGACAGGTCGTGCGCCGCGGACAGCAGCCCGTCCGCGACCGCGGCCGCGAGCAGGGCGGCCAGCCGTCGTTCGGCGTCGAGGTCGGGGGCGGGCGGGCGGCCGCCCAGGTGACCGTGGCGCACGTGCGCCCAGGCCGAGCCGCCGAACTCCGGCTCGGTCCGGCCGAGCAGCACGAGGTCGGCCGGGACATCCAGGAACCCGATGCCGACCCGGCGGCGCACGTCGTCGTGCACACCGAGCACCCCGACGACCGGAGTGGGGTGAATGGCTGCCGTCCCCGTCTGGTTGTAGAAGCTGACATTGCCGCCGGTGACCGGCACGCCCAGGGCGGCGCAGCCGTCGGCCAGCCCGCGCGCCGCCTCGGCGAACTGCCACATCACCGCGGGGTCCTCCGGCGAGCCGAAGTTCAGGCAGTTCGTGACGGCGAGCGGGCGCGCCCCGGTCGCCGCGACGTTGCGGTAGGCCTCGGACAGCGCCAGCTGGGTGCCCTGATACGGGTCGAGCCGGCAGTAGCGGCCGTTGCCGTCGGTGGCCAGCGCGATGCCGAGGCCGGTCGCCTCGTCCACCCGGAGCAGCCCGGCGTCGTCCGGCATGGCCAGCACGGTGTCCCCGCGGACGTACCGGTCGTACTGGTCGGTGACCCAGCTCTTGTCGGCCAGGCCGGGCGAGCCGAGCAGGGCGAGCAGGTCCGCCCGCAGGCCAGCACCGTCCGCCGGGCGGGGCAGCGCGGCCGGGTCACCGGCGGCCAGCGCGTCCTGGCTCGCGGGCCGGGCCAGCGGCCGGTGGTAGACCGGGCCGTCGGCCGCCGACGCGGGCGGGATGTCCACCACCGTCTCGCCGCGCCAGGTCATGACCAGCCGGCCGGTGTCGGTCACCTCGCCGATCACGGCGGCCCGGACGTCCCATTTGGCGCAGACGGCGAGGAACTTCGCCACCCGGCCGGGCTCGACCACCGCCATCATGCGTTCCTGCGACTCGCTCATCAAGATCTCGGGCGGCCCCAGCGTCGCGTCCCGCAGCGGCACCTCGTCCAGCCGGACCAGCATGCCGCCGGTGCCCGCCGCGGCGAGCTCGGTGGTGGCGCACGCGACCCCGGCCGCGCCGAGGTCCTGGATGCCGGTCACCAGGCCGCGGGCGAAGAGCTCGAGGCAGCACTCGACCAGCAGCTTCTCCAGGAACGGGTCTCCCACCTGGACGCTGGGGCGTTTGGCGGACTCGGTGCTATCAGATGCGGCGTCGCCGAACGTCGCGCTGGCCAGCACCGAGGCCCCGCCCACGCCGTCGGGCCCCGTCGTGGAGCCGAACAGAATCACCTTGTTGCCCGGGCCGCTGCCCGCCGCGACCTGCAGGTCACCGTGCCGCATGACCCCCACGCAGAGCGCGTTGACCAGCGGGTTGCCCGCGTAGCTCGGATCGAAGTCGAGCTCTCCGCCGATGTTGGGCAGGCCCAGGCAGTTCCCGTAGAAAGAGATGCCGCTGACCACGCCGGGCAGCACCCGGCCGGTGTCGGGGGCGTCGGCCGGCCCGAACCGCAGCGCGTCCATGACCGCGACCGGGCGTGCGCCCATGGCGAGGATGTCGCGGACGATGCCGCCGACGCCGGTGGCCGCGCCCTGGTGGGGCTCCACGTACGACGGGTGGTTGTGCGACTCGATCTTGAAGGTGACCGCGTAGCCCTGCCCGATGTCGACCACGCCGGCGTTGTGGCCGATGCCCGCGAGCAGCGCGCCGGACGGCGGCGCCGTGGCCGCGAACTGCCGCAGGTGCACCTTGGAGGACTTGTAGGAGCAGTGCTCGCTCCACATGACCGAGTACAGGGCCAGCTCGGCGCCGGTGGGGCGACGGCCGAGCGTGGCCACGATCTTCTCGTACTCGTCCGCCGTCAGCCCGAGCTCGGCGAACGGCTGCGGCAGGCCGGCCGTGGCCGCCGCCCGCGCCACCGTGTCGGTGACGGTCACGCCGCCACCCGGGCCAGCACGGAGGCGAAGAAGCCGAGGCCGTCGGCGGACGGACCGGTGAGCGGGTCGACCGCGTGCTCCGGATGCGGCATCAGCCCGACCACGGTGCCCTCCGCGTTGCACACCCCCGCGATGGCGGCCGCCGAACCGTTCGGGTTGTCCCCGGCGTACCTGATGACGACCTGCCCGGACGCCTCGAGGTCAGCCAGCGTATCGGCATCGGCCGCGTAGGCGCCCTCCCCGCTCTTCAGCGGCACCACGATCTGCTCGCCGCCGGAGTAGGCCCGGGTCCACGCGGTGCCCGCGTTCTCCACCCGCAGCGGCACGTCCCTAGTGACGAACTTCAGGCCGGCGTTGCGGGTCAGCGCGCCCGGCAGCAGGTGCGCCTCGCACAGGATCTGGAAGCCGTTGCAGATGCCGAGGACCGGCAGCCCGGCCCTGGCGGCGGGCACCAGGTCGGCCATCACCGGCGCGAACCGGGCGATCGCGCCGCAGCGCAGGTAGTCGCCGTAGGAAAAGCCGCCGGGCAGGATCACCGCGTCCACGCCGCGTAGGCCGCGGTCGCCATGCCAGAGCCCGACCGGCTCGGCCCCTGCGAGCCGGACCGCGCGCGCCGCGTCCCGGTCATCGAGCGACCCGGGAAAGGTGATAACGCCAATCCGCACCCCGGAAGGATATCCGGGAAGGGACCTAGCTGGCGGCGCGGAGCTGGCGCAGCGGGGCGTCGTCCGGCCACCTGATGCGCTTGCGCATGGTCACGACCGTGCCGCGGCCGGGACGGCTGTCCAGCGTGACGTTGTCCACGCAGGCCCGCATGACGGCCAGGCCGCGGCCCGATTCGGGCAGCTGGGCGACTGGTATCTGCTGCGGGTCGGGCTGAGTCTCCGGCGTGCCGCGGCCGGCGGGAATCCCCGGAGCCGGGGCCAGGCCGGTCCCTTCGTCGGCCACCTCGACCTGGCAGCCGACCGCGCCGAGGCTGGTGACCACCTCGTAACCCCGGACCTTCCGGCCGCCGTGGGTCAGCACGTTGGTGCAGGCTTCGGTGGCCGCGAGCAGGATGTCGTAGACGGACTCCTCGTCCATGCCGAGCCCGCGCAGGGTGTCACCGAGAACGCGGCGCATCACCGGGACGCTGAGTGTCTCGCGCTGGAAAACCAGGCAGAACTTCACATCAGGCATTGGCTTCGCTCGCGTCTTCCCACCCGTATTCACGAGGCCCCTTTCAACTACTGTGCAGCACCCTCATGAGTCGAAAGATTCCCCGTTAACGCGACCGAAACCGGGCGTCGCCAAACCGTAAGCCGACCCGGCCGCCTATGCCTCCCCGGCACGCAGCGTAAAGTCCTCTATGACCGGGTTAGACAGCAAATCCCGCGCCAAGTTTGTGATAGCGGTCACAGCGGCCTCGTCGGCGGGGCCGTCCAGCTCCACCTCGAACCGCTTGCCCTGCCTGACCCCGAGTACCTGGCCGAAGCCCAGCCGGTGACAGGCGCTGGCAATGGCCTCCCCCTGCGGATCATGGATCTCCGGCTTGAGCATTACTTCCACGATCATCCGCGCCACGTATCCTCCAGGGCGATCAGGGCATATATCGTCAGGTGAGGAGCGTCCCACGGGCAACGCGGGCGCGTGCGTCCCCACCGGGCACGCAGCGTACGCGACCGCCCCGAGACAGCGCAGTCCGGGAACCTTCAGCCGTACGGCCGGCGCTGGTGATCCCAGTCCCGGCCCGGGAAAGGAGTGGCACGTGACCGTCGAATCCGGCGCCGCGACCACCGCCGTATCAGCCATCGACCAGCCCGCACCAGACCTGCCCGACCAGGCGGGCGAGTTCGTCCAGTTGCTCACCCCGGAGGGTGAGCGGATCGACCACCCCGACTACCCGCTGGACCTGTCCGCCGACGACATCAGGAGCATGTACCGGGACCTGGTGCTGGTCCGCGCCATCGACACCGTGGCGATCTCGCTGCAGCGCCAGGGCGAGCTGGGCATCTGGGCCTCGCTGCTCGGCCAGGAGGCCGCCCAGATCGGGTCCGGCCGCGCGCTGAGCCCCGATGACATGGTGTTCCCCACCTACCGCGAGCACGGCGTGGCCTGGTGCCGCGGCATCGACCCGGTCAAGCTACTCGAGCTGTACCGCGGCGTCAGCCACGGCGGCTGGGCGCCCGAGGAGCACAAGTTCCACCTGTACACGATCGTGATCGGCGCCCAGACCCTGCACGCCACCGGCTACGCCATGGGCATCCAGCGGGACGGAACGGACGAGGCGGTCATCGCGTACTTCGGTGACGGCGCCACCAGCCAGGGCGACGTGAACGAGGCGTTCGTATTCGCATCGGTGTTCAACGCACCTATGGTCTTCTTCTGCCAGAACAACCAGTGGGCGATCTCCGAGCCGCTGGAGAAGCAGAGCCGCATCCCGCTCTACCAGCGGGCCCGCGGGTTCGGCTTCCCCGGTCTCCGGGTCGACGGCAACGACGTGCTGGCCTGTTACGCGGTGACGCAGAAGGCCTTGCAGGCCGCCAGGGAAGGCCAGGGTCCCACGCTGATCGAGGCGTTCACCTACCGCATGGGCGCGCACACCACCACCGACGACCCGACCAGGTACCGGCTGGCCAGCGAGCTGGAGATGTGGAAGCTCAGGGACCCGATCGAGCGCGTCCGGGCCTACCTCGTCCGCGGCGGCCTGGCGGAGCCGGAGTTCTTCGCCGAGGTGGACGCGGAGGCCAAGCGAGAAGGCGCCCGGGTCCGCGAGGCCTGCCGGAACATGCCCGACCCGCCGCCGCTGGCCCTGTTCGACAACGTGTACGCCGAGCCCACCGCGATCCTGCGCGAGGAGCGCGAGCAGTACGCGGCCTACCTGGACTCGTTTGAGGGGGGCGACCGATGACCAAGCTCACCTTGTCCCGCGGGCTCAACGAGGGACTGCGCAAGGCGCTCGAGAACGACCCCAAGGTCCTGATCATGGGCGAGGACGTCGGCAAGCTGGGCGGGGTCTTCCGCGTCACCGACGGCCTGCAGAAGGACTTCGGCGAGGCCCGGGTGATCGACACCCCGCTGGCCGAATCCGGCATCGTCGGCACGGCGATCGGCCTGGCCCTGCGCGGTTACCGGCCGGTCTGCGAGATCCAGTTCGACGGGTTCGTCTTCCCCGCGGTCGACCAGATCGTCAGCCAGCTGGCCAAGATGCGCTACCGGTCCCGCGGGCAGGTCAGCCTGCCGGTGGTGATCCGCATCCCGTGCGGCGGCGGCATCGGCGCGGTCGAGCACCACAGCGAGTCTCCCGAGATACTGTTCGCGCACACGGCCGGCCTGCGCGTGGTCGCCTGCTCGGACGCGGCCGACGCGTTCACCATGATCCAGCAGTCGGTCGACTCGGACGACCCGGTGATCTTCTTCGAGCCGAAGCGGCGCTACTGGGACAAGGCCGAGGTCGACACCGCGGCCGGGGTAGCCGGCACGCTGCCGTTCGACCGGGCCCGGGTCACCCTCGAGGGCGACGACGTGACCCTGCTCTGCTACGGCCCGCTGGTCCGTACCGGCCTGGAGGCCGCGGCCGCGGCGCGCGAGGACGGGCGCAGCGTCGAGGTCGTCGACCTGCGCTCGCTGTCCCCGCTCGACATGGACACGATCACCGCCTCGGTGCGCAAGACGGGCCGCTGCGTCGTCGCGCACGAGGCGCCGGTGTTCGCCGGGCTCGGCGCCGAGATCGCCGCCCGGGTCACCGAGCGGTGCTTCTACCACCTCGAGGCGCCGGTGCTGCGGGTCGGCGGCTTCGCCACCCCGTACCCGCCGTCCCGGCTCGAAGAGCACTACCTGCCCGACCTGGACCGGATCCTGGACGCCGTCGACCGCACGTTCGGCTACTGAGGAGGCGGGACGGATGGTCAAGGAGTTCAAGCTTCCCGACGTCGGCGAAGGCCTGACCGAGGCCGACATCGTCGCCTGGCACGTCAAGCCGGGCGACCTGGTCGAGGACGGCCAGATCATCGTGGAGATCGAGACGGCCAAGGCGGTGGTCGAGCTGCCCTGCCCGTGGGACGGCACGGTGGCCCGGCTGCTGGCCGAGGAGGGCCAGACCGTCGAGGTCGGCGTCCCGATCATCGCGGTAGAGGTGGGGACGTCCGATAGTGCCGAACGGGCCGAGGTAGCCGCCCCCGCGTCCGCCGAGAGCGCCTCCGACGATGAGGCCGGCGCGCACTCGATCCTGGTGGGCTACGGGGTCAAGGCCTCCGCCACCACCCGGCGGGCCCGCCGGACCGCGGCCGGGCGCCCGGAAACCGCCGAGGTTCCCACCGCGCCCGAGGAACCGGTCGAACCGCCGGAGGTACCCGCCGAGCCGGCGGCCCGTAGCCAGTCCAAGCCAACACTGGCGAAGCCGCCGGTGCGCAAGCTGGCCAAGGATCTTGGTATCAGCCTGGCCGCGCTGGCGGGCAGCGGCCCGGACGGCTCGATCACCCGGGACGACGTGCAGCGGGCGGCGGGGGCGGGCACTCCGGCCCGTTCGGCCGAATCGGGGAACGGGTCCCGGACGGCCACCTCCGCTCCGGCCTCCGGCGGTGAGGAGCGCATCGCGGTCCGCGGCGTGCGCAAGCACATGGCCGCGGCCATGGTGTCGAGCGCGTTCACCGCGCCGCACGTTACCGAGTTCCTTCAGGTCGACGTGACCGAGACGATGGCGGCGCTGCGCCGGATCAGGGAGCTGCCCGAGTTCGCCGAGCTGCGGGTCTCGCCGCTGCTGTTCGTGGCCCGGGCGCTGCTCGTCGCGGTGGCCAGGCATCCGCTCGTCAACTCGTCCTGGGACGCCGCCGCCGAGGAGATCGTGGTGAAGCACTACGTGAACCTCGGCATCGCGGTGGCGGCCGAGCGCGGCCTCATCGTGCCGAACGTCAAGCACGCGGACGCGCTGACGCTGCCGGAGCTGGCCCGTGCGCTGCAGGTGCTGACCGAGACCGGCCGGGCCGGCAAGGCCACCCCGGCCGACCTGGCGGGCGGCACGATCACGATCACCAACGTCGGGGTGTTCGGGGTCGACGCCGGCACCCCGATCCTCACCCCCGGCGAGACGGCCATCCTCGCGTTCGGCCAGGTCAAGGACACACCCTGGGTGGTCGACGGGGAGCTCGCGGTGCGCAAGGCGTGTACCTTGTCGCTGTCTTTCGACCACCGCATCGTGGACGGGGAGCTCGGCTCGGCCGTGCTGCGCGACATCGGCTCGATGCTCACCGACCCCCTGCGAATACTGGCCTGGGGCTGAAACGCATGGGGCTGACGCGATAACGTCAGCCCCATGATCAGGCATATGGTGATGTTCCGGTGGACTCCGGAAGCGACGCGGGAGCAGAAGGAGCGCGTCAAGGAGGAGCTCGGGCGGCTGCCCGGGCTGATCCCGCAGGTGCGGGCCTATCACATCGGCGAGGACCTTGGCCTGGCCGGCCACGTCAACTTCGACTTCGCCGTCGCGGCCGACTTCGACGACCTCGCGGGCTACCTGGCCTACCGGGAAAACGCGGAACACCGGAAGATCGTCGAGACCTTCATCCAGCCGATCGTCGGCGCGCGCGGCGCGGTCCAGTACGAGATCTGAGCGAAGCGAAGTGCGGGGGGTGCCAGGGGGGTCGCCCCCCGCGGCAAGCTCTGAGCCCGGCTTAGAAGGCGCCCTCGGGCAGCTCCATCAGGTCCAGCGTGGTCTCCTCGGCGATCGTGCGCTCGACGGCCAGCCGGGGCAGGACGGTGGCGGCGAAGAACCGGCCCGCGCTCAGCTTGCCCGCGTAGAAGTCGTGGTCGGGATGACCGGCGTCGATCTCGTCCAGCCTGCGCAGGGCGATGTCCGCGTGGGTCAGCAGCTGCCAGCCGATGACCAGGTCGCCGAGCGCCATCAGCAGCCGGGTGGTGTTCAGGCCCACCTTGTAGACCTGTTCGGGCTGGTCCGCCGAACCCATCAGGAAGCCGGCCATGGCACCCGCCATGGCCTCGACGTGCCCGGCGGCTTCGGCCAGCGCGGCCCGTTCGGCCTTGAGCCTGCCGTTGCCGCCCTCGGCGGCGGCGAAGTCCCTGATCCGGCCGAGCAGCGCCCCGAACGCCTGGCCGTTGTCCCGGACGATCTTGCGGAAGAACAGGTCCAGGCTCTGGATCCCGGTCGTCCCCTCGTACAGGCTGTCGATCTTCGCGTCCCTGATGTACTGCTCGACCGGGTAGTCCTGGAGGAACCCGGAGCCGCCGAGGGTCTGGAGCGCCTCCGTGCCGAGCAGGACCCACGACCGCTCCGAGCCGTAGCCCTTGACGATCGGAAGCAGCAGGTCGTTGACCGCCATCGCCAGGTCGTCCTTCTCGCCGTCGTGCTCGGCGATCGCGACCTGGTCCTGCCACGACGCGGTGAAGAGGACCAGCGAGCGCATCGCCTCCGCGAACGACTTCTGGGTCATCAGCGAGCGGCGTACGTCGG